>Ga0194129_10000263_pt1 | contig 104860 bp, 104 predicted proteins | sample TA2KigCa35mmetaG_FD_150862 | JGI IMG/M metagenome (GOLD analysis project Ga0194129, IMG submission 150862) | Freshwater microbial communities from Lake Tanganyika, Tanzania - TA2015038 Kigoma Deep Cast 35m | ecosystem: Environmental > Aquatic > Freshwater > Lake | place: Tanzania: Lake... | reverse complement strand
TAAATATTTCAGCCCGATATGAAGAGGCATTTAGAATCGCTTGTAAAGAAGGCCATTTAGAAGTAATCAGACAACTCTACGAGTGGAAACCTACAATTGATATTTCAGCCTATGATGAATACGCATTTTGTATAGCTTGCCAAAAAGGACACTTAAAAGTAGTCAGACAACTCTACGGATGGAAACCTATAATTGATATTTCAGCCTATGATGAATGTGCATTTAGATACGCTTGCCAAAAAGGACATTTAACAGTAATCAGACAACTCTACGAGTGGAAACCTACAATTGATATTTCAGTCTGGGATGAATGGGCATTTAGACAGGCTTGTAAAAAAGGACATTTAGAAGTAGTCAGACAACTCTATGAGTGGAAACCAACGATTGATCTTTCAAAATGTTATCAATATAAAACACTATTGTTATCTTTAGGAATTACCTTACCAAACCCCCTTACAAAGGAATTAATCCATGAAGGAGAAACATTACAATGTCCTATATGTAGAGATAGTATACTTATAGAGTGTCTAGTAACAAAATGCGGACATAAGTATTGTGGTAAATGTATAAATCAATGGTTAGAGAATAATAGTGCTTGTCCCTATTGTAGAACAAACCTATTTTGAAAATATTTATATTTATAAATCAATAATAAATGTAAAAAAAAAGTGATAATTTTTTATTTAAATATTTACAATATAAAAAATTAGAAATAATGGCATTCTATCAACAATTCATAGTAGCATGTAAAACTGGAAACTTAGATTCTGTAAAAGAAATATACAGGTTAAATCCAAATATTGATATTTCAGCCCAAGATGAATACGCATTTAGATATGCTTGCGAAAATGGACATTTAGAAGTAATCAGACAACTCTACCAATGGAAACCTACAATTAATATATCTGCCTTAGATGAATACGCATTTAGATACGCTTGCGAAAATGGACATTTAGAAGTAATCAGACAACTCTACCAATGGAAACCTAACATTAATATTTCAGCCAAAGATGAAGAAGCATTTATATTGGCTTGCGAAAACGGACATTTAGTAGTAGTCAGACAACTCTACGAGTGGAAACCTACAATAAATATTTCAGCTGAAGATGAATACGCATTTAGATACGCTTGCGAAAACGGACACTTAGTAGTCGTCAGACAACTTTACGAGTGGAAACCTACTATTGATATTTCAGCCAAAGATGAACAGGCATTTAGATACGCTTGCGAAAATGGACATTTAGAACTAATCAGACAACTCTACGATTGGAAACCTACAATTGATATTTCATCCAAAGATGAATACGCATTTAGATACGCTTGCGAAAACCGACACTTAGCAGTCGTCAGACAACTCTACGAATGGAAACCTAAAATTAATATTTCTGCCTTAGATGAATACGCATTTAGAATGGCTTGTGAAAGAGGACACTTAGAAATAATCAGACAACTCTACAAATGGAAACCTACAATTAATATTTCATCCCAAAATGAAGATGCATTTAGAGAGGCTTGTCATTTTGGACATCTAGAAGTAGTGAGACAACTTTACGAATGGAAACATACAATTGATATTTCAGCCTATGATGAAGAGGCATTTAGATACGCTTGTTCAATAGGACACTTAGAAGTCGTCAGACAACTCTACGATTGGAAACCTACAATTGATATTTCAGCCTATGATGAATACGCATTTAGAGAGGCTTGTCATATTGGACATAATGAAGTAGTCAGACAACTCTACCTATGGAAACCAACTATAGATATTTCTGCGAATAGTGAAGAAGCATTTAGATACGCTTGTAAAAATGGACATTTAGAAGTCGTCAGACAACTTTACGAGTGGAAACCTACAATTGATATTTCAGCCTATTATGAATATGCATTTAGAGAGGCTTGTCATTATGGACATTTAGAAGTAGTCAGACAACTCTACGAGTGGAAACCTACAATTAATATTTCAGCCTATGATGAATACGCATTTAGAGAGGCTTGTCATATTGGACATATAGAAGTAGTCAGACAACTCTACCTATGGAAACCAACTATAGATATTTCTGCGAATAGTGAAGAAGCATTTAGATACGCTTGTAAAAATGGGCATTTAGAACTAATCAGACAACTTTACGAATGGAAACCTACAATTAATATTTCAGCCTATTATGAATACGCATTTAGAGAGGCTTGTGCTAATGGACATTTAGAAGTAGTCAGACAACTCTACGAGTGGAAACCTACGATTAATATTTCAGTCTATAATGAATGGGCATTTAAAGAGGCTTGCGAAAATGGACATTTAGAAATAGTCAGACAAATTTATGAATGGAAACCTACGATTGATCTTTCAAAAATCAATAAATATAGTCCACTCTTCTTATCTATAGGAATTACTTTTCCGAGCCCACTTACAAAGGTATCTATTGCTGAAGGAGAAACATTACAATGTCCTATATGTTTGGATATTATACTTATAGAGTGTCTAGTTACAAAATGCGGACATAAGTATTGTGGTAAATGCATAAATCAATGGTTAGAGAATAATAGTTTATGTCCCTATTGTAGAGGACCTATTTAATTTATAATGACTTTACAAAAAATAATTATAAATCAATCAAAAATTTTAATAGTATATCTTTTTTTTTCTAATGAATCACAATATTTTTTATAATAATATTCTAATTCATTTATATTTCGGTCGTTTGATTATCAAAATATTCTTTTTTTATATTATCATTTATTGGTATGTGTTTATTTTCATCAATATAAAGAAATAATCAACTATATTTTTCTTCAAATGGTTCTATTCGTTCATCATAAATATGTAATTCTATATTATGTTATGATAAATAATTAGTGATGATGGTAATTTTATTATAGTAAATCATAAATTTGTCCAAATTAAAATCTTATAGAGTGTTAGTAAATTCTTGCATTTATATTATATTATCTTCAACTAGATTATTATCCGCACTATTTAAATAATCATAAACTAATATAAATGTTGAAAACCATCCTAATAATGCTAGCAGTTGTAAATTACCGTGAATCTGTATTGAAATAAATAAAGAAAATATAAATAAACGATAATATATTTTAATATTATATGTTATTATGAAATATCTCAAAAAAGGTTCCAATAATAATAGCAATAATATAATATACATAATATTAAATTATATTAGTCTAAATATCTTTATATTAATAAATAGTAATATTTGAATTAGGCGGACTATATATATGTAAACTGATAGAATCTTTATTTGCTTTAATTTTATGAAATCCTAAGCTATTTTTTATAAATGACTTTTGATTTGATTTAATTTCTTTATTATTTATAAGAGTATGAGAATCACTATAAATAATTTCTTGAAGAGAACCGTCTAATAAATAAAGTATACATCCGTTTTCAGCATGAGAATGAATAGGAGAAGTAAAACCTTCTTTCCAATATATTATAAATATTTCATATAATTCATCACAATAAATTTTAGTTTTATTAAAAGTGTAAGGTATAATTGGTAAGGAATTTTCTATATTTAAAGTGTAAATTGATTCGTATAATTCTTCTATATTTTTATATATTTTTAATAAATTTATTAAGTTTTCTTGATTCATTATATTTGTATAATAATAAAATAATAATTTTATAAGATATATGTTTATTTATTTAATTATTATAATTATAATTTTTTTTGTAATATACTTATTTCGTAAGCATAAAAATATAGATTTTGGAACATTTACTCAATATGACCCTACCTTTATTTATAGTAAACCTAATAATATTAAATCATATATCTGCATAATAAGACATGGAACACGATATCCAACAAAAAAAATGTATAAATTATTGGATAAAGATGTTCAGCAATATATAGATAAAGATGATATTGGTAAGTTAACTAATGTTGGATATAATGAGATGATTTTATATGGAAAATATCTCAAATATAATTATCCACATATTTTTAATCATCCTGAAAAATACAATATATATTCCACTACATTTGAACGTGCAAAACAAAGTGCTCATGGTTGCCTGACAGGTCTTAATAGTCAAAATATTAAATCTATTCAATATAGTGATGAAATTGATCGTTTTTTAAAAGTTAAAAATTTTTTTATAAAAAATCCTATAAATTCTGTAAATGCTAGTTGTTTATATTCAAAATTATTAAATGTACCTTATAGTAAATGTGATAATTATATTAATACATCATATGAATATAATAAAGATAAACTTACATATCTATCCGCATTGAAAAATGGAGATAAAGGTAAGCCATTTTATAATGTATTAAAAAATTTAATAAAAGGCTGTGTTGAAAATAATAATAACAATGGTTTTATTTTTTTTGCTCATGATAGCACACTCATGCCATTATATTATTTATTTAAACTATTGCCTGATGAAATTCAATATAAAAATAGTGAATGGTTACCGTTTTCTGCCAAGTTAGAAATATTTATAGATAATATAAATAATGTGTATTTTTATGTAAATGGTAAATATATTAAACAATTATAATATAATTTTATTTGTCCAATGATTACGTAATATCGTAATGTCATTTTGCTGATACAACATATTTAATATATCATTATATGTATACAATACTAAATGTTGATAAATTGAAAAATTTTTATCAACTTGTCTTGTAAAATTATTATCAATGGTTTTTTTATACTGATACAAAATACAATTAAGATCAATATCTTTAGGTTGCTGTTGTATAATAAAATTAAATGTGTCAGGATCAGTATTAAATAACTTAACATAAACACGACCTGTCAAATCACTGCAGTTGAGTGCTCTATTAAATAAGATAGCTGACAAATCAGTATGACTAAATAGTTTGAAAAATTCATCACTTGTAAAACTTCTATAACAAGTATATAATTGCATTTTTTCCATATTGGTGTTTATTATTAGTAATTTATAATTTTTTCAATTTTTATTGTCTAAATAATATATAATAATGGATGAAAAGAAAAGAAAAATATTATTAGAAAAATGCGGTTTACCAGATATCGCTGAGACTAAACATTGTTTTGCTGATTCAACTCATCATACTTGTTGTAGTTTAAGTAAAGAAGCTCGCGAATATGCCGATAAGACTGGAAATCCTATAGGCAAATTAAGTGAAAAAGTTTATGAAATACATAATAAAAGAGCTCCTACTGAATATACTAAATGGTGTACATGCACTGGGTCAAAAGTATGTAGTTATTATAAAAAAATTACAAATGATAAAACATTTATTGATTTTATTAATTTTATTGAAAGTATTGATGAAGATGAAGCTATACGATTACTTAATTTACATAAACATAAAACACCTGGAATAAAATAAAAAAATAAAGTATAATATATGTATGAATATTTAATAATAGGAGGAGGAATATCTGGGCTTTATTGTGTTGATTTACTAATAGATAAATATAATATCAATCCTCATCATATTTGTGTAATAGAAAAAAATAACAGATGGGGTGGTCGTATTTATACAATATATAATACAGAATATAATATAATATATGAAGCTGGAGCAAATAGAGTTGCTGACAGTCACACATTAACAATAAAACTATTAAAAAAATATAATTTAGGTTCAAATATTACATCAATTGATAATAATAATGAATTGAAAATTATTTTAGATGAAAATATTTATAATATAAACAATAATATTATTAAAAAAATAATTCATAATTTACTACAAATAAATATAAATAACAATAAATCACATTTAATAAAAAAAACATTATCAGAATATTGTATTGAAAAGTTGGGTGTTGAACAGACTTATCTATTAATTAATTCATTTGGTTATAATGATGATTTTTATATTCAAAATGCATATGATGGTTTAAAATCATTAAAGAGAGATTTCAATAATCAATACAATATTGTAAAAGATGGTTTTTCACAATTAATACATAATATGGTAAAAAGATTTACTGAAATTGGCGTTCATTTAAAATTAGGTAAAAAATGTATAAATTGGGAAAGTATATATAATTTTAATGTTACTATCAGTGATTGTTATAATAATATTGAAATAGTAAAAAGTAAAAAATTAATATTAGCATTAGATAAATGGTCTTTATTACAGTTGCCTGAGCTTATTGATATTCAAGATTTATTAAATAAAGTTGAAAGCTCTTCATTGACTAAAATATATGCATTATTTGAAAATAAACCTAGATCTTGGTTTTCTGGATTAAATAAGATTACTACTAATATTCCTTTAAGGATGTTTATTCCAATGGATGAATCAAAAGGTCTCTGTTTATTAAGTTATAGTGATGGATATTTTTCTGAATATTGGCAAAAAATATCTAACAAAAAAGATTTAAAAGACGAATTGATGTTCTTTATCAAAAAATTATATAATGATAGAAATATTAAAGAACCAATATTTATTGATAAAATACATTGGTATAATGGTGCTCATTTATGGCCAATTAATGTAGATAGTAATTATTGGCATCATCAAATAATTAAACCATACATAAATAAAGAAATTTATATTTGTAATGAAGCCTATTCAAATTATCAAGGATGGATACAAGGGTCTTTAGATATGGCAGAAAAAGTTTGTTTATTATCAAATGCCGATTCATAAATTATATGTATGATTGATATACATAAGCCTAAATATATAAATCATTGTATGATTAAAAACATGCTTTTTTTATTAGAATGTAAAGATTAAACAAAGGAAGATACATAATATATGAAAACTAATATAGAAAATTAATTTTCAATATATTTAAACGGTCCCACAAGGGCTCGAACCTTGGACCCTGCGGTTAACAGCCGCATGCTCTACCGACTGAGCTATAGAACCTTATTGGGAAGGATAACTCCTTCTTATCTATTATAAGATTCTTATCTTTATATCATTTTTTTATTGAATTTCTTCTTTTTTTATTTAATATTTTTTTAGAACGCCTTCCTCCTCGTTGTGACAATACATTTCCATGTATATCAAATAAACCAGTCACGTTAGCGCCTGTATTATCGGTCATAATCCCTGATAATTCAAAAATACCTTGCCAATAAATATCTAGTAAATTGTTTGGATTATCAGTATTAGGTTTATCAAATGAGACATGATTTACAAAAGCATTAATTGTTTTTGTTATAGCAGGTGTATTTTCTGTAGCCATATACTCAACAGTAACTGTGCTTGGTTGTTTTGGGTCAGGTAATCCATCAACAAAATTACCATGAAGCATATATGATACACCTTCTTCATACCAATAAGCTACACCATTTCCTTCAGGTAAATTATTAACAAATTCTCCTTGATAAGAAAAATTAACTGGAATATAATTATTACTATATTGACTATAAATGCCTTTTCCGTGTCTTTTACCTTGAACAAAATCTCCTTCATATTGAACAAAGTCATTTTCACTATTCTCTATTTCTATAATATGTTCCCCATTTAATAAATGTTTTGATATATATCCTAATTCATTATCATATCCAGATTCATAGTAATCTTCTTCACTATCCGATTCTTCTTCTTCTAAATACAATTCTTCATCATCACTATTTAAATTTTGATTAGATCTCAAATCAATTTGTAAATCTTCACTCATAATATTATATATATTATAAATATTTTTTATTTTGAAAAACTAAAATAATTTAATTGATATACTAAATCATAATCTATACGAGGTATTTTTAAATATTCATCTATTGTTAAATCAATTCCATAGGTATTACCAAATTTATTAATTAATATATTATCAATTCTATTATTAATGATATGATCTAAACTTTCACATACTTCATTATATTCATCGGTAATTTCATTTTCTCTTAAAATAATATCAATTTCTGGTTCTTTATAGTTTTCCATAAAATAACGCAATAAAGGCATTTTGCTAAACGATATACTAATATAATTACTATATGATGTAAGATTTTTATAGATACTATAAATTGCCTTACCTGTTTGTTCGTTTATATTTTTATAAAATATATTTAGAATATCAGGTGTTATTATTTTTTGATTATTATCTTTAATAGGATTTATATAATTTGTAATATTGAAAATATGTATAATACGATAATCAATATCTAATTTAAATGGGTGTAAACTATTTAATTTGTTATATAATTGATGATTAAGTAATATTCCGTTAAAATTATATATTGGTAATTTAGTAATGTAGTAATCCAAAGCAACATTATAGACTTCTATTAAAATTTTATCAAAAAATTCAACAAAAATAAGAGGAGTTGATTTGATTATTTTGAAATCATTATATTTAAAAAGATTATAACTAACATATACTTTTTTACCATTAATTAAACAATTAAAATCTTTAGAAAATAGAGGGAATGTCTTGGTAGAAAAACATTGACAACATTTTAAATGAGTGATTACATCATATTCTTTTTCAGAAAAATGGTTAAGACTATCAATATTAATTTCATTCATTATATTTCTATCAATCGTTTTTTCAATATTTGTATCTATTTCTTGCTCTTTCTGATGACATTGATTTCCTGTAATTAAATTTATTATTTGATCATCATTTACTTTTCCTATAATAGATGTATATAAATTTTGAATAAAACTATATAATGGGTCACTGTCCTTATATTCTATTATATGTTTTAAACCAATTAGATTATCTTCCATATATTTTATACAATGACTTGTATTGATAGGTTCTGACAACATAAATTCGTGTAATAAATTATTTTCAGTATAATTTTTAGAAATTTTCCGCACCATTGCTTTTAATAATTGAAACTTAATACCTAATTCTTGGTTATTTTGAAATTGTTTTTCATTACTTTCAATTAATTTATATATGTCTTTATTTATTAATGGATTTTCTATTAATTCCTCATCTTGATGAATGTATATAATTTTCATATAAGTTCCATGATTTAATTTTCGGAATCTAAATATACCTTGAGCGAAATGTGTCCATCTTGTATTTTTATTAATAATTACAGCTATATAACCGTCATTAGGTTGTTCCATATCAGTTCCAACAGTATGACATTGATCATAATAATAAAAATTATCTTTATGGAAAGGAGTATATTTTGTATCAAGGTTGTCTCCAACAACATATTCCATACCTTGATGATTATTGTCTAGATAAATTACACGTTTCGTGTGTAATGCTTTTGATAAATATGATGCTATATCTCTATTTTTATAGTCTAAAAATAATCCAGCCAAATCAACAATACCACGATTAAAACCATGTCTCAAAATAAATTGTATTTGTTCTTCCACCTGATTGATTTTATTATTATTAATCGTTATTACAGTATTTTTATCAAAATCAATAGAACTTCCATAAGCTTCAATTGCCAATCTAACTTCAATCTTTTCATCATAATCTTCCTCTTTATTTCTAAATACAAAACGATCAGCTTCATAATATTTATTTAAATTTAAATATGTAGTGCCTGTATAGCCAACTTGCCATTGTTCTGGATATACATTATATATAATATCTTGAAAAGATACATTGTATTGATCTAATGCATAATATAATTTACTTTGATTCACAATGTATAAAAATTTTTTTAAGATATTTATATCTTGTCCATTATATTTACTATCTGTATAAATAATTTGAAATGTTTCTGCTACTTTTTCTATAGATAATTCATTATATACATCTATATATGATATCCAATTGCAGAAAACCTCTCTAGGTAGAATATTTACTATTTCTTTATAATATTTTACTATTAGATTATAATCATATTTTTCATCTATTTTATTTTTGCGATACTCAATATAATAAATGATTGTTAATATTATTGTTAGTAAAATACTAGAAAAGTTTGAATTATATAATGGTGTATCTTTTCTAGAAAATGGAATACACAAACGAATATCTTTATCAAAACTTACATCATTTTTATCAAAAGTATAGGCAAATCCATAATCTTTATTATATCTAAGTTTTAATGCATTCTCATATTCTTTATTTAAAATAGTATCAAACAATTTATTATTTGTTATTTCAGTTAAAGGTCTTTGAATAAATGGCACCAATGGATTTATTTTTGAATAAATATAATCAAATATATAATTAAAAAGTGATTCTGATATCTCTTTTCGTTTTTTAACTACATTATACATAGACTGAAGATAGTCATGATGTAAATCAAATTCATCAATAATATTAATATAATTAGAAATATTATAGTCTAGCACTGCCGATGTTAATTGTATATCTGTTCTATTTAACCATACATTTTTATATTCATAGTCTGTCATAACTTCACATTTTAAATCTAAAATAGTATATAACATTGATAGATACTCTTTAGTGCTATTTTTAAGATGCTCTGTTGTAATTATATTGGGAATTTTATCCATTATAATATTAACTGATAAAGCTAAAAGAGGTGTTAGAACAGAAGTTTTGCCCTTACCCATCATAAATTGATGTAATGTTAAATCATCTTTTTTTGAAACCATATCATTAGATATTGATTTATATTTATTGAATTGTGATTTTCTATAAAAATATGAACATTGTAATAAAAATATAATTTCATATGTTAAAAAAGGGGTAGAATTAGGTATAATTAATTTTTCTATAGTAAAAATAATATTATCTATTACTGTGAGTAAATTTTGAATATCCCAACAAGTAGTTGCATCAATAACTATACTTTCTAATTTCTCAATCATTGTATTAATTATCATGTATTTTATTAAATTTGAGAGATTTTTGATTATATATTCAGAAATATTGATATCATATATATTAACTATAGAATCTAATATATTTTGTAATTTGTTTATAAATTTATCTTTTTTTTTTATAAATTCATCTGTTATATTAAATGTAATACATAGTCTATTTTGTTCTAAAAAACTTTGAATAACTTTATCTTTTTTAACATCATCTCTTAATTCATCACTAAATACAGTGCGAAATGTTCTATTTAAATGTTCATCACAACTTAAATTACTTGTTAATAATTTTGCTATATTTTTTATTATATCATTTAGTTGCGTGAGTTGTTTATCCTCAATAAATACAATCGTATTTAACTGCTCTTTTGTTATCAACATGCGCCTATTACTTGGATAATTTCTAAATATGCTTTCATAATCTGTTTTATCAAATTTATTTGGCTTAGCAAATAATAAAGATTTCATTAACTCAAAATGTATGATTTTAAATTCAGTTTGTTTAATATTATCTATATAATTTTCTTTTTCCCAAAAACTAATATATTTTTTATTTGATTTAAACCAATTTGCGTTTGTAATTATAATATCTATGTATGTTTTTGTATTATTTTTATAACATAAATAAGGTGTTGTCTCAGTCAGTAATACATGAAAAGGTAATTTAATATTAAATTCAAGTTTATAACGGTTTCCTTCTTTATAATAATAACACTGATTATCATTTAATTTATCACCAATAAACTGTAATTCTATTATTGTTTTATTTTTTTTTATGCATATATACATATAAAATATTGTGCTTGTTAGACTTAGATTTTCAATTTCATATACATCATAATTTGGTATACTATTTAGAATATCTTTACGATAAGGTCTATTATAATAGAATTCATTTACTGAATTACGATAATTAAATTTATTCCATTTATAAGGTATAGTATGAGGTGTTGAGTTATATTGTATACTCGTTTTATCTAATTGATTTATTGGAAATAAAATAATAAATTCGTTATAATTTTGACAATTACATCCAAATCTTGATAAAATTTTAGATATTGGAGAATGGTAATCAGGTTTTAAAACTAAATAATCTTCTTGATTTTTATTAAATGTTGTTTGATTTATTATATTTATATTATAATTTGCTATCCATTGTGAATGAATATATGTATCATCATTAAAATCAATAGAAATATGATTGTCATTTAATAAATGAAGTATATTTTTATAAACTATTTCATCAGATATATTACCCTCTATTATCTGTGTATCTGAGGTTATAATATTTAAACAATTATAAAATAAATTATCAGCGCATTTTATAGATTCATTAATAATTAAATATTTTTTATTTGATAATATAAATATAAATATTGAATAATCTACTAATAAACCCAATTTATCAAATTTATCAAATTCTTCTTTAAATTTATCATTATCATATTTTATATTTACATGTTCTTTTATGATATTTTTAATTACTATAATTATATTTTGAACTTGTAAATTATATTTTTCTTTTAACAATAAATCTAAATTGTTATTAATTAGTAAATAATGTAATCTGAAAAAAATTGCTATTACATTAAAAAGATAAGTATTTTTTTGTAATATACTGTCATCTGTTTTATTAGGAATATAATTATGAATAGTATAATCATAAATTATATTTTCATAATAATTGAATTCATCTATTGTTTCTTCTAAAAATATAAATCCACAATATGTTAATCCTAAATCTTTATTAAGTATATCAATATCTTGATGATAATTATTTTTTAATATTTCAGATAAATTATATTGTTCCATAAAATCAAATTTATTTAAAAAAAAATCAATATTTAATTTAAAATTATGATCAAATGTATCATATCTACATTTATCTAATTTACATTGGGTTTGAGAGTCGCACTTAGATGTATCAATGTCTATAATATTGTATATTATTTCTAAAAAATTAAACTTTGTTTGTTTTTTTTTACTCGCAATAATTCTTAATGAGACCGGTTGATCAAATAGTTGTATAAAATACCATATATAAATTAGATAAATATCATATATTATTTTTATATATTGTATACATTTAAATCTTAAAAATTGACTGCAAATTAATACTAGATTATCACGATTTGTATATAGTATTGTGCGTATATCTTTTAAACTCACGAAATGTTTATTTCTAATAAGATTTAGCACTTGATTTAAATAATTATTTAATTCACCCATATATAAAATTATGTTTTCAACAATAGTTTTATTCATTTTTGTATATTGAGTGATTGATTCTAAATATCCTTCCATTTTTACATCTAATAATGTATCAATTAAAGGTTTTTCAGGGAAAATAATTAATGATGGATTAGGATAAAATTTTAATATTTCGCTTTGTAAATCATTTTTGATAAAAATATTATAAAGATAGTTAAAATGAAATATTTTATTTGTTGACCCATCACGTTGTGTATATTGTGTATCATTACAAATGCAAAAGCTATAAAGCATTACATAATGTATATTTAATATTGTGCTTACTACATTTTTAACTGCGTTTATTTTATCTTGTAAATACAAATCACAATTATTAAGAAATAAACGATTTAAAACAAGATTATAATAAGAATAAAATGAACAGGAACCTCCTTTTTGTTTATAATTATACAATCCAGAAGGTTTTAAATCTAGAATTATATCATTTCTTTTAAAATTAAAAATCTTACTTATGATAGATAATTTATCTAGTTCGTAATTAATATCATTTATAAAATCATAATATACATGGTTTTTAGGTTTACTATCCAAATCTTTTTGTAAATTTTCATAAATTGAAGAATTATAATTATTATGACAGTTAATATATAATTCGGTAAATGTAAATTTCTGCAATGTGACTATGTTAATATATAAATTCTTAATATGTAAATTATATTCTTGATCAATTTTGTCTGATAATAATTCATTAAATGAAATTTCAGATATAAGATATATTGTGCCTAAATAATTTAAAAATGTGTAAATTAAATTATAATAATTATTTAATTTATCATAAGTTACATTGGTAAAAAAAAGAATAAGAAAGTCTATATTTAGAATATTTCTATCAAAAGTGCTTACAATTGAGTTGATAGTGTTCAATGGATCAACCAATGCTCTTATTATATCTTGTTGATTACGTAAATCTAATTTTACGAAAGGTTGTCTAGTAAATGATATAATTGGTGCTTTTTCAATAATATGTAATATTTTTATAATATTTTCTAATATAGCTTTGAAGTTAGTTATATTTGGCATATTTATAAAAAATAATTTACAACTCGTTGAATTAGTTTTATTTAATTGATTACTAATACCTAATCCAGAGTTTGAATAATACAAATAATGATTAGATTTATATCTAAATATATAAAATCGTGTAGCGTGCTTTTTATAAATTATATCCATAATAATATCACTTTTATCAAAACCAGATACATCAGATATTTTAGTTTTATATAAAAACCAATCACGACATTGAAGATCAGCGCCAATATCTTTATTTAAATCATTATCAAAAAAATAATATAATGGACAAAGAATTGTAGATATTTGAAAATCAGATTTATTATAACCATCTTTATCTAAATTTTCACTACATTGATTTATAAATTGGGGTATATCAATTATTTCTTTTTCAAATATATTTTTAACATTTTGGATAATTTGATCCATATATATTTATATATATTTAATATTTCATTAAAATCATTATTAGATTCCTCAAACACCTATAATATATTTTCTTATTTATGTAAAATAAGAAAATATTTGTTTTTCACATCAAATTATTTATGAGAGTGTCTTCTCTTATTTAAACGCTTTTTAGATCGCTTACCTCCAGATGATTCTACTTTTTGACCTCTGCTGTCAAAAACTCCAGTTTGTAATCGTTCATATGTTTTTAAATTTCTTTCTCCTGATACTTCAAAATCATAATCAGCATATACGCGAATTAAATTAAAAGGTTTATTCGCATCTAATAAACTTAATATCTTTGATATAGTTTCAGAACTATAAGATATCAATCCTGACATTTTATATTTTTTTAGAACTTGACCATATTCATTATATTTGATCATAGCATTTTTAGTAGAATCAGGCAAACCATTTATAAAATAACCAGTTATCTCTGTGAGATATGAATTTCCTAATTGACAGGTAAGTTTTCCCTTTCCATTAGGTAAATTATTTTTGAATTCACCTTCATATGTTAGTATATCTTGACCAAAAGATATATCCATAACCATATACTTTCCATCTCCTTCCCTTTTACCGTTAACAAAATGCCCATTATATTCATCAAAAAGAGCCATATCATGTTCAACTTTAACATGATAAACATCATCTAAATCAGATGAATTTAATAATTCAGCTGTATCTTTATGGCGTGATACATATTCACCATCTTCATTTAATCCTGTAAAATAATCATCACTATCTGACAGATATGACATATTATATAATATAATTATATTTTTTAATTATAATTCAAATTTTATTGTATTTAAAGATTTTTTTAAGATATTTTTTTCAATTGTAAGTGGAGGTGTTAAACGAAGAGTATTATTTCTAGAGGTACATGTTATATACCCTTTATTTAGTAGTCTTAAACGCAAATCTTCAAGATTATATTTTTCATCAAATTGAATTCCCCAAAACATACCTAACCCACGAATTGATACATTATTAATTGTATTTAAAAAAATTTGAATTAAACTTTGATTATTCCTAACATTTGGAATACATTCTTCTTGAATGATATTAATTGCTTCAATAGATATAGCACAAGCAAGTGGATTACCACCAAACGTAGATCCATGTGATCCTGGATTGAAAACATCCATGTGATCTTTATTAGCAAGAATACAACTCATTGGAATCATTCCACCACTTAAGGCTTTTCCCAAAATAAGAACATCTGGTTTAATTTTATTACATAATATACTTCCAGCTGTTAAATCACCACAACGACCTAATCCACTTTGAATTTCATCAGCTATTAATAAAATATCTGGTTTATTTTTTTTTACTTGGTAAATTGATTCATAAAATCCTGGAGAAATAGGATTTATTCCTCCTTCTCCTTGAATTGGTTCATATATTATTGCACATGTATCATTATATTTTTCAATAGCATTATAAAGTGACAATGGGCAATTCATTTTAACTTGAATGATATTATTTAAAAGAGGACCAAATCCTTTTTTATAATTTTCATAGTCACTTAAACTTATCGTACCTAAGGTTCTTCCATGAAAATTGCCAGTTAAACAAATTATTTTAGGCTCTTTATATTTAATAGAACCAAATCTTCTCGCTAATTTCATAGCAGTTTCAACAGCTTCTGCTCCACTATTCATTGCTAAAACTTTATCATATTTAAATATATTGGTAATGTGCTCAGACCATATATTTAAATTTTCATTAATTACTACACGACTTGTTAATGTAAGCTTTTGACATTGTTCCTTCATTATTTTAACTAATCTTGGATGACAATGACCTTGATTTACGGCACTATATCCAGCTAATAAATCTACATATCTTTTATTATTAACATCCCATAAAAAAACATCTCTTCCTCGTACAATACTAACTGGTAATGGACTATAATTGTTGGCGATTCTTTGAATATGCTTCATATATATTATATATTTATTTTCTTATATATGATAAACTTGCCTTATTTTTTTGTCATATTCTGTGATTATATTTAAATAAATATCACGAATTTCTGATGAACAACTATATTTTGAAATCGTTTCAATATCTGATAATATCTCGTAAAAATTATTATTAATAGTCTGCTTATATTCTTCTGTAGACTTATATTTTACTCCTAGCCAATATTGACTATTTTCTTTAGCTACATCTGTATTTATTCGGTTAGGTTTCCAGTCATGTGTATAATATAAAATCGTATTTTTTGCGTTTTTGATAATATGGTCTAACCTTGATTTTGATGGATTGATAGTAAATAATTTATACATTAAAAACATATTGTAATTTTTTTTATTATATTATTAATAACTTTTATCAATTTTATTTATGTATAAATAAAAATTATTAGATATTAATTCTATTATAAATTATTATAGATTTTTTACTATTTTGAATTATATAAACAATAAATTGTCTTATTTTTTTTCTGAAAAGAATAGTGTTTCTAATCTATGATAGTATTCATCATAAATTATTTGAAAAGGAACACGGCGTATCATAGGAAATACTTCTGTTTTTAACACCATACCATTTATACCTGAATCTCTATTAAAATGTATATTATCTAATCTATATTCCGGTTTATGTTCTACATTATCATCAGTGCCACTTTTTATAAGGTCTATAAAATCATCAGGTCGAGATATTTTCAATAAATGTTGTATAATTGGTGTGTTATCAAAAAAATTCTTATAATACTCAGATAAATTATTATTAACATAAAAAATAATTTTGGAAGCTTCAATATTTATATTTTTTTCAACATCTAATATAATTTCTTTATTCATTATATCTTGATTTTTTTCCTTGATAGGATTAATATAATATGTAATATCAAATAAATATAAAAATCTATAATCTATATCTAATTTAAATGGATGTGACGAGAGAGTATTATGCAGAAATGTATTAATAAGATTACCATTTAAATCATATATGGGAACTTTATGCGAATAGTAATCATAAGCTATATAATCTAGTTCTAATAAAATGATATCAGGTAATTCTACAAATATTAATAAACTTGTCTCAATAGGTTGATTATTGTCGAAGCCTAAAGCTATATTTTTACTTATATATATTTTCTTATCATTAATCAAACAATTATATTGATTTATAAATAAAGGCACACTAGTTGTATCAATACATTGTTGACAATTTATATGCGTGATTATATCATATTTATATGTAATTTTCTTGTTATAATTCATAAGTTTAACTGATAATTTTTGAATATCAATATTTTCCATTATTTGCATATCTATTTGTTTATTGATAGAATTTCCGCCAATTACTAATTTTATTAACTTATCTTCATTACTGGTAATATCATTGTATAATTTATAAATATAGTTTAAATAAGGCTTTTCGTGTTCTAGAATCACGCTCTCTATATATTTTATATTATTTTTTAAAAAATCAATACAATCTGTTGGGGTGATTGCGGTAGATAAAAGAAATTCATTTATCAATTTGTCTTCTATATAATTTTTTGATAATTTTCTTACCATTGCTTTCATTAATTGATATTTTATTCCAAGTTTTTGATTTTCCTGAAATGCTCTTTCATTTTTTATAAGTAAGTTCAATATATTATCATTTGTTAAAGGACTTTCATCATTACTTACAGTGATATAAAATAATTTTAAATAAGTGCCACGATTTAATTTTCTAAAACGAAATATACCTTGTGCAAATTCAGTCCATTTAGTATCTTTATTTATAATCACAGCAATATATCCTTCGGTTGGTTGTTCAAGGTCAGTTCCTATAATATGACATTGATCATAATAATAAAAATTATGATCATCAAAAGGTTTATATTTACTATTTTTATTTTCAAATGTTGTTAATGTAGTATTATATTCTAATCCCTCTCCATTATCTGATAAATAAACAATATTTTTTTCTGGTAATAGTTGTTTCAATAATATAGCAATATCTATGTTTTTGTAATCTATAAATAAACCAGCAATATCAACAATACCTCTATTTATTCCAAATGAAATTATTGTCGTAAGTTGATTTAATAGTTCATTTTGAGTATTAGTATTTATAATAACAACACTATCATTATAACTTGTAAAACAACCATATCCTTTTAAAGCTAGTTTTACTTCAATTTTCTCATCAAAATCTTCTATAATATTCTTAAAAACGAATTTGTCATCTTCAATATATATATTAGGATTTAAATAAATAGTTCCTGAATAACCCACTTTCCATTGTTGATCATATACATTATAAATAATATCTTGAAATGAAACATTATATTGTTCTGTTGCAAATACTAAACCTGATTTATTTGATATATATAATATTTTTTTGAATAAATGAATATATGTTTCTAGATTATTCGTATATAATTTGTCCAATGAATTTTTAATGATATCCAAATCTAAATGATTATGTTTATTAAAATATTCATATAATTCATTAAATATTTCACTAGGAGCAATCTTAATTATTTCAGTATCATTATTATAAATTAATTGATAGTCATATTTTTCGTCTAATTTATATTTCTGTGTTATATAATAATTTACTGTAAGTATAATAGTTAGAATTATACTTGAAAATCGTGAACCGTAAAGAGGAGTATCTTTGCGAGCATATGGAATGCATAAGCGCAAATCTCCTGATATATTAGTAAAACCATACTTTTCATTATATTTTAAATTTATAGCAACATTATACTCATTATCTAATATACTTTCAAATATATCATAATTCACTTTTTCAGGAATCTTATAACGAATAAAAGGTTTTTTAGATATTTTTGAACGAATATAATCAAATATGTAATTAAACATCTCCTCTGAAATATATTCTTGTTTTTTTACCAAATTAAACATAGATTGTGTATAATCATAGTGACTATTAAACTCATCAATAATTAAACTTGTATGTGATATATTTTTTATATTCACTTGATGATTATCAACATCAAAGTTTTTTTCTAAAGTAATGTCTGTTTTTTCTAACCAAAAATGTTTATACTCATAATCTGTTAATACATCAAATGGTATATCTCCTAAATAATGTATATACCGCATACTCTTTATTGTTTGTAAAATAAGATGATCAGTTGTAATAACTATTGCTCTTTTATCTGTGATTAAATATATTACCATTGATAGAAGCGGTGTTAAAAATGATGTTTTTCCTTTTCCCATCATAAATTGATGTATCGTTAATGAATCATTATTAATTATTATATCATTAACTATTTGTTTATATTTATCTAATTGATTTTGTTTAAAAAAATAATTGTTCTGAAAAAGAAATAATAATTCAAATAAATAATATGAATTTGTTTGTATATCTCTATTAAATAATAATATGCTATCCAATTTTGTAAGTATTAATTGTATATCCCAACAACTTGTTCGTGTATTTATTTGAGATAATTCATTCATTAATATATTTATTTCCATTATTACTATAATATTGGTCAAATTATTAATAATAAATTGAGTTTTATCAAAATAATGTTGCATTATCATCATTTTTTTATGTATACCTTCTATATGTGTTTCAAAGGCATTTCTTAATGATATAATGTCTTGAGTAAAATCAAAGCGCACACATAAACGATTATCTCTCAGAAAACTCTCTAAAACATCATTTCTTGCATCAGAATCAATTAGTTCTTCTTCAAATATGCTTTTAAATATTTCATTTGTTTTTTCATCACAATTAATATTTTTACATAATATTCTTGCTATATTTTTTATGATACTCGTAAATTTATTAATATTTGTATAATCAATAGATAAATCGCGTTTTAGAAGTTGTTCTTTTGTAAATTTGAGTTCGCGATCAGATGGATACATTTTATAAATATTTCGTATATATTCAATATTATTTGTTTTGTTTGTTGGGAAAGTATTTGATCTAGCTATGTCATATTCATAAATATTAAATTGGTATTTATAGTCTTCTGGTCTAATATTATCACGGTAAAACAAATATTTATATATTTTTGTTGAAGATAAACACCAAAAAGCATTTGATAAAATAGTAATTATAAATATTTTATTATTTTCTTGATAACATAAATATGGAGTTATTTCACTAAAATTAGATAAAATTGGATAATATTTATTAAATTCAAGTTTATGTTTTTTTCCATTTTTAAATAGATAACAATTATTGATATCTACATAACTATCAACAATATTTATTTCAATTATTGTTTTTGTTTTTTTTATACAAATAAAAAAATTAAAATCTGTATATCTGTATAAAACATATACTCCCAATCTAGATTTTATATTTGTCTCAGGAAACAATAATATAAATTCATCTTGATTTTGTTCGTGTAATCCAAATCTAGCTAAAATTATAGATAATGAATGATTATAGTTAATTTTTAAATTATAGATATAATTTATACCATTATACACAAAATATTTTAATTGATCAAAAATTATATTATATTTACTTATCCAATTACTATGTTTATTAATGTTGTCATCTTGGATATCATATTCTATATTTCCTTCTAACAAATTATAAATTTTTTGTATAATAAAATCATTACCTTGATAATTATTTATTATTTGAGTATCATCATTCATTAATGACATTAAGCTAAAAAAAGTAATGTCAGTGCACAATATAGGTGATAAACAAATATATCCTCCATCACTTAGAATAAATAATAATAAATTTAATAGAGCATCATATGTTAATAGATTAAATATTGATATTAAGTCATTTATTTTTGCTTTAAATGTTGATAATGAAGATGTATCTAGGATTTCTGATATAAATGACTTGAACGCTTTTATAATATATTTACATTTTTTGGAATGAATATCTCTTTGATCTTTGTGTAATAAATTATTAATTGATAAATATTTGTTCCGAAAGTATTTGCTTATTAATCTTCTTGAACGATAAGTGTCATCTTCGTATTCAAAATAAATATTATTAGTATAAAAATCTAAATTATAGAATTCAACAGAGATCGCATCAATATTATTACATTCCTTTAATACTAATAATTCATTTATTTGAGTTTTAATATCAACTTCAAAATGACCTATTAAAACAGACATTGCGTTTATCTCATAACTACTAAATTTATTTAGTATATAATCTATATGATATGTATAAAAACAATTGTAAATACTTAAGTCGCATTTTTTTTTTTTACAATCAGATATAGCTCCACAATTGTCTGTATTAATATATTCGGGCATTGTGTAAACAGGTGCTAAAAGTTTAAGTGAATATTTATTTTTTTTAATATATTTTTTACTATTTGACTTTTTACTATAAATATTTAATAAATAATAACAATAAATAATTATAATATCTTTTGAAATGTTGAAATATTTTAAACAATATTCATAAATATCTTGTTTATATGCAAAAAATTTATTTATCTTGCGATAAATATTATATATTTGATTACGAAATATAACTAATGATTTTGTAGATAAATCCGATAAATTCCTTATCATATTAATATAATTGTTAAATAATATATCAATACGATTGAAATACTCTTTTAATATTATAACATCATTTTTACTATACAATTGCATTTTATCACTAAGATTAAAATTATCATCACTTAAACGAAATTCTAATAATCTATCAATTAATGGAGTTTTAGAAAAAATCAATAGAGTTGGTGAAGGATAAAAATCATTGATTTCATCCATTAAATTATTTTTAATCATAATATTGTAAATATAATTCATATGAAAAATTTGATTAGGATTAAAATTATTGGTATTAACTAAATATTTTGTGTCATTACACATACATAAATACTCTAAAAGTGTATAATGAATAGTCATTAAAGGGTTAATGACATTTTGAACTGCTTTTAATGGGTTCGTTTGATATAAATTATAATTTGTTAAAAATAAAATGTTCAAGAGCAGATTATAAAAAGAATAAAAAGAGCATGAACCTCCTATTTGAACATAATTATATAAACCAGAATTATTTAGTTCTAAAATGATATCATTTCTTTTAAATTCAATCGTTTTTTTTATAGAAGCATATTGATTTAATTTTAAATGTATATCATTTATCAAATTATTATTTATAGGTTCTGTATCTATTTCTTCTCTTAATAATTTATAGACATTACTATTATATCCATTAATACAATTTTTATATAAATCATTAAAACTAAATTTATTACCACTATTATCAGTAATTAAATTATTAATTATAGTTACGAATTTTGGATGATCTCTACCATATAATAAATAATTAAAAGTACATTCATTCATAAAATCAACTTGTGCTAGATAATTTAATAATAGGTAGATAAGATCAATATAACCCATATTATCTAAATCCTTTTTAGCATTTCCATATATTATCGCAAAAAAATACAATAAAAACTGTGTAGTTATTTGCGATGAACCTATACCTTCTATAAAATTGTCATGTATATTGTCCCATATTAAATCAATTTTTTCATGTAATTCTTTTTTTTTTTGATAAGAAGTTAAACCAGATCCATCTAGATAATTTTCATATGATGCATTTTGAATTAATTGAATCAGGTCATTTATTAATATGAACATATTGTAGATTTTATCAATATTCTGCAATTTTGTTATATGAAATAATTTACATGATGTTTTATTGAGATTTGTGTTTTGATTTGATATTCCTAAACCTGAATTAGATAAATAAATATAATATTGGCCATTATAAATAAATGGATATAAAATTACTGAATGATTATCAATATTTATATCGATGATATAATTTTTGTTTAAATTTGAAATTGTATATATGTCTTTAATAGATGATACAAAAGTATTACGATGACTAATTGTTATATTAATTTTTTTATTTAAATATTTATCAAAAAAATATAATAATGGTATTTTATTAGTTTTTATATTATATGATGTATCAGATTGATTATGGATAATATCAGATAAATCTTTTACAATAAAATAATCATAATAAAATATTTTCTTTATATCACTTTTACATTTAATAATAATATCATTTATTATATCCATTATATAATATACTTTTAAAAAAAGTAAAACAAAAAAGTATAATATACTTTTAAAAAAAGTAAAACAAAAAAGTATAATATACTTTTAAAAAAAGTAAAACAAAAAAGTATAATATACTTTTAAAAAAAGTAAAACAAAAAAGATAATATACTTTTAAAAAAAGTAAAACAAAAAAGTATAATATACTTTTAAAAAAAGTAAAACAAAAAATATAATATACTTTTAAAAAAAGTAAAACAAAAAAGTATAATATACTTTTAAAAAAAGTAAAACAAAAAAGATAATATACTTTTAAAAAAAGTAAAACAAAAAAGTATAATATACTTTTAAAAAAAGTAAAACAAAAAAGTATAATATACTTTTAAAAAAAGTAAAACAAAAAAGTATAATATAAAGAATATATAGAATATATATAATGAGTAGTCGCCGTACTATGACGCTTTCAAAAAAGAATGTGAGTATTGATATTTCAAATCTAAATTTTAGTAATTTAAAAAGAATATCAAATCAAAATGATATTGATACGATACATTGTGATATTGAACATCACGTATCTCCTATATACTCAATCGATGAAAATCAAAAAATTGTTGCTGTAGGTGATATTCATGGTGATCTAACATCATTATTAGTAATTCTTTTTGGTGCAGAATTGATAAATAACGATTTAGAATGGGTAGGAGGAAATACTTTTTTAGTTTTTACTGGAGATATTCTTGATGACTATCGTAATTCAGCTGACAGCATTGATTTTATGAAACAACATCCAGCCGATGAAATTACAATTATATCATTTTTGGCGGATCTTAATACACAAGCATTAAAAACAGAAGGTCGTGTATTATTATGTTTGGGAAATCATGAGTTAATAAATATAATAGAAAATAGGTTTGTTTATGTATCTGAACCTACTAAAAAATATTTTAGTAGTTATTTATCTTCAAGAGAAGAACAATTTAGGCCTAATTCAATCTTACGAAAGAAATTAAGTTGTCTATTTGAACCATTTATTTTAATAAATAATAAATATTTTTTCTGTCATGCTGGTCCTAGTTTTAAATTTATTGAAGATATAAATTTGCATTATAAAAAAGGGATAATGGAAAACTTAATTGAATTTAGTAGAGATATAAAAAATATTATAATATTTGGATGTAATGTTGATAATCAATGGATAATGGAACATATGATACGTGGTCATGAAGACTCTTTTTTTTGGACTAGAAATTATAGTGAAAAAGATCAAGGTTGTTCAGTATTTTTAAGTGTTTCTAAATTAATGGGATTCAGTGATTTAATTTTAATAAAAGGACATGATACGCAAGATATGATAAAAGAAAGTTGTAATAAAAAAATATATTTAATTGATACTATGATATCAAGGTCATTTCTTCATAAAAATAAAAAAAACAAAGAGAAATTAATATCTGATAATATGAATTATTTAGAAATAGAAAAAAATATTTTTTCAATAATACTTGTTAAATTATCTAAATCAGAAACAATATATAAAGAAAAATTAGAAAGATTTATTTATAATGATACGAATCCTCAAAGTTAATCATTATAGCTAAACTCATAATATGTACTTTTCATATTAAATCATATATTTTATTATTTTTAGAATGAGTAAAATATTTAATAAATTTTTTTTTTTATATTTATAATATAAAAAATATGGTTTGTATTGGAAAAAAATGTGGTGAATGGAACAACGTGTTGGCTTTTTAAAATGAAACAACAGATCCAGGGAAAAGGCGATGAATTAAATGTGTATTGCGCTTTTCCATTGCACACAATCGGTTCCAAAGTAAAAAAAATGACAGTTCAAATATTGGGAAATCAAAGTAATCAATTAGGCACTCCTATATACTGCACTGTAGTATTATTTCCAGTTCAACATCCTATTCTAGATTTTGCTATGGGTATTGTTGAAAATGCAGAAGATATAAACAATAATACTGATTTAAAAGAAATGTGTTATTTTGAATATTATGGAGAAATATATAATGATGGAGGTGCTATTAATAAATCGGTCGTTATTAGTTATGCAAATAATTCGGGATATGTTAACTCTATATCTACTAAAATTTTAGATATGAATTATGAAATAGGAACATATGAAAAAACAAATATGATGCATGAAACTCCATATCCAGGAGGTTATATTATGGTAGAAGAACCTGCAAAAACAGGCATTAGTGGTAGTCTACTTCTTTTTAACGATAATGTAACCGGAATGATTTCAATAAGCAGTGCTTATGGTGAGGAAACTACAAACGATTCTCTTAATGAATCCAAATGTCTTGCTGTGGATATGTATTATATTTATCCACATATAGTTCAATGTACGGATGCTGTACATCGATTTACTCTAAACGATCCAGTTAAATTACAACAATTATGCAGATATACAACTATGCAAACTTTAAGAAATGAATTAATGCCTGTTGTTTGTTATATAGGAGCTGATTACATTTTTCAACAAATAAATGAATCACACAAAATTAAAACACTTCGTCTAAAACAAATACATAACTATTTAAATATAAATAGAATAGGCTTTAAAGAAGACAGTGGTAGTAATTCAATTCCTGTTAATACAATTTTAAATACCAATGTTGAATTTATTGATTATTACTTTGCAGTCGATAAATCCAGATCGGAAGTGGTAATTAGGACATTAATTTATTATGATAAAATTTTTCAAGGAAATATAATAATTGATTTCGAACAAAATACCATTTATGCAAACGTTCTCGATTATTGTTTTAGAGCCGATCCAGCAGCTTCAGTAGAAATAACCTTTCAAACAAGGATTCTTGAAAGAGATGGTTCAGTGAATTTAACACCTTTGAGAACATTTAAATTTGATCCAGCACCCACAACGGATATTATTCACAATCAACCTTATGCAAGAACAACATCCCAATTACCAAAAGTGTATTTCAATAATGAAGTAGCACACTATTATTTAAATAAAACAAATTGCACAATGTGGGAAGAAAACACAAAAACATGGATTGATTTAAACTGGCTAAGGCGGGTTGGTGGCACTAGAAGAAGGACAAAAGCGCCAAAAAATAAGCGGTGGCAGTAGTACGAGTGCTAAATTCAGGCTGGTAAATTGCCAACAGTAGTGTAACGAGTGTAACACCGGTAGTCCTTCTTCACCGGTTCACGCGAATTCACCGTGATGTGAAAATAAGTACAGATGACGCGCTGCTTGGAGTACTCTGCGACCATCATCTTGAGAGTTCGAATACCACCAAGAGCGTCGCAAATGCCTGCCATTCGTGCGTCTGTGTGTTGCTGCACTTTTTTACGCAATCCTTGCAAATAGATGCAACAAAATGTCTGTAGAACTATTAGGAGAATCAACGCAGGATTTAAATTATCTTTCGGATAATGAGTGGGGGGCACTGTGCAGCATTCAATAAAGAAGTTCATGGTGAAATCTGTGATGGATTCAACGAAATGCACTCGTGGATGTTGAATCCAATACCGGCAAAATCTAGCTTGCCCATCCTACATCGCAACCAATCGATGGTCGATCATGTGGTGTCAACAACAATTGTATAAGTTAAAAAGTTTAATTGATATAAAAAATATGTATCAAAATTTATATATTTTTCATCATCATGCAAATATCATACGATATTTCATATATCAATCCTATTGTTGGTAATGGCATTATCTGTAGAGAACAAATAAAAAAAGGAACAATTATTTGGTTTTCAAATCAAGTTTCTTATGATGAAATTTCTCATTTACCTTTATCAAATGCATCAGACAATTTATTTTCACATGTAAATAAAATAAAAAAATACGCTCATATAAATGTAATTACTTTCAATCAAACTAATTTTGAACCCTTTTTACAAACTCTTCTTTCAAAAGATGTCCTAACACGTTTTTTAGATTTATCATATGGTGTTTCGGATGAAATACATTATATAATGGATGATGGTAAATTTATAAATCATTCATCCAATCCAAATTGTTATACAAATATGGAAGACGCTTCGATGGTTGCTTTAAGAGATATAGAAAAGGAAGAAATGCTAACAGAAGATTACTCAACCTATACACACCCCAATTATTTACGAAGTGTATATAAAAAATACGATTGTAAGCCAGATTTTTATTTTTATTAACATTACATGTTGTAAACGAAAATATAATAAAACAAAACAGTGAACTAGATAAAAAAATTAAATGGTCATTCTTTGATTTATACGATTTTAATTCCTAACTCATAGACAAATAGACTTATTAACTTTTGAGTGTATCTGTTTATACCACAGGCGAATATTGGATGTGTTAAGTGGATTAAATTTAGCCCAAATCGGTTTTGCAATATTTAGCACGTTTATAAGAGCAATCAATATGTGCGTATTGTCATTTTGCAATTTTTTATCATAGGTTTTATTTTAATATATTTTTACTTTTTTTTCGGTGTTTTCTTTTTTTATTCATACTTTTTCTAATGTTAATTTTACCACCTGGAATTATAGATATACTTTTCAAATCTTCATTGGGAAATATCATAGGCAAAGGAATGTAATATTCTAATAAGTTTAACTCTTTAAAAACATTATAAAACGACCCTTTATTACCTATAATCCCTTTATAACTTAATATATTATTAACAATACACTGACCATCTACAAAATCTAATAAATAATGACCACTTAGATATTTTGAATAATTGTTTAATAAATTGCATTGATCCTTACTTAAATTATAATTTTTAGCTAACTCAATAATTTCTTTATATTCAGTTGGTATATTTTCATCAATAAATCCGTCTAAATTTTTATTCTTATCTTGATTATGACCATCAATTGAAAAACATACAACATCATTAATACGAATATTAAAACGCGGTATTTTATCAGGTATTGTGATTATTTTATTATTAAGATGACTACTGTTTGGAAATAATTCAACTAAAAAATCTATTAATTTTTTAATATCAATATCACGATTTAAATATAAAACAACATTTGGAGGTTGTAAGTATTCTCGTCTATATTCTTTATCAAGATATGTATATTTTTCAATATTATCAATTGTAATTTCTTCCATATATAACTTTTTTGAATCCGATAATAAATCGTTTGCTGGAAACATTTCAAATAAAGTAGATGCAAATTTTAATTTAGCATAATTATACATAAATTTAAATTCATATATGCCAAGTTCATTTAATATATCAATATTTTTAACTAATTTATTAACAACCCAAAATATATATATTTCGTTTATAACAAATTGAATTTTTATACTGTTTTCAGTGTTTGATATTCCAGATGTTAATATAATAAAATCACCAGTTTGAAATAATCCATATTTATATCTATTGGACAAGTTATACTTAGTTTGTAAACTACTCAATAATTTTATTAAACTTTTTTCTATTTTATATTTCCAGATATTGAAAGATACAAACATATTAAAATAATTCATCCTGCGTCCAAACATAGTTATATAGTAATTATATTCATATGGATTACTGTCTTCAATCTCTGGTAAGTCAGTGATATCTGTTTGCATATGATGATCAAATATTGTATTTAACATAAAACTATTTTCAGGATTTATAAAATATACCTTTTTATAAGGATAACACATATATTTATAATGACCTAATTTAGGATCATAATATTTTTTAGTTCTCTGACAAAAATTATCTATATTTTCTGGATTTCTGTCAGAATTTCCTAAAAATTCATAACCTTTTAGTGATATTTTTTTATCTAACTCGTTATCATCATTTGTCCAATATATTTCATATTTTCCATATGATAATGTGTGATTTTTTAATCTAATTATTTTTATTGGAATTTCATTTTCATTAAAAAACATACTAGGATAATCATTATTAACTTCATCTATTATATTATTTATTACATAATCAGTGCCTCCAATGAATTTCATTATATAAAATAAATTGATTTTATTATTTGAATACAAGTAATAAAATACATTTTAATATAAAAGATTTAAACTTATTTATTTAATTTACATTTATTCTGTACCCATTTGCATTTATTATAACCTCTATTAGGATCTAAACATTTGTCTCTGTTTTTTCGCTTACTGCACGCACCACCATATCCTAGAAAATGTTCCTTGGTATCATACTGGTTATAAAAATATTCATTATTATTTCTTACACATCTATTATTTTCCCACGTTTCACCTTCTGCACATTGATTACTGAAATATTCATTTTTTACACAAGCTTGTGTATTATCATCCCATGTTTCATCTTCTGCACATTGATTACTGAAATATTCATTTTTTACACAAGCTTGTGTATTATCATCCCATGTTTCATCTTCTGCACATTGATTACTGAAATATTCATTTTTTACACAAGCTTGTGTATTATCATCCCAAGTTTCATCTTCTGCACATTGATTACTGAAATATTCATTTTTTACACAAGCTTGTGTATTATCATCCCAAGTTTCATCTTCTGCACATTGATTTTCACTGAAATATTCGGCTAACTTTTTTTTTTGGCAATTACTAAAATATTCCTTTTCTTTCTTTTCTGATTCTTTTTCTGGTTCTTTTGAATATTTATTTAATTTATCTCCCATTACATAAATAAATACTAATAATCCTACCACTATAATTATAGGAAGTAATACTAAGACCCACGATAACCAAGTCCATCCTTTTGTGCAAATCCATCCTAATACAAAAGTCCATAATGCGGCAAATATAGCTTGACCTATAATAGCTCCATATTGTTGTTTATATGCCATGCCAATAATAGTGATAAATGCCAATACAGCATAAATTTGTGCTGGAGTACATAATCCTGACCAAGTTTCTGAAAAACTCATTTTATATTATAATAATATATAAAAAATATTATGATAAAAAATTATTATTCATTAATTATATTTAATAAATATTGATTCATATAAATATTTGTAAAATTATTATAATTTTGTATAAATTCTATTTTAGGACAGTTTAAAATTCTTAAACAAGATTTATTTTGAAAAAGAATTACATTATTTATTATTTTTAAATTTTTACAATTCTGAACAATAATATTTATTACATAATTATTATGTTTTAATTTATCATGGATTTGATCTTTATCAAAATAGTTAGCATTCTTTATAAATCCATTAATTATTACATTTCCTAAAGTAATTGGAATTATATCTAATAAATTAATAAATTCAATATCTATTTCAGATATTATAAATTCAATAAATGAACAGTTTTTATTATCATTAATTTTAAAAATGAATTCACTTCCATATTTTAATTTAAATAAATGTATTAAGTAATCTATAGATTTTGTATCATATGATACTTGTATATTTAAAAATCCTTCTATTTTTTCATTTAATTCAGTATAATTAGATGCTTCAATAATATTATTATCAAATTTTATTACTATATTATTTATTGAATTATTATAATATATAATAAATTGCTTAATCTTGAGTAAACTATTATATTTATAGTAATATTCGTTTATTTCATTATATATTTTTTTATAAATTGTAATCAAAGTTTCAATATTGTTTTTTTGAGTTGTTATTTTAATATAATCCTCATCAAATTGACTCATAGCTATATTGTTAATATCTGTCATATCAATATGAAGATTAAAATTATATTCTTTATTAAATTCAATATATTTTTTAAATTGTTGATATACATCAAGTGTTAAATCCGTTTTTGTTTTAATTGAAATTGTATTATTAAAGTTATTATTAAATACAATACAAGTAAATAAAGTATTAGCCTCGTTGTATAATATTATTTGTAAATCTTTTTCAAGTTTATATTTTTTTATTTCGTTATATGTTAAAATAAATGATTCTATATCGCTTAAAATATCAAAATCAATATAAACATTATTAACTTCATTATAAATTGTATTCCATTTATCAGGTATACAAGAGGTTACTATAAAATTATTATCTATTAATAATAATTGCTCCTTAAATTGTTCCATATGTATGTATTATTTATATTATTAATTAATATCAATTTTATAAAAAATATAGTAATAAATTACATATAAAGAATATCTTGATTTATTTGTAAAAAAATAGGTAAAAGAGACTCACTATAATCAATATCACTTAATCCATTTATTTTATAATGATTCATTTTAATTTTTTCATATACATAATAATTATGTATAATAGTTTCAATAATTGGTGAAATTACTTTTATAATAAAATACTTTAATTTATAAAGATTACATATTGAAAAAAATGTATAAATTATCTTTTTACCGATTCCTTTATTTCTAAAATCCTGATTAACTATAATATTATCTAACATTATTGATTTTGAAATAGGATCTATACTATAAGATATTTCAAATTTATCAAGTGTATCTGTGAGATGATATAACTTCATTATATTACTATAAATGATTAAGATATTAACACTAGTATTTAAAAACTAATTTCTGACATATAAACTATCTGGTATAATTATATCTCTAATTAAATATTGTTCAATATTGTCCATATGTTCAAGCATTTTTACATCATTACGATAAGATGCTAGAGAGCGCCATTCTTCTAATAGATTTGATACTTTAAGCATTGCTTTAGTAAGATTACCTTCATAAATACCATATTCATTAACTAATTCTACAACTGATTTACCATTTAACCAATCTAATAATATATTATACCATCCAAAATTTAATTCCCATGTTTCTTCAGAAAGACATAGATAATAATCATCGGCAATCTTGCGTAATCTATTAATCTCACTTATTATAAAATCAATACTATCATTTGATATCGTTGGTTCATCAATAGATATTTTATCACCTGTCATAAATAGTGTTAAAATTGCGAGTAGTTCATTTGGTTCAGGAACGCGATTAAAATCTTCATTATACCAAATATATAATGAACTCATTAAAATTGTATTGCCTTCATTTATTTCTGTTGCTAATACTCCTTTTTCTGTGAGATTTAAATGATTCATTTCAACAAGCTTATCTGGTAGGTTATGTAGATATCCTGTATCTTCAAGATATTTAGCATATGAGCCCATAAATATTTCCATATTATCACAATTTTCATATTCTGTTTGTAACGAATTCTTGTGATTTTGAATTTTATCAATATTTTTCCATTCAGAATATAATGTTTCCCATTTTTTTTGAGAATGACTGTTTTTCCAACTATCAAGTGCACGCTGTTTATCTTTTAAATTTGTTTTATTAGAATTCTTAAATTCATATTCTAAATTAAATCTTATTTCTATTTCTTGTATTTCATCTTTAGTATATTTATCGTTAAATTCGGCTATTTTAAAATTTATATCATCAATCTCTTGTTGAATTGTTTCTTTATGTAGTAATAATTGTCTATACCAATAGCTATTATAAACAATTTCACTCCAATGATATACTTGACTGTGAAGACTTTTAAATATAAAATCAAAATCAAATGTCATCTTACTAATAATTGGTGATTTATTACCTGTCATCATCATTCTTATGTCAACTTCTTTTTCAGGTTGTCTCATTGGGCAATAAATTACATAGCCTTTCGTGTCAATGCCTCTTCTTCCAGCTCTGCCAGCCATTTGTAAATATTCATCAGTATATAACATACGGTTTCCAGAAGCATCAGGTTTTTGATATTCTAAAAATACAACTGTTTTTGTAGGCATATTAAGACCAACTGAAAATGTCTCTGTTGCAAAAAGCACCTTTATAAATCCTTTACTAAAAATAATTTCAATTACTTCTTTTAATACAGGCACTAATCCACTGTGATGATAGGCGATACCTTTTTTTAATAGATCAAGAATGCTATAATATTGTGGAAGAGACTCTAAACGAGTGCGGTAAGCATGTGTGTAAAAATGAAATATGTTTTCAATTTCCGCGCTTTCTTTGCCTGTGACTAAATATTCAGAAATTGATGAAGCATATAATTCGCAATTTTTCCTTGAAAATACAAAACAAATTGCTGGACATAAATTACATAATTTAAGATAATCAATTAAATTATTTAGACGATTTTTACTTGAATATGATTTTTCAGCCTGTTTTTTATATAAGTCGCTTCCCTTTTCTAAATTCAAATCAAACATCTTACCAAAGTTTTTAAACCATTCATCATAAACAGATGCTTTCCAACTTCCTTCATTCGTCATAATAGGTATAAGTGCTGACTCCTTACCTTTCTCATCACCTAAATCATTATAATAAGTAGGTTTATATAAATAATGAGTTAATGGAATTATTCTATGAGTATTTGACACTAGATGAATAGTCTTCTCTTTAATCTTACCTATCCATTTAGCTAATTTTTCTGGTTGGTCTATAGTAGCACTCAATAATACTAAATTAATTTCTTTTGGTAACATAATTAATGTTTCTTCCCAAACATGTCCGCGTTCTTTATTATTTATGTAGTGCACTTCATCCATAATAACAGTATCAACATCTATCAGACTTAGAGTGCTTGTTATACCTAAGTCTTTTGTGAAACTCTTATGTTTATAAAGTAGATTTCTTAAAATTTCAGCAGTCATAATAATACAGGGGGCATCTGGGTTAAATTTTATATCACCTGTCATTAATCCTACATTTTTTTCACCATAAGCTTCTTTAAATTCTTTATATTTTTGATTAGATAGTGCTTTAATAGGACTTGTAAATATTACGCGTTTTCCTTTAGATAGACTTACCGCTATTGCATAATCCGCCAAAGTTGATTTACCTGAACCTGTGGCAACACACGCCATAAAATTATGTTGTTTATTAATAGCTCTTACAGCATATTTTTGAAAATAATCTAGAGGATATTTATATGTTTTAATCGGTTCGTCATCATTCCAATCTATGGGGTGTTGATTATTTTCAACAATTAGATATTCCATTTTAATATTGAAAAAATATAATTCATTACATATTTTCAATTTTTATATAATTTATCAAAATATATATAATTATTGTAAATAGGTATAGATTATTGAGCTGATGACGAAGTGTATTTACAACGCACATTATATGCTTTACATTTGGTGAGAGTAATCAAGTCTAAAGATAAAATTGCCTTGGCTTGGCTAAGATTTTCATGTATTTTTGTTTTTTTTATTTATTGTGATTATAGTATTTTTTGGACATTATCTATTTTTTGCTTCGGTTAATGGAGATTAGGTGTTTATGATACATCTGATAAGTTTTTTGTGGTTGATATATATTATAAATGAGAATTAGATATTATCAATTTGAAAATTACATCAAATGTAGCTAATTTTTTTAAATGAATTATATCTTTTTCTATTATGACTTCTCTTTTTATTGCTTTTTTTTTTTCTTCCACCTTTAAAATGTGGAAGATTATGCATAAGAGTTATTCCTGATATAAGATTTTTAACATCATCTACATTCTTCCTCAAAATTTGAGCAATCTCATCAAGTTGAGTTATTTTATTTCTCTTGTTTAAACTACGCCTATCTAAAAAGGAATAGGTTTCATTATCTAAACTACTATCTAAAAATCTAACCATAAATTGATTGTTTTGATCTGAAACTAAAATTGCGGGAACTTGTATATGGTTTCTTCCCATAGTATCACGCCCATTTACAATTACTAAATCACCTAGACTCAATGGAGGAACTGCTATAATTGCGTTAATTTTAGCATTAACATAACTTGAATCTATATTTAAAATTTTTACAACATCACCAAATATTGCAGGTGTTAAATAAAGACCTGAAATTTCAGCTGTATTGTCACCATGAACATAATGATGATTCCCTATATGTGTTCTAATAAATTTAACAAGGTAGATATCATCAGAAACGACTAAAATAACAGCTGGTTCATTTTTATAATTTATGCCATTTTCATCATTACCATTAACTAATACTAAACTATTGACATTCATTCTATATACAATATATATATAAAAAATTTATAAAATATATGAGTTTTTAAAGATTTGTAGACCATTTTTAAAAATAGCTAAATAACGCACTGTAATTGATGAAAGTCATTGAAAAATTATATTTATTTTAGTTTTAATTAAAGCCTTTTTTTTGAATGCTACTATATTTGTTCAATTGACTTAATAATAATTAATTTATTATAATAATAAATTAAGAAAAAAGCTTTATAAATTTTATTAAGCCTTTTACACTTCCACTAGGTTTTCTTTATATATTATAAAAAATATCTAATCAAATAAATATTTTATTATTTATACCTTGTTAAGTAATAAAATATTTGACTAATACCAAAACTACTTAATCGTTTAAAGATATAGTAAAAATTGCTTGAAATTAACGATATACTAAATCAAATTTAATATTAAAAAAGATGAATTGATCAATAAATAAGTAATCGTTCCATCTATCCATATATTCTTCAGTCATTACTCATCTTCCTCCGCGTTTTTTTGAAATAAGCCTATTTATAATATATCTTTTTGATAATTTTTTCAAATATTAATTAACATTTTATTGATCCAAATTAGCATCTCTATTTTTTATTTGTGTATTTTTATGATTAAGGTAGTCATAGATAAATTTTATATTGTTTCTATTACTTATTTTAAAACGCCAACTTATAAAATAAACTATTTTAAGGAATCAAACAGTCAACATAATATTATATAATTGTAAAATAATATAATATGATGTTTTTATTTTAAAATACCCAACAATGTAAGCGTTAACTTATAATATAATTATGATTGATTATTCAAACTATTTTGTAACTCTTTTATTCTAGCTTCATTACGATCATTTAATTGCTTCAATTCTTTTTTACTCATTTCTTTGATTTTATCTGCTTTTTGCTTAAAAAAATTCATTTTATTTGTTATGTCACTAAAATTTAGACTTGTCATCTTTAAAAATGTCTGAGCATAATTATCAAGAAAATATATATACATGTCTAATACTTGATTCCCTCTAGTTAATAATTTATTAATGACAATCATTAAATTTATTAATTTGTTCATTATTTTTTCAAATAAAGGAAGTATCTCACATAATATAATGTATGCTAAACCAAAATTTTTACGAGAAATTTGAATAAATAAGTTAGTTATATTCGCTGTATTTGATATCATGTGAATATACATATCCATTATTTTAGCTAATACTGGTGAAAGTATAGGAGTAATGAAAGCACCAACAGTCACTAATGGACCTAGTGTAAAAATAGTCATAAACATCTGAAGAGATGGTCCTTTTATTGTATTTAAAAATGTAGCAAACATTTTATAAAAGATATCAGTTTGAGCTATTACAATAGATAAAAAGTCTAAATATAAACCAAAAGGCACACCTAAATAAGGAGTATTTTCTATAGACCATAAAGGGAAAAATACCCAATCTATTATTGAAATATCTTCATTTAAAAAAATATTAAAATCAAAATTTTTAATTTTATTTAAAAATTTATTATTGTTAATATTAAGCGATATCTCATTTGTGTTAAATTTTATACTAAAGTTTTGTTCAGAATCTGATGTTATATTATCTAAGTCATCTTCTATTCCATCCTTAGACTTTTCCAAAATCTCATCTATTCTTTCATTTGTTTTTTCTTTGAGTTCAGTTGCCTTTTCTTTCATTTCATCTACTTTTTCATTTGCCTTTTCTTTAAGTGTAGTTGCCTTTTCTTTCATTTCATCTACTTTTTCAGTTGCCGTTTCTTTCATTTCATCTACTTTTTCAGTTGCCTTTTCTTTCATTTCATCTAGTTTTTCAGTTGCCTTTTCTTTCATTTCATCTAGTTTTTCAGTTGCCTTTTCTTTCATTTCATCTACTTTTTCAGTTGCCTTTTCTTTCATTTCATCTACTTTTTCAGTTGCCTTTTCTTTCATTTCATCTACTTTTTCAGTTGCCTTTTCTTTAAGTGTAGTTGCCTTTTCTTTCATTTCATCTACTTTTTCAGTTGCTGTTTCTTTCATTTCATCTAGTTTTTCATTTGCCTTTTCTTTAAGTGTAGTTGCCTTTTCTTTCATTTCATCTACGTTTTTAGTTGCCGTTTCTTTCATTTGTTCAACCTTTTCAGTTGCCTTTTCTTTAATATCATCTACTTTTGCACTTGCCTTTTCTTTAAGTGTAGTTGCTTTTTCTTTCAGTGCAGTTGTCTTTTCTTTTATTTTATCTGAAGTAGGATAACCTCCTAGAATATATTTTTTTTTATTTCTTGACTGTCTTACCAAATTTTTAATTACTTTTGAGACCTTAGTTTTTTTAAATGACTTATGTTCATAACCACCAGATTGTAATATTACTGTTTTATTTTTTTTTAAACTTATATCTCTATTTTTATAAACAATATCAAAAGGTTTCATGTATTTTATTTTATTTCTAATAATTTGTTCAATTTGTTCATCTGTAAAAATTTCTAAATTTTTCAACCTTATTTTTATATTGTCGTCAGATTGTTTTTGATGTAATATTTCATTAACAATATTATGTATAGCTGTTAATGTATTTATACTATCACGCACTTCTTTTATATCAGGCATTTCTGTAATATATCCACTTTTTATTAAGTTTTCATAAATATTAGTAAGTGAACTATCACTCATATATATATTAAAAAGATATAAAGATTAACTTATATAAAATATATAGTTTTATGGAAGAATTTAAAAATTCAATTAATAAATCAATAAAAGATTTAGAAAAAATATTATTAATTGAGCAAAATCAATATAATATTTTATTAGCTAATTTAGAAAATATAAAAAAAGAAATTAGTAAGCAACAAGGAATACACGATGAATTATTAAATAAAAATAATGATATTTTAAATAATAATCAATTAAAATTAACTACTATTGAGAAAAAAGAAAATGAAATAAACGACCGTGAAAAAAAAATTATACAACGAGAAATAGAAATTGAGGAGTCACGCAAAGTATCTATTTTAAAAAAAATACAAGATCAATTGCATAAAAAAATAGATGATTTAGAAGTATGTCAAAAACAACGTGATTTTTACAAAAAAAATGATAATTTATTAGTATCATTATGTAATAAATATCAAATTAATTATGAATCAATAACTCTGGAAAAAATAGAAATGTGTTTTAGAGAATCAAACAATATAAAACCCTCTGATGTTAAAGAAGATGTTATTGAAATAAAACCCTCTGATGTTAAAGAAGATGTTATTGAAATAAAACCCTCCGATGTTAAAGAAGATGTAATTGAAGAAGAAGAATGTATTGAAGTGCAAGATATAGAATATAATGGTAAACTTTATTATGTAGATAATAATAAAAATATATATAATCGTTTAGAAAATGATGATATAGGTGAAATAATTGGCATTCTAGATAATAAGGGAAAAGTTAAATTAAATAAAAAGAGATAATAATATCTTAAAAAAATATAAATTAATATGATATAGATGAATTTCAATCCGAATATATTTGACTTTGAAAGAGGCATGGTTTATACAAGAAAAAGAAATGAACAGATTCCTAATAATGATAATATACATAATATTCAAAGACCTATGCCTATAGTATATAATAATAATGATAATAATTGGACCAATCAAATTTATGAAGCAAATAAAAAAGATTCTAGACAAGATATGAATTCAAGATTTTCTAATTATATGCCTTTAGCAACAACACAACATTTTCCAATAATAGGTCAAAATAATAATAATTTTTTTTTTGATAATAAACCTATTAATACAAGGTTAGAAGGGCAGGAAATTTATAAACAATCTGATCAAACTTATCAAACAAATTTAAAAAAATGATTTTAAAAAATAGTAATATAATACAATATAAAATGTATTATATTATTCCTATTTCAATTTTAACATATAAATATAGAAATTATTGTGGTTACTATTTGCTAAAAGGGTATAGTTATTTAGAAATATTATATAATAAATGGTATAACTTAAGTTGTATCAATCCTGATTATAAATTATTTATAAACGGTAATTTAATAAATAATATAAATGAGGATATTGAAAAATATAGTAAAGAATACAATACTTATGAAATAGAATACTTATATAAAAATCGTTCATATAGAATTGTAGGCGAAAATCTAGAACAATTATTGGAATATTTAAATAATATAAATAATATTTTAGATTGTCGTAATGGTGAAATGACACCCAAAATATATAAATGGATTTCAGCAGTTGATAATGAAGGTAATAATTATTTAGAACTTTTAAAAAAATATAGTGGTCCAATAGGTGATTTTTATAATAATGGAGGTATTTCGTGTAAAATAAAAAATATATATTGGTTAAAAGAAAAAAAAATAATAATAACTGATTTTCGTATGGATGAATATATTTTGGATGGAACAAATAGTGAGACTATTATTAATTTAGTAAAATAAATTATTTTATTTTTTTATATTGATAATATAATATAAATGCATATATCACAATTATCATTAAAAAGGTTGTTACATAGAGCAGGAATTAAAAGGATATCTAATGATAGCTATGAGCATGTGTATAATTATATGAATACATATCTTAATGATATAAGTGATAAAGTTCATAATTTGACTAAAAATCGTGCTAATCAATCTATTACAACAAATGATATTAATAATGGATATTTATTATCTAATATTATAGGTATTATACAAGAAGGAGGTAATCAAAATGATTTTGGATATTGTCATAATGAGTCAAGCCAATGTTCTAATTTATCAAGTCAATTATTACCTGGTGGAGTATCTACACCTAAATGCGGATTACAAAATGGTGGAAATCAAATATATTGCCACGGACAACCTTCCCAATGTACTGGTATAGAATTATGTAATATTCCATTAGTTGGAGGAGCTGAGAAAATGGACCAAGACTATTATTTTAGTATTCCACAAACACAATTTTTAAGATTTATTCAAGGAGGTTCAAATGAATTAAAAAGTAGAAAAATTACAAAAAGTGCTTTTCAACAACTGCAATTTTTAATAGAAAATAATACAATTAATTATTTAATGAAAAAAAATAGGGATCTACAAAATATGAATATTAATGAATTTACATTAAATAATTATTGATATAAAAAAATAATGAAATTATTATTTATATCAAATGGATAAAATTGATATTAATCTATATTTACTCTATATGAAGAAAATGGGTGGTGTTATATTTTTTATTGATAATGAACATATTATGAAAAATGCAATTGAAGAAGATAATCATTTTTTAAATTATTGTATATATTTTACCGGTCGTCCTTATAATAATTTTAATTATTTTTTTCTAAGACATTTAGAGAGATCAATTATTATAGATTTATCTAAAACAGATCATTTTAGTTATAGTAAATTTATATCAATGGCTCATAAACAATTAAAGGAATCTTATAATAATAATGTTTATGGAACAGAAAAAGAACTTTGGAGCACAAATGGTAAATCAATTGATTTAACAATTACACGCATTTTAAATAATTTTGATCCAGATTATATTGTGCATTTATATAAAAATAACTATGTTCAACTTGCCAATTTATTTTTTGATTTTTATTTTTATTATCCATTTATAGGCGATGAAAAGGCCTATGCCACATTTTGGAATAAATACTTGACATTTATTCAAAATGATTGGCAAGATACATTAGATATAGAAGGAATCAATAATTGGATATATTAAGGAAGAACAAATCCATTATATATATCATAATTATCTTTTTTTTGTAAATATGGATATGGATCATTAATATCTAAAGAAATGGGTTTACTTAAAATATTAATAGGATTTTCTTCATAATTTATTCTTGAAAAATTATAAATCTCAAATAAATATTTATCAAGTATTTTCTTTAAATCAATGATGTGTGAAAGTAATTCGCGTTCCTTAGGGCTTTGAATATATATGTTATTTTTAATACCTATTGATGGTTTTATAGAATGGTTTATAGCATTGAGTGCGTTTAATGCATTACTATGATACTCCTTTGCTAAATCAATTTTATCTTTATAATATATATCTCCTTCTTTTAAAATATAATATATATCTAATAATTTATCAACATTTATTAGACTATCTTTAAAATTGTATTTATCTATTTTCGCAAATTCAAATAAATCAAAATACAATATAACAATATTTAAATCTTTAGAAATATGTTTATAATTTTTCAGAGATAAAATTTTATTATATTTTTCAATATTTACTAAATCACTATTTAATGTTTTTTTTTTATAAAGATAATAAATTGTGATTAACACTATAGTAATAATTAATGAAAAAAATTGATGATTTGTTATATCAAAAAAATTTTTTAAAAAAATAAATAGACAAATAGATATAATAAAATAATAAAAAATTGTATTTTTATCAAGATTTTCTAAATAGTTTAATACATCCATATATAATTAATTATAAGTTTTTCTTTTATTGAAAAAAAAATTATATATTATAGATAGTATATAATGACAATGAATGGTGGTTCTCTTTCATCAGATTATGTTATGGATTTGTTACAAGTTCCGTGTGAATCACAATTTCCACTAACTCAAAAAGTTAATTTTAGTGTTAAAGATATTACTAATAATTATGGAGCTGTATATAAAGCTACTGGGGGAGGTCAAACTGGTGGCGAAGTTATGGAAAAAGTTGAAGGATTTTTAGAAAAAGTTGTTGACAATCGTGTATTAGATTTATATTTAAAATATCTAGGTATTACTATATTGTCTCCTGCTACACTAGTCCCTATTGCGTTAATTATGGGAAAACAAACATTTGAAGAAGTAGTTACAAATATAAGAAAAAATGATGCATTAATTCAACAAGGAGGTGAAGGTATTTTAGATATTCGTGTTCCAATAGTTGATGATAAAATAGTAGGAACTGGTTTAAAATTAGCTGGTATTACTGCTCTTACAATTTCACCTTATACCTTAGTTCCATTAGGTGTATTAATGTACATATATGATGAATTTTTAAAAGAGAAAAAACTGCCTAATTTAGTAGGTGGTCGTAAACAAAAAGGTAGTGGTATCGCTACAGTATTACCTCCTGAATATTTTGGTAGGAGATCTTGTTCTGGTGGAAGTCATATAAATAATAATTTAGACAATCCACAATCAAGAAGTGAGGTTTTTTCTAATCACCCAAATACTCCATCATTAAATGATATAGTAAGGCCTTATGTGGGCGGAAGAAAGCGCAAACATATTAAAAACGGTGGATTTAACTGGAATGCTGGTAATTGTAATCAATCAAATTTGAATAGAGCTGATGTAGGAAATCATGCTTCCGAACCTGTAACTAATGATATTGTTAGACCATATTCTGGAGGAAGTAAGAAACGCAATATTAAAAAAGGAGGTTTTAACTGGCACGCTGGTAATTGCAATCAATCAAATTTGAATACAGCTGATGTAGGAAATATTTTTGAAAATCACACAAAGGAACCTGTAAGTAATGATATTGTAAGACCATATGCTGGAGGAAGTAAGAGACGCAATATTAAAAAAGGAGGAACACGATCTATATTTGGAAATGATGTGCCACCTAATGCTGTTCAACAAGCAACTGCTTTAGCAACTGGTCAGGATATTGGTTTTCCTCGTGGAATTGATTATTTAAATAATCATATGCAACTTAGTGGCAATATTCCATCTCAGTTACATTATCAAGCACCTTATCATCAACAATTACAAACGGTTGTGGCTCCACCTAACGCAAATGCTTGTGCTGTAAATGGAAGTTGTTCAGGAGTGCCTATGGGAATGGCTGGAGGTGCTGGAAGTGATTGGGTAGGAACTTTATATTCTGCTGGACCAAGTAATAACAGTGATATGTCTCAACAACAATTTCAAATGTTTAACAAATCACAGCATATTCCCTCAATGAATAGTCATACTGGTGGTTTAAATGAACGTGTTACGAATTATTATAACTATAATAACTACAAAAATACAATTGAATATACACCTCTCTATGCTGAAAGTAGTTGTAGTAAATCATAATCTATATATATTTTCTTATTTTATTAACAAAATAAGAAAATAAAATTGATTATTTAAGAATTGTATATAAAAACATGAGTTCATCTAGTATGATTTTATCAAATATTTTAGAATCCGAGAGTTGTGAATTACGCAAAGCTATTGATGGGTATATGGATACAAAACTAAAGGAATTACAAAATATAATGAAATCAAAACTAGATATTATTATATCTGATTAAATAGATAAATTTTATAATAAATCATTTGAAGAACATGAAAATATATTATTTGATAAAAAATGGTGAAAATCTAATAAATCAATATAATAGTTACATTGAAAGGAATTTTTTAAACACTGGACGTTCTCATACATTATTTGAAATTTTAGAATTTAAATTTCATATCTAAAGAAAATACAAAATGTTTTACCATCGCATTTGAAAATTCGTATGATGGTAGGGGTAATCATATCAGAGAGTTATCGTTCTATAAAACATTTTTAATAGATAGAAATTCTTATCCACCCAGCTCAGGTAGTTTCAGACATTGGAATATTTCAAGTTAATCTAACATCGGATTGTTTATTTGCTATTAAATATTTTCAAGTAGCAGATAATCATGTTCAAGAAGCATGTTGTCGTAATGTAAATACATCTATAAAATTATTAGTAGAACATCCTGAATACTTAAAAAAAAATTGCAGTGATTTTGAAGATATTTGTCGTAAGGAATATGCTGAAATTGAAAAAACGAAATTACAATTAAAATATTTAATAGAAGAAGAAATATCTAAAAAAAATTATTATGAATCTCTTGAAAAAAAAATTAAAGATATGGAAAAAAACAATTAGAACAATAACTAAACTAAAGAAATAACTAATTATTTTCACTAAAAAAAAATCTATACCATCATTTATTTAACTTTACTTTTAACTCTTTTTATTGTTTCTGTCTCCTTAAGAGTTCTCTTTTCATCTAAAAATGCGAATAATTTTTGAGCGGTTTCAATATTTTCAGTAAAATAACTCTGTAAATTTGATTCTAAACTTTTTTTATTAAATGCTCCTTTTGTTTGTTTCACTTGATATTTTAGCTTTTCACCATTATCTATATTTAAATCATCTACTTTATATGATTTCATAAATTTAGTAATTAATTCATTGTAACTATTTCTTTGTTTAATAAGTTCCTTACGTTTATTATCCAGTTTTAAGATTTGATTATCATATTCTATCCAGTTTTTAACATTATGTTTAAATTTTTCTAATTCTTCATCATTAATTTCTTCTACATTACTTATTTGCTCAGGTTCATCAAAATGATTATCCATGTTATCTATTTTATTTATTAATGTATCAAGATTAGCTGAAATAATTGATTGTTGATACGTGTTTTTAGGACTAACTATTTTTTTGTTAGATTGTGATGAATGTGAACTTAATGATGGTAGATCTTTCTTTATATAAACACCTTTTTGTATATTTTCACTTATAGAATCACTGTTATTTTTATTTGATATAACAAATTTAGTTTGATTATTTGACATTATTTATTTATACGATTTATTTTTTTAAATGTTTTTATAATCCTCTATATTCTCCTTTTTTACATGGATTAAAAGTTTTATTTCGCAAAGTTGCGTAACTCCATATAGAAAAAACAATATGTAGTATCTCAATAAATATTAATATAAGCGCTAATATAGTGCATGTTTTCGGTGAAAAATTAAATTTCATATATTTATATTCATTATTTTTTTTATAGTCCAAAACCAATTTTAGCTAATCTATTATCAAATTTAGGTTTATATGAATCAATCATATTAGTTGCTCCTTTCAATTTATTGTTAATAAGATTTGATAGATCAGTGCGCTCTGTGGGATCTAATAATCCTTCAGATACTTTATAATAACTATACATTGTAAAAAACAAGTGCACTGATTTTACTAGTAATAACAAACAAAATATAAGACTCACTACTTCATATTCAGGATATTCAACTGGAATAGCCATATATTTGTATATTATATTATTTTAAAATTGATAATATAAGATTTATATATATTTTTAAAATATTAAATGCGATATAATAATATTGAAGTATCAACTTGGGAATTAATTGAACCAGATATACGAGAGAAAAATATAGGTAATATTATAGGAATACCTAATAAATATATTGACGAATTATTATATAGTCATATAGGTGATAGCCCTATGATAATTCAATTATCAAAGGATGGTGAAAATATACATTTATGTGCTAGTTTTGAAATTATTGAAATAGACTTTATTGTAATGCCTTACTGGTTATTGTCTAAATTAAATTTACAACCATTTATAAGCACTATTTCAATTGAAAATATGAGTGCTGTTGAAACAGTTGATTATATTAAAATAATAGCAAATGATTCAAGATATTGTCAATGGGATGAAGTTCAATATACTCTTGAGAATATTCTGAGCAGTCATAACGCAATTAATAAAGGTGACCAATTAAATATTTTAGGTGTAGAATTTTATGCGTTAGAATTAAAAAATAAAAATGGATTAAATATAGATAGGGGATCTATATTTAATACAGATGTTAAAATTGAATTTGATATTCCAATGGATAATATTATTAAACAACCTACTGAAAAAAAAATACCTATTGAATCCAATATTGAAAAATCAGCACTAAGTTGGACTCTGATATTTGATGAAGGCATACCAGTTATAAATAAAACAGATTATACACAAAAAGAAGAAGATAAATTTAAAGGAACAGGTCATTCATTAAAATAAGTATTAAATCATTATACGATCTTTAATTGTATTAATTATTTTTTTATGATTTTCTAATGATTCATTATATGCTTTACACTCTAATAGATCAGGTTTTTCTCTACATATTTTTTCTAGTTCTGATTCATTAGACATTATTTGTGTTTTTTTCATAGTATATACATAATAGATACAAGCTGCTAATAATCCCCACCATAATATAGATGAAATGTTCATTATTATTAAAATAACAATAATAATTATACCATAAATTAGATATGTTTTGCTGATATTTTTAGTTAAATAATAATATAGTTCATATAATAATTTGTAAAGATTCATATATAATTAATCATTTACAAAAAATATAGAAAAAATAGCAATTTGAAATAAATATTCAATTTTTTTGTCATTTACTTTATCCAATAAAACATATATTTTATTATAATATTCAATGGGATGTTTATAAACCATGTCTTTATTAATAATGTATGTATTTGATGAAGAAAAATATTTTGGTATATCTGATTTTTCTGATACGAAACGATACCATAGTAAATTTAAATCACTTATTTTAGGTAATAATAGCATTGTATTTTTATCACCTATTACCCATTCATTATCAGGTGGTAAAATATCAATTTCAAAAATATTAGTTATCTTCATTTGATTGCGATGATAACATTCATTATTTTCTATTTTTCTATCAATATATGTCCATATTTCTTGTTTTATATAATATTCAATTGGAAAAAGTGAATTTCCAAATGAAATAAGTATATTATCATTTATATTTGAATAATTAGTTAATAAAGTATAAAATAATTCTTTAATGTTTTGTATCTTTAATGTTTTAAAATTTGTTTGTAGACCATTTGTAATTATAACTATATTATCATTTTGTATAGGCTGATAAGGAAATATTGTCTGATCATTTTGTTCAAATACATTATACAATGGTTTTATAAAAAGTCTTTCATTAAAACATAATATTGTATTTGGCACATGTAAAGGAAATAAACAAATTGAATATTCATCATATACAATTTCAAATAATGTAAATTTAAGTTCATTTATTTTTAAAAATTCTTCAAAAAAAATCGTATTATCTTCCATAATCATTAATATTTTAAATGATGATAAACATTGTAATTGAACTATGTTTTTTTGTTTAAAAATTAATTTAAAATAAAATTCAGTAATATTATTATGTATAGCAATTTGTGTAAAATTTGAAATCGGTAAAGAATTTTTTAAATTACACCTATCAATATCAATGTCAACAATATATTTTTTATTAAGTTCTTTTATAAATTCTATATTCAACATATATAAAAAGATATATTCATAATTTTATATAGATATGAATGAATTAGAAGATAATTATCTCAAAAAATTTTATAGAAGAAATACTAATTTAACTGAAATAACTAATGTAAAAAATATAATACATAATTCATCATTACAGTATATTGAATTAGAGACTAATGATATTTTTTTTCTTTGGTTAACAAGTAATATTTTAATATGCAGTTTATTATGTTATTAAAGTTGTATATAGTCTATAATGTAATGCTATAAAAAGAACACTATTGAAATAAGCTATTGGTAACCAATGTGGAACTAGATAAAATATATTTTGATAATTATATGTTAGTGCTCCAGTATATATAATAACTAAATTTTCAATAATCAGCATATTAATAACCAAGATAGCAAATATTATAAACCAACCTTTTTTATCTTTATCATCCCATAAAAAAAAGAAGATCAATAATGATATTAACCAATAAATAATTGATTTTGGCTCTTTATATTTAAAAAAAACAAAATATATGCCGATTAAAAGCATAAAAAAACAAAGTAAACTTTGTGGTTTTTTATAAAATGCATTAATTTGATCTCTTACATTCATATATATAACTTTTATAAAAAAGTATAACTTAATTCTATATTTATTTTTTTTTATTTTTTTGATAGTACTGGAAAATCTCTGTCGCGGTCAGAATTGTAGGCTGGTTTTAAATCAGATGTTTGACGTTTATTTTGATTTGTATATGAATTATTATATCTTTGACTATACCTTTGATTTGATTGGTAAGGCTTAGAATAATAAGAACCAGCTTGATAGTCCCCATCATATATTTTTTTATCTATACATGTTTCTGTTGTATGTGAATTATATTTTTCTTCTGATTTTCCGCCACGAAAACAAAATGTGCATTTAATTATTAATTTTTTAAAAGATGTTGGACAATGTCCACCAGTATGTCCATAAACAGCACAATGATCACATCTCATCTTTTTCAATCTTGGACATGATTCACAATAATGACCTTTGTACATATGTTCAGGTAATCGCAAACTATAACAGTAATCACATTCACCATATTTTCTTTCAAGTTCATCTATTTCTTCTTGTGTGTAACTATCCCAATGTTTCTGTGGTTTTAATGTAATTTTAATTTCACAGTCACTATCATCTGATTCTTCAACAATCTCTGTTTTTTCTATCAAATTATTATTATCGTTACTCTGTTCTTTTGGTTTATCCTCAATAGACATATTTTTTTATATTATATATTTTTATATTTATCAATTTTTTTTAATATATAGGATATAAAAATAGTTCTCATAATTAAATATAGAATATATAATGAATACTATTTATTACATTATTAGTTATTTACGCATCATCCCTAGAAAAACCGCAATAGCAGCATATAATTATTATTATGGAATTAAACATCTACCAGCAATTAGAATGGAAAAACTACCTTTAACTAATAGGCTATGGAATCATATTACTAATCTATATATTGAGCCGACTGAGATTATACCAGGTATTTATCTTGGAAATGCCTACAATGCTTCTAATTATTCTACAATACAATATTATAATATGAAATATATTTTGAATATTTCTAAAGAATTACCAAATTATTTTGAAAATAATACAGAAATTATCTATAAAAAAATAGAAATTATTGATGATGCTGAAAATCATATCAAAGAACATATTCAAGATATTATTAGTTTTATTGATGATAAGAATATTGACAATCAAAATAGTTTATTAGTTCATTGCTATATGGGTTCAAGTCGTTCTGCCAGTGTATTATTGATAATTTTAATATATAAATATGGATATACATTTGATGAGGCACTTACACTAATAAAATCAAAGCGTGATATAGTAAATATAAATACTAATTTTTTAGAAGATATAAAAGAATGGATAAACGAAAAAAAGATTGACTCATCATTCAAAGTTTAAAGTGTTTTGCTAAATTTTCATAAATATCACCCTTAGCATAAAAAAATTGTCCTTCATATATGTCCCCATCAATCTATGTTAATTTTCCCCATCCATGATGTATATTATCTTTAATTTGTCCCTCATATATATAGCCATTTTTATAAATAATTTTAGTATGATTAAGTTTAAAGTTATTTATAAGTTCGTTTCCACATTGTTTTTTATTATATTTAATGTTATTACCCATATATTTTTACATAAAATAAGTTTTGTATATATAAAAAAATTTATATATACAAAATATATAATGATAGAACCTAATTTGGAAGCATTAGCTAAAAGTAAAAGATGTTTAAAAATGATATGTCGTAAGTGTTATGCACGATTACCACAAGATAGTTTAAATTGTAGAAAATGTAAAAGTAGTGACTTGCGAAAAAAGCATCAATTATCTAAATAAATATGTAGACTTACATTAGATTTTTATTTAATATAATCAATAAAAATATGATTGATTAAGCAACAGATTATGTTTTTTAGAAAGATAATTTGAATTTTTTTTTTCGTATGTTTTTTTGTTGATATGTGTTGTAAAAATTAAATTAATGATTACTATAAATGTTATCATTTTTAGTTTAGATTTTTCCTTTCACTAAGTTTTATTATTCGCTTAAATTTAAATTATATTTTTTATAAAACAAATATTGATATACTAAAATTCTAATAGATATTTACAATTTATTTTACTGAAACAAAAGCAGCAGCATATGTTTTTAATAACTCAACTTTGCTATTAATTTCATTTAATTTTTTCAATTCATCAATCACATCTTTAATTCCTTTACTAATTAAAGTTATATACTCATAACAATCACAATAACCAGGACTGATTAGTTTGCTGATTCATTTCAACTTACTACGCTTTATGGATCTTCTCTTTTTATTTTGTTTTGATTGTCGTCGTATTAAATTAAATTTACCTCCTTTGAAATTTTTAAGGTAATGATTATTTATTATATCTTGTGTTTCTTTACTAACATATGTTTCTAATTCAAGCATATTATTACTTTCAATAAAATTTGTCATAATAAATATTCTATCTTGAGGTAGAGTTAGTCTTTCTAAGAAAACACTTAATTGACCAGCATTAAATCCCAACTGCATTATTTTATTTATTTTGATTTCAAAATTTGATTTTTTATCCACTAAATTCATCAATTGACAAAAAAAATGATTTGATTTAGGATCAAATTCTGATTTATCCATTTGAAATTGTAGAATAATTTTATTCATTTCAAAATAAATAGATTTTAAACTATCATTATAAAGTAAAACTTTATCACTATGTGTTAAAACTCTATCTTTTAAATCCTTAGTATCACTTTCTAGTTGTTCCAAATAGCACGGCCATCAATTTGCTTGCCTGATTGTTCGCTAGTTTGAACTTTTATTCCCAATTTAAATGCTTTTTCGTATAAATTTTTCACAGTTGTCATTTATATAATATATACTTTTTTTTGTTTAAATTTTATATAATCAAAAATAGTCGCAATTACCTAGATCAAAAAAATCGTTGAAACCAATGAGTGTTCGTTTTTATGAATTATATAAATAAACTTGATTAAAGATATGATTGATGAATTGAATTTAAATAATATAATAGATAAAGGTGTTGAGTTATTAAAAACATATACTGAAGCTAGATATGTAATTGGGTGTGTGTATAAATCTATAGGAGTTCTCCCTCCAAAGTTTGCGAATAAATGGTCTGATATTAAAGAGCATATGTAAAACAAATCCAATGCTATAAGAAAAGCTAACGAAGATGATAATAGAGCTGAATCGGAATAAGTAAAATCTAATATTTTTACATAAAGTAAATAAAGAAATATTTAATAAATTGTTCATTTATGGAAACCTCTAAGAGTTGACAAAACGCTGTAATGGTTAAACTTGTATTATATTTTAGTTTATATTGAGTAAATACATAATTTTTAATTTATTCTAATAATATCTAATATTTCACCATATCGTTATATGATTTGAACTTTTCTTCAAGCATAAATTAGAATAATAACTTTTTTTATTTATTAGTAAAATAAAAAAATGTAATTTGAAATATACAAATATTAAAACATACTGCGTTTATCAAAAATTGAGCCTGAAAGAAATTCATTATCTGGATTAACGAAATAACTTGTATTGCTTATTCCTGAAAGATCAGTCCAATTAGATTTAAGCTTACTTAGATCACTAAGATAACAACTACAAGCTAAAAATACTACTTGAATAGCTATATCAATCTCACTAGTTAGATCTGATTTTAAACCATATTTACCAAATACATTATTAATGCTAACACCTTCTTTGAAACCAATATAAATTGTAATTTTATCTTCTAAAGGATGTGGCATTTTATAGGTTCCAAAATTAAGATAATCGCCTATTATTTTATTAATGATAAAAAGTCGTTTGATATAACTGCCTATAAGATTACCCAATGTATGGTCAATATGCCAAATAGTAAGCTCAATAAAACCAGATTGCTTATTTTTTTCAATATTTATTTTTGCTGTATTAAAATGATAGGATTTTTTAAAATCATTCCATTTAAACATATTTAATATAGCTATAGTATGTAGTTCAATCATGCATAGCGCATCATAAACTAATTGATCTGCAGGTAAATTTCCAACACTTTCAACACAAAATTTTACTGAAAGTGGCTCATCAAATTCATTTTTTTTGTATATTCTTTCAGCATCTAATAAGTTATAACTTCCCTTGAATTTCACAATATCTTCCTCTGTAAATCTTTTTAATTTATCATTTTCATTTTCATATGGTGTACTTTCACGTTGTTTTTGAAGAGTTTCCATATATAAATCAAAATTTTTATCAATTACCGAACTCTCTTCTTTTTCAAATTCATAAGATACAGTTCCAACAGGACAATATCTCGCATTAAGTTTTGAAGTTCCTAATGTGAGTTTCATCTCAATTTGAAGTTCCTCAGCCTCTTGAACTTCTTCATTAGAACTAATAGGTTTAAGTCTATGCAGTAAACAGTAATCGCTAGTAATATAATCTGGAATTATAAATTCATCCACTGGATTATATGATTTACCTTCCTTAGGTTCAATTTTGATATAATTACTTAATATATTAATACTATTATCTGTATTTGTTTTTAATTTTTCACGTGTTGCTTCATCATTTTTTATTTTAATACTAAAATCAGGTATATTATCATTTAGAAAATTATACACAAATTTTTGCTCTTTATAATCAAAATCAACTAATACTTGTAAAACCTTATTTTTATACATACAAATAGGTATTAAACTAATACGATGTGCGATAAATTCATTATGTAATGCACTTACATTTTTTAAGATGTTTAGATTTTTTCGTCCATCATCATAATAAGTATCATCAAATGAAACTACTGGCACACTACTCAAAAGTGATCTTCTCAGACCATTACTTAACGATTGGTGAACACCAGAAACTTTGAAATTGCATTTATAGACATCATTTGCTATGCGTGCATTTCTCTCAGAAGGCACTCTAAAAGATGCGTAATCTTTAATCATTCCTGACATTATATATATTTTGTTTGTTTATTTTTTAAACATATTTATATCAATTTTTAATATTTTTATTTAAATATAAATTTATAATATCTTATATATGAAATACGCTTTAATCACAGGTATTACTGGTCAGGATGGAAGCTATTTATCAGAGCTATTATTAGAAAAAGGTTATAAAGTATATGGCATAATTCGCAGACATTCACAAATTAACACGCAACGCATAGATCATATCTATAATAAATTAAATTTAATTTATGGTGATATGACAGATCAAACAAGTATTATGAATACTTTTAATATAATTGAAAAAAATAATGACATAGATATATTGGAAATATATAATCTAGCAGCACAAAGTCATGTAAAAATAAGTTTTGATTTGCCTGAATATACAGCACAAGTTGATGCTGTTGGAACCTTACGATTATTGGAAACTATTTTAAAAAGTAATATTAAAGATAAAGTTAGGCTATATCAAGCATCAACAAGTGAATTATATGGTAAGGTATTATCAACTCCTCAAGATGAAACAACACCTTTCAACCCACAAAGTCCATATGCTATAGCTAAAATTTATAGTTATTGGATGATTAAAAATTATAAAAATAGTTATAATATTTTTGCGTGTAATGGTATTTTATTTAATCATACAAGTCCTAGGCGTGGAGAGACATTTGTTTGTCGTAAGATAACAATTGCCGTTTCTAAAATAATGAGTAATAAACAAGATGTATTAATATTAGGTAATCTTAATGCTAAAAGAGATTTGGGTCATGCTAGAGATTATGTATATGGAATGTGGTTAATGCTTCAAAATAAAGAACCAGTTGATTATGTATTATCTACAGGTGAAACTTATAGTGTCAGAGAAATAGTTCAAATGGCATTTAATTACTTTAATAAGCATATAACATGGCAAGGAGAAGGTGTAAGTGAAGTAGGTTTATTGGATGGTAAAATTGTTGTAAGGGTAAGTCCTAGATATTTCCGTCCAAGTGAAGTTGAATTATTATTGGGTTGTTCTAATAAGGCAGAAAAGGAATTAGGTTGGAAGAGAAACTATACTACTCAACAGATTATTAATGAAATGATTGAGTATGATTTAAAAAATTGCTAATATTAATTTAAGTTATTTTTTAATAATTTACCTTATATGTTTATATTGTTTTTTTATCAATACATTCTGATTTATAATATAATTTTTAAAAAAACTTTGATATTTTTTATATTTATTATATTCTTAACACTTATAAAAAACTTCATATTTAGTTTTATATATCATACTTTAATATACTAAATTATCTTAAAAAATTATGCTGTCAGCAACTTATTATCGTTTATTCTAAATCTTGTTATAAACAAAAAACGAGTATAAAAACCTATATATTTTTGTGAAAAAAAAACGAATTTTATTAAATTTGTATGAAAGGATTTATATATTGTGTAAACCAAAAGGTATATTGAAAATAGAAAACTCAGACTTTTCAGGATGTGATAAATCAACATTCCTTTTTGAACCTTTTTCTATGAAAATGAGACATCTATTGAGTAATATTTGGTTATCCAAATATTTTTAATAACTGATTTGGTAATATATATTTTTAATTTTGTCATAAAAAATTGAAATTTTATATATTTCAGTATCAATATTTAATGTCTAAAACAAGCATAAACGAATTAATTATAAGTGGATTGATTATTATACCATCTGCTTACTTTATAGTTTGTCATTTACTGAGTAGTCAAGAATATGAATTAGAAAACAAATTCAAAATTAAAATGAATCAAATATTAGATCAAAAAAATTATGAAATAAGATCATTAAAAAATCAACATGCTGATGAAGTCGAGAAGTTATCACTTCAAATTATACAAGAACGCGATTTTTATGAAAAAAAAGCTAGTATCAAATCACGACGAACTAAAATAGTTATATCAGCACTAATTAATGCTATAGATATAAGAAATCGTAAGTTATTATTCTATGAAATAAATGAATAATAATCATATTTATATATTCTGATTCTTTCAGTGAAAAATGAGTAATGTTATAGAGTAAATAAGATTAATCAGATAAATATTGATTAAATTTTTCAATTAATTCCTGTTTAGAGATAGACTTAGGACCTACTGTATTATCAAATTCATATGTGATACCTAATAAACTTATAATATTATCTTCAACTGATTTTGAGTTTGTAAATTTTATAAAATAATGGGATTCAATACTTTTATCTATAGTATTTTGACTAATAATTCCTGCATTTACGCCTATTCTTCTAACAGATATATCTGGATCTTGTGTTTGTTTAACAAATTTAAAATAAATAGGTTGTAAAATTGGTTGTTTAAAACGCATATCTACTTTTTTTTCCCATATTTGAAAAACACATGGCACATCATATTCAAGGCTATCTACTAAAAATGAGTAAGGAGGTAAATCTATTTGAAAAATTAAATGAAATTCTAGAGGAAATGATTTTTGTAAACTATCTTTTTTAAAACTTTTAGGCAGTATAAATGATATAGTATCAGCAAAAGTTGTAGATTTTTTTATAAATTTTATTGCTAAAGATGATTGCCGACCAAATGGTGGATTTCCAATAACATGTATTTTTTTACAGTTGGTTAGTTGCTTAATCCTATAAGCATCTAATTCTAAATAGTCTTGCTCTAATATATCTATATTTTCAGGTTTTAAATCAAAAAATAAAAATTTAGATGATAAAGATTTTATTCCAGGAATAAATGCACCATTACCGGCACTTGGTTCAATGATTAAATCATTTATAAAATCTATATTAATATATTGTTTAATATAATCAATACATAATTCAACTACACTTTGTTTAGTATAATATTTATCAATAGTGTCACGCTTTAAACCAACTGATACTTTTTTTGACATTTTTTTTTTCGGTGTTTCTTTATGTTTAGACTGCATTTATATATTATATTTATATATTATTATATATTTCCATAATTTTATAGCATAAGATAGCACAACAATTACTAACATTATATGATTGCATTGAACCCATTTGTTTTAATTCAATTGTATAACTATGTAAAAATTTTTGGCGTGTTTCTAAGATATTTTTAGAAATGCCTGTTGTTTCATTTCCAAATATAAAAGTTGGTATTTTATTTAAATTTTTTGAGTGATTGATAATTGAAATGATATTATTATCATTACATTCTATAGATAATTCGTCTTGTTCAATAAATATAGGTAAAATATTATTTTCTTCAATATAATTGATAAATATTTCAGGGTCTAACAAATAGTCTTCTGAACCAAGCACTGTTGTTAATTCGTTCATTACTCCTGATTTTATTCCGTTAACACGTTCATAATTAATATATTTATCTGTTCCAACACAACTTCTTTTGTCATAGTATCTTCTACCAAATATAATAAATTTTCTACATCCACAAAGATTAGATGTGCGCATCATATTGCCAATATTAAGACAACCATGAATATTTAGAGCAATAATATTATATGGATGCGATCTTTTACTGATTTCTAATCTAATTTCTTGTTCAGTTTTATCTTGAAATTCTTTTGTTATATTTCTTGCACCGTGCATTCATATTTATATTTTAATTAATTTAAGATTTTCTTCAATTTTTTATTATTTTGAATAAAAAACATACATAAGACTTTTTTTTAATTATTTAAAAACTTATAATATCATAAAAAATTATAAAGAAAATAAGTTATAACTTAATAAGGATTTAAAAATGATCTTAAATTTTAATGAATCAAGTTTGAAATCTATTATTTATTTTTATTAAAACAATATATTATCTTAATAAATGAGTCGTCAAAATAAAGCAATTCTTTATTATTCTAAAAGATGTAATCATTGTGCTGATTTAATATCACAGATTAAAAATAGTGAAGGTGATTTTGTAAATACTTTAGACTATATTTGTATAGATGGAAATCAGCGTCTGCCTCCTTTTTTGAAAGAAGTTCCTACATTATTAACACCTACTCATCCTAATCCACTCACTGGTGAATCTGCTTTTATGTGGATCGATACACAAAAAAGAGCATATGTTTCTCAACTTAGAGCTGCGGCAGCACCAGTTCAACAAATAGCACAAGCACCTGTTCAGCAGCAAAATGTTCAGGGATTTATGGCGACAAATATGGAAGGTTTAGATTTCTACAGTCCCATGGAAATGGGAGGTTTTGGAGATAGCTTTTCATATCTTAATAGTGATAATCTACAAGAACATTGCTTTGCTTTTATTGATGAAAGTGGAAATAGACAGGTTAAATGTGTTCCAGCACAACAAAATCCTCAATATAGACAACAGCAGTCTTTACCACAAGCTCCAGCAGGTATGACTGTTCCTACTTGGTTACAACCTCAAAATGTATCACGCAGTTCATCAAATAATATACAACAAAGTCAAAGTTATAATCCAAATATGACACCTTGTTCTTCGCAACCTAATAATATGGTTATGGATACCAATGGTCGTGGAATGTCAATGCCAAGATCAATTCCAAACTTTCAAGATCCACAACGCACTCCAATGAATGAAAATAATAAAGTAACAGATAAGGATTATGAAAAATTTATGAGTATGAGACAGAATGATGTTCAAAATGCTCCTCAACGTATATAAAAGATTTATTAACTTAATTATGATTTTAAATCTTTTATACAAATATATGGAATCGTGTCCAGTAGGTTTTTTTTGTTTTAATACACAAACAATAGGTCTAGTAATAGCTATTTTGGTATTAATTATTGTTTATCTCGTAACTAATAAAAAAAATGACTTGAACAATTTAAAAGAAAAAAAACTAAAAAAAATAGAAAAAATCAATAAGATACAACAATTAATTCAACAAGAACCTAATATTGTTGATCTAGAAAGCACTATCTCTGGTCGTAATAGTCCTGTTTTAATAAAAAATAATAATATATACGTGAATCCAACAGCTAACGGCATGTTGATTAATAAAGAATATGAAAGAATAATAAATCCATTACTACCACCTGAGAGAAGCTATGACACAACATACAGAGTTCCTATAAATATACCTACAAGAGGCATTAGTGATAGCTATCAACAAATTGGAGCAATCAATAGTGGTGAAAAAATATTTCCACTTTTTGGCAGACCTTTATGGCCAGGTTCTTCTAAATGGAATTTTTATACTTCCAATGATGCCTATAATTCAATTAAACTTCCGATACAAGTTAAAAAACGCGATTGTTTAGATGATAATGGATGTGATGAATTATATAATGGAGATAGTGTGTCTATACCACAATATGGAGACGATAAAGAGTTCAAGGTATCAATATATAATTTAGATAAACCTCGTTACATTCCTTATTTATAATTAAAAATTGAAAATATTGATAAATAATATATTATAAGAAAGAAAAAATATGGAATCTTTTGATTTATATAGAGATGTCATGGATATAATGGACAAATATAATGTTTCAAGTGAAAAAACATTACATTTGATGCCTAATTTAGAAAAAGAACATTTTATAAATTGGAAGCTAGTTTATAATGATGATATAGGTGATATTATTTATGAATACACTCAAATAGTAGAAGTATTTGGAATTAAATTTTGTATAAAATACTATAAACCATATAAATTAGTAAATAATTATAATTTCATTGATTTATTTGGATTTAATGAATCGCTTTCTAATTATACAAATTCAAGGGTAGTTCAAGTTTTTCAGAAATATGAAGGACCTCCGATTTTGTTATCTAACTTTTTCAGCGAATTTAAGAAAGATAAAGAATACTTAAAAAAATTATTTATGATATTTGTATATGGTGGATATATAGACAGTTATACAGGTCTTGTTGAAATCAACCAATTATTTAAAGAAAGACTAGATTTTTCATTGGATAATCTGTTTGATATTTTTGACAATCCTGGAAAATAAAATAATTATGTATATAAAAATACATGATCTTATAGTGTTATAATGAATTGGTTTGATGAAACATTTGGTTTTAAAGAACTTAACTATGATAAAACACGTTCCAAATTTTTAGAAATATTTTATAAAGAAAACTCTAAAAAATTAAATAATATAAATATAGGAGAATTTTGTCTATTTAATAATTTTTTTTTAAAGAGTAACATTAATTTTTGCACAATTGGAAATCTCAAAATCCAGAATATAGTAAGTGATATTAGAAATATACATTATAATTATAAAAATTCAACTATACAAGTTGCATCACAATTAAATTGTTTAGAAATGATAAATCCATTTATTTGCCCTGAAAATGGTATAACTATATATTCACAAGATAACACTCAGGGTCCTATATGTTCTTTATGTTGTCCAGCTGGTTTAGCGTATCGCAATTATATTTATAATAGTGGTCAAACACGCAATAAACAGATCTGTTTATTGCGTGAATCAATGGAATATTTAAAATCTATAGATAATAATATTAATTATAATATTATAAATGGGTATTTATTATTATCAAATAACAATGATTTAATAAGAATTAATTTATTATTGGATAACGCTATCATAAATGAAAATTTTAAACAATTAATAAAATCAGGTTCACATAGTAATCAAGAAGTAATTGTTAATGGAAAAAAGTTAGATCATTGTGTTAATCATGTATATTGTTCTGGTATTCCTATAAATTATAACGACACAATATCAGATAAAACATTATGGTTAAAATTATCACTTGTATGGTTAGAGGCTATGTATGAAAATACATTACTTATTGCTTATAAAAATAACTATTTATCGCGGTTAAATGAGCCCTGTTTTTTAACAAAAATAGGAGGAGGTGTATTTGGAATGGATGATAATATTATAATATTATCAATAAATAATGCTATTAAATTTATGAGAAAACATCAAATATTTTTAGATGTATATATTGTTCATTATGGTAATCTTGATTTAAGGTATAATTCTATAATATAGAACATCTATTTCCAGTATAATAAGATACATTTCTTTTTACAATATCTACATATCCGTTGCTATTTTGTAATTTTTTTGAATTATAGGGATTTATAATATCTCCTATTAGGTAACACGCTTCATAAATACAATTTCCAAATTTATCCATATTTAATGCTGTTTTAGCACTTAAGTATAATATGTTATAAAAACGTTCACTATGATTAAATGTTATATTTGAATTCGTTATATCATTATTTAAATCAATTTTACTAATTACAAGTATTATTTTACAATTTTGAAAAATATTTCCATTATTATCAATATAATTTATCCAGTAATCTATTTGATTATTCATTTGTTCAATCTGTGTATCTGAAGATAATACTAATAATAATATCTGTGCTCCTTTTAAATACATTGGTATAAGAGATCTATAGCGTTCTTGTCCAGCAGTATCCCAAATATCTATTCTAAATTTATCGTCTATATTTTTTGTCATAAATGCAGCACCTATAGTGCTAGTAAAAAATTCTGAATAAATATTATTAACATATCGTGTCAGCAAGCATGATTTCCCAACACCTGAATCACCTAATATTACCATTTTTATTTTATATTGATTTTGATACCAACTCATAATAGCTTATTTTATATTATATAATTGATTTAATATTTTTATATATATTAACTTTTAGGTTAAAAATATAATACTTATTAAATTATTAGTTTAATAAATAAGCATAGCATTTTTACAAATCAAAGAGGAATTCAATAGATTGTGTATTTTAATATACAATATTGTATTCAATTATAAAATTATATATAATGAAATGTATAAAAATAAAATTATTTCAAAAAAACAAAATGGGGAGGTAATGGAGGATGATCAGCACCTACTATTGATACAGACATAATTAATATTGTAAAAATTTTTCCCAATTTATCATCATAACTCAATCGTTATAACAACTGGTGGTTTTTTTTACAAAATTGTTGATTATCACACCGACCGAAAAGAAAAATAAGACAAACTTTCTATTAATAAAAAATCGTTAAATTAATATTTTTGGTGATGTAAAAGCACATACTATGGCATTATTAGTTGCTAATAGTGTTTAGTATTCAAACTTATAATCACGCTTATATTTTCAGTCCTTCTATTCTTTCTATATAGTGATTAAATTCATTTTGTATATTTTTACATCTATTCTTATCGCGATTGGTGCATCCCTTCCGTTTGCTTATTTAAAACGCCGATTTTTATCCTATATATATTTATTAGTAGATATAAATGATTTAAATATTTATCACATATATATTATTAGTAATTTAAAATGGAGAATAGTGTTTTCAAACCTAAACCTATATATAGGAGACATACTAATTTAGCAATAGAATATACTAAAAAAAATATTAATGAAAATCATGATAAACCTCTAATTTCTATTGATACAATAAATACATCATTAGGAATACAACATAAAATTACAAAGGAACTACCTATTCCAAATATAATAATTACTCCTTGGAATGTTACAAAACCGATAATTATTTTTTATGAACCATTTGAAATTATGATAAAAGATACAGCAAAATATTTACAAGAAACCAAAATGACACAAAATGAACTACTCGCAAAATATGATATCGATTATGAAAGTTTTTTCAATAGTAATATTCGTGATATAGAAGGATATCCACAATTATTGCAATCAAAAGAAGACATACATATCTTTTTGTTAGATTATATAAATAATTAAGTTTTCATTATATTTTCCATATAATCAAAGCCGGCGTTTTTATTGTGCAGAGGTGTAAAAAGAACATAAAATTACATCTACTATCAAAATAGGTGAAGTTTTATGTGGAAACCGCAAAAGTTCTGCTGGATTTGTGTTTAAATATAAGTAAAATTTATATTTCTAAATGAGGAAAGGTATAAAAAGACACATATAAGCGATATAATTTGTAATGCGCTATTAGTTCAGATAAATTGTTTGGTTGGAAATGATACGGTCAAAGAAAAGGAGGAGTAAAAACAACGGATATATTAGTATTTTATGATGAATTCATTAAAAATAATTATTAAAATTATTTAATAATTATGGATAATCTGGTTATTCATAAATCAAAGTTGATAAAAGATAACATAGAAAATGATAGCAATAAATTATTATATTCGGTTCTATATCATCAAGAAACAAATTCTATTCAGAATTTTTTTTAGTCAATTAAAACATTAGATTAAAAAGCAAAGTCCCAATACATATATAGACATAGATAATGTTGTAAATGACAAATTACTTAAAACATAGTTATACTTTGTCTCATTTTTCTTTTGGGTCGGTGTAATTGGAATACAATTTAACCTTGTGTTCATTTGAGATAAGACTATTTTACAAGGCAATTTTCTAAAAGAATTGGGGAACCTGATTTACAATTTTATGATTGTAGTTTTTGATTTTTTTGTTATGGTAAATAAATGGTCAGTATGAATAAATAGTTATTTAAAGTAATTATAAAATTTTTAAATAGCTTTTGCTTCAGCAGTATCAAGTTTTTTTTCTTCTTAACCTTTTTTATTTTTTCTTGACCATTTCCTGAACAAAGTCCAAACGCCAAGTATCATTTTTAACATCATTATATAAATCAATAAATTCCGAGGGTATTGATTTAATATCATAACTTAACAATAATTTTTTAAATAAGTAATATAGTCCTACTACAGGTTTTTTTATATTCTGTTCTTCCCAAGTAGGGAGTTTGACCATTGGATTATGTTTTTTGTTTATAGTATGAAAATTTCTAATAAATTCCTTCTTGCCTGTAATACGAGTATTGGGTATTTCATCCGTTTTTTTCCATTTTTGTTCACTAAGTTTATTATTGTGTTTTAAATAATCAAATAAACACATTTTCGTATCATCTTTACAATTCGATACGAAACTTCCATCAGGAAGAGGACGTTGATTTATTTGTTCATTTAAAATCATACTGTTATGAACTTGATTATAATCATCCAATGGATCAAAATTAATATTATCTTGTCGATCCCAACTATAATCTTCTTTTGGAGGTTTTATTTTTGTGTTACATTTATATTTAGGTGTAGGGGCATTATATTGTGGTATTATTTGTGTCCAACCATTTTCAATTGGGTCAGTTGGATATTCCATCCAATACGTATCTGACAATAAACCTTTTTCTTTTTTTAAAATAATAGGTCCTAAATTCCAATCGAATACTTTGCCTCCACCATATATTTTTCTTCTTTTTGAAATTTTATTTTTACAATTTTTGTGAGTTTTTGAAATCAATTTATTATATATTATTATAAAATATATTAAAAATCTAATATAAAAAAGTTTTTTTTATTCTCGTTCGTCTCTTTCTATTTTATTTTTTATTAAACTTCCCACTATAAAGTCATATTGCCATAAATCATTTTTAACATCTTTATATAAATCAATAAATTCTGAGGGTACAGCATTAATATCATAATTTAACAATAATTCACTGAATAAGAAGTAAAGTCTTTTCATTGCTGGTTTGATTGTCCAATCTCTATTTATTTCCGCTTTAATTCCTTTATCAGAACGTTTAATATATAGGGTATGAAAATTTCTAATAAATTCCTTTTTGCCATTAATACGTGTATTGGGTATTTCAATAGATTTTTGCCATATTTGTTCACTAAGTTTTTGATTGTGTTTCCAATAATCAAATGAACACATTTTTGAATCTGGGTTACAACGCGTTGGCACGAAACTTCCATCGGAAAGAGGACGTTGAATTATTATTTTGTCTAAAATCTTACTGGTATGATCATATGTATGCCAATTATATTCTTCTTTTGGAGGTTTTATGGGGTTGCTACATGAATATTTTGGTTCAGGGTCTTTTTGTGTTGGTGCTATTTGTGTCCAACCATTTTCAATTGGGTCAGTTGGATATTCAATCCAATACGTATCTGACAATAAACCTTTTTCTTTTTTTAAAATAATAGGTCCTAAATTCCAATCGTATACTTTCCCCTCCAACATATATTTTTGCTCTTTTTGAAATTTTATTTTTACAATTTTTGCGAATTTTGGATATCATTTTTATTATATTATATTCAAAAAAAAAATTATAAATAACTATAAAATAATATAAAAAAGTTTATTTTATTAACTAAAAGATCATAATAAAATAAATATAAAATAATAACCATGTATATTTTATTAACATAATTGGAAGGAGGAGATTTTAACAAGGATTATTATATGATTCGGTTTCTTTTATGAAAAATCATATATATTGTTCATTCTGCAATATTGACCAAATATATAAAACTATAGTATAGAATATCTATTTTAACTAAAAAACGCAATCACCACAGAAAAAGCTATAATAAGAACACCATCTATTAAATAAATATATGGTTTATAACTATAATGAATTATAATGACATAGGTTAACAGTTAAAAACAAAAAAATCACAAACTATTTTAACACAAGCAAATATGATTGTAAAAGTATAATCTAAAATATTTTAATTTATTATCCATTTTTTTTAAATAATGTAATAAAAAATTTGATTAACGTTTATACTAGAATTCCTATAATTCTCATAATATTTGATATTTATGATCAGTATATATTAAATCATTATTAAAGGAATAAAAAGCAGTTGTAAAAGGTTGATAATAATTTTTTTTAAATAATATTAATGAATAAAATTTGAGAAGTATCAAATATACGGATTGTTATAAATTATACAATATAATAAGTTTAAAAACTAGTTTAAAAATCTATTTTTTTTTAATATAATATTATATAGTAAATGGGTAATCAACAATCTTCAGAAAACCATCAATTAACAACAGAACAATATCAACAATATCAGTATTTTTTACAACAACAGCAAAATCAACGAGCACAACAATCAATAATTAATCCACAATTAGTTAATAGACCTTTAAATATGCCTAATGTGCAACAACCACTACAACAAAATATGCCGAGACCTATGAACAGACCTGTACAGACTAATCCAACTTATAATTTATTTCATAATCAGCAACAACAACGCACTCAAATAAGACCTACAAATCAAAATGTAAGTCATCAAATGATACCAAATCTTCAACAAAAATCTCAAATGCCTAGTATAGAAAATAACTATCAAAATGCCTATCAGCAAAGACAAAATGAAAATATTAAATTGTCTAAGGCTACAAACAATAAAATAAATTATCAACACCAAGAACCAGATTATATGTATCAACAATATAGTGAATCTCCAAATAATATTGTTTCAAATAATCTAAGGCAAACAGAGTATTTTGAACAAGAAAAAATAAGAGAGCAACTTTTTTTAAAACAACAACAGCAACATCATCAAGAAGCATATATGAAATTTAAAAGAGAACAAGAACAACGAAAATCACAATTTTTAAATGAGATTGATGAAATATCAACATTAAAATATAATCCTGAACAGATATTAGGATTATCTATAGGTGTTAAACATAGTGAAAAAGAAATTAAAACAGCTTATCGTAATTTAGCAATTAAATACCATCCTGATAAAGGAGGTAGTGAAGAAATATTTAAAATTCTAACAAAAGCTTATATGTATTTATTAAAACAGTCAGAAGGACAAAACTATGTAGAAAAAAATTTTATGGATTTAAAAAAAGATTATGAAGAACCGCAAGAATATAGTGCCAATACGCAAAAAAGTGATGATTTCAATGTAAAACAATTTAATAAAATATTTGAAGAAAATAAGTTAGAAGATGAAGATTGGCAAGGCGGATATGGTGATTGGCAAACACAAAATACAGATACAGAACCAAAAAAAATATTTAATCAAAAATTTAATTTAGATATTTTTAATCAAGTTTTTAGTGAATTAAATATTGAAAACAAAGTAAATAATGATATTCAAGTTTATAAAGAGCCAGAACCGCTTTCTTTAAGTAATAAAATTGGTTATACTTCAGTTGACTATAAAAAAACAGATGATTATAGTAGAGAATATGACATACAAGATGGAACAAGTAAACAAGGTATTTACTACACTGATTATAAAAAAGCTTATAGTAATACGACATTAATAAATCCAAATAGTGTTCAAAATAGACCTGAATATAAAACAGTAGAAGATTTAGAATTGTATCGTGAAAAACAGGAATTTACTATGACAGAAGAAGAAAGAATACATATAGAAGAAAAAAAAAAAAGAGAAGAACAAGAAGAATATCAAAGAATACAACGATTACGACAAAGAGATGACCAATTATCATCACATAGTGCGAAAGTCAATAGATTACTTCTTGCCCCTAATCCTGTAGCTAGTAGGCAGATTGAATATAGAAAATAAAAATTATTTATATTTATTTTCTTTATTGTTGATTACATTGGACTCTTTGTTGATTACCAGCATGAAATTCTTGATCTTCTTCTTCATCGTTATTTTTATGTTGTGTCATTTTTTTATTACGACTCTCTGCTTCATTTAAATACATTACGATTTTACCATTAGGTTGTATAGGTATAGGGGGTTGACCATTTTTAGTAAGTAACTTATATAAATATTGTTTACGATCATTACTAATTTTATTAGGAAATAATATATTAAATTCAATAATTAAATCACCCAAGACATGGGGATTTTTCCTATTTGGTAAACCTTGTGATTTTAAAACATAAACATTTTCAGGTTTTATAACTAAATTTTCATCTGTTTTAATAATTGTTTCAGTTCCATCAATTAGTCTTAAAGGAAATTCTATACCACATAAAGCTTCACATAAATTTATATCTTTCATATAAACTAGGTTACTTCCATCTCTTTTAAAATATGGGTGTGCTTCAACTTGAGCGACAAAAATATATGTTATCTCATCGAATTCAAGTGGTATAGCATTTTTAGTCTCAACTCCAGGTGGAAATTCAACAAGAACATTTTCAACTCGCTCCTTTTTGCGAGATCCATTGCAAGCTACGCAGACTGAACCAGGTTTTCCACGCTTTCCGTTACCACCACATTCATCACAAGTTGAACGCGTTTGTGTAATCATTCCTGGTCCTATTTGTTGAACGCGTGTGATAGCGCCTCTACCATTACATTTAGGACAAATAACAACTTCACCACTACCCATTCCTGAACATACACCACATGTAGATACAATTGTAAGTTTATGTTTCTGTTTATAACCTCTAAGAACATCTTCTAATTTAATATTAACATTAACAACCGATTGCTCTTTTTGTCTCTGTCTTTGTTGATTAAATCCACCAAAACCTCCCATAAAATCTTCTGGTCCATGACCCCCTCCAAACATATTATTGAATATATCAAATGGATTAAATCCACCTCCACCTCCACCACCTTGTAAACCTTGTTTACCTACTTGATCATATACTCGTTTTTTTTGTTCATCTGATAGAACTTCATATGCTTCACTTATTTTTTTAAAATTTATTTCAGATTTCTCTTTATTATCTGGATTTCTATCTGGATGAAATTTTAAAGCTAATTTTTTATAATTTTGTCTTATTTCACTATCAGAACAGCCCTTTTTTAAACCCAATACTTCATAATAATCATCACTATCAATTTTTGCGTGTTCAACCATAATCTATATATAAATAATATATTTATCTTTAAATATTTAATAATAAAAAATAGTGATTAATTATAATATAATGTTATCTTTTTTTAAGCGAGAAAAGAAAATGATACTTCCTTTATATAATAGTGATATACCTCAATCAGAAAAAAGTTTTATTGATTATTTTTATGAATTAAAAGAAATAATAATAGGTAAATAATTCATAGACACTGCTTTTACATTTTTTTTAAATACCATATTATTAAAGTATTTATATTTTACGATACAAAATCAACTTGTAAGAAATATTTATAAAAAATTGAATGTATATGCATTTTTTTTTGAATAGCAACATATGACCAATACAATAATAGATTTTTGGAAAAAAAACAATCAATTTTGGATACCTGTAAATGATAAACAAAAATATCTGGCTGATCAAACAATTTATAATCATTTTTTCAATTATGATATAACTAACGAAAACATATTTGGAAAAATAATTTTTCTTGATCAATTTTCTCGTCATTTTAGTCGTTATAATAATTCTATTTCGGAAGAAATGGTAATACAAAATAGATTGATTGCTTATAAAATTGTAATTGATAATATTGAAATAATACAACAAGACTCAGATGAAATAGAAATATTATTTAGTTGTATGGTTTTAAAGCATACAGGATATTTAGAATTAGCATTGGAAATATGCGAAAAATGGTTAAATGGTCGTAGTCTAATACTTTTTACCAACTTATTACATTTTTATGAGGATACTTATAAAAAATGTTATATTAAAACAAAAGTATGGGATAAAATAATAGTAAGCAATTATGACCCATTAATTAATGTTTATAATAGTGAAAAAATATGTGATTATTATCCAATTGAATATATTTATAATAATTACTATGATATATGTGTCAGTAAATTTAAAGAAATAGAAGAAAGAATATTACAATTATTACCTAATAAATATAATGATAAAAAAATTATTGTAAGTTTAAGCGGTGGAGTGGACTCTATGGTAATGTTAATGTTATTGAAATTGTTAGGATTAAAAGATGTAGAAGCAGTTCATATTAATTATGGTAATAGAGATGTCGCAATGGATGAATGCAATTTCATAATAAACTATTGTAAAAAGTTAAATGTAAAGTTATTTATATATAACATTGAAAAAATAAGAAGAAAAAATGTAAGTCGTGAATTTTACGAAACAATGACACGATTTTTAAGATTTAGTGTTTATGAATATTTTGGTCAAGCAGTTATTTATCTGGGACACATAATCGATGATATAATTGAGAATATTTGGACTAATATTGCTAATTGTAAACATATTGACAATTTAAAAAAAATGTCAATATATGATACACAAATGGGTGTATTAATAAAAAGACCTTTTTTAGATATTGAAAAAAAAGATATTTATAAAATATCCAAGTTATTAAAAGTTCCATATCTTAAAAATACTACACCTAGTTGGAGTAATAGAGGCAAATTTAGAGATAGTTTTTATAAATCTACACATTTGCAATTTGGAAACTGTGTTGATAATAAAATAATAGAATTTGCTGACATAATTGAAAAACAGTGTAAAATAATAGAATTAATCTTATATAAACCAATAATAGATAGCTACAATGATATATTACGAGAAATAGATATAACACTGGCAATTGAATCTAATTTAGACTTTTTAGGTTGGAATATTATTTTTGAACGTCTTTGTCATTATAAGTTATCAATATCAAAGCCTAGTAAATCCTCTATAAATCAATTTATTTCTAGAATTCAATTTATGAATTGTAAAAATTTATTAAAAATAAAAGTTGTTATGAAATCAGATTTAATGATAATGGTCATCAAAGATAATAAATATACACTTAAAATTTTATAAATGTCATATTAGATATAATGAATTGTTTTTTTAATACTAATAATCATATAATATATTTAAAAAAAAATGAAATTACATTTGATGATTTATTTAATGAAGATAATATAACAATTCCAAAAAATGTCACATCTATAAAAATGAATGATATTTATAATAATAATTTAGAATTTCTAAAAAATCAAACTAAATTAAAAAGTCTTATGTTAAGTCATAAATTTAATAATAGTATCTCAAATATCTCATATTGTTCAAATCTAACTAGACTTCATTTTGGATATTTTTTTGATAAAGATATTTCATATTTAACACATTTAAAAAAATTAGAAATATTGCAACTAAGTGAACGGTTTACTGGATGTGCTGGTATTATAAGTAATTTAACGTGTCTCAAAACATTACATTTATCGCGTGATATGTTTCCTGATGATGAAGAGCATAATATAGATTTTATATATAAATTGACAAATTTAACAGAAATAGACTTTGGTTTTCGTTTTAATGGGAATATAGAAAATTTAGATAAACTAAGTAAACTTACAAAATTAGTGTTAGGGCATAAATTTAATAAACCTTTAATGACTCTTTGTTCATTACCAAATTTAACTTTATTATCGTTAAATAAAACCTTTTTAGGGGATTATGACTTATTTAGTATTAAACCAAAAATAAATGAATGGAGAAATAATTGTATAAAATTAGTATTACCTTCTAATTACAATCAATCTATTGATTTTATAACAAGATTTAAGTCAATTACTCATCTAGAATTAGGATATAATTTTAATCAAGATATATCTTATTTAACAAGTCTATATAACTTAAATTTAATTATATTTCATAATTATAATAAATCTATTGATTGTATAAATAGTTTACCTAATTTAACAAGTATTCAATTTAAAAGTAATTATATATATCCAATAAAAAATTTCTACAATTTAACACATTTATCTCTGTTACACTTAAACTCAATAAATCTAAAACAACTAGATATGATATCTAATATTAATTTAAAGTATTTAGAATTAAACTATAGTCTAGTTTCTTTAAATCATAAAATGGACAACATAGTTTTAGATAAATTACCAATCAATTTAATAGAATTTAGATTAACTGGTTTATTATCTATAAAATTTGATATTGAATTAATACCTATTACATTAAAGAAAATAATATTAGCAAAAATATTCGAAAAAGAGATTATTGTTAATGATTTTAATAATAATTATTCAATGTAAATTGTATTTCCAATCTTAATATATTCGTCTGGAACATTTGCTATTTTGAAAAGTTCTACACCTTTTTGTATATTATTTATATAATCTTGAGGTGTAGATAAATCATTAAATAAACAACATGTAGACCTATATCTCACGTTTTTGGCATAAATACTTGTGCAAACATATATAAAATGAAATATTAAATCTTTATTAATATTTAATTCTTTATATTTAGCTTTGAAATCGTCTATATTTTCTATTATAGATAGTTCATCAAGCATATCTGTATCATATTCTATTATTTCATCTGGATTTTCAGATAAACCTGAAACATAAATATGAAAATAGGGTAAGTCTAGCAAACTAATTATTAAATGTATATTCTCAAATTTAAATGGTAAACTAACACTTACTCCCACTTGAGCGTCGTTAATATGACCCATATAATATATTTATACTATTTTGTTTTTTATATTATAATCATGTTCTAATAACCAAAAATATATTAAAATTACTATTGAAAAAAACCAACCATAATTTTTAAATGTAATAAATCTATCAGCAATTATCCAACCTAATACACTAACTATAATATCACTTATACTATTTATTATCGTATCTGGGGTAGGTTTTCCACCTGGCCATAATTTAAAATAGTTGTTTATAATAAACATTCCAGGTTTACTATTTTCTACTATTTCAAAAATAGTATGAATAATAATTAGACTGATAAAGTTTAATTCTAAATAACGCCAGATTACACCCACTGAAAAATGAAGTATTGAATATTTATCAAATATAAACTTTCCCATATATTATTTATATTAAATTTTATATTCTGTATATTTCATAGTTACCTTAGAATAAGCTTTAAGTGGAATAGATATATCACAAAATATATATCCAACTGTTTGTATTTCTTTATTAAATTTTGAATACAGTAATCTAAAATTTTTTTTTAAATTTATACTTATATTTTTATTGTTTATAGTATCTATATATACAAAAAAACCGTTTGAATATTTATCTCCTTCAGGTATTTCGGCAACTAAATATTTTTGTTTCATATAAATATTATTTAGGTGATTATAAAATAAAAACATAGATACTTGTGTAGGAATTATCCATATCAGTCTTTTATACATAGAATTATAGGGTAAATGATGAATGATAGAATAAAATATATCTTTAGATTTTATTTTTGCACCATTTATATATAAATTCATTCTAGGTAAATCTCGTGATACCTGTTCATCTATAGCTTCTTTATTATATTTAAAACTTTCAAATAAATCTGTATAATAATCACATAAATTTAGTTCCATATATAAGTTATTATTCTTTTATTTTATAAATTCTAATTTATATTAACAGACTGTTCGTCAAAAATTATTTGAATATTATCAAATATTTGTATTTCAAAAGGAGCTAATGTTTTATATGCGGCAGAATTAATAAATTTATTATAATTTAAAATAATAGAATTATATTGTAAGTATTTATTGTCATAACTTTTTTTAGATATATCATAGCTTTTTATTAATAAAGAAATAATATGAAAATATTTGAAAGAATTTGGAATTGTTGATGATTGATTAGAGCATAAATCTCGTATCTCATTTAATAAATTTGATAAATTTGATGCTGTTATTTTAGACTGCAATGATATAGAAAAAAAATATAGGTCAAAAAAGTGTAGAAAATCTCTAGTAAATCTATTTTGATTTCCAGTGCTACTGAATTCAGGTGCTTGTAAATAACTATTTATCATATAATCGTAATCAACATTAAGGTATATTGATGTAATATTAGGTTTTCCAAAACAATAAGAAAAATCTAAATCAAAAATTAAAGTCTTATTGACCTTTTTATAATTAGAACTTGTGTCTACTAATACATTATCTATTTTCAAATCTCCGTGAATAAAACCTATGTCATTATACGCTGTTTCTATATTACGAAGAATATCAAATACGCAAAAATTAATATTACTTGAAGTTGCTTTATATTTTGTTATTAATTCCCAAAAATCTATAATATTTTCATAATAATTACCTGATAAATAAACAAATCTTATAGGCATTTTATTTTTATATTCAGATTTCCATGACTTTTCAATAGCAGATATATCTGCTAAATCAGTTAGTTTAAATGTAAAGTTTTTATTATCAAACGAGATTATTGCGTCATGATTATGATTCGTAGTAATAATTTTAGCATCAGTAAATTCTGCTACATTCGCTTTAGAGTTAGCTCTTAATTTATTATACATATCTAATTCAGATAAATACATCGTATAATAATTAGGATTAACATTTATTTTTAATATTTTTTGTTGATATTGTTTACCTAAATTTATAATTAATATACATAATTTATCATTTTTGATTAATTCATGAAATGATTCTATTTTATCTCCATAGGGTAATTTTCCTAAAATTTTGTTACTGCCAAATATTTTCATTAATATAGCACCTATTATTGCTAGTATAATAATTATTATAACTGATGATATACCTGTGCCAACTTGAATTTGTTGAAAATCATTTTCAAAAGGATAAAATTCATCATCATATACAGGTCTATCTTGTAAATTTCTTACTATTTCATTTTCATCTATTTCAAAAACACTAAAAATTTTATGTATGTATTCTTTTGGTAAATTTTGTATTATCAATTCATTTGCATCATTATCTCCAAACAAAAAATGAATATTATCAGTTAAATAATTACTATTTAATATTATATCATTTATATCATCCTTATTAGTGTTTAAAAATTCTAAATTGTGGTCATTTATAAAAAATACATTTATAAATTGTCTTATAGTAGTTTCATTCATACATCCATAAATAGGATTAAATTCTTTATCAATTTCAATTAATAAACCGGCGTCCATATATAAATAATAGATATTTTATTAATAATTTTTCTATAATTTGAGATTATTTATACATTGAATTATTTGATTAAAAAAAAATTGAAATGTATTTTATATGTATAATTTAAAAAAAAGAAAATGTCTACCATTTTAAACACTTTATTAACTAAAGTTTCTGGATTATTAACTGCAGATACTGTAGAAACGCAAAAAGATATTAATATTAATCAAGGAATTCGCTGCATAGATCAATATAATTATAATTGTTTATTAAGTTTAACACCTGATAATAAATTACCAATTATTAATTTAGAATTAACATTAGTATTAGATGTTTCTGGTTCTATGGGAAGTGCGGCAATGCTAAATACAGATGATTTAGGTAATGAAACTGGATTTTCGTTTAGTAGGTGTGATCTAGTATGTCATGCTGCTAGGGCTGTATGTGAAATGTTAAATGATAATTCTAAATTGTCAATTATAAGTTATAGTAATGAACCAATTACATTACTTCCTCTTACTATTATGACTGATTTAGGTAAAAAAACAGCAATTGAAAAAATTAATAATATTAAACCCGGAGGTGGAACGAATATTGCTGATGCAATTTTCCATAGTTTTAAAGAATCGGATAAAAGTGTCGCTCCGGCAACAAGACACATTATGCTTTTGTCTGATGGAGAACCAACAGATGATAAAAATAATATTTTAGAAGTAATAACTAGAAAAATGAAAACAAGTACAAATACATTTTCTACATTTCTATTCGGATACGACGCTGATAGCATTTTATTTAGCAAAATAGCAAAAATAGGTAATGGTATGTATTCATTTATTCCAGACTGTTCTATGATAGGAACAGTATTTTCAAATTACATAGCAAACATTACCAATATTCAATTATCTAAAGTAAAAGTTGAAGTTGTAGAGTGTATAGGTTGCACTATTAAAAATAATAAAAATATAACATTACATAATTTACATAAAGACCAATCAAAAAATGTATTATATGAAATTAAATTAAATGAATTACAAACTAATTTTACAATTACATTAAAAATTATATCAAGCAAAGAAATATTATGTAAATTTGAAAGTATGAATGGTGAATTTAATATTGAATCAGTAATTGTTGAAGAATGCCGTAATCATTTTATAAATCATTTAACTAATTCTGTTGATTTATCTTCAAATATTAGAAGTTTTGAAAATAAACAGCTCCAGATTTCAGAATTATTAACTAAATTACGATATGCTAAAAGATTGTGTCCAGAAAATAGTAAAATTGATTATATGATACGCGATTTTGAATCATCTAATGCAGATGAAGGACAGATTACTAAATCATTTTCAAGGCCTGATTGGTTTAAAAAATGGGGCAAACATTATGCTCTATCAGTTCTTAGAGCTCACGAATTAGAAGAAACCAGTAATTATAAAACACCGAGTCTTTCACATTATAGTGGAGATAGTTTTATAAGTATAAGAGACAAGGCAGATATGGTTTTTGTTACTATTCCTACACCAGAACCTTCTATAAAGCCATATACTAGACAAGCATATGTTCCTATGTCTCAAGTTAATTTAACTAGAAACTTTTATGGAGGATGCCTTGATGGTAATTGTGAAGTAGATGTATTATGTGGTAGAAAATATATATGCGATATTAGACGCGGTGATATAGTAATACATTCTCAAGGATTAAGCAGAGTGCGATGTTTAGTGCGTTACTCTACAAATAATGAGATAACTGAATATGCAGTTTTATGTTTAAATGACGAACCAGATATATTACCTCTTAAAATTACAAAATGGCATCCAGTAAAAACACCAAGTGTTTTTAGAGGTGACCCTACTTTTCCAAATGATGTCGTAGAATTTTCAAAAAAATCTAAAACTAATTATTTTACATCAGAAAATCCTGAATTTGTATACAATCTAGTGATGGAAGAAGATGACTACCCATGGTTTACCGTGAATGGGTTTGAGTGTGTTGCCTTAGGACATAGAGAAAAGGTAAATACTGTATTAGCACACGATTACTATGCTGATAAAGTAATTGATGATTTAAAATTGATCTCTGGCTGGGATGATGGATATGTAAATGTATCTAATAAAAAAATAAGAGATCTAAAAACAAATTTAGTAATTGGAATGATAATATAAAAAATATAACTTTATTTATGTAATATCATTATCTAAAAATAAAATTAATTAGTATAGAGAAATTTCATTATTTTTTATAAATATTATATATATAAAACATGCTCAAAAATTCATTAAAAAAAATTAATCGTAAACGAAGTATTACTAAAAAAAAAATATATGGGGGAACACCTCACGCTGATTCTCATCAAGAAACATTATATAATAAGGGTTATAAACTCTATCAAGATTTTTTAAAAGAATATGAACTATATTATGAAATTGATGATGAGAGCGAACCTGAAAGGTATGAACAAGTTGTAAATAGAGCGCAGAAACTACTTTTTAATGCTATTGAAAAACTAAAAAATGCAGTTAATCCCTATCCTTGTATTGAAAATTCAGATGAACTTACAAAGAATGCTGCATTTTTAGTTTATGAGCTTGCCAAAGTAGATGAAGATGATTTAACATATGACATGCGTCCTAGTGAAGTTGCAGAATTTTTAAAAATAGCAGCAGATTTAGATCATGGGAAAGCATGTTACTTATACTCACAACTTCCTCATGAACTAATATCTTGGAAGGGATATTCATCTCCTTTTATGGCAAAGGAAGCATATTTAGATAAAGCATGGAATTTGAGCGTGCCAGAAGTATTTGTATTTCGTGCAAATCTTATTACTGAAAATCCCGAATCAGCAATAGAAAAATATAGAACTGCTTTGAGTTTATTATGTGAGGCATATGAATTATACAAATATCTTCAATCAAGTTATACTGAAGAAAAATTAGTTTTAAAAGGTTATACATCTGATGAAATATCAAGGAACTTAGAAAGGTTACAAAATTCAATCGCAAATGTTTTTAAAGATTTATTTATGAATAAAATTATGTATATTGTCGCTGACTCAAAAAATGAAAGAATAGAAGAATTGGATAATCTTATATCACAATTCAATGATAACAATAATGAAAATAATAGATTATTTAAAAAAAAATGGGACACATTCACACGAGAAGAACAAGAAAAATTAGAAGAAAGATATTACACTTTGGAAGTTGAAAAGAAGAAATTATCAGCATTAATATCTGAAATAGTTATCAAATTAAATAAAAATGATGAATTAACAGACAATTTAAAAGATTCTCATCCATTATTTCGTCCTAAAATCAGTGCGACCGCGGCAGCTGAATCTCCCGCCCCTGCGGCAGCGCAATGGCCGCGCGCTGCACCTCGTAAAAATAAAAAAGCATCCTTCTCCACTAAACCGTTCTACACAATGACTGATCAGGAGCGGCTCTTCCGGCATCATCAGCAATACCTTCAACAGAAGCGACTTGCCGAGATTCAAGGCAGACCCCCACCCCCACCCCCTGTTCTTTTTCACTCCATACATCCTGAGGCCACAGCGCCTGACTACATCCCTAATACCTCTAACACCGCACCGCCACACACAGTTTATTATTGAAAAAAATGCAGCTTTTGCGATGCTAGGGGGCTAACGCGCCAGTTGGCTGTTGCAGACGCCGCCGACGTCCTCATCAGCTAGCTGCTGCTGGTCCCCTCAAATCATAATCTCTTCTTGGCGTAACATACTTTTGAACCAAATCCAAACGCAAGACATTTTACAGACCATTTTGACAGTTCAAAAAACTTTTTTGTTGGTCCCCTTTTCCGCCGTCAGGGTTTGACAGCCACAAAATTTGATGAGGCCAACCAATGCAACATCACTTCTTGGAGTAACAGTCCAGCAGTTTTTTTCTGCTTTAAATGTTTGGAACTCATAATAGGTTTATAATGCAATATTTACTCTGCAGTTCAAAAGTTGATTCGTATGTTACAGGATTAATTTCTTGCCTAGAAGTGAGACAGTAAACGGAAGACTACCGGTAGTAGTACTAGCTAAAATATAATAATGAACAATCTTTTATATAAGTAAATTGATTTTTATATAAAATCAATTTATATTATTTTATTAAATGATATGAATTCTAATAAAGATCCATTAATTTATATTTTTAAAATAATAAAATATATTTTAGAAAAAAATACATCACATAATAATACAGATAATATAATAAAAGCATTTGGTAAATGTGTAGGAAGTAAATTAAGAAATGAAAAATATACCCATGTGAATTTATTTATAAATAAAGATTGGATAACTACTGAATTTATTAATATTTTACAAATAACAGATATTATAAAATGTATAGATTACAATTTAAATTATAAATTTCATACTATACTGCTTTCTATAAATGATATTGCTATTAAATTAGAAATATATTCAGATATACGATATATCTTAAAGTGGATAGATAATAATGCTAAAAATTATATACCTCAAATCTATTTTACTTGTGATAATTTAGCAATAGATATAAATGGTAATATATCTAATATTAAACAGTCTTTTTCTAAAAATTATGATATTTGTGATACTATTACTAAATCAATAACTGACGCAATACATAAAAAATTTAGTTTGATTAATTTTATAAGTGATAATAAACAAAACATATCTTTATTAATAGACATAAATCAAAATTATGATCAAATGATTAATCAAGGTTTTACATATGTATCTGATCAAAATAACTTGATATTTAAAAATTATAAAGATATAAAAAGTTATTGTGAAAGAGATATTTCAACAAAGTGTAGTATTTGTTGTGAAGAATATTGTCAAGAAAAAAAAAATGAGACAGTCTTATTAAAATGTCTTCACGATTTCCACATTGAGTGTCTACATACATGGATAAAAAAAAATAATTATAAATGTCCTTTGTGTCGTTTAGATATAGATTTTCAACCTCAATCAAAATATGGAGATAATATCATAGATAATATTATTCAAAATTATTTTTGATATATTGATATATTTTTTATAGAATCATAATTTAAATAGATATAATTTTCATTATCTGTTTTAATTTTTTTCTTATTAACTATATCTAACATAAATACATTTAATATAGTCTTTTCTAATAACTCAAATGTTATATTATGTGTATGTAGATTTTCAATAATAATATTTGACATCAATGAAGATACCAAGGGCATTTCTATATTTTTATTTTCTTGAATTTGATCAAATTCTATTTGCATATTAATTTCGTAAAATATTATATTTTCTTTTTCATCTATTTTAAATTGAATGACAAATCTACTATCTGGAATTATTATTTTTGTATTTGTAATTTTTTTAAAACATTCTATTATTTTTTTTTTAATATATTTTTTATAGTATATATTTTTTTCAACAGCAATAGTTTCTTTAGATGTTTTGTAATTTACATCTTGATATAAATCAAATATTATATATAAATTTTTATGAAAATCAATCGTTTTTGAGCTAGAAGTTCCCATCATATATGTAATATATATCAATATTATTTATATATAAAGATTTATTGCTTATAATAAAACATTAAGATTATATGTCTTTAGAAAAACAACATATTTCAGTTTCAGTAGTTGGTCATGTAGATAGTGGAAAAAGCACTACCACAGGACGTCTTATTTATGAATTAGGTGGTATTAATGAGCGTGAGATGGAAAAACTTAAACAACGAGCTCATGAATTAGGTAAAGATAGTTTTGCTTTTGCTTTTTACATGGATAATCAAAAAGAAGAGCAAGAACGTGGTATTACTATTTCTTGTACTACAAAGGAATTTTATACAGAGAGATACCATTATACTATAGTTGATTGTCCAGGACACAGGGACTTTATTAGGAATATGATTTCTGGTGCTAGTCAAGTAGATGTTTCTCTATTAATGGTTCCAGCTGATGGTAATTTCGCAACTGCTATTGCTAAAGGAGATCACAAATCTGGAGAAGTTCAGGGACAAACACGTCAACACGCAAGGCTTTTAAATTTATTGGGTGTTAAGCAAATTATAGTGTGTATAAATAAAATGGATGAAAATACTGTTAATTTTTCAAAGGAGCGTTATGAAGAAGTGCGTAATGAAATGATTGATATGTTGTCTAAAGTTGGATATAAAAAAGATACAATTACTTCAACTATTCCTTTTATTCCTATATCTGGTTTCCATGGTGATAATCTTATAAAAAAATCAGACAGAATGCCCTGGTGGTCTGGTGTTGAAGTTGTTTCTACTAATGGTGATAAGGTAAATTGTGTAACAGTAGTTGATGCTCTAAATGATTTTGTGGCATTACCTAATCGTATTTTGGATACCCCACTTAGATCTCCTATTTCAGGTGTATATAAAATTAAAGGTGTAGGTGATGTAATAACAGGTCGTGTAGAGCAGGGTAAAGTGTCTCCTGGTGATGAAGTAGTATTTTTACCAACTAACACAACTAGTAATCCTTGTGGTGGTAAAATTTTTACTATAGAAATGCATCATAAAAATATTGAAATGGCAGGTCCAGGTGATAATTGTGGATTTAATATTAAGGGTCTAGATAAATTGAATATGCCAAGAAGTGGTGATATTATGGTTTTAAAGAAAGATCTTACTTTAAAGCGTGCTAAATTTTTTACTGCGCAAGTTCAAGTGTTGGATCATCCAGGTGAATTGAAAAAAGGATATACACCTATAGGCTGTGTAAGAACTGCTCATAGTGCTGTTCGTCTTACTGAAATTAAATGGAAGATGGGCAAAGAGACTGGAATGAAAAAGGTGGAAGAACCTAACTGCATAAAAGCAAATGAAATGGCTGAGATAGTATTTGAGCCACAGCAACCATTTGTTGTAGATTTATTTAAAAATTGCGAAGGTTTGGGTCGTATTGCTATCATGGAAGGTAATTCTGTAGTAATGTTAGGTAAAATTACAGATGTTCAATTTTGGGAAGATGTTGTAAAAAAATAGTATTATTTTAAATATAATTTTATATTAATTTATTTTATATTATCTATAATATATTAATGTTGACTAAAGTAATTGATATTAAAAATGTTGTTGGAAATGACCTTAAATCATTTATTTTTAATAATAATATTTTAGGCACAATGAGCGCTGTCACTATTGCGTTTTCAACAGGAACTATGATACGCTCTTTAGTAGGAGACTTAATACTTCCATCTTTTTATTCTATTTTTAATAGTGGAACAGCTGGTTTTACTGGTTTGTCTAGCGATAATGTGTCAAAATTTATCAAAGAATTTGTATCTTGGTTGATTGTTATTTTAATTACATTTATATTTATTGATTATATATTAAAAAAATTTATATGGAAACAAGAACAGTCTAGTAACGATCAATATAAAAAAAACACAGAATCTGTAAGTAAAAAAGAAAATATATCAAAAAAAGAAGATAGTAAAAATATTTCTATAGAAGAATTTTATAATCCACATTATTCTATATTTTAATAAAAAATTGAAAAATAAATATGAATTTATTTTTTAAACATGACTAGTGAATCGCATATTTTTAATAAAGATAAATTAAAAATATGGTTTTGTTCAAAGTCGGACGAACAATTGATGCAATTTATATATGATAATTTGATCCATTATGATCCAGAAATATCAACATTTCATAAAACAATACCGAGAGAAATGTCTAAGGATTGGGTGGCTACAGTTAAACTTATGGAAAATCGTCCTATTTTATTACCAATAAATTCACACATAATTATAATCAATAAATTAAATGAATTACATGATCGTTATAAACGATGTAGAGAGTTTGAATGTAATAGGATCAGACGCGAGTTCAGTAAATATATTGACAACAATTTTTAAAATTTATTGTTCTAAAGGTTTAGAATATAATCCTGTAGTATGATAGATGTAACTATTCATAATAGCTACATTTTTTTTTGTGCCATCTTGATTTAGTTCTATTATAAGACTATTTAAATTTCCGATATTAGGCGTTCTATAATCAAGGCTTCCATTCATTCTTGATATTAAAGTATCTATTCTATATACTTGATTATTACACCAAGTTGTAGGTATTGTTATACACGGTTCAATTGTTCCATCATCATTAATTATTTTACTAAACTTATGAATAATCTTACTATTAGCATTACATGATCTTTGGGGAGTATGTCCAATAATTAAATTAATATTTTGTTTATCAAAAATTTTACTTATAAAATCGTTATAATTTTTACAATTTGATATATTTTTAGTTTGTCCCAAACTCCTATCATTAAAAATATTATATAAAATCATCTTATCATCATCTTGTAAACTTTCATCTAAAAAATGTCTCTTTAACATTTTATTTATTTCATCAAAATCGTGTATATTTTCAATATAATTTGATAATGATTCAATATTTAATCCACCATGCATAAATATAAAATCACCTACAATAACTACAGCTTTTAGAATACACGCGAATTTTTGAGATAATAATCCACCTGGATTCAAGAGAAGATTTCTTTTTTCTTTAGAACCAAAAACGGATAAATCATCAGGATGAAAGTAGTTATCATTATAAATTATATCTACGCGTGACTGCCATATTGGGTCACTGTACCAATATTCATGATTACCACAACATAGTATTACTCTACTATTTCCAAACTCAGGTCTATTACATTGAACATTTAAATCTGTCAAAAATTTAATTATAACTAATTCATCACCTGGATTTCCATAAGAAAATACAGTATCTTCTAGACTTATTTCATTATTAATTAAAACAGTTTCACCATTTCTATTAATTATAGTAAAAGGTAATATTGATGCTCTTTGTTTCATTGTATTTAATTTTCGTCCTCTATCAAATATATCTCCTGTAATAATTAAAAATGTATCTATAGCTACCCATGATCCAGAAATATCTATTAAAGAAGAGTCTAATAATATTTTAAAAAGGGCTTCCAAATCTCCGTGAATATCTCCTATTGCTACAATCTTTTTTGGAAGTTCTTCTTGTAATGTAAATATTGATTTATCATCACTACATTGTATATTAGTAATATAATCATCTAAATTTTCATATGTAGGTCTATTTTCATTTTGTAATTTATCCATATATTATTAGATTTATATTTTTTAATAAATATATTTATATAATATATATGGAAGGTTTAACTTGTGATAATAAAAAATATCCATTTCTATGTAAAATTGATACTGAAAATTTTGGATTATGCGTGAGTGACCCAAAAAATTGTAATGAAAAAATAAGTCGGAGTAATGATATGCTTCCCAGTGATTGTATGACAGAAGAGCAAATTAAGTTAGGTAAGCAATATGCGTATGAAAAATCTAATTTACACACTGAATGTCAAACTTTAACTTTAGTTGTAGATAATAAGTATTTTAATTCAACAAGCGTGCCCAAAAATTTTAAGGTATGTTCATGGAATGTTTGGGGATTAACAAAGAAAATAACACCACAATTCGCTAATTGGTCAATTCCAAAGAGATTAAATATTATATGTGATAATATCTTAGAATATGATATTGATATCATATGTCTTCAAGAAGTGAGTAATCTAGTATTTGAAACTATACAGAATAGATTAGGAGACAATTATGATTTTTATGATGATCACATTGATATTGGTATAACACTTCCCAAATTTAATCGTTCATTAGAAAATATATTTATTGTTCGTAAAACGATGAAAGCAAGTTTATTTCAAAATTATCTTTTACAGGGAAATTTAGATTTTAATAATAATATAAATATTTTAGAATTTCCTAATCTTGTTGTCATTAATTGTTATCTTCAAGCAGGTTCAAAATTTTCACCTGGTCAAGAACATGTGGCAATACATTATAGTCGTTGTCGTTATGAACAACTAAAAGCATTAACAGTGTTTATTGAAAAATATAATGATAGACCTATTATTATATCAGGTGATTTCAATTTAAATCTTGATGGAAATATACTTGAATGGCCTGAAACAAAATATTTAGAATATTTAAAAAGTATAGAATTTATAGATAGTTATAGAAGTTTATTTCCAGATATCCATAGTAATCCTGGATTTACTGAAGACACTCAAATTAATTTTATGCGATATAATAATAAATATATAGAAAAACAGTTTCGTTTTGATGGTATATTAGTTAAATCACTTAAACCTATTGATTGCGCTATTTTGGGAATGCTTCCTATGACTGGATTAACTGAAGAAGAAACAGCTGAAGTTATAGAAAATTACGTGTATAAAAAAACAGAAGAGTTAAGTCGTGCACGAAAAACGGGTGATAAAATAGAATTATGGCCTAGTGATCATTTTGGTATTATGTCTGTTCTAGAGTATTAACATTTTTATATAAAAAAATATAATTATATATATATATTCTATGGATATTACTAAATCTCTTAGTCAAGAAAACACTAAATATTTAATAAGACAAGGGAAAAAAAATTTAATAGATAATAGATTTTTTCAATTTATTGATCTTATTATGGGTGATCCTAAATTAAGAAGTTATATTGATGAATTTTTTGGTGATTGGGATGAAACAAAAACAGTAATAATGATAATGAAAACATATCAAGTTATTGATATAGAATTAAAAAATCGCGAATTTACATATGGTAAAAATTTTAGTAATGAAGATAGACGGAAATTAATAATTGGATTAATAAAAGAAATATTATCTAATAGTGAATGTAGGCAAGAATTAATAAAAAATATGAATATATTTATGACTGGAAATTATAATGAATGTGAAAAATTTATAAAAGAAAAAACGGAAACATTTCAATTAAAAAATGATTAACATAAAATATATTATAATTATATACAATGAGTTTTCAAAAAAGTAAAAAAAAATCAACAGATCAGCCTAGAGGACCTAGATCAAGCAGAGCAGTGGAAGATCCTACGCGTGAATTACAAAAAACAATATATGACTTATTAGAGGCTAAAGATTATTCTAAAGTAAAAGAAATAATTGATCATAATATGGAATTAGCATATACTTGCACACAGAAAGGTCTTGTTTCTTTATTTTTACGATATGCAATTATAACTAAAGATGAACCATTAATTACTTCTTTAATACCTAGATTAACTATGAAAAGAGATTTTCTAAGTTTAATTTTATATAATCATCCAGAAAAGTTTACTGATAATATAATATTATTTAGTAAAATTAATGTTGAATTACTTGACTCAAATGATATAAAATTTATTGTAGAGAATCGTTTAAGTTATTTATTACCTTTACTTGAAGGCAAATTTGTTAAGGCAAATATACCAAGAACAACTGATCCTGTTCCTGAATTGCGTTATACACCATTAATAAATATAGATATGTATATTGATAAACTTATGTTGCTTTGTAAAAATAAATCAGAAATAGATAAATTTGTTAGATGTATTATGAGTAAAAATTATGATATTGTTGTTGATGCTGGTAATATATTACATTCAAGAAATGGAACTACACAACCACAAGATTTAATTGAGATGACTAGACATTTGACTAGTGTAGGTTTAAAACCTCTAGTTGTAATATATCCGAAACATTTAAAAGAACATCGTGACTTGTTAAAAATACCGGATCTATGTGCATCTCCCTATGGTGATAGTGATGATTATTATATTTTATTAGCATATTTATTAAATTTAAAGAGACAAATTATTACTCATATAATTACAAATGATGAATATCAAGATCATGTCTTACATTTAAATGATGGACAAAATGTTAATAGTGATTTTTCTGGACATATGCGTGATGATCAAATAAGATATACTAATATACAAGGTGTATTTAATATTTATACACAACTAAAAAAACATTCAAATAGTTTACAAATAATTGATGGTATTGCGTATATTCCTACAGACGATGGTGGTTTTATACGAGTACAAATGTAATATATATATTTATGGATAATCTTCAAATAATTTCATTTTAGTTTCACAAAATATGTTATGATCTATAATTTGAATTATATCATTAATTTTGTATCTCCAATAAAAAAATTTAATTTCAATTTAATAATCTAGCATATGTATGACAAGTCTCAAAATTTCTTAGATTTGTTATATTATATATTAATATCTCGTATATGAAATGTTAATATATAGATTACCTCCGCATAGAAAGAGCAATCAAAAGATTTTTATTATAATTACTTACATTGACATATGCAGTTGTCATTTCAGCAAGTTTTTTTGATAAAAGTTTATTCTCTAATTCTAAATTATTGATTTTAGTCATTATTTTGGCTTCTTTTATATCTTGATCGTTATTCGTTGCAACGTCTGTTTTAATAATATTGATTTTAACTACTTTATTTTCCTGAGTATAAGTGGGTTTAGGTTTAGTTTCAGGAACTTCAACTTTAATTAATTTAACTGGAGTTTGCTCTTCTATGTCAAGTTTATCTTCACTATTTAGTTTAAGTTTATTGATTTTAATTGGTGTATTTAATTTAGGAGGGTCTCTCAAAAGATCTAAACTAGAATGCTGAATCACATTTTTTGGATTGGTTACTTTCATACTTTCAGTTGATATATTAGATATAGGTTTATTGAATAAATCTGAACCATTAATAGTCTCTTTTTCAGATAAATCAAGACAAATTAATTTATCATTGTTTAAATCTAATTTATTATTGAATAAATCTGATATGTTCATTTATATACTAAAATGATAAAAAAATTATAAAATATTATAAATTTATTTTTTACCATTTCAAATTATCAATATATACAAGTAACTTCGTTTTACTATCTGCCCTCATAGAAGTTTGTCTATCATTATATGCGTCCTTTATAAAATTACTAACGGTTTCCTTGATTGTTTCGTCGTGTTTTGATAACAAATTAAGTATGTTAATAGCTGAACCGTGCTTAGATTTTTTGTGAATGTTATCTAAGGTGTACACAGCATTAGTTAGTGTGCTCTTGAAAACAGGATCTTCCTTATCTGGAAATGTATCATAAGGCAGTATGAACTGCCATAGTACTTCTTTATTATCTTTTAATCGTAATACTTTTAAAGTAAACGCAAGAAATGCCATAACAGATTGAAATGTGGGCGTTTCAGTTAGTCCTTTTTCTTGAATGTAATTTTCATATTTTTGATTTAGTTCCTCAGGGGTTTTAGTAGTGTGTAATTCATATCTACGAAGACCAGAATAGAAATCTTTGGAAATATTCTCAATATTCATATTAGTTAATATTATTATGTTATTTGTTTGTTATCAATTTTTTTATTTTAATATAAAAATTATATAGTTTTTATATTTTTTTGTTCAATATCATTAAAATAGTTAATAAAATGTTACATTAACCAAAAATGAGACCTACTAAAATATATATATAATATGTTAGTTTTTAGTAATGTCTTTTTTAGTCACCTATCTATGTCTTTACATATTTTTAGAATTTGCTTTTTACACGATTTCTGATTAAAAAGTTGTCCATTTATATTAAAATTACCTATACATTATTCTTTTTTGTTTTTCGTGTTTTTTTATCAGATACATATTGATAAAAAAAATCAAAATATAGAAAAGACTTGAAAATTAAAAATAGATTAAAGAATAAAAATTATCTTTTATTTAAATTGATTTATCATTTTAGTCTGTTTAGCGTTTATCGATTTTCTAATTATTTTTTTTAATTTAATACGTGAATTTTGTAGGGTTTTTTTTTTATAACCTCCACATTTGGGAGTTCGTTCAACCTTTTTTTGTAATCTAAAATCGTATTGTAACATTTGATTTCTAGCAATATAATAGACTAAGTTAAATAATAAACTTGCTCTTTTTTGTTGCTCTTTTGTGCAGCTTATTGTTCCTGATTTTGGAATATCCTTTGTCATCTCTGAGACATATCTCTGGACTGTTAAGTCCAGCGACAATTCAGGGAATCTCCTTTTGAATTTTTTTTCTATGTATTCCTCATCAAAAAATTCAGATAATAACCAGTGCATCGGTTTATTTATAATAACAGAATTATATGCCACATTAGCCTCATGATTTACTGATTTATAACCAAAAGAATTATACCATGATTGGCCTGTCATTAAAATTTTTAGATACCGCAAATCAATGTCCATACCACTGTCATACTTGCTTGGACATACATTTATGGATGAACCATCTTCTAGTGTAATATATCTGACGCTAGACCATGGCGGTTCAGGAATGGATTTTACCATTTCTTCAATCATATTTATTAATTTGCGTGAGTATTGCACATTGCTACATTTATATATTTTGGAAATATATAAAACAGTGCCTTTATCTTCATCTTGTTCTTCGTTTTCTCCTTCGTCTTCGCTTTTATTCAATTCAAATTCATCACGTTCAATAAATTTAAATTCTAAACATAAATTGCGACCATTTTTTATTTTATAGGATCCATTTTCAAATATCACTTCAAAATTAATCGGTTCATCCATAATATATATAAATATATACTATGCAAAATATTTTTTACTAGATATTATATAATAATGAAAATACTGATTTGTAGTTTATAAAATCAAGTTAATTCTATGCTGTCATATTTTACAGGATATGAGAAAAATATAATCAAAGATGCATTTATTATAATACAAACGGAAATATTAATATACCAAAGATATATGAGATCCCTCTATAATTTTTATAAAATATTACTACTCTAATTAGAACACTTAAACATCAGCAAAAAATTTGTCTGAATTATCTTTTTAGTATATGTATTTTAACTAAATTCAAAAGGGCGTGATAGATCAGTCCAAATTTGTAAAGTTCCATAAAGTTTTTTTTCACGTAATAAAAAATCATTATATATTAAAAATTCTGGTTGTGATATTATTTGATTTAATTTATTTGATAATTGGATAATATTAATTATAATTTCAGGGAAATCTTGTTCAAAGTCAGACTCACTATCTGAATTACTATAAGTGTCTTCATATGTCCCATACCTATTATACATTTTAGATAAATTATCAAAAATGCCTGTTACCAAATTTTTCACAATAAAATTTTCTTTTGTCAAATTGCTAAAATTAAAATAATATAATATTTCGTGTATTAAACGACAATCGTGTGATATGTTTTTGCGTGTATAATCCTTAAAATTATTTTTTTCAGAGGCTAAAAGAAATTCATCATTTTCATCAAGATTTGTTGAATAATGGTATCCTGTTCTATTTCCACAAGTATGAAGACAAAATGGTTTTTTTGGATTTCTTATAACATCATTATTACAAACTACTTTCATTATTTCTAATGAATTTGGTTTTGACTGATTCATTTGCTTACAATTTACAAAACAATGCCCATAGTCAATTATTATAGGTATATAACACATATTATAATGTAAAACACTTCCATCTGGATAATGAAAAATTGTGTGTATAAAACGATTATCTGGAACTTCTACTAATACAACATTTTCTAAATGTAAATCGTAATGTGTAAATTTGTCAGCTAGACTAGATAATAACTGATATATCATATGTAAAATGATTGTAAGTTCATATAATTGATCAATACATTCACTTTTAAAAGATAGTTTTTCCCAAGCATTTGGATAATTTGTAAATTGTTCTATATAATTTTTTAAATTATATTTTATAGGTATATATTGTGTAAAAAGAGTTAAAAATTGATTATACTTACATCCAGTTAATATCATATTTTCAATGTTATATTTATCTAACAATTCTATATATTTGTCTAATGTATTTGTATTACCCTTGTCGTTTTTGCGAAATAATTCATTGTGTAAGTCAATTGAAATAAATTTACCTATTGAATATGTTTTATTAAAACAAGGATAAAATCTACTAAATTCATTTATACATTTACCTACTAAATATTCATAGACTAAATTATCAGACATTTCATCTTTTGGGATTTTTAATACTACATTATAAATTGTATCATCAGAAATATTATATTTTAATTTATAGACATATCCATTTGAATTACTTTCATTGTCTATTTTTTCTAAATTTAATGTATAATTTTGTAAAAGCTCAAAATTATGAACGTGTTCAAAAAAATGGGGTGGAACAATATTCAATAATATATCTATATCAATATTTTGACCTTTATTTATTGTTGAACTTTCAGATATTATAGTTAAACTTCTTGGTATATGTCTTAGTAATTCATCTTGATCTTGACAAAAAAAAATATCATTATCAAGAAAAAATGTTCTTAATCCATTACACAATTGATTATAATTTTGTCGAGTGGTAATTACTTTTAATTTATTTGCTAATGTGTGTAGCTCACTTAAAGAATATTGTATATCACAATATGTTCCAAATAATATAGTATCGTCACTCATATATTATTATATATTTTTAATTTATAAAATATTCCCTAATAAAAATATGATTTTATATGAATAAAATTACTAATAATTAATATAAAAATTAGAGAGTATTTATATTATAATCATGAATAAAGTATTTATTGATCATTCAAAAAAAATATTTAATGAAGAGCAACTAATTAAATATCGTAAATTAATCAATGTATCTGATAATGAATGGTTTAAATTTATACTAGGCACTTCAAAATATGATATACAAAATTTAAATAAATATATAGAAGATAATATTAAAATCATTTTTTCAGATTTTAATAATTATGATTTTGAAATTGTTTTTAGATACAATGAAAACAATAATTATAATATCAAATGGCACATAGATAATTGCATTTTTCAAAAACATCCTATTAAAAATATACAATTATTACACGATCTTGAAATTATATCAAAAGATGAAAAATATGTATATTGTTTATGGAAATATAATAAAGTTCCAAAATATACTGTTATTATGTATCTAAGTAATTATTTAATTGATTTCCAAGGGGGTGAGTTAGAATTTATTGATGGAACACTTATTAAACCTAAAAAAGGAGATATAATTATTTTTGATTCGCGTGAAATACATAGAGTTAAGCCATTAAAATCAGGAATAAGAAATTGTATTGTTATGAAATTATATTAAAAATTGATATATAATTTTTTTTATTAGTTAATCATAATATGGCAAAATTTAATTATGTATTAACAAAAAATTCTCATAAAGATGAATTTTATATAGCTAAAATTTATGAAACACCTACTTATAAACAGTTTCAATTAAATCCAAATGAAGCATATAAAAATATTAATATAGTAAATAAATTAGATTTCCCAGAATTATTTAATAATACTGTTAATAATAAATCAGAATTTATTTCACCAATACGAAAAGTAATGTGCCGTATTGATGAATGTGATTTTTGTAATCAGCGAAAAACCGCCGATGAAATTAATCAAGAATATACTGATAGAAATAATAATTTAGGTTATTTCTATTGTGATGATTGTAAAGATTATATGATAGAAGGATTAAAAAATACAGGTGTAAGACCTATATGGTATATCAGAGAAAGATTTGATAAAAAAAAATGTTATATATGGATTGAAAGAACAAGACGAAATAATGAAGGAATAGTTATTAAAGAAGGTCCTTTTCATTTTGAAAAATGGGAAATTATTGGATGGTATGCCCACAAGATGATTGATAAAAGTGATAATATTGAAAAGCCTTATATTGTATGTGAAGGCAAAGGTTATTATAAATCAATTTCTATTGAACAAATATTAAGATTGAATCCAGAAGATAATATAGATTATAATCCAAATGATGACCCTAAATATAAATAAAAAATATATTTAATTTTTTTTTAATCAGCAAACATTTCCAAAATTTTATTTTTATAATTTTCAACAAGTTGTTTTGTTTTTTTATGTTCTTCACGTTCCTTTTGAAGCTCTAGATTTTCTTCGCTAATTAATACAGTATCTTCTACAAGGATTTGATATTCATCTAGTTTTTTTTGTAACCTTTTATTTTCGGCTCTCTCTAGTTTTAATTGTTCTTGAAGTTCAATGATGTAATCATTATCATATTTTGGTGAATCATGGATTACTTGATTGAGAGAAAGTAATGTGTTTAGATATTTATCTCTTTCTTCTTTAAGCATAACTTTAAGATGTTCTCCCATAATTAGATCATCAATATTGGCATCTAAACCAATTTCATATTTAGACATAATATTTATACATGCCTCTTTTGATTTAAGCATAGAAACATTTGTGATTTCTATACTTTTATTTTTATCATTAATGCCATTCATTTTATTATTATTGCTAAGATCTATTTCATATTGAATACATTTTTGAAGATGTTTTAGAGAATATAAACTACAAGTTTTATTAAAATCGGACGAACCAGGATATATATAATGTGACCAAGACATTTTTATTATTATATAAAAATATAAACATTATCAATTTTTTTATAAAAAACTTATAATATAAGAATATATTAACATATTAATCTAAAATGAATACTTGTAAAATTTGCTTAAATGCTAATGAAGATGAAATGTGTTCTCAATGTATTAATTTATTTATTTTTATGTATGAGCACAATTCACTTGATGATGAATATTTTATAAAAGATCCATTATCATGTATATTTAGTGATACGATAAATCAAAAAAATATAGACAATGTCAGTTGGAATAAAATAAAATTAATAGATAAAAAAAGCAAACAGAGAATAGAATATAAAAAAATGAAAGATTATGATAGTAATTTAGAAATAAATTTAGAAAAATTTTTAAATAGTGCACAGTATATAGAAATGGGAATACTTGATAAAATTAATTGTTTAAATAATGATTCAGTATTAAAAGATGAATATGATTTTTTTTCTAAAAATATAGAAGAACAAAGAAAAATTGATTACCACAATGAAATATCCTATCAAATCAATCTAGAATTACCTTTGAATAAAAATGCATTATTGTATTGTCTAGAAGAGTCAGAACAACAAGGTCATAATATATTAGTAAAAAGAATTAAGGAAGTTTTAAGAAATAAAGACTAAATATATATTTTGACGCATATAATATAATTTAATCCTACTATCATTTTTGAGGATTTTTGATATTATATAAATATTTTCTCATTAATCGCTTGTAAAATGATTAATATTTTGATTTTCTAAATAAAATACAAAATAGCTATAATATACACAAATTAATGATAATGGTTGATAAAAATTGAATATAAAAACGTATAATATATAAAAAAATGCCTATACTTTATTTATTCTCTCTACAAAATTTAAATAAATATCCATATGAAAAAAATTGTGCTATAATTTCAAAAAATATTAATACGAATTTAGAATATTTATATGAAGGATATACAACTGATATTTTAAATAGTTATCAAAACGATATTATTATATATAAAGAAGTTATTCCATTGTCAACAGATATTTTTAATGAAATTATTTCAAATTATAATAGCAATAGTAAAATAATAGTAGAAAAAGATTGTCAAAATTTGTCGTGTATTATTGATAATAAAAAATATCATATTGCATTGGATGGATTTGAAAGCAATTATACTCTATTTAATTTTATATCAATTATAAAATAGATTTTTTAACTATATGATATAAATTTTTAATAATTATATTATAAGCCATAGATATTTAAGAACTTTTAAATTAAATAGAATAGATGCATTTTTTTAAATAATATAATTTAAAAAAAAAATTTGATAGATAATAAAATATAATATATAGTATCCCAATGTAGCGCAGTGGGAGCGCACTGTGAGAACATCAATATTTTAATATTATCTGATAAGGGTCGCTAAAATATAGATACACCATTTTAAACAGGGGTCACTGGATCAAAACCAGTCATTGGGATATTAAATCAGACAATGGTTTAAAAGATATTTCTGATATTTTTTATACTATTTGATAAATTAACTATAAAAGCTTATTACATCTCTATACAATAAAATAAATATTTTATTAATAACTAATAAAATAAATATTTTATTAATAACTAATAAAATATTTGATTTAATATAGGTGGCAATAAAAGGATAAATAAACAACTCTTTATTTTTTGGATAATTTGTTAACTTTTTTATTTTTTTTACTTTTACGATATCGTCCAGCATCTTGTGCTTTTTTATCACGTTCGTTAACTAATTGTTGATGTGCTTCTTGCTTTGCTTTTATTAATACATGTAAATATTTTTCAGCAACATTCAATGCATCATCAACAAATATAGACCTTTCAGTATCTAAGTAATCGGAACGTTCGTCTTCATTTCTAAAATCAATAATTTTATTAAGTCTTGCGTTATCGGATTCAGCCAAATCTAATTGATTTTGTGTAAGGTCATCTCTATATTTGCGCAAAAAAATTCCTGTGGATATCAAATTATTTACATCTTTATATAAATGAGTATAACAAGCATCTTTGTTGTATATATGTATTTTAGTTAAAAATTTTTTGAAAGTGCTTAAACAAAAATTATGACTGCTAATAACTTTATTTCGTAATTGTACTATTTCATCTAAACGCATAAATGTTCCAAAATCGGTTGAATCGGCTCTATTATTCATCTGTAAATCTTTTGATTTAGTATGAAGATAATTTAGTTGTTTCATATCAGAAATTTGATTTAAATAAGGAAGAGGCGTTGTAACTTCCTCTAATCTTCCATCTACTAAGCGAGGAGCTTTAATAACAGCTTCAGACATTAGACTACGAAACCAATCATCAACTTCTTTTATAAAATCACACCATTTTAAAATTAAATGTTCATCATCATATTTTAATACTTTACTCTGCGTAACATCACCTTCTTCATCAAACAAAAATGCAAATTCATTGTTTAATTTAATATCATCGACAACTGGCTTACTTTGTAAAGCGATTTCTTTTAATGTTTCTTCTTCAATTTTTTTATTAGCATCTCTTATTTGTTGAGCATTCATTTTTTTTATATTATATTTAAAGATTTTTTTTTAAAATTCAATAATTTTAGAATAAGGTATATTATCAATAAATTCAACTTTATATTGAACAGGCTCTTTATCTTTTTCTATAATTAGAAAATATATTCTATCAGATTGATCTGTAGGTGAATATCTTGTTGGATTACTAAAAGCTCGTGAAATAGCAGTATCTATTTTATAGATATTTTCTCCACATGTTTTTGATATTTTTTTTTGAACACTATGTCCTATTACCATTTTTAAATCATTGATTTTTAAGATATTATCACGTAAGTTTATAAAATCGCAATTGTCTATATTCACATCAGCAAAATATGTTCTATCCCAAAATAACGAATTTGTATGCCTTATTAAATTAATAATATGACTGATTTCATCATTTGTCATTTCTCCTCTTAAAAATCTTTTAATATTTCTATTAAACTCAAGTAATAATTGAACTGGATTAGATGTATCTTCTTGAATACCTATTTCTTTTAAAAATACTGAATTTAAACCACCATGTAAAAATATATAATTATTAATTATTACAAATGAATTTAATATACAAGATAATTTCATACATAATTCTCCTCCTAATTTAAACATAATTCTTCTTTTTAATATAAGAGGTCTTTTATAATACATAGCAGTTTCAGGTCTAATATAATTTTCATAAACATTTGATGATTGAAATATATTATCAGTTACATTCATTAATTCGTGATTTCCTATACATAATAAAACCCTTCCTCCATCATTCTCAGCTTGTTTATTTAAATCAGCCAAAAATTCTAATATTAATAATTCATCACATGGTTGGTGAGGTGTATAATGATTAAATACTTGATTATCCTCACTTATTGTAAATTTTCTTCCATCATCTATAAGATCTCCTGTTTGAACGACATAAGTGTTTCCACCTTTCCATTTTAAATTGTCATCAATAATATTAGCAGAATAAAGACAATAAATTAAAGATTCAAAATCACCGTGAATATCCCCTATAGCAATTATTTTATTCACATTTTTATATATAGGATCAATATCTGGAAGACATTTTATTGTTTTAATATATTCTAAATCATCAATTTCATTACAATTCTTTTTTTTTATAAGCATATATTATGAGTAAATAAAATAATAAAATACAAATTTTAATCATCTTTATATTTATTAGATTCAAACCACTCTTCACAATCAACATCATCTTTATCACATATACATCCATCTTCTAATTTTTTATTAACATAATCATTTAAGAAAATTATTGTTTTTTCAAATATTTTAATGTCTTGTTCTAATTGAGCTATATATAATTTTTTATTTTGATATGCTATAACTAATTCTTTATTTATATTTTTAGACTCTTCTTGTTCTTTAATAGTGTTTGTCATTTTATCTAGTTCTTCATTTCTTACAATTAATTCTAAGTTGAGTTTAGGTAATAAATCTGAAAAATACTTTATATATTTATAATATTTACTGGAAAATTTTCGTATCTCGTCCAATTCTTTTGTTTTTGATATTTCTATTTTTTTCATATTTTGATATTTTTTAACATTCTTCATCAAATCTAATTTATGTTTATTCAAATCCTCATTTAATAATTTGGATTGTTTTAATTCTTCCAATAATTTTTCTTTATTTTCTTCATAATTTTTAAGAAATTCACTTTCATCTAATTTTTTCTCAATTTCATTAAGCAAATTATTAACATAAATAAAATTTTTAGCAATTAAAATTTCCTTTTTATTTTTATTAAAATTACGAAGTAATTGTTTTTCTGTCTTTCTTATTTTCATTTCTTCAAATTGTTTATTTGTAATTTTTGAAATATACTCCTTAATATCAGTATCACTATTTAAATAAATATTTTTTTCATTAAAATAATTTTTTATTATCAACAATAGTTGCTTAATACTACGATCAACCTGTTTTGTTCCACCCTTTTTTTTACGACTTTTAATTTTAGGAATATATTTTTTTTTTGATTTATAAATCATATATATAATGTATAAATACAAATTTAATTAGATATTTAAAAAAAAACATACAAATTTGTTGGGTAATTCAATATATAATTACACATAGCACAATTATATATTAAATTTTAGTAGTTATTATACTTAGTTTTTTAAGATTGGTATTTCTGTTATGTTTATTATATAAATATAATATTAATTCAATCCTTACATCACACAATTATTTTTTTTGTTATAGTATATTTTATTATTATAAGTAATTAATAATAAAATAAATGATATCTTTAATAAAGGTTTTCACATTTTTTTTTTCTACTATTCCAAACGCAATTTCTTTCTTTATCGCAGCCTTTTTGTGTCTTGTGATCTTCTTCGCACCATCCTCCTCCATTTAAACGAAAACTACGTCTTTTTCGTAAATTACGATTTCTGCTTGTTCTCATACGACCACCTGAAGTAGCTTCCGAATCACTACTAGCTGGTGAACTTACAGCAGGAGCAGGTGCACCTTCAGCAGCTGGTGCACTAGAAGGTTCCGCGTCTGGGTTTGCGATAGAATCTAATAAAGTGGTAAGTCTTGTAGTGATTGCTTCATCAGCCTCAGTCATTTTTTCAAGTTCTGCTTTTATGTTGGCACGAACATCTTTATTAATAGTTTCATCTAATTCAGTTGTGCAATCAGTATTTAATTTATTAGCTTTATCAACTAATGTAGATATTTCAACTTTTAAATCATCTAATTGTTTATTGATTAATTCTAAATCAGCATTTTTTTTAGTAAGATAGTTTAATGCGGCTTGTGCCTTTACAGCAGATTTCTTTTGTTCTTGTAATTGCTTTTCAGCTTCTAATAATTTTGCTAAATTTGATTTTCTTTCTTCTCCTAAGTTAGCTTTCATGGCTTCAACAAGTTTAGTAGATTTTTCACATCTGTGGTAAAAAGGTTCTTCCAATTTGTCAACAGATTCTTTTCCTTCTGCATCTGTGACCATTTTCATATTTACAGCAAATGGATTAGTATTTCCATCTTGTTTAAGTTGTTCTAATGCCTCAAGTGCGGCTAAACGTAATTTGTCAGATTCTTTCATGACTATAGTAGGATCAGCATCAGCTGCTGCTTTTTCAGCTCTTAATTTATCAACAGATGATGTGGCAGGTTGTTCACCTCCTAAAAATCTTCTGCGACGACTTCCTACAGCTTTTTTGCGATTTGCAATTTTAGAGAACATTTTTTTTATATATAATATATATGATAAAAAAATATTTTATAATTCAATAAATATTAAATAATTATTTTATTTTTATTGAATTTTTTGTTAAACGCATAAATATTAATATATATATATTTCCTTATATTTTATTACTATTATTTTTAAATGATTCAATTTATATTATTATTTTTTTTATAGTAATATAATTAATTATATTGTTTTAATATATATGATAATTATATTGATATTAATATTACTACTTATATTATATTGGTGTATATTATCTCGCGAAAATTTTCAATCACAAGAAGTAAAAGTTAATTCATATCAAGATTGTGGGAAATGTTGTTATGAATCTGATAATAGTAAATGTTGGTATCATGACAAAAATAATCAAAAAAAATATTGCTCTTGCCAAAATCAAGAAAGTAAAACACAAAATGACTGCATTAAATGTTGTAATGAGAATATGCCACATAAATGCTTTAGATATGGCCGTATTAAAGATAACTTAACACAAATATATTGTGATTGTCCAAGATTTAAAAAAAATTAATATAAAGGTTTTATACATTTATAAATGTAAAGATGAATTTATATATAATCAATAATAATTTTTTACCTTTTATTATAGAATTTTTGCGTAAGAAAATTGTTATTAATGTGCCAATTTATAATAATGTAATAGAATCATTAGAATATTTTATACAAGATAATATTTATAGAATAACAATATCAGGAACACATTATTATTATTTTATAAAAGATGTAGATATAATTAAATTAATGGATAAAATAAGAGGAGAGATTTTAAATCCTAAAAAAATTGAAACTGATAAAATTATTGATATCGTCAAGAAAAGATTTATTGATGATGATACATTTTATTTAAGAATGAATTCAATTAAAACAAATATGGAATTAATTGAATATTATCAAGAAAATTATCCATTTATACTTTACACAATAGATAATAAGGAATTATCAAAAATATTAGAGTTTTATATTAATTTTATACGGGATAATATAATTTAAAAATTGATAAATATGAATATCAAAAACAAATAAAAAAATGGCATCCAGTAGACTTAGCAAGGAATTAAGAGATATAGTAAAAGATCCACCCACGAATTGTTCAGCAGGACCTGATGGAGATGACTTGTATAGATGGAAGGCCACTATTCTTGGTCCTGAAGACACACCTTATCACGGAGGTGTGTTCTTTTTATCAATAGATTTTCCAATAGATTATCCATTTAAACCGCCTAAGGTTAGATTTATTACAAAAGTATATCATCCAAATATTAATGGGGAAGGAGGTATCTGTTTGGATATTCTAAAAGATCAATGGAGTCCAGCTCTTACTGTATCAAAAGTATTATTATCTATTTGTTCTCTTTTGGGAGATGCTAATCCAGATGATCCCCTAGTTCCAGACATAGCAAATATGTATAGAAACAATCGTGAATTATTTAATAAAACAGCACGAGATTTTACACTAAAGCATGCTACTTAATTATAACATTGATAGAGCAGTAATTATTTTATTTTGCTCATTTATAAGCTCATCTAAAGATTCATTATTATCATTGATTATTTTTTTAATATTTTTATCTAAGTCTTTAAATGCTTTATTATATATTTCCAGTCCTAATAATTTTTTATCAGTTTCTAAAATAAGATTATTTTCTAGTAATACTTTATATTTTTCAAACATAAGGACTAAAATATTACTGTTGTCATTTTTAACCGCTTCGCTGTTTCTAATAGAAACCTCGCTGCTATCCTGAGTTTTTTTGTCCATAGATGTTGTAATTTATATATATAAATATTTTATCAATTTTTATATAAATAATTATATCTATAATATGAATAATGCAGGATACAGAAAATAAATCAGAATTAAATACAGAAGATACTGACAGATGTCTTTTAGACAATAATTCACCTAATAATAAATATCGTAGAGTAAGTTCATTATTAGAATATATAATAAATCATAGACAAGATATAATTGATAAGGTAGAAAATGAAAGAAAACAAAATAAAAAATGTATTATAGTTGATGAAATTGAATATATTGAAAAGAAAACATTACAAAAAAATATAAATTATTATCTTCAATTAAAATGGTATGTTGTATTTATGTTATTCGGATGTCTAGGTGGATTACTCATAAACTTTATATCTAATTCACCAATTTTAAGATTTGATATGATATTCAATTTAATAATATCTCCTATGATATATTATCATTCGCCTAGAAATATTTTATGTAATATTTCTAAATCGGATTTTATTAAATATTATTGTATACCCTTTACGATAGGCTTATTTTTTAGATTCCTAGAATATATACCTGGATTTAGTCAATTTATTTTAGACCCAAATTATATTAATACAAATTTACAAAAGGGACTTTTAAGTTTCACAATAGTTTTGCTAATGTTATTATCTATTTATTATATTTATATTAGTTCAAATCCTTTTTTAAATATTTTATTTTTAATATCAGAATTAACTATTATAATAATATCTTCTTATTTTTTTTTATTAAATGGAGGAGAAATACATATTCATCATTATTTTATAGGTTTAATATTAATGCTTGTCTCAAAAAATTATCATTCTAAAATAGTAATTATTACTCACGCTATTTCATATGCTATATATATAGAAGGAATCAGCAAATATGGTTTTGATAGTATTTATTGGATAAAAATAAATTAATAAAGATTAATAAAATTATAATTTAATAATATATATTGTATGGAATTTATAATTATTTTTATCTTTTTATGTATAATCATAGTTGTAACTTTAAATTCATGTTCTCACATAGATAATCTAATACTAATGACTAATAATAATATAGTTAGATTTTTAATGATATTGATAATTATAGGAATAGGTAAATATAATATAAATATAGGTGGTTTAATAGGATTATTATTTTTGATTATGATTAACAAGGCTAATCATATTGAAGGTTTAGAAAATAATAATAATAAATACAATGATTTAAATTTATGGTTAGGATTAATGTTAATTAATCCTATTAAATATTTATTTTATAAAGAGCAATATAATATAAAACAAGAACTTCAAGATATTAAATTATCTGATAAATGTAAAGAGTTTTCAAAAAAATATGAAGAAATTATGGATAATGATATAGTTGATAGTATATTTATATTATTATTAGCAACAAAAAATGACGTTTATAATATTGATAATATTCCGACTTTATTTCAATCATTAAAATACGAAGATATGATAAAAGATTTTGAAAATTATTTAAAAAAAGAAAATAAAATAAGTAAAGAAAAAACTGATAAAATAGTAAAAAAACTTTTACCATTTTTAAAAAAAAATAAAGAATGTTTAATGGAATTATGTAATAAAGTCATTACTAATAAATTAACAAAAGAATACAAAAATACAATGATAAATGAAAATGAAACAGACAATAATAAGATTAATGAAAAAAAAATAACAAAGCAGAAATTGATAGAAAAAAGTATAAAAGATGGTAGTGTTTTAGAATGTGACGATGAAATAAAAAAAGATGATGATTGTAATAATGGAAATATTTGCTCTAAAGGATATTATTGTGTTACGAAAGAGAAAGGGATAGGAAATAAATATCTTTGTTCTCCATTTATAAATCCGGTTGTATGTGAAGATAGAAGATTTTCTTGTCCTACTGATTCAAAATGTGTTTATGGACAAAAATGTAAAGATTATAATGGTAATTTAACAAATCAAGTTATGAATTCAGATGGTTTGAGTGAAAATATAGATTCAGATAATAAATTTATTACTAAAATTATTGAAAATGAAGCACAAGTTAAGAGTAATAGATTTAAAAAAAAAACTCCAACTAAAACTTTAAATATAAATTCAAAAATACAGATTAATCAATTAATTAATAAAAATATAAACAACACATTGGATCAAAATATGCCTATAGCAAAAAAATTTCCAACTATGAAAAATAGTTCCAATATATATAAAAGCGAATATATTGATAATAATATACATAAATCAATAGATTACATTCCTATTTCAAAAAAATTTAAGAAAATAGATACTGATTATCATAAAAAAAATTATCACAATCCATCATACACTGCACCTATTGTAGATTGCGGTATTGACAAACACGATTTTTATAGAAATGAAAATATGTGTCCTGATTGTAAATAATTTATATCTATTTTTATGTATAATATATGTCAAAAAATATATATAATCTATTCATTTAAAAAAACAGCGTTTTAAATATGTTAATGTATAAAACGCTTTTTTTACAAATAAAGATATAAACTAAAATACATTATCATCATACTTATAAGGAACAGATTTATTATATATCTATAAATTTTGTATGATATTTCAACTTTTTATTTTTTACATCTTAGTATTGAAATAAAACTTATGTAAAAATTTATCCTATACTATTTTTATATAACCAACCAAATTCATCTTGAAGTTCTTTAAACATGTTGTGAATTGCTAAAATTATCTGTGGATGATTTATCGCTTCATGAACATATTCAAAATCAAATACTGTATCAATAATAGGACGAAGATCCCATAGAAAATGATCTGTTTCTATAATTTTATATGTAAGTTCCTGTATGCCAAATCCATATTTACAGCAATTATCTATAATTAAACCATAATGAACCTTAAAAACAGCATCAATAAATCTATTCAAGAATTTTTTATGATTATTTACATATAATTTATAATAATATATTGTTTTTCTCTTTAATTTAAGCGATTTTTGTCCTATTGTCCAATTCATTATTTATACTGATATATTAATAAATTATTATCAATTTTTTAATATATATGATAACACGTGATATAATATTATCTAATTTTTTTTGGTTAATTAATTCACAAATAGCAATTGATTTTATATCATTAGAATTTCGGCAGATTTCAAGTTATTTGAAATTAATAACATTATATTTAAGGAAATATTTAGAAGAAGAAAATAATTTATATGAAAAAATAATAGATAAATTTGAAAATTTAGATATTATGAAACAAGATATATCAATGGGATATTATATATTGTCAAAATATCAAATTGAAATTATAAATAGATATTATAATAATGAAAATAGTAATTATTCAATTTATGAATTACCACCAATAGATTTATTTATAATAAATAAACTTTATCATATATTTTATAATATAAGTCTAGATAAAATTAATAAAAATGTATATATGCCTATTTTAGTTGGATTACTTATAATGATACATTTACATCCAAGTAATATTGTTAAATAACAAGATATCACTTATTTTTTTGTAATTTGAAGTTAATTTAAGGTAAAATAAGTTCAAAGGAAGCATATGAATATCATATAATATGTAAGGTGTATCTAATGTCATGCTGATAATATTAAGTGGTAAAAAAAAATTATATTTAAATTCATCTAATATATAATTACTATGAAGTATTAAACATTGTAAATAAACAAGATTAGTAATATTAAAATTTTTACACTGTGTATATATTTCAAGAGAACATAAGGAAGTAGGTAAATATTTAGATACATCATAATTAAACATATTACCTAAAGTTAAGTGTCTTAAATTACTTAATAACAATTTATTAATAGGTTTATTAAAATATAAACCAAAATGAAGTCTTTTAATTTGTTTAGGCATATTATATATTTTTTGATTATAATGATATCCAAAATTGATATATTCTAAACTCATAGGATAATGCCTAATTATTTGATTAAAATGTGTTCCAAGAATTAATTGTTTTAAATTATATAGTTTATATATAATATCTAGTGATTGGTTAAATGATCTTCCAAATATTAATATATGTAATGAATTTGATAATATCTTTATAGGATAATTGAAAAAATCACCTAATTTGATTAATTCAATAAATATGCACTTTGAAGAATTATCAATTGATTGATTAAATATCCCATCTAATGTTAATTTTTTTAAATTATCAGGAAATTTTGCTATAGGTTTATTAAAATATCCATTTATTTCTAAATATTCAATTGAATCTGGTAAATTATCAATATTTTGATTAAAATTTCCACTAATTATCAAAATTTTTAAATTATCACATAATTTTAAATGTTCAATTGACTGATTAAAACAAAATCCTAAGGTAATAGAGATTAAATTACTACTAAACAAATTTATATAATTTAATGATTTATTAAATTTATATCCAAAAATAATATGAGTGATTTCATTATTTTGATAATTATTATAATTTTCAAAAGGTTCATTAAAATTATCATCAAAACGAACAAATTTTGAATTTATATTATTTTTATAAGTGCTTATACATGTATATTGTAGCATTATATGATATATTTTGAATATTTTTTATATTTACTTAATAAATTGTATATGGGAAGATCACTGTTCAATGGCACTAAATTGCGACAATACCAATTTTAGAATAAAAAGGTCTTGAATATAAAAATCAAATGAAAAAATATTTAAATCATCAAATTGAACTATATTATCTGAAAAACGAAAAGACATAATCAATGATATAATTGAAGAATTAACAATAAATCCAGATAATCTATTAGATATGCCAGATAATCTATTAGATATGCCAGATAATCTATTAGATATGCCAGATAATCTATTAGATATATTATGAGCTAATAGCAATTTTCTCAGGGATATATTTATTAAATACAATCAAAACTCTGAGATTTATTAACAATCTGAAAATTATTTAAGGAGTAAAAAAAATTAATAATGAATTTATCACGTCCTTTACAATTACTCATCTAATAACATTAGAGCCATTGCCGAATAGTTATGTAAATCAATTAGTGTATCTCTTATTCCTTCATCATTAACTAAATTAACACCATTTTTAGTAATAGACATTGCTCGTTGTAATTTATCTTCTATTCTCATAAGTACACCTATTACTCCATATTTAGCAAATGCATCACCATAATCAATGTTTTTTTTTTTAAATAATTCTAATGCCTCATTTTGAATTTTTTCCATTTGAGAGACTCTATCCATTTTAGTCAATGATATTTTTTTTAATTATTTATAAAATATATTATTTCAATTTTTATTTATATTTAAACAAAAGAAATATAAACCATTTAATTT
>Ga0194129_10000259_pt1 | contig 106306 bp, 147 predicted proteins | sample TA2KigCa35mmetaG_FD_150862 | JGI IMG/M metagenome (GOLD analysis project Ga0194129, IMG submission 150862) | Freshwater microbial communities from Lake Tanganyika, Tanzania - TA2015038 Kigoma Deep Cast 35m | ecosystem: Environmental > Aquatic > Freshwater > Lake | place: Tanzania: Lake... | reverse complement strand
AACATGGGGTAAAAGAATGGGGGTCAATTCAAGGGATACCCCCACTTGTTAATTGTTTAGAAAATAAAAAATCATTTGAATGTCATCCTACGGTATTACAGGTATATAGAAAAATAATGGAATTACTGCAGTCTGTATTTATAATATATGGCAACATTCAAGACATGAATTTTTTTCAAGTCAAAGTTTAATTTTTCTTTGGTTTGAATTTTTTTAAGTATTGATGGTTTTTTGTTTTCAATTGGGTATTGAAGAACTTTTTTATAAACTTTTTCTAATTCGAACGTTTTTAAATGATATGGAGTTACAAACAAATATGAGTCAGGACGAAATTTTCTGTTTTTTGGATCAAACCAAATGTTATGACATGTCTCAACAATCTTCCAAGTTCTTTTGTTATCATATAACTCGGTAAGAATACTAATTGGAATTTGATTGAAACTTTCAAACCCTTCAGAAATTTCTTCAATGTGAACAATATCAATTTGATTTTTTTTTATGATATCAACTAACTTATTTTTTTTTTTCGATATGGTTTGGTGTTCCCAAAGAATAAAAATTATCTTCACCGATTAGGTCTATTATTTTATTTCTTTGGACAACATATTGATTACCAAAATAAGAATATTCAACAACGTTTACTTTAAAATTATTATATAAAGATTGAATTCTTTTCAATGCAAATTGGGGCATCCCACCTGTTGATAAGTGAGGAACAACGTATAATATATTAATTTTTATCGATAGAAAATTTTGTTTCATTTAACTTAATAATAAAAAACATTTAAAAAAAATCATTTATTTATTATTAATTTCGAACTATTTGAAATTAAAATCGATCTTTTACTTAAAAAATTATTGTGTAATACACGGATTCCAACTTGGTGTTGGTGTTGGACTGTTGCTCACGGTAGGGGTTGGAGTTGGGGTTGATGTTGTGGTTGGTGTTAATGTTGGAACTTTACAAGGATCGATAGATGGTGTTGGTGTTATCGTTGAAGTTGGAGTTGGTGTGGGGGTTTTTGTTGGAGTAATAGTCGGAGTTGGTGTAGGAGTCGGTCTAACAACATCTAAAAAATAAGGACAATTAGAAAAAACAGGTTTGATAGTATATGATCCATATATTTCTCTTGGTGGATATAATAAATGAGGTTCAAATAAGAATGGTAATGTTATTTCGTGTAAATTAATGACAACATCATCATTGTCTGGTTTGAATAACACTTCTGCTAATTCACCATCATAAAAAACACTTCGAATTATTATATTTTGACTCATCTATGTATTAATTATTGTGTATGTAAAATCATTAGGGAAACATGATGATGTGTCACATACAGGACAATCGGGGTCGAACATGCTAAACTTATCTTTTAATATTTTAAAATTGTGTTTCACCTCAGGACTAGAAATAGGTTGAGTATAAAATCTAAATTGAGAAATTGCACCGTCTAAAGTTCCTGCAAAATTTTCTTCCAATAAAATGTGTGTTTTCAATTTATTTAAAGTTGTTGCACTCAATATGTTTTCAGGAAAACATTCGGGATCTTGAATATAATACCCTTCTGACGTATCGGTACAAGAAGATAAGGTAAGATTTTCATGAAGTCCTTGAGTTCCCCCACCCCAAGACATATTGAACGGAACGGCCACTTGTCTTTCTTTGTCGGTGTCTAAAGCCCTCGGAATTACTTCTTCAAAATTTTCGATAGTATAAAATATTCTTCCATTGATATAGATTTTTAATCTACCCAACCTAAATTTAGTTTCATCTAACCAAATTCGATTTAGTTGGACTATCTTTACTTGTTGTGGGATTTCATATCCATTTGTGTAAGGAGGTTGGATTAAGGATACTGTGTTATTTGCCAAACTTTGTAAAAACTCTACTCTTGTTATTTGATCTAATCCACCAAACCATCTGAGGTCACAAAAATCTATAAAAGTATAACGTTCGAAAACAACATCCAATAAGAACCAATGCTCTAAGTTTAACCAAGCTGGATTTACTTCTAAACAATAAGGATAAATTGGTGGCGTACAAATATCTTGTATTGTATATCCAGTGACATAAGTTTGACCTGTTACACATGTTCCAGTAGTTTGACATTCTCCTGTAATTTTCAAAACTCGAATTCCAATACCAGGATTTTTTGGGTCGCCACACAAACGGATAGAAAAATTATTTGACAAAGCGTCAAATTTTGGATCTTTTTCACAAGTATCCTCTATTGATTTAAAGACATTGGAAGGTTCAGTTGGCGGACATCCACAAGTATCACAACCACAACTTGGACATGCCGTACAACAAGGTTTTGTTGGGCATGGTATCACATCAGAATATGTATCACATGATGGAGTTGGTGATGGAGTAGGTGTTGGTGTTGGTGTCGGGACAATTATTGTTTCACACTTATGTTCGAAACACATCCATCCACAGGTTTTACAGGGGTCCAAATCACAACCGCATCCACATGTCAGTTTTGTTTCATAATTCCCATTACATAAGTTACATCCGTAATTCACATGAGGATCGTATTCACCACCAATTGGTCTCGGCGGATATACGTAAATACATCTACTATTTTTGATATCATAATTACAACAAGCACAAGTTTCGAAACAATTAGTTAAACCACTTGTAACTCTCGTATAATTTGAGTCGCATTTTGGTGAACCATCGGCATAATGATAAAATTTATTTTCTGCTCTTGTTCCCAAATAGAATAACGTATTTTTGTTTTTTGGATAAATTTCATTCAAAGTTGTATATCCAACAGGTGGGTTGTATTCATTAAAAAATCTTGGTTTTAACAAAACTTCAACTGACCATCCTTTATTGAATCGTTCAGGTAATATTTCATAGTCATAACCAAATAATTTATAAAAACCTTGATAAAATCCACCATATAGTTCAATGTATCTCCCAACTTGGGGACTATACTTAGAAACCATTTCGTAAGAAGTGTAGTAAGTAACACCTGAAAATTTATTGTTCTTTGGTACATTTGTTGTTGTTTGAATAAGTTTCATTCTTCGGTCATAAAACATTCTATTAAATTTTACTTCATCACTAAAAAGTCCGTTTGTAAAATTTAATAATTCACCTTCAATTAAATTTACCAATCCGTTATCAACTCCCGTTAATCCAATATCACAAGTTGTTCCAGCGGTGAAACATTCAATTCTTAAATCCTCGGGTTGATAAAAAGTTTCAGATATAACAACATTTTCAAAATTGTAGGACCCATAGTTTAATGTTAAATTTAAGGAAGATAGAGGGCTATTCAAATCAATATTAATGGGTAATTTTTTACCGTCATTAACACCTATTATATATGGTGAAAAAATAACTTCTTGATTGAAGTCGACCTCATCGGAAGCTAAAGACATATCTTGTCCATCATAAAGGACTTGTAATTTTAACTTTGGGTAAATATATTGATTTATATTTTGATAAGACATGCGTTTTTCTTATAAATACAACAATTGAAAGTATTTATTGTAAAAAATATAACATGATTAAGTTGAACAAAGAGTATTTTCGAAAACCATATTATTTCTATTTGAAAGATAAAGGTGATAAAATCTTAGTATACTTTTCTGTGTCAGATACTTTGAGTGAATCTAGACAAAATGATCAGTTTATTGAAATAGATAAGTCAGTATTTGAGGAAATACAAAATATTATTACCAAAATATTGAAGTCAAACAAAAAATTAACCAAACAACAAGTTCATAAATTAATTGATTCTCAATCAAAAAAACAAACTACACCCAAAGAATTGGATGAGTTGGTCAATCCCGATGGATCAATGATTAGTTCAAACATTCCGATTTTAAATCAAAGAAATTTGGCCAAAAAAACGATGGACCAAACTGTGAGAATGACAAAATCTAATCAATTTCCTTTCATCAGAGTTTATTATGGTGAGAGTGAAGAAAACAAAGGTAATATTTTAGATGAAGTTGATCAATCAGAATCATTTGGGTTTGAAGAAACTGAGTTTGCAAAAAACTACAATCAAGCAAATAAAATTATGATAAACACATTAAAAGTTAAAGACAACATCCAAAGAGACAAAAGATTAAAAAGATTAGGTTTCGATAAAAAATTGGATAAAGAACTTCAGCAAGACAAAAAACGAGGAAAGTGTAAAAATTGTTTTACAAAAAGAAGATTATCAGAATTAGAAAAAGAAAAAATGGAAATTTTAATTGACGAAATTCTTTTATCAAAAAAAACAAAACATTCCGATGTTGTTAAAAATAAAACAAGTGAAATCGACACATCAAAACCTATTTCGAAAATATTGATGAGAAACATCGAAGCGATTAAAAAAATTGCAGAAAAGGAAAATATAAGTGTTGACAGTTTAGTTAAACATTTAAAAAAAAGTGAACAGTAATTTATACAATAAAACAATTCAACTACCGGATAAGGTTGTAGAGTACTTACAAATTTGTTTTGATCATATACCAAATTCAGATCCTTCAATCGAAGGACACAAAAGGAATGAAGAATTAAGAAATAGTGGGTATGCAACTTATCAACAGCTTGGTAGAATAAAAAATTGGTTCGATAATTACAATGGTGATAAGACTGACGCCCCATTTATTTTGAATGGCGCGGACTATATGAAAAATTGGGTAAATACCACTTTAGAAGATTTAAGAAATCATGAAGATGCTTCCGAATTTATTCAACAAGAATTTATGCCAAATTCGACAGATGACTTAACATTAAAAAATTTGGGACCCCTTGGCGATATGATAAGTCCTTCAAAAGAACATTCAAGATTCGTTCAAGACATCTCAATAAAAGAAGACCTTGATAGGATAAACAATTTAATAAAAAAAATAATTTAAAATGCAAACAGAAAGATTAGATTTTAGCCAACCACCAAATGACTTAACGGCAATTGCCGATCTTCAAAGAAAAAGTTTGATTGTAAAAAATGATTACAAAACAGATAACCCTTATTCTGCGGTAAATCCTGACGCCCTTTCCGATGGAGATGAATCAGGTAAAGGTACAGGAATTTTCTTAGATACGGTCAATGGAGGTTCTTCTATTGATATTATCGAAAGAAAAAATGAAATTAAAATAAACGAATATCAACCAGACAAACCCTACACTACTCCATCGGCTTAATGAAACTTTACAAAACATTAAATAATCTTATTTTAGAAATAGCATCAAAAAATCAAATTGTTGACGCTATTAAAAATAAACAAGTGTGCGTAATTTATTATAACGGTGATGAACCAGGTGGAAAAGGTCTAAGAGTTATTGAACCTGTTGCATTTGGATTGAGTAAAAAAGGAAACCCCGTGTTAAGAGCTTGGGATAGAGAAGGAGCTTCTCACAGAGGTTATTTGGGTAAAAAACCATTACCAAGTTGGAGGTTTTTCAGGGTTGATAAAATGGAATTTATTAGACCAACTCAAGAAACTTTCGATACTCCAAGACCTAATTACAATTCATCAGGAGATAAAAGTATGTCGAGACTAATTATAAACGCGGTATTTTAATCGAAAAATATGAACTCAGAAGCAGAATTACTACAGAAATTAATGATCTCAAAAAAGATCATGGAAAAACATCAAAATATCGAAAGAAATCAGGCGAGAAATATATCATCAGGATCAGGTTTGTCGGCACCAATTGTTGAAGACTACAACGCTCCTTTGGCAAAATATAATATTCCATCCGACATATTGGAAGAGGCAAAACCTGTTGTACAACAGACACCCTCTAACATTTCGGTAGAACAACGAATTGCTAGCTCTAAACTCCCTGACGAAATCAAACGGTTGATGATGGAACACCCAATACAACAACCAACAATGGGAACTGCGACAGGAGCGGTATTGAGTGATGATTTAGTTGAAAGAGCTAGTAGATTGATGAATACTAACACAAAAAATAATGTCTCTGAATCAGAAACTAAAAGACATGTTCAAACACAACAACATCCAATACAATCTACTTTGAGCGGAAAACAGATAAAAGATATTGTTAGAGGAACTGTTGAGGATGTTTTGAAGGAAAATGGACTGTTAATTGAATCTGAAATAAGATCAAACGAAATATTTAAGTTTAGAGTTGGCGAACATTTATTCGAAGGTAAAGTTACCAAAATTAAAAAAATTGCAAAATAAAAAAACTTTTCAGGCGTCCACTCAATCCACCCATTAAAGGTGGATTTTTTTATTGAAAATTACGATGAAAAAAAATTTAGAATTGATAAAACAAAAAAATATGGTTATAATTCATAAGTAAGACGGGAAATGACTATTAAAAAATATTTTTCCTTTATTAGAATTGAAACCAAACATGAAAGAAAAAATCAAAATTTTAGTACTACCTTCAGACGCATCAGGAGTAGGAAAATATCGGTCAGTCGACCCACACATTATGTTACAAAATTTATATCCTGACGATTTCCACGTCGATATAGATTTCACACCGAAAGTTAGTGATTTTAATTATTGGAAAAATTACCAAATTGTTCATTTTCATAGAAATTTTGGAACCTTAGAACAATGTCCAACAATTATCAAAGCCCTTAAAAGTATGGGGATTATTGTTATTGCCGACCTCGATGATTATTGGTTACCAACAAAAGAACACCCTATTCACAATTTAATTTTGGCAGACAAAATGAATTCAAAAATTATCGAGAATCTTAAGGCTGCCGATTATGTAACAACCACAACTGAAATATTTGCAAATGAAATTAGAAAAATTAACAAAAATGTTATTGTTTTTCCAAACGCAATTGACCCGAAAGAAGGACAGTTTAATAAACCAACATTACCTTCAGACAAAATAAGAGTTGGTTGGTTAGGCGGTTCTTCTCATTTACATGATCTTAAATTATTAGATGGAATGGTTGGCAAACTATCAAGTCAACAGGATAAATTACAATTTTATTTGTGTGGATTCGATATACGAGGTTCCGTAACCGAAATTAATAAAGACACTGGAGAAAAAAAACAAAGACCTATTAAACCTGAAGAAACTGTTTGGGCAAGGTATGAAGAGATTTTTACAAATAATTATAAAATTGTTTCTCCTGAATATAAATTATTTTTGAATCAATATAAGGAAGAAGATTTTCCTAACCTTTACAATGAAAATTATGTTCGTGTTTGGACTAGACCAACTGACTCATACGCAAAAAATTATTCAAAATTTGACATCTCATTAGCACCAATTAAAAACCACATATTTAATAGAATGAAATCCCAACTCAAAGTTATTGAAGCGGGATTTTACAAAAAAACCATAATTGCATCAAATCTTGGACCGTACACAATTGATTTGAAACACGCCCTAAAAAATGGTCAATTTACGGATGGAAATGCACTTTTAGTCGATGAAGTAAGAAATCATAGTGATTGGGTCAAAAATATTAAAAAATTAGTTGATAATCCAAATATGATTGTAGATCTTGGCGAAAAATTATATGAAACCGTTAAAGACAAATATGACTTAAACTTTGTGACTCATCGAAGATCCGAATTTTACAAATCCTTAATTAAATAAAAATGATTAATATTCCAATAACAAAAATTTTATTTTTAGATATCGAAACCGTTGGTGGATGTGCTGATTACCAAACGTGTATCAATTTTAATCCCAAAGTTGCCGAACAATTTGATAAATACTTTGATTGGTTTTTGAAAAGATTTCCTGAAGATAAAGAATCGGGTAAAGAAAAAACAACTGAAGAACACATGGATATTGTTTTCAAAAAACGAGCGGCACTTGTTCCTGAGTTTGCAAAGATTGTTTGTGTATCCATGGCATTTGTTTTAGATAATGGAGAAACAAAAAGACAAACATTTTTAGGTGATGATGAACATAAACTACTTACTGAAGTAAGAGACCTTTTGAACCGTTGTCATAAATTAGATTTTTATTTATGTGGACATAATTTAAAAAACTTTGATATTCCAATGTTAGCAAAACGAATGATTGTAAATGGAATTATGCCATCTAAAATTCTACCGTCATACGATACTAAACCATGGGAGGTAAAAGCTATCGATACAAAAGAAATTTGGCAATACGGTGCATATACATCAATTGGATCTTTAGATTTAATGTGTGCTTGTTTAGACATCCCAACACCAAAAGATGGTGAGGTCAATGGTGGTATGGTACATGAGGCGTATTGGAGTCATAATAGATTAAAAGAAATCGCCGAATACTGTGAAAAAGATGTTAAAGTTTTGGTTGATACAATAATAAAATTAAAATCATTGAGATAATGAGTAAAGAACTAAATAATAACGAAGAACAAGAAATAAACGCTCTTATAAAAATGTTAGAAGATCTAAATTCGAATGATAACGGAACTAGTGAGATTAATTATAATTCCTTATTTGACACAATTGGTTTAGACTTTCAAGAATTAGAAGATGAAATTAAATCATATGTCCCGAAACTTGACGTAAGTTATAAAAAATCAAATGAAAATACGATTGATCCAAAATATGTTTATGAGTCAGATTCTGGTTTTGATTTATATAGTGTTGAAGATAAGTGGATTCATCCTTTTGATAGGATCCTTATTCCTACGGGTCTTCATATTGATATACCTGATGGATACGAGATTCAAGTAAGATCTAAAAGTGGTTTAGCACTTAAACAGGGTTTAATGGTTTTGAATTCACCAGGAACTGTAGATCAAGGATATTTAGGAGAAATACAAGTTATACTTTTCAATACCACAAATCAAAAAGTTAAAATCGAAAAAGGTCAAAAAATTGCTCAAGCGGTTTTATGTCCTGTGGTGTCGGGCAAATGGGTAAACCTAATTTCAAAAAATAAATTAGAAAATAAAGACCGAAATAATAATGGTTTTGGGTCAACTGGTTTATGATTACAATAGGATTTAGTACAAAAACACCGAAACCAAATTTTATACAACAAATCAAAGAAACTTGTGGTATTGATGACGCCGAGATCATAGAAAAAATAAATAATGGTGAAAAATCATTATCGGTTGTTTATAATGAAATATTAAATGAAAGTTCCAATAACATTGTTATATTATGCCATGACGACATTATTTTTGAAAAAAAATATTGGGCAAAACGTGTGATTGAGCATTTCCAAAAAAGACCAGAGTATGGTATTTTGGGTGTTGCAGGTACAAGGTATTACCCTGAATCAGGTATGTGGTGGGAAGTATCATCTGAAATGATAGGTCAAGTTTATCACCAACACAACGGTAAAAAATGGTTATCAAAGTATAGCGAACCATTTGGTAATAAAGTTTTACAATCGGTTATTGTTGACGGTGTTTTCATGATGATACAAAAAGATAAAATATCCAAACAGTTCAATGAAAATGTTCAGGGATTCCATTTTTACGATACTACGTTTACATTCGAAAATCATTTAGAGGGTGTTAAGGTTGGTGTAATATCTAATATTCCAATAACACACTTATCAATTGGTCAAACTAACCGACAGTGGGAAGAAAACAGAATTAAATTTATAGACACATTTAAATATAAATTACCTCAAATAATTGGTACTGATTTACCTACGTTTACACATGACTCAAAACAACCTTTAGTTTCTGTAATTATGCCGATCCATAATTACGGTAACATGTTTCAAAAATCATTAGAGTCAGTATTCAATTCGACTTATAAAAATATTGAGTTAGTAATTGTGAATGATGGGTCTAACAACCAATATATTCTTAATAAACTTGAGAGTTTATCAAATCACCCAAACATTAAAATTATACATCAAAAAAATGCCGGTCCTTCTTCAGCAAGGAATACTGGTATTAAAAATTCTACTGGTGAGTATATTTTACCTTTAGATTCTGATGACATGATATCACCAGAATATATCCAAACTTGTGTTAATTTAATTGAAAAAAATAATAAATTGAGTCCGGTGTATTGTGATACAAACCATGTTGGTCAAATGAACGGGGTTGAGAAGAGACCTGAATGGTCTAAAGAACGTTTAATACAAGGGCCATTCATTGTTAATTGTTCTATGTTTACTAAAGAAGCCTTCAGCAAATGTGGTGGTTATGACGAAAATATGAAAGGTTGGGAAGATTATGACTTATGGGTACGAATGATGAAATCAGGATATGTAGGTAAAAGAATACCAAAACCATTATTCACTTATTTTCATCACGAAAAGGATGGAACTGTATCTACCGAAGCTAATAAAAATAGTCAAGAACTTTATGACTATATTATGAAAAAAAATAATTTACAAAATTAAAATAATATGACACTTAACGATTTAACAGACTCAATTTACGTTATAAATCTGAAAGAAAGAACTGACAGAAAAGAACACATTTTAAATCAATTAGAAAAAATAGGATGCAAAGATTATATTTTATTTGAGGGTGTTAACGGTAAAAAAATTGAGAATCCCACAAAAATGCCTTCAGGTATGTTTGGTTTAATTAAGACTTATATAAACATGTATAATGATTGGAAAAAAACACCTAAAGATAGTATTCTAATTATTGAGGATGATTGTATCTTCGTTGACGATTTTAATGAAAAATTAAAGGAGTATATGGATCATGTTCCTGAAAACTGGGACATGTTGTATTTTGGGGCAAATCACAATTATCATGTCGGTGAAAAAACAGAAGTTGTTAATGAAAAATGTATCAAACTTAATAAGAGTTTTTCGGCACATTGTGTTATACTAAAATCTTATGTGTTTGAGGAATTGATGTTTGCACTACAAACATATTCAATTGAGAATGATGTAATGATGGCAAACCTCCAAAGAAAATATAAGGCGTATTCAAGTGTTCCAGGTTTAACTTCACAAATTGTTAGTTTTTCTGATATACAAAATCAAGTAATGGATTATAATTGGTTGATAAAATGATTGTAACTTCGTATTTGATGGGTGGGTTAGGAAATCAAATGTTCCAAATCGCCAAAGCAAAAACGGAAGGATTTAAAAATAACATTGATGTAGTTTTTAGACCTATTTCATTTATTCCTATGGAGGGAAATCAACCAACAAAATATATGAATAACATTTTTAGGAATTTAAAATTTGATAACATTACAGAACCACTAATAAGAATATCAGAACCATCTTGGTCGTATAATAAAATTGAACCGTTGTATCATACGTCCACTGAGTTTTTTGGTTACTTTCAAAGTAGTAAAAATTTTGGGGATTTTAAAAATCAAATTAAAAGTTTATTCCAACCAACTGAAGAGTTTATAAATAAAATAAAAAAATTATATCCTTTTGTTTTCAAAAATAACTCAATATCCATTCATGTTCGTAGGGGTGATTACTTAGGTGTTAGTGATATTTTACCTGTGGTTGATAAATCATATTTAAATGAGTGTCTTAGTCTAATTGATAAAAAAGGTTATATTTTTATATTCTCTAATGACAAAGATTGGGTCGAGAAGAATCTAAATTACCCCAATTCAACCATTGTTAATAAATTAGATGATTATGAAGAATTATGGATGATGAGTTTATGTAATCATAATATTATGTCTAATTCTTCATTTTCTTGGTGGGGATCTTATCTTAATTTAAATCACAATAAAAAAGTATTTGTACCATCAATTTGGTTTGGGCCTAGAGGGGAAAAACACTACCAAGATATATACGAAAATAAATGGATAAAAATAAATGTTAAATATGAAAACGGAAAACTCATTGTCTAATACATCAATCTCTGACGAAAACAACTTTAAAAACATATGTAAATTTGCATGTGAAGATAATTATATTTTTAATAATTTTAAATCTAACCCTTCATTTAATCAGATATTAGAACACACAACATATGAACAAGGAGTTGGGTATATAAACGAAATAGAAAAATTAACAAAGATAGATATGTCGTTAATTGAAAAATTTAAAACTAACGATATACAAGGTAACCCAAAACAGTTTTGGTATAAAGAACCTTATGGTAATGTATCCCCATCAACATTAAGGTATATTAAGGTTTTAAACGATTTAATCACATTATTCGGTAACCTTGACGATATGTCAATTGTGGAAATAGGTGTGGGTTACGGAGGACAATCAAAAATTATACAAGATCATTTTAATATAAAAGAATATAACTTTGTTGATTTACCTGAAGTTTTGGGACTCACAAAAAAATATTTAGATATGTACGATTACAAAAATCTTAATTTTTTAAATTTTAATAATCTACCAAATAAAAAATACGATTTGATAATATCAAATTATGCTATTACTGAGTGTAGTAAAGAAATGCAAGACATTTACATCGAAAAGATAATTTATAATTCAAAGCATTGTTATATCACCGGAAACGATATTGGTGATCATTTTAATTTAAAAAATTACAATAAAGATGAGTGGGGTAAAAAAATACCTAACTCAATTTTTACAGAAGAAAAACCATTAACTCACCATAAAAACTATATATTATATTTTTAAATTATGGATATTTTTAATATGAAAAGTCAAATTTTTCTACACAATGGGTCATCAACTGTTAACCAAACACCGAAGTATTTTAAATGGGATTTTTTTAATGGTACAGGTGAGTATGATTTCTATATCGATGGTGGGATTATTAATGGTATTAATAATAGATTAGACGGTAATAAAAAAGTTTTATGGACACTAGAATCACCGTACTTTAATAATGGGGTTTTTGATTATATAAAAAATAATTTAAAATTAGTTTTAGACGTTTTTGATTATATTTTCACATATAATGAGGAGTTATTATCGCTTAGTCAAAAGTTTTATTTTGTACCCGCAATGGGGTCATGGATAAAAGAGCCTATGATGTGTGATAAAAAAAAATTAGTATCAATGGTAACGTCAAATAAAACTTTTACAGAGCAACAAAAACTTAGGTTTGATTTCGCCAACAACCATAAAGATAAGATTGATGTGTATGGTAGAGGATTTAATGAAATACATAATAAAGAAGAAGGTTTATGTGATTATATGTTTTCCGTTTGTATTGAGAACGCAACAATGGACACATATTTTACTGAAAAAATATTAGACTGTTTTGCAACCGGAACAATACCAATTTATAAAGGGTCTAAAAAAATAATTGATTATTTTGATAAAGATGGTATTCTTTTTTTAGATGAGATAAATATTAACGATTTAAGTGAAGATTTATATCTGTCAAAAATAGAGTCAGTTAAAAAAAATCTATATTTATGTAAAGAATTTATATTACCTGAAGATATTATATATAAAAAAATAAAATAAAATGAAAGTAGTTAGTTTTTCACTTTTTGGTTCGGATCCACTATACACCATAGGTGCTGTTAAGAACTCTGAATTAATGTTTAAAATATTTCCGGAATGGAAAATGTGGGTTTACCATGACGACACAGTACCAAATGAAATATTAGATAAATTAAAAAACAATAATGTTAAACTAATAAAATCCGAAAATAATGGGTTTTATAGGTCTATGTGGAGATTCTACCCCTGTGGAAATAAATCTGTAGAATACTTTATATCTAGAGATGCTGACTCAAGGATTTCTCTAAGAGATAGGGCATCGGTATATGAATGGATAGATTCTGGAAAAGATTTTCATATAATTAGAGACCACCCAGTTGGTCATTCGTGGGTTATTAATGCGGGTATGTGGGGTTCTAAAGGTGGGTCGATAGATATAATACCCTTGATAGACCGATATAATAATAATCCCCACGAAAAGTTTATTGACCAAATATTTTTAAGGGATATCATTTACCCGATGACTAAAACATCTAGATTAGTGCACGATGAGTACTTTAATTATGAAGGGGATTGTCGTAAAATAATGAGAGATAGAAAAATAGATGACTTCGCATTTATTGGTGAATCTATAGACATTAACGATCAATCAAGGTATACTACAAATCCAGGGGATCAAAGAAAAACAATAATAGAAAGATACACAAATTAAAGAAAATGGATTTTACTTTTGGTATAGTGACTAATAAACATATAAGTGATTTGTTTGATGTGATACACTCAATAGACCAACAAAAAATCCCTAATTATGAAATTATAATAGTAGGTGGGGATATGGGGTCATATAACCATCCAAAAATTAAACATATACCGTTTAATGAATCTTCAAAAACAGGATGGATAACAAAAAAAAAAACTTAATAACTCAAAATTCTATTTTTGAAAACATAGTTTTTCTACATGATTATATCACATTTTCAGATGGCTGGTACAGTGGTCAGATATTATCAGGTAATTATTTTGACATAAGAATGGATATTATATTAAATAAAGACGGTAGTAGATTCAGAGATTGGTGTCTATGGCCTCACAATCAAATAAATCACGGACAATCAACTGAAGACATAATTAAAAGTTCTGCACTATTACCATATGAAATAAATAATTTAAATCAATTCCAATATATATCGGGAAGTTACTGGATTTCAAAAAAGAAAGTGATGGTAGAGTTTCCACTAAATGAGGATTTGACATGGGGAGAGGCGGAAGACGTGGAATGGTCTAAAAGAGTGAGGTTACATTATACATTTACCATGAATACTAAATCTATAGTACAATTTAAAAAACAAAAATCAGTGGTTTTTAACCTCACAACAAATGAAATAATAAAAAAATTAGATGAATTAGTATGATAAAGTTAATAATATTTGATCTAGACGGTGTTTTAGTAGATGCTAAAATTATACATTTTAATTCTTTAAATGATGCGCTAGGACCTAATTACTCTATAGATTGGTCGGAACATTTAAGTAAATACGACGGATTAAAAACTAACCAAAAATTAGAGATGTTAACAAAAGAAAAAGGATTACCAATTGAGGATTATGACAAGGTTTGGAATGAAAAACAAAGATTAACATTATTAAAGTTAGGGTTGTTGTCTCCGTCAATTGAGTTACAAAATTGTATGAAAAAATTATCGAATGATGGTTATAAAATCGCATGTTGTAGTAATAGTATTCGTAAGACCGTATTGACGGTACTATCTAAATTGGGGATTATCGAATATTTTGATTTAATTCTATCTAATGAAGATGTTAAAAATTCAAAACCTCATCCTGAAATTTATTGGAAAGCCGTTTCTATGATGGGATATCTACCTGAAGAAACTTTAATTGTTGAGGATTCACCATATGGTTTATTGGCCGCTAGTAGATCTAAATCGAACATAATGAGGGTAAAGTCACCAAAGGAAGTTACCTACAATAATATAAATAAACACCTTGGAGAGACAAAAATGAACACAACACTTAAATGGAAAAATGATAAATTAAATATTTTAATTCCAATGGCCGGCGCAGGTAGTAGATTTGAACAAGCAGGATACACCTTCCCAAAACCACTAATTGAGGTTAAAAATAAACCTATGATCCAAGTAGTAGTTGAAAATTTAAATCTTGATGCGAATTATATATATGTGGTACAAAAATCACATAGAAAAAAATACAATTTAGACATATTATTAAATTTGATAACACCCAATTGTACTATTGTTGAAACTAAAGGATTAACTGATGGTGCAGCATGTACAGCACTATTAGCGAAAGAATTTATAAATAACGAGAATCCATTATTCTTTGCAAATTCAGATCAATTTGTTGAGTGGGATTCAAATGAGTTTATGTATAAAATGCAAGAGACTGACGCCGATGGTGGTATTGTCACCTTCACCGCAACTCACCCAAAATGGTCTTTTGCTAAAGTTGATGAAAATGGTTTGGTAACTGAAGTGGCAGAAAAAAAACCAATATCTAACACTGCGACTGTAGGATATTATTATTGGAAACATGGTTCGGATTTTGTTAAATATGCAGAACAAATGGTAAATAAAAATATAAGAGTAAATAAGGAATTTTATGTTTGTCCTGTTTTTAATGAAGCAATCAAAGACAATAAAAAAATTAGAACATTTAATATAGAAAAAATGTGGGGATTAGGGACACCTGAAGATTTAAAAAATTACTTAGAAAATTTTAAAAAATAAAAATGAATATCGTCATCCCAACATATAATAAACATTATCAATACAACATTAATTTTTTAGATTCATTTGATTTATACTGTTTAGATAAAAAAAACGATTATGTAATGTTAATTGTAGGTGAGGTTGATTGCCGAGTTCACCTACCAAAACAAATTCAATTGCAAAGTAGACCAATTGATGAGGTAATTATAGAATGTGTTGATAGATTTTTTAGAACCTATTTAGACCTAAAAGAAAGGGGATATAATGTAATTGGTTGGGGTGGCCACCCATCAACCATATCAGGACCTAGCGAAAACCCCTCAGAACCTATTATTGGGGATTGTCGTTTTAGAAATACAATAAGTTTAAAATGGGACTCATATATAGAATCTTTGTTTATTGAAAACAACATACCGCACGTTTCAATAATTAAAGACCTTATAGGTATTGACGGACTAACTAAAATGAATTACTTTATGGATTATTGTCATTTAAAACATGACTTAGTTAAAGAAATCATACAAACAAAATTTAAAGAAATTGGAATCTATGTCTACTAAAAAAATATTTGTTAAACAACATTTAGGATTGGGGGATAATATTGTCCATAATGGGATGGTAAGGAAGATTTCTGAGGATTACCCTGAATATGATATTTACGTACCCGCAAAATCACACAATATAGATAATGTTAAATTTATGTATCGGGACATCAATAAGATTAAAGTTGTTGAGATAAATAACGATAATGATATGGATAGGTACACATTAACGAATAGATTTCATAAAATAATTTCATCGTTTCTAATAGGTCAAAAAACATTTGATTATTCTAAGGACTTTGATGACTCATTTTATATGATGGCCGGATATGACCCAAAAATCAAACACGAATATTTTCATATCGAGAGGGACATTAATGAGGAAAATAGGGTTTACCAAGAATTAATATTAAATAATAATATTAGTAATTATGTTTTTATACACGAAAAAAAAGATGAAAACATACTAATAGATAGACGTAAAATTAATATTGATTTGCCAGTAATTTATGCGGATAGAAAATACAAAACTTTTTCATTATTAAAGGTAATTGAAAACGCAAAAGAATGTCACATAATTAGTAGTTCTTTCCTTTCACTACTAATGTGTTATAAACTTAATAATAACGTTTTTGCCCATATGTATTCCGATAGGGTTGAACTTAGCGAATATATTAGTAAAAATGGCATAAAAGTAATTAAATAAATAAACAATTAAATAAATAAAATGGCTGATACTTTAGGTAATGTTATCGACAAATTAGTTACCGTTGATATGAAGATGTGGACTAATCAAGAGTTATTATATGAAATAAGAAGAATGACTTTTGATGAATATAAAGAAAAATATTTTAACGATGAAGAGGGAGCTCAAAAACTTTGGGAAACCTTAAAGAAAGCGACCGATCTGAATGTTCAAAGAAACCAACTAATCAATGAAGTTGACGAAAAATTAATCGAACTAATTAACGCTAAGTTTTCAGGTGAGGATCTTGATAACGGTAAATTTTTACAACGATCTCACAAGACATACTAATATGAAACAATCCCATTTAGTCTTGCCGAGTATCAAGGATTACAAATTTTTAACGATCACATATCATATGGAAATATAGATTTTATGAAAAAATATTCTGATTTATGGAACTATATGCACAGAATATATATAGAACATAATTTTGACATATCACATGCTGAAAAAGTTTTGAAATTTTATTTAGAAAATTATGTCACAACAGAAATAAACACAACAAGCAATATAAATTATAATATATTAAAATAACATTATGGAAAAGGATTTTTTATTTTTTAACTACTCTTGGGTGTGGGGATCAACAACTTACTTTAAATATTTTGAAAAGATGGGTCATTCTATTGATATTGTTGATGAGAATACCATTCATTATTTTAACCCAACCGTTAGTTATAAAAATGTGGTTGTTTATTTGCACGAACCGAATCAATTGCGTAGAATAAATTCTTTATTAGATAATCAACTGAGAAATAGTTTCCTTATCCAACACGACGATACCGATGAAGAACAATTACAAAGATGGACAATCAGAGAACCTGATATATTCATGCAAAGAGAATTGACAGATAATACACATATAACAACAAAATCACCTGTTATACCATTTCATTTCCCAATGAATAGTATATATGATGAAAATATAACAGATAAACCATATGATATATCTTTTATTGGTAACATGACAAATCCAAGAAGAAGACCTTTTGTTGATTACATTATTAATTTATCACAAACGACTTTAAGTCATCTTAATTGGTATATAGATGTTAATGGAGCAAATTACAAACCAGGATTTGCAACTGAAAACTTTAGAAATATTACAAACCAATCTAAAATTGGTCTCCATTATTTTGGTAATTCCTACGACTCAATTAGGATTTGGGAAATCCTATCTTGTAAAACCGCATTATTAATGCCAAAAATGAGAAGTCATTCCGTTGACTCAAACCACATGGAGTTGAGTAACTATGAAATATTTAATGATGATTACTCCAACCTTGAGGAAAAAATAAATTATTTGTTAGAAGACAATAGATATCTTGATTTAGGGTTAAGAGGTCATGAGGAATTTAAATCAAACCATAATATTGATAAATGTTGTGAATACTATTATAATTCAGTAATGAAAGTTGCCAGAAAATAACTTACTGAATTTATGATAAAAATCTATGAACCTTATCTAAATAAAAAAACATTATCTTACGCTCACGAAGCGTTAGATTCTACTTGGATCTCATCTCAAGGTTATTATTTAGATGCTGCAAAAGAAAAATTGAAATCAATTTTAAATGTTAAATGGATTGTATTAACAAATAATGGTACCACGGCAACTCATTTATTGTCAAAATCATTAATCCATAAAAACCCTAACATCAATAACATTATTTGCCCTAATAATGTTTATGTCGCCGCTTGGAATTCATTTTTATATGATAATCATTTTAATTTAAAACCGATTGATACCGACATAAAAACTTGGAATTTTAACGAAGATTTAATCAATCCTAAAAAAAACGACGCCATTTTAGTTGTTCACAATTTAGGTAACATAGTTAATGTACCTAAACTACAGAATAAATTTAAAAACACTTTAATTGTTGAAGATAATTGTGAGGGATTTTTGGGAAAATACGATGACCATTATTCGGGAACTAAATCACTTTGTTCTTCAGTTTCTTTTTTTGGTAATAAGACAATAACAAGTGGTGAAGGAGGTTGTTTTATAACAAACGACGATGAAACATTCGAGTATATAAATAACATCAGAAATCAGGGTCAATCAAGTGAAAAATTTATACATAACAATTTAGGTTATAACTATAGAATGACCAATATACAAGCAGCAATTCTATATGGTCAGTTAGAGATTATGAATGAAATTATTGATAAGAAAAATGAGATCTTTAATTTGTATCGTGAAAATCTAAAAACGTTGGACAATGTTGAATTTCAAGAAATTGAGTCAGGTACTATTCACTCAAACTGGATGTTTTCACTAAGATTTAATAATATTGATATAGACATTAAAAGGTCTTTGGAATTGCATCTATATAAAATGGGTGTTGAGACTAGGCCTATGTTTTACTCAATTAATTCACACAAACATTTAAAAAATATAAAATCAGATAACACCATATCTGACACACTAAATTCACAGGTATTATTATTACCAAGTTCCCCTAATTTGAATAAAGGTCAAGTATTATATATTTGCAGACTAATAAAAGATTTCTTTAAATTAAAAAAATGATAAAAATTTCACACAGAGGTAATATTAATGGTAAATTTGAGTCTTATGAAAACGAACCGAACTACATTGATTTAGCAATATCAAAAGGATATGATGTTGAAGTTGACGTTTGGTTTATAGATAATATTCTTTGGTTGGGTCACGATAACCCTCAATACGGGGTTGATTTCAATTGGTTTAAGGATAGATTATCTAAATTGTGGATACATTGTAAAGACATCGACTCAGTACTATTCTTTAAAGAATGTGGGTATGATTTTAATTATTTTTGGCACCAAGAAGACCACATAACACTTACCTCTTTAAATTTTATTTGGGCATATCCCGGAAAACAACCAATTAAGGGTAGTATTTCAGTATTACCTGAGATTAATAACGAAGATATTAATTTATGTTTAGGTGTGTGTAGTGACTTTATTGAAAATTATTAATTTCACCATGTTAAAACAAAAAAAAATTACATCAGAAAAGGATATTGAGTTACTAAGGAATCACATAGATAATAGCCCAAAAGGAACAAAAACATTTAGGTACTTTCAAAAAAGAGATTTTTCAGTATTACAAAAACATAAAATCACTTTTTTATATTTTAATAATGGTAAATGTGTAGGTTATGGGCATTTAGATGAAGAAGATGGTAATGTATGGTTAGGGGTGATAGTTTTTGACGGAAATAATGGTATGGGGTATGGTAAATATATTGTCGAATCGTTGATTAATTCTTATAATGGTGATATACTTTTATCTGTAGATAAGGACAATATTATGGCACTAAAAATCTACAAAAATTTAAATTTTAAAATAATTAAGGAAAACGAAAAATCATATATAATGAAAAAATCTAAAAAAAATAAAGCATTAATTACAGGTATAAATGGCCAAGACGGTTCTTACTTGGCAGAACTTTTAGTAGAAAAAGGTTATGAAGTTTGGGGTACAGTTAAAAGAAATTCAGTATCAGAAACACAATCAACAAGAATTGATCATTTAAGAGACGACAATAAAATTACTTTAGAGTATGCTGACTTAACGGATATGGCCTCATTAATTAGGGTTTTGAAGATGGTTCAACCAGATGAGGTTTATAACTTAGCCGCTCAATCTCATGTTAGAATATCATTTGATCAACCGATATACACCGCGAACGCAACGGGATTAGGTACATTAAATATGTTAGAAGCGGTTAGAATGGTTTCACCACACTCTAAAATTTATCAAGCTTCTTCTTCAGAAATGTTTGGAAATAACATAGATAGTGACGGGTACCAAAGGGAAACTACACCCATGAATCCGGTTTCGCCGTATGGGTGTGCTAAAGTTTTTTCATATAATATATGTAGAAATTATAGAAACTCTTATGGTATGAAAATATGGAATGGAATTTTGTTCAATCATGAATCACCAAGACGAGGAACTAACTTTGTAACAAATAAAGTAGTTAAAGCCGCAGTAAGAATTAGTTTAGGTTTACAAGACAAATTACATATTGGTAATTTATCAGCAACAAGAGATTGGGGTCACGCAAAAGATTATGTTTATGCAATGTGGTTAATGTTACAAACCGAAAAACCTGATGATTATGTTTGTGCGACAGGTATTTCACATTCAGTAAAAGACTTATGTGAATACGTATTTAGTTCATTAGGTTTAAATTATTTAGAATATATTGTTGTTGACGAAAAACATTTTAGACCCGAAGAGTTAGAAAACCTTAAAGGTGATTCATCAAAATTAAGAAAATATTTAATGTGGCAACCTGAATACACATTTGAAACAATGTTAGCTGAAATGATTAAATATTGGTTAAAATATTATGGAAAATAAAATTTTAGTAACAGGCGGTCATGGTTTGGTTGGGTCTGAATTTATTGGTGACCAATATTTCAAACCAACTTCTAAAGAATATGATTTAAGAAATCCACAAGAAGTTAATAGATTAATGTTAAAGAATTTTGATAGTGTAATACATACTGCGGGAAAAGTAGGTGGGTTAGGTGGTAATATGAATCATAAAGGAGAATTTTTTTATGACAACATAATGATAAACACTAACGTAATAGAGTCTTCAAGACTTACAAAAGTAAAAAATTTAGTGGCATTTTTGTCAACATGTGTATTCCCCGATAATGTAGAATATCCCTTAACTGAGAAAAAAGTTCATTTGGGTCCACCCCACTTTTCTAATGACGCATATGCATATGCTAAAAGAATGACCGATATTCAAATAACAGCATATAAAGAACAGTATGGATTAAATTATAAATCAGTTATACCATCAAATATCTATGGTCCTAATGATAATTACGATATTATTAATGGTCATGTTATACCGTCACTAATTCACAAATGTTATCTTGCAAGAGAAAATAAAACCCCTCTTAAAATATGGGGATCAGGAAATCCGCTAAGAGAATTTATTTTTAGTAAAGATGTTGCAAAATTAACTGAATGGGCGCTGTTTAATTACAATGAAAATGAACCAATAATACTTTCAACATCAGAAGAAATATCAATTAAAGAGATTGTTAATATTATTATTGAGCTGATGAATTTTAAAGGTGAAGTAATGTTTGATTCATCTAAACCTGATGGTCAACATAGAAAACCTTCTGACAATTCTAAAATAAAAAATTATTTACCTGAATTTAAGTTCACTCCTATATATGAAGGGTTAAAAGAAACTATTGAATTTTTCGAAAACAATTATAGTTTTGTAAGAAAAAATGGATAAACAAAACAGAACTATAGGTATTACTTGTTCAACATTTGATCTTTTACACGCAGGCCATATAATAATGTTAGAAGAGTGTAAAAAATATTGTGACTATCTAATATGCGCACTACAAATAGATCCAACAATTGATAGACCAGAAAAAAACAAACCAATACAGACTTTGGTTGAAAGATATATTCAATTAGATGCAGTAAAACACGTAGATAAAATTATACCATATAATTCGGAGGAAGAGCTCGAATCAATATTTTTATCTTTAGATTTAGATGTTAGGATAATAGGTGAAGAATATAAAGAAAAGGACTTTACGGCAAAAAACATTTGTCAAAAAAGAGGCATAAAGTTCGCCTATAACAAGAGAGATCATAATTTTTCATCTACTAACTTAAGAAATTTAATTTATGACCAAGAAACATCCAAAAGATTTGTAAGATAAAATTATGCAAAAAAGAAAAATAAACACGACAACCGAGGATACTAAAACTCCACAATCAAAAAAAGAGTTCATAAACACGGTAGTAAAGAAAAAACAAAGAAGTAAGTTTCTTACTGAAAATCAAAAAGAATATTACGATAGATTAATCACGAATCAAATCACAATATGTTCGGGACCAGCTGGTGTTGGTAAAAGTTATATTGCAATGAAGGCCGCAGTTGATCTTTTATTAGACGATGGAAACGCATATGAAAAAATTATAATTGTAAGGCCTGCGGTTGAGGCAGAGGAAAAACTTGGTTCACTGCCTGGAAACTTAGAAGAAAAATTAGATCCTTACATCTTCCCATCTTATTATTTATTGAATAAAATTATTGGTAAAGATGAGAGAGAAAAATTGAAGGAACATGAAATAATAGAAGTATTTGCTTTAGCATATATGAGAGGTATGAATATAGATAATTCGATTTTAATTTTCGAAGAAGCCCAAAACTCAACCCCCAATCAGATGAAACTCCTTCTTACTAGAATTGGATTCAATAGTAAGTTTTTTATATCTGGAGACATTGAACAAACTGATAGATATAAAGACAAAAAACAATCAGGTTTATACGATGCTTTAACAAGATTCAAAGGGGTAAACGGAATAGGTATTTTTGAATTTGGAGAAAAAGATGGAGTAAGAAACCCAATTATTACAAAAATATTACAAAAATATGATGAGGATAGGCATTGATATCAATGGTGTTTTAAGAGATACAATTGGAAAATTTTCTCAACTTTATGAGAAACATTTAATTGAATCTGATGATAAAGATGTTGTTCACAACACTTATGAATTAGATATGTCTGGAAATACACAGATTATTAACAATCTTACGGAAAAGTTTGACTATAAAATTATTTCGGAAGTTGATTCTCTAAATTTAGAAAACCATTTTGCGTTCAAAAACAAAGACGAGTTGTTTAATTTTATGTATGAAGAATACTCTATGGAATTATTTGGTCATGCACCATCCACCGAAATGACGACTTTCAATATTTTAAACGATTTATATTTCAATTTGAGAAACGAGAACGAATTAGTAGTTGTCTCGAGCGAAATCGGAAAATCTAAACCATCTTCTCTTTTTTTTCTTTCTAAATTTGGATGTTTGTTAGAAAAAATATTTTTTTTCAGTGAGATCACAAAAAATAACATGTGGAATCAAATAGATGTTTTACTTACCGCAGATCCTAATCTATTATTAGAAAAACCAAAAGGAAAAATTGTAATACAATTCAATACTTCCTACAATAAACATGTTCAATCAGATTTACAAATAGACAGATTATGTGAATTTGAAGAAATTTTAAAAAAAATAAAGAAAAATGTTTAAAATTTTAGGAGAAAATTACTATGTCGATTTAGATAAAATCGAAAAAGAAGTTGAAATTATGAATTTGACAGGTGAATCCCAAATTCATTTAGTCAAATATGAAATGATTAAAAATATGTTGGAGACTGTTTTAACCGAAAATGAAACTGTGGATGAGAATATGGGATTTAAAACAAATGAAGTTACCATTCCATTTAAAATTTCATTTAACACTCTCTTAATAAAAAAAATAATAAATAAATTATAATTAATATGAATGAAGAACAAATTAAAAAATTAGAAAAATCTATCGACAACATGAAAGAAAAGTTGTCACGGATTTATTTTATTGTGCAAGACACAAAAGGTAACGCTAAAGCATCGATAAGATACATTTATCAAATGGCTTTGACTTTAAAAAGAAACGGTTACAATTCCATTATCCTTCATGAAAAACCAGATTATTTTGGTGTTTCTTCTTGGTTAGGTGAAGAATATATGTTAGAATTAGAACATAGAGCAATCGAAGGAACAAGTTTAGAAATTTCCCCTGATGATTTAATTATCATTCCTGAAATATATGGATTCATAATGGATCAAATCACAAAACTTCCTTGTGGTAAAGTTGTTTTATGTCAGGCTTTTGATCACATATTTGAAACTTTACAACCAGGTCAAACTTGGAGTCAATTAGGGTTTTACAAATGTATTACAACTTCAGAAAAACAAAAAGAATTAATCGAGGGTGTTATGAGACAAATTTCAGTTGATGTAATTTCCCCTTATATTTCCGATAATTTTCAAAAAAATACATTCCCACCAAAAACTGTCGTAAATATTCACACTCGTGATCATAGAGATACAACAAATCTTATCAAAACTTTTTATGCTAAATTTCCACAATATAGATGGATCACATTTAGAGATTTGAGAGGACTGTCTGAAGAAGAATTCTCCTTAGCAATGAAAGACAGTTTTATTTCTGTTTGGATAGATCAAACAAGTTCTTTTGGGACATTTCCATTAGAATCTATGAAAATGGGAATTCCTGTATTAGGTTTGGTTCCTGATCATGTACCAACATGGATGAATGAAGACAATGGGCTTTGGATGAATAATAAAACAATTATAGTTGATGTTCTTTCCGACTTTATTCAAAATTGGTTAGAAGACAATTTAAATCCAGAGTTGTTTTCTAACATGGAATCGACAATTAATTCAATTTCAAACTCACAAAAATTTGAAACGGATACTTTAGAACTTTTTAGTAAAATGTTCGAAAGCAGAATAACTTCATTTGAAGATCAACTTGAAAAATTACAAACAATTTAATTATGAGCAACAAAAATAAAATATCAGTTATTTTACCAATTAAATCAGGTAAAGCAATCGACTTTCAAGAATTTTTTGATAAGTGTATCCAATCTGTCAAAAATCAAGGAGATTTTTTAGGTGAACTAATAATCGTTCACGGATCAGAAGAATATTTAACTAACTTTTTAGATAAGTATGATTTCAGTGGTCTAACTGTAGTCAAAGAAGTATGGACAACCAAACCAAATTTTGCGAAACAAGTAAACAAGGGTGTTGAAATCGCAAAAAATGAATGGTGTTCGATCGTGGAATTTGATGACGAATATTCGAATATTTGGTTCAAAAACGTAATTAAATATATGAATATTTATAAAGATGTAGATGCGTTCTTACCTATAGTAGTTGACGTTGATGATAAGTTGGTATTTGCTGGATTTACTAATGAAGCAACTTTTGCGGCTAATGTATCAACTGACATGGGAATTTTGAGCAACGAAACATTACAAACTTATCAAAATTTTCAGACATCAGGTATGGTTTTCAAAAAACAAAAATACCAAGAAGTTGGTGGTTTGAAATCCAATATCAAACTAACTTTTGGTTATGAATTATTTTTACGTCTTACACACTACTCAGCACGAATTATGACAATACCTCGTATTGGTTACAAACATATTAACTTAAGAGAAGGATCAATTTTTTGGAACTACAAAAACGGTGACGACAGATTGGATCAGGAAGAAGCAAGATTTTGGATCGAGACGGCAAAAAAAGAATTTTTTTTCAAAAACGAAAGGGATATAAATTATGAACCACAAGAAATTTGATAGTAGTAAATGAAACTGAAATTATAAACAAAAAGAAAAAGAAAGGTAGAAAACCAAAAGTTAATAATTATTTTGATGAAAGAGAGGAGACGGCAGTTAGAAATTTTTTAGTCGCCGAAACTTACGATGAAAAAAACAAAATTTATAACGATTATTTAAGAGTACCTTTAGACAAAATGATATCTTCAATTATTAGAAGATATAAATTGTATAGGAAGGATATGAACTACGAAGAAATACACGTAGATACACATTCTTTTTTGATGACTAAAATTGAAAAATTTAAACCTTCAAAAGAAAAAAAGGCATATTCTTATTTCGGAACTATTTGTAAAAACTATTTGATGGGACAAATAATGAAAGATCAAAAAGAAACAAATAGAAAAATATCATACGAGGATATTTCTAGTGATTTATCAAACAAAAGTGAAATGTCTTATTCAATTGATAATTATGACTTGAGTTCAGAAACTATCATTAAAAAGTTTTTAGAAAAATTAAAGAATAATTTGGAAAATCAAGAAATCAATGAACAAGAATATAAATTAGGTTCAGCAATTTACGATCTATTTGAAAATTACAATCAAATTTTTCATGACACCTCAAACAATAAATTTAATAAAAATTTAATTCTTTTTGAACTCAGAGAAATGACAAATCTTTCTACTAAAGAAATCAGAACTTTGATTAAAAAATATAAAAAATTGTATTATGATTTAATCCAAGAATTACTTAAAGATTAATATTTATTATTATGCCCCGACCAACAAAAAAAGAAATTAATTTATCAAAAGAATCAATGTTGTCTTTGATGCAAGAAATTTATAACGAACTTGTAGAACAAAGAAGTACTGCGATTAGAATACAAAACAAAATGTTAACAATGATGAAAGAACCTGAAGATATGACTGTGATAGGTCCTGTGATTGAAAAACAACAAAAAATCATAAATGATTGTGTTGAGAAAAAACTAACTTTGTCAAAATTACAAGCGCAAATGTGGCAAAAATCCACAGACAAAGAAGAAGATTTTACTCTGTCAGATATAGACATGAATGATCTTGCAATCCAAAGTTTATTACAAAAAGATATCAATACGGACTCAAATTATAAAATGAAAAAATAATGTTTTATGGCAGTAGATATAAATGAAGAGTTAAAAAAGGCTGAAAATAAATCAGGCGTATATAAAAAATACAAAGAGTATAAAAAAGGGTATGAAGACCTAAAAAAAAAGGTTGGAAGTTCACAGGAAACTAGTAACAATTTTTTGAAAAAACCTTTGAATGATTTCACGGCTTGGAAAAAAAAACATGAAGCTAATGCTAAAACTTTTTTGGATGAACTAATAAAACAATTGAAACAACTCAAAGGTTCTGGTGTTGAATCAGATAAGTTGATCAAAAGAATATTTATCAATTCTTTAAAAAAAATCAAACCTCAGATAAAAAATCTCATTATCGATGAAGCGATCAAAGCATTAGGATGTAGTAACATAACTTTAACGATACCATCAACATACTACGTACCTGTTAAGTCTGTAGATTTATTTGGATCTTTTGAATTACCGCCGACCGACAAAATTGGAAAATTTTTCTATGAACAAAATGAAATTTCATACAACGAATATCCATTTTCGATGAATAGAGAACTATATAATAGAATTCAAAATCTAAATCAACCATATTCTGCTGTTGCGAACAACAACTATTTAGGTCTATCTCAACAAGGTATTTTTGATATAACCTATGTTGAAAGCTACGTTGATCCCATATCTCTACAACCAATACAAGGTAGTTTTTTTAAAGTGGATATAAGTACAAGATTAGGAGTACCGGCCGTTGATAAATTGTTGTCAGATTATTACGAATCAATTGACATTTTAGATTATAAACAATTTTTTACAAATTTAGTAGATTATGTTACAGGAGTAATTTCTTTCGGAAGAGGTGACGGAAATTTAAAACTTAGTTCTATACAAAAAGTTTTAATTATTATGCAAAGAATATTAGGATTATGTTCTGATTCAAATAAAGAAATTAATGTCGGATCGTCTTCTAAAATATCTGAGGTTGATAATGTTGACGAATCTTTTTATGAATTTAACAACATTGACCTTAGAATTATAGAACAAAATATTTCTGATATAAAATTAGGTGTAATCGAATACGAAGAGTGTGATAAAATTAAATTTCCTCTTAACCTTGAGGCGGTTTTGACCGCCTTAGATGAATTAACTTTCAACGAAGATACCACAGACGTAAATGAAATAGAGGCAGCCTCAGGTATTATTTATCCCGCTACAGATGACACTTTTAAACTTTCTTTAGATGCAGGATTTTTTCAACAATTTATTAAAGCGTTAGTTAATTCTGTGTTATCGCCAAAGAATGTTTTACCTATTATGACAGTTGCCGCAATGTTTAATCAACCTATTTATAAAGAAATTTCTAATATTGAGGACTTTCAAAAAAAATTCAGAACATTTTTTAACGAATTCATGACTAAGATTACGGCAATTTTTACCAAAGAAGTTTTCAATGAACTTAAAAAAGAAATAAAAGCATTAGTGAAGTTGTTATTGGAAGACATAGGTACAGAGAAATCAAATAAAAAATATCGAATGATATTAGCAATTGCCGCTGTTATACCAGGACTATTAGTAATTGCAAAAGATTTCAGAGAATGTAGAAGTGTTTTAGATGAATTGTTACAATTGTTGAATATAGGTATAAAAAAAGGATTGGATGCTATAGCTGCCAAGGGTGGTGATTTACCACTTCCTTTATTATTGTCGGCAAAAATTTTGGATGGATATTCACCAACAAGAGCATTTCTAAACGTTATAGAAAATTTAGAAGAAATAGGAGTTCCTACTGGACCTATGCCAGATGGTAGCCCAAACGAATTTTTAGCGTCAATCAAAGCAATTATTGATGGAAACGCTAAAGAAATCGAAGAAAACAGTAAAGTAGCAATCGGTATTGGACCATTAACCATAACACCAGCAGGTGTTACCACACCATCAGATGCATATGGAAAGTTTTTTTAATATTGAAGATAAAAGAATAAAGGCAAATGAAGTTCTTAAAATTATTAAAGAGCATAAAGACAGATCGAACAGAGATTTGCAAATTGCCATGGAATTTATAAGTGAGGATCACAAAGTCACCAAAGAATCTATAATTAAGTTAACACACCATTTGGACGCTTTGGAAAACACTTATAATGTTATACATAAAGAATATACAGAAAGAACAAAGGTCATATGATAGACGATAAAAGAATGATTTTCCAAGGTTATGTAATAAATAACCAAGATCCTTTAATGTTAGGTCGTATAAGAGCCTTACCAATCGATCAAGTTGAGTCCGATATTTTACCCATAGATTTCAATCCTGAAAAAGATATTTGGACTGAAAAAGATCCTCTAATTTTTCTTCCTTTACTACCTTATTATATAAGTCAAATTCCAAAAATTGATGAGTATATTCACATTTTTTATCACAACACAGAAATGGTTGTTGACAATTCTAAATTTTATATTCAAGGACCTATTACTAGACCCCAAAATAACTTTTTTGAATCTTGGCATAATTCAGAATCAATGTTAGCTAGTGGAGTTTTTTTAAAAAAAGCAAATAACATCAAAGACCCGTTAAGTTTTGAAATCAAAGCTGAAGCAAAAGGGATTTATCCTGAACCAGGAGATAATGCTTTACTTGGAAGAGGGACCTCTGATGTTATTGTTAAACAAGAAGAAGTGTTAATTAGAGCAGGAAAAAATATACCAACACAAACTGCAGGATTTAATTTACCAACACCTAGACTTAATCGAGCATTTGTCCAACTTTCAAACTTCGAACTCGAAAGAGGTGAAAGACCTCCCAAAAAAGTTACTGAATTAATTAATAAAGCTTTGGCGGTCAAAAAATTAATCGAGTGGGAAATTACAAATGAAAACAGTATTACAGGTCTAACACAAAATAATTCAGTAACAGGTGTGACATATTATGATGGTAATATTAAATTATATTCTTTACTACCTAAATCAAAGGTAACAACAATTGATATTCACATGAACACACCTTTAGATGATTCTAAAGCGGGGCCAGAGTATGAATTGTTTTTTACTGGTCAAACTTTAGAGGAAGGTGTAAAAATTATCAATCAATTTATTTCGGGGGTAAATAATGGAAAAATCAATGTTCAAAATTATGAACAATATCCTTTCGATAGTAGTTTACAGATTTCAAGACAATTTCCCTTTTATTTTAGACCTTCAAAAAATAACGTTGATAAGCTTAGTTCGACAGGATCAACTGACTTTAACATGGTGAATAATTTTTTTACACAAATAAAATTGCTACCATCAAATAAAGAATATGGAAGTGTTTTAGTTTGGACAAAAAATATTGTGGGCCAACAACTTACAGTTCAAACAAATACACTTGATCAAAATGTTTACACATCAAATCCAATATCCTTCGGAACAATGGTCGCAGACACACTATATCTTCTTTCCCATAAAACAGATATCCCTTCCAAAAGAAAAATTGTTTTAGAACCGAAAAAAACTTTATATGGTATTCCACAACCTTTCTTCAACGAAATTATAAGTAAAAACACAGATCCTATGGTAAGAGGAAATGAACTTATGAAATTATTAACTCTTATTGTTGATTTTTTAGAGTCACATGTTCATAACATAAATAAAGCGCCAATACCAGTTGCTGTCGATGGAACAAAGATAGAAGAAATAAGAAATATTTTGCAAAATTCTAGTAACACAATATTAAATCAAAGAATACGACTTAATTGATATTTATTATAAAAAGATAAATGTCAATTAATAACTCTTATTTTAGTAGAAATAATACAATAGTATTCAACAGTTATGTAAATACAGGTAGGAACCCTGTTACGCAACTTTATTATGGGGATGGTGGTTTAGTAAATCCAATAGGGTATTCAAGGTTTATTTTTGATTTAGATTTGGAGCTATTGAGAGAAAAGTTATTCACAGGTGTAATCTCCACAGGTTGTACAAACAACATGAGACACATTTTAAAAATGACAAATACTTCATCATTCGATAATGAACTTTTGAATACGTCTATGCCTGATGGGAGTTTGAGAGCGACTTCTTTTGATTTGATCCTTTTTAGAATACCACCGAAAGATTTTGATCAAACAAGACCACAATATTGGGATGAAGGTGTTGGTTATGATTTTTATGATGTACCAAATCAAATGATACCAAACAAATATTATTCCAACAGACCATCGAATTGGTATCAAACAACAACAATAGAAAATTGGGAACAATCTGGAGTTTATGACAACATGAATATTGGACCTATACCCTTTTCTTCGTTGACAATTGTAGATATACAACATTTTGAATTCGGTAATGAAGACATCGAATTTGATATGACACAAGAAATCAATGATTTATTAAACGGAGACTACATAAATCCTACAGGTTGGGGAATCGCATATCTTCCAGATGTTGAAAATCTTGTAGGGACAAGTGGAATTTATTCTGTAGGTTTTTTTACAAGACATACCCAAACTTTTTATGAACCCTATTTACAAACAACTTATGATGATTTAATTGAAGATGATAGAAATAACTTCACATTGGGAACTGCCAATAAATTATACCTATACATTTACGAAGATGGGGATTTCAAAAATTTAGATCAAACACCATTAGTAACCATTTCCGATTCATCGGGAACTGCAATACCTGGTTTAATAAACTTAATTTCCTGTTTGAAAACAAAAGGAGTTTATGAAGTTGAAATTCCGCCGCTAATTGGTTACAAAACACCTTGTTTATTTACGGACACATGGTCATATATAAAACTTAATGGATTTTCATTACCCAATCAAATTAATGAATTTACTGTATATCCGTTGAAAAAATCAATCCAAATTGGAACGTCAACAAATGATCCTTCTCAATATGGATTTAGTTATTACGGATTAAAACAAAATGAAAAAATCTTAAATACAGATGTTAGAAAAGTTGGGGTTATAATAAAACAGGCCTATACAACAAATAAACAACTTCCCAACGTAGATGGTCAATATAGAGTGTATGTTAGAGAAGGTCAAACTGAAGTTATTGTTCAAGATTGGACTTCATTGAATAGAACACCAAATGAGTATTATTTCATTTTTGATACAAGAGATAAAATACCAAATATGTATTTTGTTGATATCAAGGTAACGACCTCAGGTCAAGTAAATGTTTATAAACAACAAATTAATTTTCAAATCGTAAACGAGAAAACAGAATAATTAGATATTTATAAAAAAAAATATTATGCCATTTCAAAATTTTGAGTTATGTGATCAATCGGGAGTTTTTGTTCAAGTCGACGATAATGATGCAACTTTAGTTACAGGTGACACGTATTCCGTAATAGATGGTTCTACAGGTGCAATATATTGTGCCACTTTTGTTGGGGGTGCTCCATCGGGACCTGAATATACTTTAGGAACTTTATTTGATTCTTGTATTTCTTGTAATTCTAGTATTCCATTTTCCGCAGGAACAGAATACAAAGGTTGTGTTATCTGTTGTCCATGTGGAACAGGAACAACCGTAAATGAAGTAACATTACCACACCCAGAATGGACAGGGTTATATGGAAATCCAATTACACAGTTAGATGCAGTTCAATTAGGAGGACAAAACGGATTATACATGTGAAGATTATGAAAAATTTAAATTATATTATTAGAAAAGTTTTATTAGAAACACACGACGAACAACATTCCTCGAGATATATGTTTTTTTCCAATTTGGAACAAATGAGAAGACAATGTGATCTATTATTAGATTTGGATCAAAACATGATTGACGAAATTTTAGAAAACGGTCATGATTGGGCTCAAGATCACGTCAGTGAAGCAAAAAACAACATGGATCAAGTTTTTGATTTTTTGATGAATCAGACCAATTCAGAACACCATGAAGACAATATGTATGACGATATGATGATGGAAGGTAGGAAAAAAACTGGAACAAAATTATGTGCTAGAGGTATTGCATCTGCCAAAGCAAAATACGACGTATATCCAAGCGCATATTCAAATGGTCACGCTGTCCAAGTCTGTAAAGGGAAAATTAAAGGACTTGACGGAAAAAGAAGGTGTTCAGGAGCGTTTTGTTAATGAACTAATCCTAATTAGTTTTATTTTATATTCATTTCGATATTTGTAGAACAAACATAAACTACAAATAAATGAAAAAAGAAGAAACAAAAGTGAAATCGAAGTAAAAACAATATAAAAAATTCTTTGGATTATATTTTAAAAAAAAAATTAATTCTAATCTAAGAAGATTTAAGTTTTTGAATAATTGACAGTACCGTGGTATCTTCTTTTATATTCTTTTTTGGTTTATAAGAAGTCATCACAGGTTTTTGTCCTTTACCTTGTTGTGGATCTTTTTTTTCGGCTCTTCTTTTTTGAGCACAAGCACTCCTTTTTTGTGAGTCAGACATTTTACCAGCAACTCCCGCAGCTCTACACTTAGGATAAGAACCCTTAGAAGTATCACTTCGTCCACAGGGAGGATGCTTACCGTCGACTTTACGACAAATATCTACCCAAGGACCACTTGGTTGAGAAGATCCTTTGGGTTTCTTCTTTTTACCAAACCATACGGCCAAATCTTCGTTTATTAAACCTTTGTCTGAAACTTCCACCCACTCATTAAAAGGGACCTTTTCTATAAATGGCGCCAATTTCCTATTATGATCAGGACTTTTACCATCATACATAAATTGATTCACAGGGTTTCCATCTTGATCTGAAAAGGTTGAGTAAGGGTGGGATTTGATGTAATTCTGTATTTTTGAAGCGACTTTTTCCAACTCTATAATTTGATCTTTTTTTAGGTCAAACTTGTGGTCATAACTATCATATTGGACAAGTGGGCTTTTGAAATTAGATACAGACTTGTCAAATGGTCCCAAACTCGATTTTTTCCATGGTCTAAGACCTGGTTGCACGGGAGGTATATAACTTCCCCGACTTCCCGTAGCGTCACTCGTCGCCTCTCTAATTACCTTAGATATAATTTTATTTAGATTTTTCATTGAATAACATTTATAAATATCTTATAATTATAAATATGAATGAAGAAAAAGAAATTTATGGTAACCTTTTTGGGTCAATAGAACTTTTGAGTGAGGAACATTTAGAGGCAATTTTAGTGTCTATGGATAAGGATTTAGCAAATTATTATATAATTGAATCTGTTAAATTGGCCTACAGGAAAGGGGTTTATACAATTGGTGAAACAGAAGTTATTTCTAAAGCAATTAGAACTATGTTAAGACAATAATTTATTTGATTTTTTAATATTGTCAACACCCCACATAGGTTGTAAATTACCTAATGACCAACAATTCATAAACGCTTCATCGCCTATTTCTAAAATCATAAACGATGAAATGGGTTTAACGTGGTCAACGTGCCATTCACCGTAGTTATCCCACGACATATTTTCACTGAATCTATCTTCCAAATGAGATATAAGTTGCTCGGGAGTATATTTTAGAATGTCAAAATAATGTCCGTTTTTATTTATGTCGTTTTCTTTAAGAACTTGATAAATAGCAGTTCTGAAATTGTTTATTAATTTATAGAGGGGGTCTCTTGATTTACGATTTCTTTCGTAATTTCTTTTATTTTCCCTATGTCTTTCAATATTTTTTTTTCTCCATTTTTGATGATACTCATTAAGATGTTCTCTATTTTTTTCAGACCATTTTTTGTAATAAATTAATTTCTTTTCTTTGTGTTTTTGGTAGTTTCTTTTATCAGATGCACTTTTACCCCCTTTATATTTTCTTCCAGATGACCCAATCTTAACATTATTTTCTTTTAAAATTCTTAACACTATATGTTTTTTTATATCTAATTTTTCAGATATAGAAGGACTACCCAAATATTCTTCATTATAAAGTCTTATAATTTCACATTCTAAATCCTTATCAATAATTATTTTTTTCATATAATATAAATATAACGTAGAACCTATTATTATAAATAAAAAAAGGTCAGATTTCTCTGACCTTTTTTCTTATAAAACTTTAATTGATTATCTCAATTCTCTCAAATCGAATGTTCTAACACCATCCACGGTAATTCTCCCGTAGAATCTGTTGTTCACCATCTTCTTCGCGTATCTGGTCATAATACCTTTGATTGGCGTAAAGTTGAATGGGTTATACATTGTAGGTGTTAATTGTAGAGGAACATACGGTGCGTAAATGTAACCTGTGTCTAATAATGAAGTTCCTTTGTGTCCGATCAAAACTTGGTTTGGTGGGAAGTAAGGATCACGATAAACTTGGTAACGTCCTGAAAGTGTACCTACTCTTTCAATACCCATGTTGTATTGGTCTTGCTCAGGAGCCGCGTTAGATACGTGGAAGTATTCTAAATCGTCAAAGATAGCAGAAACCTCAGATGATACAACAATCCAGTTAGCTCCACCTCTCAAAGTAGATTTGTGGATTTGTGCTGACAATTGGTTGATTGCAGTAATCATAGTTTGGTTCCAATCTTTCTGAGTATAAGAAACTTGGTTGTTGATTCTTCTCCATCCGTTGTAGTCCCAACGTAACTGCCATGCCGCTCCTTTTCTCAAGTCACGTAAGATTTCACGGTCAATTTCAGCTGCAACTTGCTCTGATAACAAAGCCGTCAATTCGGCCTCAGCATCAATGTTGTGGAATGCAGCAACGTCTTGTGCTAACTCAGGTGACCACTGTGCTCTTAGTTTTCTTTCTGTAACAGATACAGTTACTGACTCAAGGTCAAAAGAAACCTCACCAATTTGATCTTCAAATTCCAAATTGGCATATCTTCTATACCATGCGGTAAATGAAGATGCTGATGATCCTGATGAGATTGTTGTCCCTGTATATCCGTCTAACGAAGTCGCATCACAATCAGCACATACAGGACAAGATAAATCAACCTCTAACCAAATACAACCATTTTCATCACAAATGTCATTATAGTTACCACCATTACCACCGTTAGATGGACTGTTTGGATAACCTGACGCATTTGTGAACACAGTTGCTGCGTTGCTACCATATTTTACAATACCTTTACCATAGATTTGAGTTACAACTCTAAATAATAGAGGAGCGTAAACTGTGGATCCATTATAAGTAGTTGTTGTTACACTACAAGGTGTTGTTGCTGCTGAGAAACCATTAGCCGCGTAAATTCTAAGGTCAGAAAGGAATGACTCAGTGTCCATTTCGTTACCATCAGGACCGATAAGTTTTCCAGCTCCTGAATTCATGAAACCACAAAGTTTAACGATAACTTTTCTATAGTTACCTGCTGGAATAATTTCACCAGCACCAATGTTAGCGTTTACTAACTCAGAACCGGCCCATGCTTGAACTAACGTAGTTGCAGTGACCGCAGTCCACTTACCTTTAGAGTAGTCAAATAATCCAGGAGGATCTAATGACGCTTCGTTGCCTTCGTAAAATAAATCGTAAAGATTTTTTTTGTAGTAGTAATCATTGGTAGGATATCCTTGGCTAGGATTGTTCAAATTGGCATTAACCGCTTCTGGTGAACCGATTGGTGCGTAATGATCACCACCCGCTGTTGCGTTAGATGGTGAGGAATTTGGATAAAGGTTTGCATACGTAGAACTAAGATTTTGATATCCTTGAATACGTGGTACAAAGTAGAACAATTTACCAATAGGTAAATTCATTGCTTGTACTGATACGATGTCGTTAGCTAACAATTTAGAAAATACACGTCTTACAATCGGGAAAACAACTGTTTCGAATGCTCCATTTGAAGTTCCGTCAGAAGTTGCTTCGTTGATTAAAAAAGATGCTTGATTTTCGTATAATTGTGCTACGTTTTCTTTTAGGTGACCTCTTAGGCCATCTAAAAAACCTAATTTGTCCCATTTGTTAATTGTGTCTTCTTTGATAACTTTAAGGTGTTTTAACCCGATGTTACCAACAAGACCTGATTCTAATAAAGCTCCCATTTTTTTTATTTTATTTTTTAGTTTATTTTTTATTTTATTTTTAACATCAAATCCTTCATTCTTAAAAATTGAGGATTCTCATACGTTTTTGACTCAATTAAGTTTACTGCTGAACCTGTTTCAACAGATTTATTTACAGTTCTTTCAATTGATTCGGTTAATTTTTGTTCTGAACCTGAACTTACTGAAGATGACAATTCATTTTTAATAGTTCGGTAAAGATTTTTAGATTCTTTCAAAGATTCAACATTATCAAATCTTCTTAGAATATTTATTTTTTCTTGTTTAGTTGTTGAGTGTTCAGTGAACAAACGAGTTGCATAAGCTAAATTTGAATTAAAAACCGCAACTTCATTGATTTTGGTTCTGAAAACGTCTAAAGCTTTTTTATACTCGTTATTTTTTTCTTTTAACATTTCAACTTCTTCATTTATTCTTGTGTGCGGTCTTACTCTGATTTCTTTTCTGTTAACATTTTGATCAGAACCTTTTCTGTTTCCAACTTTATTGGCTCTGGTGTAACTATTAGTTCGTACGGCTTCTTTAGTTTCCATTTTTCTAACATTCTTGAAATCACCATTCGTTTCGTCCTTATATTCAAATTTTGCTTTACCTGTTCCCATGGCTTTAGTTCCTTTTCCAAAAGCTTCTTTTCTTTTTTCATTAAACCCTCCGCTCATGTTAGGTTTTTTACCATATGCAAATTTAGGACCACGACCAATACCGACACCTTTATTTTTGATTGATTTTTTGGTTTTTTCAACGGCTTCAGCGATTGCATTTTCTAAGTCATCTCCTTCGAATTCATAAACTTTTTCTTCACTTCCGTAACCATCTTCTTCTTCAAGACCAATTCCGCCCATCATAGCACCTTTTGCGGCACCAGCCCAAGACCAACCTTCATTATATTCATGTTCAGGCTCGCTATCTATATCTTCGCCCAATTTATAATCGGATTCGTCATATATGTTCTTACCAAACTTGCTTGAAGTGTCCCCATCCATTTCTATTTCATATATTACTTCATTCATTTTTCTTTCTGATTCTCTTAGTCGTATCATATATTCGTTATCACCGTCTTCAAGGTGTAACATTTCACCTTCTTTTTTTATAACGATTCCATCATCATCTCCCATTGCTTTGAAAACTTTTAAGACTTCAGCGTCAGAAGCTCCTCTCATATCGATAGTTTCTCCTTCATCATCCATTTCCATGTCTTCATCATCCATTTCCATGTCTTCATCATCCATTTCCATGTCTTCATCATCCATTTCCATGTCTTCATCATCCATTTCCATGTCTTCATCATCCATTTCCATGTCTTCATCATCCATTTCCATGTCTTCATCATCCATTTCCATGTCTTCATCATCCATTTCCATGTCTTCATCATCCATTTCCATGTCTTCATCATCCATTTCCATGTCTTCATCATCAACATTGGTTTGAGTTTTCGCACTAGGCGCGGCTGGAGAGGTTCCTTGTTCCTTAACCCCTTTTTTCTTCTTAGATTCCTGAAGGGATTCTTTTACTAATTGTCTGATTTCTTCACTCATCGTAGATTGAAGTATTCCTTTTGCATTTTCTTGTAGAGTCTCCTCCAAATTCCTAATTTGGAAAAGAGCGTCTTCTACTACATTTTGGTTGTTTGCCATAGTTGTTTTATTCATTTATTTACAAATAAATATCATATAATTTAAAAAAAATTAGTTTATTTAAATTTTAACAAAAAAAAAAGGGAAATAGACAAAAGTCCTTTTCCCTTTTTTCTTAGATTTTTTAAAAAATCAGCTTTCAATCACCTCATCAATTTTTGATTCTACAATTGATGTTATTCTCCAATCTTGAGAATACTGTTCATAAACTTTAGTTATTTTTGCCTCAACATCCGTTGGTGAAAAACCTTTAACTAATTTTTCTTCTCTTATTTTTTTGATTTTACCTGTGTTTTCATCAGGTATATCAGACGTAATTTTTGTAATAAAATATTTTTCGTTCATTTTTTTTTTATTTATGTAAATAATCGGACAATCTATTCATCAAGTCAAGTGATTTAGAACCTGCTTCACCAACATGTCTATTTGCATTCATTTTTTTTTCTTCATCTAAACTCTCCTCGAACTTCAATCTTTCATTAGGTTCTCTAAACAAATATGCACCTGGTGTAGATGGAGATGATACTAAATCAAAACAAATCAATTCAAAATCATCTTGAACTTCATTTTGTTCACCAACTTTTTTAAGAGACCCAACACCACGAGAAGAAATACCTAAAGTTACTCCTTGACGAAGGTAATTTGCCGCTAAATCACCTTTTGTCGACACAACACCCCTTTCATGAAAACCAGGTGATGTAAGTAATTTTAATTTGCCTAATAGTACAGGACCTTCCCACCAAATATCTGTTATCGAGTGTGATACACGATCCAAATCAATAAGAGACGATTCAGGATGGTTTAACTCAGAAAGAGCGGTTCCTTTTTGAATAATTTTTTTATAATTCTCAACTTCTCGTTTTAATATCTTCTCGGGATATATTCTTCCATTTCTATTCGGAGTGTCATATTTCTGAAGTACCGCATAAAACTCGAATGGTTTCGAGTAGTCCAACATATCACGATTTTCTCTTATCATTGATAAATTTCTTCTTTCATTTGGATCAATGTAACCCGCATCATATTCTACAAGAATACCACAACCTAAATCTCTTGGACCTAATATTTTCAAACTGTTCATTTAATATTTTTATTAATAAATACTAAATAGTTTCAGTTTCTTTCTTTAATGACTTTGGATTTCCATTTTTTGTAAGATAAAATTTAAAATATGTATTTTTGTTAATTATATCCCCATAAATTGATTTTATTAAACTTTTAACAAGTTTTTTAAGTTTTGGAGATTTGAAATCTATTTTGTTAATAAGAAATAGATTGATTTCTAAATTCAAAAAAGATTTCTTTTTTATTTGAAGTCCACTTGTTCTCAGATCTAAATCTACTATAAATTTTGTGTCAAAATATTCTTTGTTTAAGTTTTCTAAAACAGAGTGTTTTACCGATCTTGTCATGTTTAAAACAACACGGTTCCAATTTTCCACTTCATCTTTGGGTTCTGCCCATGTCTGAATGTTAATAAAAATTGATTTTAAATTTGTTGAGTCGATTGTACCAAAATGGGATTTAAAGGACCGATATCCATTTAGTTTGATCGTTTTTCCTTTTTTCATAAATAATTTTCATATGCTTAAAGTTTATTTTTGATTAAATGTAAACATTATTTATATTTATATCAACAATGGAAAATTTATGTTGAAAGTAGAGATAAAAAAAGGAAATATTGAAAAGGGCTTGAAAGAGCTGAAAGCGAAAATTGTGAAAACTAAACAAAACAATATTTTGTTAAATAGAAAAGAGTTTATTAAATTATCAGTTAGAAAAAGATCTCAAATCAAAAAAGCTATATACATTCAAAAATTGAAACTGAAACTAGATTAAAGATCTCCTTTCAGTTGTTTTAATTTATAATAATTTAATTCATTAAAAGATTCGGTTTGAATTTTTTCCATAACTAAATCTATTGTTTTTAAAGTTTCGTTATCTGAATTTTTTTTTTGTTCCTCTAATTTTTCTAAAACAAAAAGTTTTGTTTCATTATAATTTTCAATTAATTTTTCTTTTGGAATATTTAGAATTGTTTTGAGTTCTTTTTTTTCAGATTCAGTTAATGATTCAATGAATTTTGTAACCGTTCTATTTGCAACATTTATCATAGATTTCAAAGGAACATTAATTACTTCTTTTTTCTTGTCTTTTTTACTTTTGAGAGTTTCTAAAATTATTTTTTTGCTTTGAATTTTACTCTCTAACGATAAAATATTTTTTGAAAACAGGTTGTCAATATCTTGATAATTGTTTTTACATTTGATATTACCAACCCACATTTTTAGTTCTTTAATATGTATAGGTGCTATTTTGTTTAAAGTATTTTCATAAACCGTAATGGATTCATGAATAAATTCTGTTGCTAAACTTTCCTGTAATTCTTTTTTAGACGATAACTCATCATAAATAAAAAATATTTTCGATATATTTTTGTTTTTCAAAACAAGTTCTTCAAAGATAAACAAATGATCTTTTATTTTGTTTTTCTTATATGACTCTGTCAAACAAACTTCTATTTTTGATTTTAATTCTCCAAACATTTTATTCAATTTATTAATAAATATAAGGTAAATTAATTTAATCTTTCAAAAGATTGGATAATTGATCTTTGATTGAGCCCAAAGAATTATTAATTTTTTGAAATTCTAAAAATTCATCTTCATCAAATTCATCTTTATTTTCCATAATAAGTTTGAAGTTATCTTTTTTTACGGATTCAGGTATTGGTGGTGTCGGTCCACCTGCCGGTGGAGCCTCAGGTGCTGCGGGTGGTCCTTCAGCCTCTGCGGCAGGAGCTACTCCTTCAGGTGCCGCAGTTGATGTTGATGATGTAGACGCTGTTACAGGTTTATATAATCTATCGAATGTATCAAATACACCGGTTTTGGTAATAATTGTTGCCGTGTTATCAAGTTCGGCAGAAACCGCTCTTTCCATTCTTATTTGAAGTAAATCGTTTTTAATTTCTTCATCAGAGAATCCAAATATATGTTTTTTTGCCCAAGTTGCAGACACCGCTTGTATCGATTTAGGAATTTCAGCAACCATATCTTTATACAATGTCATTTTTTGTGTCATGACCTCAACCATTAATAAATCTGCTTGTTTAGAGGGGTTTGTAAGTTGTAATGTAAAATTTGATAACTCATCTTCAAATCCCATAAGAAACAAATGGATAATGGCTATCTTGTTCATTTCAGCAATTGCGGATTTTTGAATCCTATTAATTGTTCTTGCGAATCTAATGTCTAATAACGACAAGTTTTTACCATCTCCCACAGGTTCTTCAAATCCTAAATAAGCTTTAGGAATACGAAGTGCAGTAACTAATTTTTTTTGGATATATTCAATATCGGCAATTTCAGAAAGGTTTGCTGCGCCAGCCAGAGTGTCAATTGGACTTGCTTGTGTAGCATCACGAACGGGGATAAAATAATCTTGGTCTACAGCCATTTGATTGAATCTCAAGTCGACATTACCTGTTTTTCTGTCAACAACCTGATCTCTTTTGAATTTATTAGCGACTCTTTGGACATATGCCTCAACGTCTTTGTCGTCCATATTACCAACAAATACTTTAAAAACTCTTCTCTCGGGAGCTCTTGATGTACGATAAATTAACATCGCATCTTCTGCTAAAACTAATTGCTTCCAAATACGTCTAGCTTTTTCTAACATCGATGTTCCATAAGGAAGTTTTCTATCATCCCCTAATAATCTAAAATGAGCTACTTCCCAAGTATTAAATTCCGCATCTCTTGTTTTCCAAGAAAATTTGAGTGCTTTTCTATTCACATTAATAGTTGCGTTATATGTCCTTGCGTCCTCACCTCTCTCTAATCTTTCAATTTCGATATTAGGTAATTGCAAACAACCCGTAACCCCTTTTTCAGAATCTAATTTTAAATAAACAAAATTATCGCCATACTTACACATGTTTCTAATCCACATTGGTAAGTTTGTATTTATATCTAATGTATTGACAAATAAATCTACTAAAATACTTTTAATTCTTTTTGATTCTGAATAAACTTGTAATACATAACCATCGTGATTTGGTGTGGTCGATTCTTCAGAGTATATATCTAATGCGGTTGAGATTTCAGGAGTATATTCCATAGATTCATAATCGTAAAACGCTGCTAACCTTGTGGGTTCATAATATACTGCTTGGGTATATAAATTGTTCTCAACTTTAGTCCAATTTGTACTTAGATATAAAGATTGTTGATTTTGGAGTTTTGCTCTTTCATACTCTTCCTTATCTTGGGTTTTTAATATTTCTTTTTTATCTAATTTGTAGTCTGGTCTTCCTTGACCTAAAGTGCTATCAGGACCAAAAGTTTTGGCAAGTTTTTGCCAAACCGTTAGATTTTGATTGTTATTTTCCATATTAATAATTTAACTATAGATATAAATATTTCAATAGTTATTTAAATGACTATGGTGCTGGTGTTGTTGTAATTGGATTTGAAATTTTATATGTCTTATTATCTGAACTCGGACTTCCCATGGCAAAACTGTCTGTATACGGTGTAGTCAACGATGGGAATAAACATGGATTGGAACTTGTAAAATTATTTGTTGTTAATTATATACTAGATCCTGAACTATTTCTTATTTGAACATAAACAATCGAACCAACAGGAACTGTTATTGTTCCATATAATGTGTTAGATGGACAAAATGCTAAAGTTTGTGATAAACCTAATTGTAACCATGTTTGCCCGAGTGGGAAAGGTTGAGTTCCATCATATGTTCCTGATATCGCATACCATACAGTCGCATCAGTGGATGGTATAAATGAGTCCGCAGCAACTCTAATATTAAGATATCCCACAATAGGGCTTGGTGTTGGGGTTGGTGTGTTAGTGGGTGTGTTAGTTGGTGTAACTGTAGGTGTTTGTGTGGGTGTTATTGTAGGTGTGTTAGTTGGTGTAACTGTAGGTGTTTGTGTGGGTGTTTATGTCACGGATGGAGTTGGTGTAGGTGTTTGAGTTGGAATCGGAGTCGAAGTTGGTGTTGGATTAGGAGTTAAAAATGGTAGTATTTGTTCTAATAAATCATTATCTTTGGGGGCGGATTTTTTATATTGAAAAGCAGGTTGAAATACTTTTTGTCCTGTTGTAACTTCACCAGAAACAACTAATCTTGATCCATTTGCAATTCTTCCAGATTTATTTCTAAATGATAATCCCATACTTTTATTTTATTAATCCACCGAACAACCAACCATAATTTTTATAATCATCTATTGTTGAACTACTATTATTTAATCCCATCCGTTCGTTCAAAACATTTTGATTTGGAATTAATGGATCAAAATGTACTTCTTTTTTAACAGATTCACCATTAACAACCGCCCAAGAATCAATCATAACTTTTGCTTGTTCGGTTGCCTTTTCTAACTTTGAAAATGATGACTCGGCGATATAAATCGCCATTGAGATTCCCATAATTAAGTCGTCATGTTGCCCCTTTTGGTGATCTGGTCTTCCGTTGATATAAACAAAAGTATTCATCTCATTATATAAACGAACACTTCTTATTTTGAATTTGTGTCTTACCCACTCCTCAAAAGCCGCAATAATTTGAACTCGTTTATTATTAAAGTTTATACCTGGTATTTTTTCTGTTGATGATTTATTGACCGCCCAAATATTAAAAGGATCTATTCCATCAACATATAAACTTTTATATCCAAGTTCTTGCATTTTTCTAATTGTAGTTATACCCATACCACCAGTTATATCCACTACAACAAAAGCGTTATACATCATACCCCACTTATAGGCAATTTCAGCTAAATTATCAGGTGGTATTTTTCCAACATATTCCAAAACTTGTTCTCTTTTATCAAAATCAATAATTTGTATTGACGAAAAGTCTTCACTATCTCCACGAGAAACGTCAACGCCCATTATGTACTTATGACCCTCAACAGGCTCTTTCCAAATCCATAAAGAGTTACCCATTAATTTAGAAGGAGGGTCCATTAAATAGTTGTTTTTTATTTCTTCAAGCTGTTTGTTTTCAAAAACATTATCACCAGAACCTAGAAACTCACAATTCAACTCCTGATTAATTTTTCTTTTATCGTATTTAAGTTTCTTAACCATTTTTTCATACCATGTTGAACATGGTTTATATCCTTGTTTAAAAAACATTTCTAATTCTTGATAATCTCTTTGATACGGGTCAACATGCGCAAAAGATATATTTTTTGATTCATCATATTCTTCTTTATTTATAAGATAATGTATTAAATCATCTGTTGGAACTAAATAAAGATCCTTTGTGTATCTAGGATCTCTGTACCAATACATTTCAGAAATTTTGAATTGGTTCATTCCTTTTAAAGCTTGATCGTAAATTTCATAATAAATTTGGTCATAACCATTTGGTGTTGATACTACAATTACTTTACCACCCGTAGATAAGGAAGCCATACAAGCCGCCCAAAAGTCGTTGTCCGCCTCAATAAACGCCGCCTCATCAAATACAAGAATTGTAGGTGTGAATCCACGAAGTGCATCCTTTGATGTTGCAACCGCCTTAACCTCAGAACCATTATTTAATTTATAATGTCTTTGTGAATTTTTTTCAACAGCAAAACCAGCACCAACCCAAGAAGGCCATTGATCAATAAAAGACCTAATCTTATTTGCCATTTCTTGAGATGTATCAAGTTTGTTTGCAATAATTAGAATTTTTTCAGGTTGTGTTTTTTTTGCAAAAACTAATCTTTTTGAAATCCATGCAGCAGTCACGGTAGAAACTCCGGCTTGTCGATATTTCAGAGCAATATTTTCTTCGTATTCTTCATAGTCTTTTAAAAGTAATATTTGATCAGGAAATAATTCTAAAGGGACATACTTAGAAACCGTATTGTCGTATGTTTGAAGATACGTTCTAAGAGCATATGGAGTATCTTTGAGACACTTCACATATTCTATCATTACTTGTTCTTTACTTAGACCCATATAAAATAAATATCATTTCGGGACTTTTGTTGTAAAGATTATTTTTTACCAATAGAAAACATTTTACCAATTGGTAATTCAACAGGTGCTTCATCAGAAAACATTGTATTTTTTTTTGGTTTTCTAATGATCATTGATTTGAAATTTTTAGACTTTTTTTTTACAGCCTCAATAAGATCTTTTTTAGTCATTCTTGGTTTGATTTGCGAATCTACCATTTCAAAAATTTTTTTTTCTAAAAATTTTTCTAAATTTTCGTTTGTTTTCTTCTTCTTTTTATAATCTACCGTTTTTTCGGGGTGTTTTTTCTCGGGCATATCTTTGTATTGTTTTTTAGAGGTTGAGTCCGAGAACTCTTTTGCCATTTTACACCACTTACAATTTTTAGACGCACATTTATTACAACGTGCCCAAAACAAACCTTGTTGAGCCTTTGACTCGAACTTTTCATTAATTTCAGACTCCGCCATACCCATCATTGATCGATTATTTCCTGAATCATTGTCCATACCATCATCCGCCATGTCATTAGCGTCGTGAGGTGCCTCTTGCCCTGTGTAAGCTTGTGTTGCAATTTTACCTAACGCATTTGATGATGTGACACTATCAGTTTGATCTTCAGTCATTTCAGTTTCAACAACTTCAACAGTTCCTGGTTCGGCATTTGCCACTGGTTTCAAACTTACTTGTGTTTGACCGGGTTTTAAAGGTACAACACCACCCTTAGGTCCAACAGTAGTTGTTTGTTGTACTTGCTCCTTATTTTCCTTTTTATTTAATTTTTTAAACTTTTCAACCAAAACATTGATCTGTCGATCAGTCATCTTATTTATCGTGGTTGACGATATCCCGTTTTCGATGAGGAAAATTATATTTTTTTTAGTTTTCATACACCACTTCTTTTTCAAATTGTAACACGATATCTCTTTCGTATAATTTATTTTTTACATTCTCTTCAGTCTCTCCGAAATGAAATACCAATCTTTTTATTAAAGAAAAATCTTTATCGTCATTTTCTTTTTCCCAACCCAAAGCAATCACTCCGTCCATAGAGTCGATCATTGAAAACACATCGGAATTTTGAACTAAATCAAACTCAACATTTTCATTAATTAAAGTTCCAACTTTTTTTATGTATTCGATGTCAGGAGGAGAAGGGTATCCATTTGATGGTTTGGATTCCCAATTTTCTCCAAAAACTTCAATGTTGTCCGAATAAATAAATTCATAAATGTTGTCTCCTTTATAGTTAGGTCCTAAACCATTTATGTAAATTAAATAATTCATAAAATTAATCCATTAACAGTAATTTTAACTTCGTTGATTCCTTGTTTGAAAATTAAATTCTTTTTGTTAGACAAACCTATTAATTTAGTTTTAGGATTTTTTTTAATAAAATCTAAAGCTTGATCTAATTGAGAAACAGTTTTGGCAAGTTTAATAATACTATCTTTATTATTCTTATAATTTATCTCATGTAATACTTTTTCTTTAGGGGTTACAGAAAAATAGTTGCTCAGTATTTTATCAACGGTTGATTCGCCAAACGTTCCATGAGAGAGTCTTTCTGTATCGGGATAAAGATGTCTTTTTCTTCTATGGGAACGGTAGTCATCCTCCCCTACGTCTTCGAAATCAATTTCTTCTAAATCAGGATCATACTCTTCAACTTGTTCACCCGACATTTTACTCATGGCCAAATTACCGTATGCTGCTGGTATATAATCTCTTAATGCTCCTCCTAAGGTATCGTATCCTTCACCCATTTCAGGTGGTGCGGGAATTTCTCCACCCTCTATTGGCGGTTCAGGTAATTCTCCTTCGGGTGCGGGTGGCGGCTCGGGAAGTTCTCCTTCAACATCAGTTTCAATTTCTTCCCCTTCTTCCTCTTCATCACCCTCAACACCTTCTAATTTTGATATAATTGATTCTATGTCGTCCTCATCTAAAACATCAACATCGAGAGCTGATAAAATAGAGTTAACAATATATTTAACATTTTGAGAAGAAAGTTCTTTTTCTTCGCCATATGACCTGATTTTTTGAGCTAATTTACCAACTAAAATTTGAATTCTTTTGAGATCAGATACTTTTTTTTCTTTTGGTTTTTCTTCCGCATCAAATTCCATTTCTTCCTCTTCTCCTTCTACAGGTGGTAATTCTCCTTCCTCTCCTGCTGCATTCGGAGCAGGTGGTAACCCTTCTTCCTCTCCTGTCGCACTTGGAGTAGGTGGTAATTCTCCTTCCTCCCCTGTCGCACTTGGAGTAGGTGGTAATTCTCCTTCTACAGGGGGTAATCCTTGTTCTTCTGCACTTGGAACGGGTGGTAATTCTGCTCCACCTTCTGTATTGGGTACAGGCGGTAATCCTGCGTCGCCTTCTCCACTAGGAACAGGCGGTAATCCTGCCCCACCTTCTGCGCTTTGAGCAGGTGGAGACTCAACTTTTTTTTTGGTCTTTAGTATGAACTTTTTTTTTTGCTCACCAATTAGTGCGGTTCCTTCTTCATTTTCATGAAGTGCATTAATTTCTTTTGTGATTAGATTTAATCTTTTTAGAGCTTGTGAGTATGCGTTATAATATCTTCTTGCCTTCATAGGCTCGATGTATTCTGACTCCGATTCATTAATCGCCAATTTGATTATATAACCTTGTCTTTCTTTTTCGATACGATAAACATTACCGTCAGCCAAGTGGATACTATATTCTGTGGATTTAGTTTCATTTATTTGTTGTGGGATATTTTCTTTAAAACGAGCAATTTCCATAATTCGTCTAAGTTTATTCATCCCTTCGAGTCTTTCACTTCCAATAGGTTTTATTCCTCCCATGTTTTTTTATTTTAACAGAAATTATTTTTTATTAATAAATATATCGATAAATACAATTATTTTTGTTTCTATTGATTTATTGTTTCATAGAGAGTTTTTTGTCTATGACTTTATTTGGAACATCGTATAGTTTTTCGATGTACCCGTTTCTTCTTAGTAATTTAAAAACTAAATTTTCTAAAGACATTTCGCCATCTTTTTCTAAACCACAGTTTCTAAACTTCTTAAGTTTTTCTTTATATTTTTTTACCAAAGATTTAATTTCGTTAGGATTTTCATCTTCTATGTTGTCAACAACACCATCAATTATTCTCATCCATTGTGACGCTTTGTCTTTTAATAATTTCTTATCAATATTATCAACACCAAGTTTTTTTGGTTCATTCATCCACATATCATAAAGAATAGAATAGATACCACTACTAAAAGTTGTTTCATCTTCCTTCTGTACAAAACACTCAACATCATAACCAAACATTGTAATATTATGTTTTTGATTAAAAACTACTTTTTTTAGATCAAAGAATTCGAGATATAAATCTTTTGAGTTTTCAGAAAACTGATCGAAATTAACAACTACGTGTAAATCAATATCAGAATATTTTGACCAGTTGTAATTAACTAAAGAACCAATCATAATAATATCAGTGATTATTAAATCAACCCCTAATGAATCGATAAAAAGGTTGGCAACCTCCAAAAGTCTTTCTCTAACGTCAGGTCTCATCATATACGACTTACCATCCTTTTCCCAAATTTTTAAATTGAGTTCGTCTTGAGATTTAAAACTTTTAATAACATCGGTATTATACATATTAATAAATACCTACTGATTATAGTTTCTTATACTTATGAACTTTTGAAATGTTCGTATTGAAAAAATTACCCTGTGATTGTGCCGATCTGAATTGAGTATACTTTTGATGAGGTACATCATCATATTCATATTTTGCTCCGTTTTTAAACTCAGCAATCATTTTTTTTGTTAAAGTATCGTATTGTGTTCTAACAATGTTTGAAGATTCTACTTCATTTAAAATTGTAGTTCCACTAATTATTTCGCTTGTTATTGCCATCTTCGTCTCTTAATGGGGTTATGTCATCTATGTGACTAAGTTTTTTTATAATATAATTACTAACTTCTTGTCCGTCAACATCAAAACCATAATCTCTTATTGTTCGGTCTGTTTCTCGAACTAATTGTTGGAATTTTGAATGTAAAGTCATCAAGTCATTTGGATAATATGGTGGCCTTTCAACATCTTTTTGTGTCCAACCTTCTATTTGAAAAATTTCTCTAATTTCGAAATACATATCTTCTAACTCATTTGTTAATTCTAAAGTTTCTGCGAATTTTTTCCAAGCTTTCATGACTATAAATATATGAAAAAAAAATCCACCCGAAGGTGGATTTAATTTATTTCAATCTTGAGAGATTATTTTACTTCTTCGAACTCAACATTTTGGAAGTCTTCTTCTGTAACTTCATCATTAGGTGTTGTTTGATTTGTTTGTTCATACAACTTTTGACTTATCTCTTGAAACTTTTTATTGACTTCTTCGGTAAGTGTTTTAACTTGTGAAATATCTTTCTTATTACAAGCTTCTCTTAATTTCTCAACTTTGGAGTTAATTTCAGATTTTTCTTCTTCAGAGATTTTGTCACCAAGATCCTCGAGTGATTTACCAACTTGGAACATTAATGAATCTGCCGAATTTAAAGTATCAGCGTCTTCTTTAAGTTTTTTGTCCGCCTCAGCATTTATTTCAGCCTCCCTTTTCATTCTTTCAACTTCTTCTTTTGAAAGACCTGATGATGACTCAATACGAATAGATTGAACTTTATTTGTTGCTTTGTCGACCGCAGATACATTGATTATACCGTTCGCGTCAATATCGAAAGTTACTTCGATTTGAGGAGTTCCTCGTCTTGCTGGTGGAATACCGTCCAAATTAAATTTACCAATAGTTCTGTTGTCTTTTGCCATCGCTCTTTCTCCTTGAAGAACATGAATTTCTACCGTTGGTTGGTTATCAACTGCCGTTGAGAATGTTTCAGATTTTTTTGTTGGAATAGTTGTGTTTGCATCAATTAGTTTTGTAAATACGCCACCCATTGTTTCAATACCCAATGAAAGTGGAGTTATATCCAATAATAATACATCAGTAACATCACCACCCAAAACACCACCTTGAATTGCGGCCCCTAAGGCAACCACCTCGTCGGGATTAACCCCTTTTGAAGGATCTTTACCAAAAAATTTTTTTACGGCTTCTTGAATTGCTGGAATACGTGTTGATCCTCCCACCAAAATAATCTCATCAATATCACTTGGTTTTAAACCAGCCTTTTTCAAGGCCGATTCACATGGTCTAATTGTTCTTTTTACCAAATCCTCAGTTAGTTGATCGAATTTTGATTTTGTGATTGTTACAACAAGGTGTTTGGGCCCTGTTGAATCTGCCGATAAATAAGGTAAATTAATTTCAGTTTGTGGTGAAGATGATAATTCTATTTTTGCTTTTTCACCTGCCTCTTTTAATCTTTGAAGTGCCATAGGATCTTTTGTCGCATCGATTCCTGTATTTTGTTTAAATTCTGACGCCAAAAAATCAATAATTACCTGATCAAAGTCATCACCACCCAAATGAGTATCCCCGTCAGTGGATAATACTTCAAATACACCATCACCAAGTTCCAATACAGATACGTCATGTGTTCCACCACCACAGTCAAATACAACTATTTTCATGTCTTTTGAAATTTTATCTAATCCATATGCTAAAGCCGCTGCGGTAGGTTCGTTGATGATTCTTTTAACATTTAGACCAGCAATCTCACCAGCTTCTTTTGTTGCTTGTCTTTGTGCGTCATTAAAGTATGCAGGAACCGTAATCACCGCATCTGTGACCTTTTGACCTAAGTAGTCTTCAGCGGTTTGTTTCATTTTTTGAAGAATTGCCGCGGAGATTTCTTGTGGAGAAAAACTTCTATCATCAATTTTAACCTTTGGTGTTTGATTTTCGTTTATGATTTTATAAGGAACTTTCGATATTTCACTTTTTGTTTCCTCGAATTTACTTCCCATAAATCTTTTGATTGAGTAGATTGTTTTATTTGGATTTGTTACAGCCTGTCGTTTTGCTGGATCTCCAATTTTTCTCTCACCATCTTTAATAAATCCAACAACAGATGGTGTTGTTCTTTTACCTTCGCTGTTTGTGATTACCACAGGTTCGCGACCTTCCATTACTGCCACACAAGAATTAGTAGTCCCTAAATCTATTCCGATAATTTTTCCCATTTTGAATACATTTTTTTAATAAGTTTATTTTTTACCATTCTAAACCAATAATGTGCCATTTTTAAAAAAAAATAAAAATACTGTTATTTTGTCATACTAAAATTAAAAAACATGACAAATGTTCAGTTATGGACTTTATAAAAAGATAATTGTATAATTTGAAAAAAAGTTATGTTAGAATTTATGGATGAAGAAAACGACAAATCAAAAAAGAAGAGTGACAGTGTAACACCTGTTTTAGATAATTTCAGCAAGGATTTAAATAAGTTTGCACAAGATGGGAAACTTGATCCTGTTATTGGAAGAAAAAAAGAAATCTTGAGAATTGCTCAAATTCTATCTCGTAGAAAAAAAAATAATCCAATTATTATTGGTGAACCTGGAGCAGGTAAAACGGCAATCGTCGATGGTCTTGCTATGATGATTCACAAAGGAGAATGTCCCAAAAATCTTATGGATAAGAGAATCGTGTCTTTGGATATGAATTCTTTGGTTGCAGGAACAAAATACCGTGGTCAGTTTGAAGAAAGGATGAAAGTAATAATCGAAGAACTTCAGAACACTCCGAATATTATTTTATTTATTGATGAAATTCATACGATTGTTGGTGCAGGAAATAGTTCAGGATCGTTAGATGCGTCGAACATCTTCAAACCAGCACTTTCTCGTGGTGAAATACAATGTATTGGAGCAACAACCTTAGATGAATATCGAACAAACTTTGAAAAAGACGGAGCATTAGAGCGAAGGTTTCAAAAAGTTGTGGTTGATCCATCTTCAAAAGAAGAAACATTGGAAATATTAAAATTAAGTAAATTAAAATATGAGGATCATCATAAAGTCTCATACGACGATGAAACATTAAAAATATTTGTTGAGTTAGCAGATCGTTATATTACAGATCGCGAATTTCCTGACAAGGCCTTTGATATTTTAGATGAGGTTGGAGCAAGAATGCAAATCGACGTTAAATTACCAAAGGAAATTGAAGACCTCAAGCAACAAGCAAACAACATCAAACAAGAGAAATTCAACGTAATTAAAAAACAAAATTACGAACAAGCGGCAGAACTAAGAGACCGTGAAAGAAGTGTACTATCAAAATTGGAGGAAGAAAAAAAGAAATTTGAGCAACACTTAAGAAATAGTAAAAGAAATATTCCTGAAGAGTTGATTTATGAAGTTGTATCAAATATGACTAAAATTCCAATTTCAAATATCAACGTAGATGAAAGAAATAGTTTAATTAGTTTGAATGAAAACTTGAACTCAAAGGTAATTGGTCAAGAAGAGGCGGTAAATAAAATATCAAAAGCAATTAGAAGAAACCGAATGGGTATTAAAGATCCAAACAAACCCATAGGATCATTCATTTTTCTTGGTTCAACAGGAGTTGGAAAAACATACTTGGCAAAACAATTGGCAAAAGAAATTTTTGGAAGTCCTGACAACATGATTAGAGTGGATATGAGTGAATATCAAGAAAAACACACAATATCTCGACTTATTGGATCTCCTCCAGGATACGTTGGATATGACCAAGGTGGTCAATTAACCGAACAAGTCAAAAACAAACCTTATTCTGTTGTATTATTCGATGAGATTGAAAAGGCTCATAAAGACATATTTTCAACATTATTACAGTTGTTAGACGATGGTCATATTACCGATTCTTTGGGTCGTAAAATCAATTTCAAAAATTGTTTAATAATCATGACATCCAATATTGGTGTTAAGAAATTACAAGATTTTGGAACTGGCATGGGATTCAAAACCACAAAAAGTGATGTTGTATTAGAAGAAGAAAAACAAGAGGTTCTAAAAAAAGAGTTGAAGAAGTTTTTCGCACCCGAATTCTTAAATAGAATTGATGATGTTGTTATTTTTAATTCTTTAGAAAAAGACCATATCGATAAGATCACAAAACTCGAGGTTGATAAACTATTAAGTAGAGTTTTAGAAAAACATTATATCTTCACATATAATCAAGATTTAATTGAGTATATTTCAAAAGTCGGTTTTGATGAAACTTTCGGGGCAAGACCTATAAAACGGGCAATCCAAGAAAAAATTGAAGACTTAATTTCAGAAAAGATATTGATGTCGGAAATCGAAGAAAATAAGGAGTATGTTTTGGTTGTTGAAAACGATGAAATTCTTGTGGTAACCAAAGAAGAAAACCCAAAAAGAAGGGGAAGAAATAAAACTAAATAAAAATATTGTTTTAATTTTTTTTATTAGAGAAATTAATTTTACATTTGTAGTATAAATCTAACAAATGAAAACATTATCAATTTTTATCTTCTTTCTTTTCTTTCACAGCTTTGGTCAAACTGTAAATGATCTAATCATTAAAAAAGTTAATCAATATCGAAAAGAATATGGTCTCTCACCATTAAAGTATTCTTCTGAAGCAAAATTGGCAAATAGTCAAATGCTAACTTACATGGTTGAGACATCAACAATGCCTTTCGATCACTCACAAACGATACAATCATCTTTTGGTCAAACTTTTAATAATTTTACCGATCGAATCACCTACCTATATGGTTATAACTATAAATACATTGGTGAAAATTTATGTACATTTGACGATAAAAAAACAGATGAAGAAAGGGCCAATCGAGTTTTAGAAATATGGAAAAATTCTCCATCACATAATGCACTTTTACTTGATACAAAATACGATGGTGTTTGTGTGGGATCTAAAATATCGAATAAAATATATTATGGGAATGTGTTCTATCAAAATAATCCAACTTTTTACTGTGTTTTGACAATGTATAAATAAAAAGAAACCCCCTCTTTAGGATGGGGGTTTTTGTATAAAAAAATCAAATTATTTGGTTGTAAATACTAAAGAGACTTTCCAAATGTTGCGGTTATTCCTGGATATTGGGCTTTAGCTTGTTGTAATAATTTTGGTGTATTTTTTATTGTTGTCGCGATTGAATTATTATCCTTAGCTTCAAGTCTACCTGTTTTTAGATTTGGGTCGTTATACATAGTATTTAATTGATTAATTTTATCCTCTATTTCTTGTTGACTACCCATAGGAGATGAAGAAACTAATGTAAATAACTCACTATAAAGTTTATTGAAAGGCTCCGAAAATGAAGCTGCCGAAGTTTTTGCCTCTAAGTTTTTGGCATTTGCAGCTGCGGTTCTAGCATCCATATCGGCCTTCTCTTTAGCCGCCTCAGCATCTTTTACTTTTTGAGCATCTGCGTCAGCAGTTGCTTGAGCTTGTTGTTGTTTTTCAGCCGCTTGAGCATTCATATAAATAGAACATTGATTGTTATAATCCCAATATGTTTTAGCGTTCAGTTTTGGACAATTTTCAGCTCTCCAATTATTAACAAATGAATACGCAGAACTACAATTTTTTTGTAGTATTTGTTCCCAATTTCCATGCAATATTGTGTTGTTTCTTACATCATTGTAATTTTGATCCATTAGGGACCCTGTTTTGAAAATTGTAGGGCTGACATCGACCTCTTTTTTACTTGCTCTTGGGTCTCTTATACAGTTATAATAAAGTGTAATCCCATTTATATCTACAAGTTGGACGAAAGTCGCCCCTCCAGCCGCCTTTAATCCGCCTGTATTAGAATCGGTAGTATCTGCAGGTGATATACTTCTAATTCCAGCATTTTTTAATTCTTTACCGCTACCATCATCATCGCCAGAAGCTTCATTAAGAACCCATTCTTTTCTAACGGCTCTTTTGTGCATTTCTAAAATTCGGTTTTTTTCTGATTCTGATATTAAAAATTTTTTCATATGTTTTTTATTTAATTATAAATACACCAAAAAAAAATAAAAAGTTTTTTTTTATTTAATTTTTTATATACCTTTGTTTTATTATCAATTTAAAACACAATTATTATGAAAACTTATTTCTTATCAATTCTTTTATTCTTCTTCTCTTTTTCTTTTTCTCAAAAAATAGTAATTGAGATGTTTGAAAGACAAGAAATGGTTTCATTTAGAAGCACAACTTTAGATTCGGTCTTGATGAGTCCTGATATTTTACGTGATCCTGAGTCAACAAAAACAACTTATGTAATTGACTTGAGTGATGAAACATCCTCTTATTATGTAAATGATGAATTTTTAAGTGTATTACCAATAAAAACCATAAAAACAAATGATGGATTGTTGATTGTGAAAATTTTGGAAGAAGGGTTTGATTACGGTTTAATTATTCACATAAGTCAAAAACAGGATAATGTTCTATGGTATTGGAATTCTGTGGGAATGACCACCGTAAAAAAAACAAATAAGTTTAATATTATTAAATCCTCTTAAAACTCAAATCCTGATCTGTTTTGGATTGGGGTTTTTTATTTTTGAGTTGGTACCACTAAATTTTTCACTACTTGTTCGGTCAATTGTTGTCTTTCGTTGATAACTCGTCTTACAATACGAGTTAAATCTGATTCTGTAAGTCTTATGACTCTTTTCATAACTAATTTATTTTATAAATACTTTGTTAAGTTGAAAACTTTTATTTATTTTTGTATAAATGAATATGAACACAACAAAACTTAAAGAACTATTATCGGTTCCAACCAAAACTTATCAAGAAGATAAGATGGTAGATTATATACTAAATGAACTTTCAAAATTAGATGGCATTAAAGTTACATGTGATGAACATAAAAACATATATGCAACCAAAGGCATATTAAATGAAGGTGAATTTTATCCCATGTTTATTTCTCATACCGACACGGTTCATAATCTTGTGGATGAAATCATTGTTAAAGAAGAATACCTTTCAAGACCATATACTTTTGGAAAAGATTTTGGAAATGAAAAAGTATTATGTTTAAAGGCTTATGATAAAAACAATAAACCAACTGGTATTGGTGGTGATGATAAATGTGGAATTTTTATTTGTTTAGAATTACTTAAACAATTAGATAAAGTAAAAGTCGCATTTTTTGTTTCAGAAGAAACGGGTTGTCATGGGTCAAGAAACTTAGATAAGGACTTTTTAAAAGATGTTGGGTATTGTACCCAATATGATGCTCCTGGTGATCACTTGATTTCTTATAGTTGTTCAGGAACAATATTATTTGATAAAAATGGTGAGTTTTTCCCTTTGGCATTACAAGCGATCTCAGAGGGTTTTGAAAATGAAATGATGGTTCAATCACACCCTTATACCGATATTATGATGGTTAAACAATATGGTGATTTTTCTTGTATCAACATGTCATGTGGTTATTATAATATGCATACAACAAATGAATTCGTATCAATCTCGGATGTTGAAAGGGCGATTGTTGCAGGAAAAAATATGGTTGATAAGTTGGGTTTAAAAAAATATGAATTCAAAGAAGAAATTAAACCCCAACCAAGCATTTTTGATTTTCAAGATGATAAACCTTTTTATGATGAAGTTCATCAATTATCCACAGTTGATGTAATAGAAGAAAAGAATGGTATAATAATTTCAGATCTATACGACGAAAACCAACTTTATATCGATGATGAAGACGGATATAAATTATACGAGATTCTAAAATATCGTTATTCGTTAGATTAGTTTTAATCAATTCTATACTCAGTCGGGTTAAATAAACCTGGCTGAGTTACCATTGCAATCACACTATCAACATCTGATACACCTATTTTTGTTGGGATTTGTTGTGAGGTCCCAACTCTAAATGTTACTTTAAGTGTTTCAGGATCTACCTTTACAACTTTAAGGTAATGTTTTTTATCGGGTAATTTTTTGAAACTAAATAATCCGAGTTTTCTAATTTTTTTCATTACTTCGAGATAATCTGAATCAATATCCTCATAAGCCCTTTCAATATACTCATCCATCAAGTCTTCCAATTTTTCACAAGTCTCACTTTCGAAAATCTCATTATCCCAAACAGTATGTTCAATCTCATAATACTCAGGTGGGTGACCACTAAAACCCTTTTCAACTGAGTTAAATAACAAGTCCAACACATTCTCATCAAAATCACCTTTATCAATAAATAACTGAACAAGATTTCCCCAACTTATAAAATAGGTTCTAAAACATCCTGCTCTTCCACCCCAATTTTCAATACCAAATTGTTTCAAACTATCACAATAGGTGTCTTTCATCAAGTCTGATGCACCTTGTAAGGTTGCACGATCTTTTCCTCTACAAACTATCTCGTCAATTTCATCACCGAGTTCAGGAAAAAACTTATCAAGTATACTTGTAATATGGCCTGCACCATCATAGTACAAACGACCGTTAGGGTGTATTCTAAAATCTTTACTTGTAGATGGATCTAGAAACTCTGCAAGTTGTTTTAGTTTCATTGTTGCAGAGTCACAAAAATAATCTAAGGTATATCCCTCATGCCAATCGTCGTACGCTCTATCTTGACACTCACCATAAAAGTCCCAATTACCATAATACATTCTATCGTAGTTAACTGCATCCCATTCACCATCAGAATTCTCACTATATGTTTCAGGAAAGAAAAACTTCAAAAACTTTTCTAAATCATCAAAATGGAACATTAAACCATGTGCGGTTACTTCAACAGTATCTCTGAAGTTATTTCCATCTTTATTATAGAACTCAACATCATTATAATCTAACTTTTTTTTATTTAAAAGTAGAATTTTTCTGAAATCTTCTAGATCATCTATGTCGTTTTCTATAAGAAGTCTTTTTTTCATATATTTATAAATATATTGTCAAAGTGAAATCTTTGTATTATATTTGTTCTATAGTTCTTTGAAAATAGTCATTTAAGATATATGGGCCTATATCGGATTTGACGGGCGTTGGTTGAATAAAAGAAGCATGTCGGGTCTGAATTAAACTCGTTAAAAACTGATTCGAACAACAATTGGCAATGTGCTAAACAAAATGGAAACTCTTGGTTTACTAAGAGGTTCTGAAGTTACTGTAGCTTAATAAGATACGGAAACGCGAGCCGGTTCACATACGCTCAGGAACAGAAGTGATAAAAGTGGATTACCATTAAACTATAAATTGAGTGGTTCATTGGTTGTTAGTTTACGATGGTAAAGAACAAACTAACCTTGTTTTTGATCAGGACAAAATCAAATATTTTGGGGTATTAGAAAATACCAACCTAAACATGTAGTTGTCTTTTAGACAAGACGAGCCGGACGAGGGAGTCGGAGCCCTCTAGGTCCACCAACTGATCCCATCATTTAATTATGGTGGGATTTTTTTATGCCCTCGAAATTTTTGTTTGTTTGATTGTGATTTTTTTAAGCACAAAAAAAGGGACTAATTGTCCCTAATGTTTTTACCGGTGGCTCCATTAAAAAGAAACGCTGAGATTACACGTTTTTGTGAGAACCTTTAGAGTCATTATTGTTTCTACTCCTATCCACTTTCTTTTGGAAAGTATTTCTCAGTGATGGTTATTTAGGTGAACCACTCCTTGAGATCTTATCTACACTCTTACTACTCGACTCTCTTCGAGGATGCCTCCCCAACTCGTCCTTGCGGGATTAGAGATCTTTGGTAAAAATACACTTGGTCTTGGGAACCTCATGTGCCACGGACAGCCCGTGACTAAGTAATCACCTTTCGACAAGATCTGACGGACACTTTTCCTTATTGTATTATAATTAATTAGACTTAATTCAATAGTCATAAGTTTGTGTCGTGGATTATCGAAGTAGTGGTCCGCCAACCAAGCCAACCCATCTTTTGAACAAGTCGATACTCAACTACTCCGTAAGACATCCCTGCCTTCATATTTCAAGACCACTTCGAAACGAACTTCTTGGTAGAAGTAAGTCAAGGTTAGTAACGACACCACTCGTACACCAACATACCTTTCGGTTTTAAGCGACCTATAATATTGGAACACGCAATAATGAAATCGGATAATCTCACGTTTTGCAAATATCCCTACGGGTTAATTCTTTTAGTGTTCCCACCTCAATTTGACGACCCACATCGCCAAGTCATCTAATCACTTTCCCTACAGCGTTGCCCTCGGTACTAAAGATTAAACGGTATCCCGCTTGTGTACTCGAGCTTCCGAAGAAGCCGCAAATCATCTAACACAAATGATTCACTTTATCCCACTTTCATGGTTTATTTTAGTGGACCATACACGGCCCAATATCTTTATCAGTTAAAGGAGAGAATTTTATCTCAATTACTTGTCAGAGAATCTGACAAAACTTTTTCCTGAACGGATAATCTATTTTTTCAAAGAACGTTTCAAGACTTTTCCTGTTTTGTTCTACAAATTTAAGACATTTATTTCGATCTGTCAAGTAATTTGTAAACTTTTTTTAATTTTTTTCTTCTTTTACATCCATTACCTCAACATAGATTTGACCCATACCATAATGAATTGCTCTAATTTGAGCAAATAGTTTATTTGTAGTCCAAATTTTTCTACCGTTGGCGAAGTAATAATAGATTTCTATTTGTTTGATCTCTTCTGTCATTTTTTATTATTATATTACAGTAATAAATGAAATATGTGGATAAATCAAGAAAGTTAGATAATTTTCTTAATTAAATCTTTGATTCTTTCTGTTTGTTCGGTCAAATTAATGTCTTTGTCAATATCTTTTTTAAACTGTTTCTCATCTCCTCTTAAAAAACTTATATAAGATTTTATCCCACCCAAACCGAGCATATCGAGAACATCGAGTTTATCTTTATCATTATTTTTAGTTTCATCAGAATCAACTCTTGAGGTTCCAACGGTTGAAGTTTCTGAATTCGAAGCAGGCAAATAATCTGTGGAAAGTTGATCACCAACCTTGAAACTAGAAATAACCTCTTTAGCCTTTGTTTCTTCCATACTTGATCTTTTCCCACCTGCATTTCTGGTCACAAAAAAGTTAATTGCCTCGTCTAAATTTTTAAATTTGTTGTTTAATGAAGATCCTTCAGGTGTTAAGAAATTAATCATTGCATCTGCAGCTTTTTCAGGGCTATTTAATTCTTCAGGACTATTTTCGAAACCGTATTTACGATAGTTATCTTTTCCTGTTATTTGATTAAATCCTCGTCCTCTATATTTGAATCCGTCACCAGTTTCATCATTTCCCAATTTAATACCTGAATTTTTGCCATATACACAATCAAAGAATTTTTCATCATCACATTTATGTTTTTTACACTTTCTACCTCTATCTGAAAATATTTTTATAATTCTACTATCATCTGTACTACAATAACCTTTTTCGCTTTGAGGTATAAAACCACTTTCTTTCCCAATAACTGATAATATACCTAAAACGGGAATTGGGTTAGTAATACCTTTATTCTTAAGTTTATTGATGATCATATCAATATTAGATTTTGCGGCTCCTTGGTACGCACTTTGAGAAATTGTTAAATTTGATAAATCAGTATTTTTAGATATTTCTTTATTTGGTGAGGGTTCGGAAACGTCCCCACCTGATTTCATTGACTTTGCACTTGAAACGTGCTCCCAATGCCAAGGTTCTGTTCTTGGGTTCCTAAATGGGTTTGAGAATCCAAAAGTTGCCGCGTTTTTAGTTAACCATTTATGAACAGGATCACCGTATTTAGCTCCAAGATCCACAGCACTTCCCCAACCATGATTAGATTGACCAGGATAAGCAACAGGAGTACCTGAAGTACCTTTTTTTCTTTTTTTACCTGTTTTTTCATAGTAATTCCAATCAAAGATTTTATTTTGGATCTCATAAGGTCTGTATGAGTCAGTCACCTTCCAAGTTATACCATCTTTCTTTGCCGCAGCGACCATTCTTTCATATGCCTTAGCAGCTTCAGCATTCATTTGATGACCATTACCTATTGATGTCAATCCTGTTAATTTACCATTCTGAGCTTCTAGTAAAACTTGTTTTTTTGTTAACATTAAATAATTGCAATTTCTAATAAATATTCCGATTAGTTAAAACCATTCAGGAATATCTCTATTTTTCCATTTTGCAAATTTTTTTTTGGCGCCTCTATAATAATTTCTATATGATTCAATCACATCATTACCAATTTTAAATTCATCCGCCATAGCTAATGGTGGACATGTAAAATCAATATCACGAATACTAGGTTTGTTTTGTAAACACCATTCTATAACATCTTGAGACTTGTGCCTTTTTCCATAACGGAAAGTATATTCTTTACACAACTCCAAACCAAGATCACAAAGATACAAGTAATTAGATAATGAACTACGCGTCCATATCGCACAAGGATGATTTTTATGTGATAACTTATATGGGACTTGGGGGGTAACTTGGGAGGATACGTGATGAACACCACATAAAAGTTGTGCGGTTTCTAATATCATTTTTACTACGTGTTTATCACAGTGATATTTCGCACATTTGTTTGTATCAAAATCTAAAAAGAAAATATTCATACCTAAAAGGTAATGAATTTTTTTTACTGATTCAAATAAGTCATAAGAACACCACCAATTGATGATGCATGAACTTTAAGATGGTTAACTGACTCAATGTCAAGATTTGTTTTTCTACGAGTAAAGTCAATTGCTAATATACCAATAAACTTTTCCTCAATGGTCTTAATTGCAAACAAATATGATGATTTGGATCCACATTCTTCTGCGATATATTTTAGTCCAAAGGTTGGGATGGTTTCATCCTTGAAATCAGAAATTTCAATTATGTCATTTTGGTAAAGTTCATTTATTGCCTTTGAAAATAACTGAACTGGTATATTTTTGAAATTAGATTGTACTGATTGGGTGCTAGCCCCGACTGTTTCATACATTATTGAAAATTTGGCCATTGATTTTCCTGTTGGATAAAAATTTCCACCGTTGTGAAATTGAGATATCCAAACTCGGTCCGCTTTGAATTCCTCTTTGATGTGGTCTATTTTTTGATTTATCAACTCGCTAACTCGTAAAGTATCCATAACCATATCAGGCTTCTTTTTTCTTTTATCTAAAAAGTGTTTAATATAAATTAATATTATTGGCCCTAAAACCCCCGTAATAAACGCAATTATAATTTCAGACATATATTGGATATTTTATATATAATATATATCCCCCAACATAAAGAAGGGGGATATTTTTTTTAGATTAGGCTTGTTTTTTGGAGATGATGGACCAAATGGTTCCAGTTAAAGTGATTAGACCACCAATGATCTCAGTAATGGTTGTTTCGTCAACAAGACCCTTCATCACCAAAATACCACCAATAAATGTGAGTCCATGTCTTACAATTCCTAAAATTTGTTCTTTTGTTAGTTTCATCTTTTTTGAGTTTTGAATATAATTATTTATTCAATAAATACTCAGTTGTTTATAAAATACACAAAAAGAAAAGAATATTCGATTATTATTTTTGTCCTTTAACAGCCATAAACACTACAATTATTACCAGAATCACTGGAACCGAAATTGCAACTAAAGTTGATAGATCCATTTTTTTATTTTTAAACGTTTTTTTTGAATGAAGGTAAGACTAAATTAGCATTCAACTACTCCTGACTATTTTTTCGAAACTTTAGAGTCTCCTTCCATTTATCTATTGCAGGATAGAGAATAAAAAACCCTAAGAGACCACAAAAAAAACTCACAAATCCTAAAGGTTGATTTAAATATAAGTTCATAAAAAAACAACCGATCATAACAAAAATGATAGATACAACACCTTGTAGAAAATTAATTAGAGTATTCATGTTTTTTTTTAACCAGAAACTTTATGTTTTGACATCAACTCAGAAGCTTTGGACACAGCCAAATCTTTTGTTTGAAGTCCCTTCTCAACCACTTTTTTAGAATGATAAAGAACATATTCCGTTGATTTTACTTCACCTTTAGTCCACTTGTATTTTGAGGTCTTAGCCGGTTTTAAAGTGTCTTTTGCATAAACGTCGAAATATCCCACTTTACAGATGTAACGTCCTTTTTTTCCTGATTTTGTTGCCATAGTTATTTTAAGATTTTTAAATTGAACAATAATATAATTTTTTTAAACTTGTAATATATTTATTAAACAAAGATAATAAAAAAAAATTAATTAAAAAAAAAATTATGAAAAGAATTGTTAGATTAACAGAAAATGACTTGGCTAGAATCGTTAGACGAGTTATAAATGAAAGTGAGAATATGACTATTCCTATGGATTTAGGTTTTGGAATCGAAGACAGTCCTATTGGCAAAGTTGTTGATAATAGAAATCAACCTGTTGAATCTAGACTCCCAAATGTAAATTTAATTATTAAAGGAGGGGCAAAAATTACAAAAACAAGCCCAACACAATGTACTATACCAGGGTTACTTTATTTTAGAAAAGATGGTTCAAAATTTGGCGCTAAGAAAGATACAGGTGATATGTCAGGTGTCGAGTCAGCTAAGGCCATTGCTGGTCAATCAATACCTAAAACAATATATTTTGATTGCTCAACTTCGGATTTTTACACCTTTTATGATACTTTGAAAGTAGTTTTTTTCAAGTCTGATCTTGTAAGAAATATAAATTCACGATATGGAAACACTTTAGACTTCTTAAAAGAAAATTTTTGTGGTCAGGCTTCACAATCAGAGTTAGCATCCGTATTTAGAAAATAATACCAACATTTAAGTTTTGGTAAGAAATAAAAAAAAGGGGTTTATTAACCCCTCTTTTTTATTTTCCTCGAATCACAATTGTAACTCCTTTAGTTTCACTAATATAAACACCAAGTCCAAATTCTTTTCTTTTTTCGGTTAATAGTAATGACATTCCTTCATCGTTTGCAACAAACCAATCGAAAACAGACTCTGCAATAATTTTTTCAATTTCATATTTTTTTACGTCCACCCGAGAGAAAAAATCTACGGGAATAAAGTCGTAAACAATTTTTACATTTTTTTCTTTAGAAATTTTATAATTTTTAACCGTCGAAATATTTTTCGCATCATCGATACTTTTATTTGTTAAAACAACACTATTCGAAATTGGACTTTTTTTGTAGTCCTTTCTGAATTTATTCAAATCTGAAACTAAATATGATTGTACTTTAGTTTGACTTACATTTTTAAAACTTGAAAAGTTGTCTCCGAACGTGTCGTAACCTTTTGGTGAAAAAACAATTAAAGGTAACCCATCTTCATTTTTTTCAATTTTGTCATATTTTTTTTCCCATATTTTAGAGTAAATTGGGTACTTTGTTAATGTATACTTAACCTGAGATGAAAGGAAAAAAGACATAAATAATGTAGAAACAAAAAACAATTTTTTCATCATTTCAATTCTTGAACTTGTTTCATAACATCAGTCACATCTTCTTCACTCAAGTAACCAATTACATCATTTGTTACAGGGGTCTCGTAAGTCAAAAGACCATCTTTATCTAAAACTGCCACTTCATAAAGACCATCACGACCTCCATATGAATGATTGTGTGACACAACAGATACTCCATACCCATTATCAAAGTGCATACGGGCTTTTTTTCCGATCATAAATCCGTCGTTCATAGAATCAAAAGGCAAATCCTGAAAAGTTTTCATAGTTTTTAATTTAATAAGTTTGGCGGTCCATCCCGGTTACGCTCCGAGGGCTTGTCCGTGACAGGGACAAATGTTACTATTACACCAATGGACCAAATGTTTGCAGGACCCGCTCCCTGCTCTGAACTTGGCCTTCGTTCTATTAAGCGTTTACACTAGCTCACCTTGGGGCGCTATTCTGATGGGTAGCGTGGTGAGCACTTGTGAAGTCAGGATAGGATTCGAACCTACAATGAGTAACCATCTTCAACAGACGGATTCAACACCATGTCTCTTTACACTCCTGACCTTCCTATTTTATTTCAACAAGTTTGTAGTCCCACGGGTAATCGAAACCCGATTTTATGGATGAAAACCATATGTCCTAACCGTTAGACGATGGGACCAATTATGGTACTGAAGAGGGGACTTGAACCCATAACCTTGACGATATAAGCGTCCTGCTCTCACCAATTGAGCTACATCAGTATAATTCATGAGGGTGAACACGGGCCTAGCAAGCCGTCTTTCAGGAAAGGCCCTTCCACCTATTCACCCTTTAGTTGCGGGAGCCGGACTCGAACCGACGACCTTCAGGTTATGAGCCTGACGAGCTACCAACTGCTACCACCCCGCGATATTTGTGGTATGGGAATGGAATCGAACCATCGGCACAAGAAGTTTCAAATCTTTGCTCTACCTACTGAGCTACCACACCATTTTTTGTAGTTTAGTAGTTGACTCACACTCTCGTTTCACCATCTTGAGCCAACTGGTTAATGAACTTTACGAGTTTCCCCTTTCTTACAACCACAATATTTTAAATCAAAGAACTTTTACCTTTTGTGTGGGGGTGAGTCCACCATCACATTGTCTCACCCCCGTTTGTTTTACAAATATAAGAACTTTATTTTAATCTACCAAACACTTTATAAAATATTTTCTACCAACTTTTTCTAAATTACCAACATAGTCTTTTTTGTAATCAATTCCAGTCCAAAAACCACTAGCATCACTCCAAAGACCACGTTTATTATTTTTATAAACTGATTCACCAAACATAATATAGTTGGGTTGGTCTTGTTCAAGTAAACAGGCGGCTCTTGTCATTTCACGTTTTTCTTGTGGTGTGTAATTTCCTGACCAATCTTGTTTACATAAAAAAGTAGCTTCACCAACCTTAACTTCTTGTCCGTCAAGAATTACTTTCTTATCTAATTTTTTCTTGTAAGTGTAAATGTAGCTTCCCATATGTTTTATTGTTTCTACAAATATATTCAAACTTTTCTGTTATTGCAAATCTTTTTTGATATTATTTTACCAAATATCTGTAGTGTGGTCTTTGGATCTCACCTGATGCGATGATCGTAAATGCTCTTACAGTTTTCTCACCATCAGTCAATGTAGTGTTGATATTAACACCGATGTGAGAAGTTTCAACAACAAGTTTATCTACGTTCAAACCTTTTTTCTCAATTCGGTTTGCAAGTTTTACGATAGATCCTTCGTAGTGTAACACAGCTTTTTTCTCTTCAGCCAACATATATTCCTCAACACCCATTTTTTTGATCTTAGCCGCTTTGTCTTTGAAGTTAGAATACTCACGACTTTGTTTGGTGTTGTAGAAACCTCTTGGAAATGATTTAAATTCCAAAGAAGTTCCTTGATTATAAACTCCAGGTGTCAATCCAAAATAGTCACACCATTGAAGTTCGGACCATTTTAATTTAACCACAATTGCATCAAACTGGTCTTTTGCCCACTCTTTAGTTTTAGCAACATACTGAACTTTTAATGTTTCAGTTTCTTTCTTCAAAATGTTTATCAAGTTTTCCATATCTATCTTTGTTTATTTTACGAAGATATAAAAAACATTTCAATTCTCCAAATCTTTTTTGAAATAAAAAACCCCACGGATGAGGTGGGGGTTAATTAAGTTATCTATACCCGTGTCGAAGTCTAGGGTTATCAAGTCCATTTCTTTTCAACCAATCGACAAGTGAATTGTATAGATTCTCATCCTCTTTGGCTACGGTATAAAAAAGGTATGATTCCGCTTCATCCTTATCCAAAAACTCAGGTTGTGACAACATATACACCGTATCGTGTATTTTATTCAATTCTTCAGGTGTGAATTGTGATATTGGGTCCATATCCAAGTTTTCATCCTCACCCTTAATGTCCATATCATAATAGTCGTCGGACATTTCATTTTCTTTGATCACTCGTTTGACAATACGAGCAAGGTCTGATTCTGTAAGTCTAATTATTTTTTCTATAATCGGGCAGTTCTTTACTGCTAATTTGTTTTATTTATTTGCAGGTTCCCCAATGAAACCTAAAAACTCACAAGTAACTCGTCCACCTTGTCCTTGACGATTTGTTTGCGAAGCATTAACACCCCACTTATCAGAACACTTTATTGGAAAACATATTGGTGTTGGAGGTTTTTGTGAATAATTGCCGTGGTCACATCCGTATGGGTAAACTGCAGGTATGTTGATACAAGTTGCAAACGTTGGCCCATTTGTTGAAGTAGTAAAAGGTAAAAGTTTTCCATATTTATCCTTTGGCCCAAAGTCCCAAAATGCACTAAAGTTTGGATTTAGTCCATTGCTATTTCTTGGGCCGGTAGATGTTGCTGTTTGTCTCAATATACAGTGCAAACCGTCCACCAATGTAATATCAAAAGATTCACCATTACCCGTTACCTTTCCTTCTTGCCACCATGTATTAACATTAAACTCAAAGTTATTTAAGCCATGTGGATAGCCGGCGTTGATAGCTCCTTGACATTCACGATTCCATGCACCAAATGTTACCATTACACCATTGAGTACATTAGTGTCACCTAAGTGGTATGGTACACCTTTTTTAGCCCAAAACGAACCTTTACAAGGTAAATTTTCGGGGGGACAATAACAAGCAATGGAATCATAAATATTGGCTTTAGTCATACCAAATTTACCTACAATACTATTACCATGTTCTAGTGTAATAAACACTTCTACTGAATCAAGCTTAGAATTATTGATAAGTACAACGTCTGTGTATTTTGTTGTGTCTACACTAACTGTTGGCGCTGGTGGAGGTGGGGTTGGATTAGGTTGATTACATTTCCAAAGAATTGTTCCTGCTACGATAAGACCAATTCCGAGTGCGATTAAAATTTTTGCGATTTTTTTCATAAGTAAATTCTTTATAAATAAATATATCAATAAAATAAAAAAACCACATCAATTGATGAGGTTTCTACAAATATATGGACTTCATTTCAATTGGCCAAATTTTTTTGGAATAAAAAACCCCCTCTTTTTTTAATAGGGTATCATTTGGCAATACGGGGTGATGATTATTGTGTAAGTATTTTTCTTAATCTTTGAACTTGTTTGGATACATTATATGTTCTAAATAACTTGTGTATTCGAAATTTAAAACATCAAGAACGTCCGCAATTCCTGATTTTATTCCTGAATCTTCTTCAATTAAATCATATTTGTTTTTATAATGTTCAATTAATTCTTCAAAAAGTTTACCAATTTTTTTAATGTTTGTATTTCTTAAATCAATCAACTCTTCTTGTTTATTTTTTGAAAGTTCGTCATATTCAATTTCATCATCAAATCTTTTTGATGGTCTTCGTGTATATTTAGACATGTTCTTTTTTCTCCAAAGATTATAACTGTGTTGGATATCGTAATGATTTAAATAATTTTCTCGATTCATTCTTCCTAAAATATGTTTATTAAGTAATTCTAATAAATTAATTTTAAAATTTTCAATTTCTTCATCTGTAATTACTTTGTAAATTTCAGAGATAGAACCCTCCTCATTTTCTTTGATCACTCGTTTGACAATACGAGTAAGGTCTGATTCTGTAAGTCTGATAATTTTTTTCATATTGTAATGTTTTTACCTATTAATATTTATAGTCACCTTCTTCTTCAAAATCACGATACATATCCTCAATCAGTTTGAAACAACCGTCAAGATTATCAAGCAATTCATCCTTCTCATTGTCACTTACTTCATCTGAGTTCTCAATATCCTTAGCCAAATAAATAGCATCATCTTCAATCATTTCCAAATCAGATATACTATTTGCATCATTTATATCATCAAACATATTATAAATTTCATCCATAATTTCTTCGAATAAAGGATTAACTCCCATATCACTTCTGAAATCCTTATTTTCTTTAACGACCCTTTTTACTATTCTGATTAAATCGTTTTCTGTTAATTTTAAAACCTTTTTCATATTATATTATTTTACTATAAATATGACCTATATTAAAAAATTAAACTATAAGACCATTTTACGTTTCTTAGCAAAAGCAAGGGCCGCCCCCTCCTTTGAGCCTAAGCCTTGTCCGTTGTGAACTATTTGTCGGCACAGTAGGAATCGAACCTACATGGGACCAATTAACCTTTCAACCGCGTATCAGACGGAGGGTATATGTGCCGTGTTTTAGTTTTTTTGAACAAAATTAACCATTTTTTGGTAATAAACGTTCAGTTTTACTAAATTTTTTGTGTCTCAAGTTGGATTAGAACCAACTGTAATTGAATATGTCAAAGAACCTTTTTTGAGCTCCGTACCAGAATCGAACTGATTTCTTCTGATTACAAGTCAGACGCATCGCCATCAATGCTTACAGAGCCAATATAAAACAAAAAACCCGAGATTTTTATGTCTCGGGTTTTACATTCCTTTTATTATGTAAGTTAAACGTTTTTAACTCATAAGTGAAAATACCCTCGACTGTTTACGCGTAATATAGCTAAACGACCACTGATTGCTCGGTAGACAATTGACCATATGTTTGAGTGTATTTTTCATTTCTATTATAATTATATCGTTTTCTAAAAAGTTTTAATTTCTTGTACAAAGATAGGAATCTTTTTTTAATTAACAAGTGATTTTTAAATTTATTTAATTTCAAAGGCACATCTCATAGGTCGTTTGGTTTTGGTTGCATCTTCAGGATTCCCAATAACAACACCATCTTTAATTGTAAATGCGTGTTGTCTAACCAATACAAAGAAAGTCCCCTTTGGGTTTTGTTTAACGAATGTTCCAACGGTCATGTTTCTTTTTTTAGTCACACCTTTTACAGTAATATCATACATTAATGATTTTAATAAATGATCATTGTGTCTTACTCCAAGAGGACGGATTTTTTTACCATTGACTTTTATTAAACTGTCTGACATTTTAACAAGAGTTTTAATAGTCCCATAAGTTCCTTTTTTTGGTTTTCTTCCAAACTCATCTGCAACGTATTTGTGAGCAAAGTCATAAGAAACGTCGAATGAAGACGCAAATGCTCTTACAACACAATCACCTCTTTCACTTTTAGCAATTACAGATTCAGTATATCCTTTAATCGCGTTTCCTGTCTTTTCGTATGGGAGTTTGTTTTTCATATTACAAAGATAACAAAAATAATTGACAGCAGAAAAAAGGTGTTGAAATGTTTTCAACACCTTTTGTAAATTTACAAAGTCGCAACGGGATTCGAACCTGTGACACGTCCACTGAGAGATTGCTCTACCATCTGAGCTATACGACTTACATTATCTATTAACCTGAATTAATAATAATTTTTATATTTCAGATTGTAAAGTAAGTTTTTCTTCATATTCAAAAAGTTCTTTAATGTATTGAAAATAATCTTCTGAGTTAATAAACTCTTCGTGAATTTGTTGGTGTATGTCTTCCATTTTTTTTATTTTTTTCTTGATTGTTTTATGATTTTTTTGATTTTTTTATTAACAAAAATAAAATAGGTATTAAAATTATGAAAATTAAAAAAACAAAAATAATATTATTGTTTGATTCCGAACCTTTCGAATATTTATTTATGTAAACAGAATAAACTTTATTCGAAGAAAACGTTGGTGCAAATGTTTGTCGAGAACTTGGATATTGATTTGATTGTGCTGCTGTTGATAAAATTCCCCCGTAAATAAATCCTATCAATAAAGAATCTGAATCTTTATTCATGACCGGTATTTTATCAAAATCTATGATACTGTAATTGTTTTTGTATTTAGATAAATTATTTGATAACACAAACACAGATTCTGAACCCATAAACGTATCAAGTTCTGTTTTATTGTAAAATGATTTTACAATATCTATTTCATAATTCTTTTCTAATGTTAAAATCTTTTTTGTAAAACTTGCGTTAGATGTATCTGAAAAACCATCTACTATTCCGCCCACTATGGTTGTAAACATTTTATTGCTTTCTTTTGAATACATTTCAATGTGTGCTGCAGAATAGTGATTTGAAGGTTGTTTAAATGGAAAAACTTTATATGATTTTTCTGTTAAATAAATTGGATTTAAATAAGGTGTTGAATTTTTTGAAGTGAAAACCCCTCCATAAATACTAATACCAACAGATTTTTTATCTCCTAATATTGCTGGAGCAACAACTAAATCTCGTCTATGAAATTGAGTAGTGGTATCTGGAAGATTATCTGTTATTATTTTTATTGTAGATGGATTTATAGAAATAGAATTTGATTTTTCTATTAAATCGAAAACCGTAACATTGTTTCTATATCTTTGTATTGGAGGTGGCAAAGTATCTGAATATTCTCCATAATATCTATGTCCAACACAAAGATAGAAACTACCATTTTCAAGTTTTATTAATTCCCCACCAGTAGCACAAACAGCAAAGTTCGGCTTTGAATCAAAAGCGAATATTGTTTCAAGCATTATGTTTTTTCGTTTGAGAGAAACTCTTTGTATTAATGCCGGTAAATTTATTCTCGAGATAGTACTATCTGTTATGAATTTCGATGAAGAAGATGAATCAGCCTTACCATATCCCCCACACAAATAAAGAAAATCTCCATATTGAGTTTGTTGCATATTTGTGGTTGCATACTGATTTTGAATTGTTTGTGGCAATTCATAAACACTCATACTATCAAGAATATGTTTTTTTGTATTATAAACATATATGTACTTATTAGCTTTTGAATAAGGAAAAGCAGGAGTTGGTTGATTTGGAAACCCGTGAAATCCATTTGTTCTTCCCCCTAACATAATCCAATAATCTTTATATGTGGCAAATGCAAAAGATTGTAATGCTGGGAGATTCTTAAAATCTTTATTTTCTACAATAGAAAAATTAAATTTAGTTTCTCCTAAATTTCTATTTGAACATGTGTAGAAAAATAGGCAAAAAGTGATTGCTAATAAGATCAGTGTTATAAGTGTTTTTTTCATATTTTAATTTTTTTATTTGTAGTCCCGTCAGGATTCAAACCTGAAATCTACTCATTAGAAGTGAGTTGCATTATTCAATTATGCTACGGAACCTTATTATTTAAACTTGTTTAACTTCGCATTTGTGACCTGAATCCGTGTTTACGTTCGCAATTTTTGACAATTCATCGGCGTCTTCTTTTTTTTAAAATTATAAGACTTCACCATGTGAATCTAACATAATTACATACATGTAACAAATATATCAATTATTATACAACATGTCAATTAACTCTCTATCGATGGGCGCATATTCTGTAGTGGTTGTCCAACCTTGATAAAATATACTTTCAGGATAATCATAACTATCATTTTGTAAACCCAAAGATTGAGTTAATTCTTCACGTAAAAGATGTTTTTGAGATTCAATATTTCTAGTTCTATACAAATCAACATACATATTGGCAGATGCATAATAGACCTCAAAATAACCCCAATTGTGTTCTAAAATTTCAGGTGAAACAAGATCATAACTTTCTTTAAAATCAGTGTGACTTCCAAAATAAATAAAAAAATTAGCATCTTGTTTGTTAGTTACAATTTCCAAATCAATAGGAATTATAATATCATTTAATTCATTTAAAATTCTTTGTAACTCTATAACCAAATAGTCTTTTTTTTCCCCGTCAACATAAATTTTTATGTCTTCGATCCATTTTAATGGATTAGTTCTTTCTTCACCATATTCACTACCGAAAACTATTTTTTTGTAATAGTTTTGAGCTTCTAAACTATGATAAATTTTTTTATTGTTACTCGATGTTTCTTTTACATTCTTGCCGCCACCTCCTTTAGTTATTGTAGTAGATTCTACAGGGGCAGATTCTGAATATTGATTATTAACAGTTTGAACTCGCTCAGAAAATGAATCGAACTTGTTTGTCTTACTTTCGGGAGAAAAAAAAACAAAAAATAAAACTATTGTAATTAAAATTGATAAGAGGGGAAATGACTTATCCATCATGTATAAATATTAATAAATTACTTAGTAAAATTAGAATCTTTGTTAATCAACATAAAACTCCAATCTTTATCAGGATTGAAATTGTGAGGTTCATTTTTCATTGATTTTATCAAATAAAAAGAGATAGAAATTACAACAATAATTGCTGCGAGTTTTGCGAGTTTGATAGTTTGGTTTTTCATAGTGTATTATTTTCTACAAATATAGTAGTTTTAAATTGAACAACAAACTTTTTTTTTATTTTTTTTTTAATTTGTTGTTGCTTAAAGACCTGACGCTTTATCGAAGTTGCTCAAAGCAAATCACTTAGACCGAAAAGTGGTCATCTATTTTGAGCAAAAGCTATCTGAAAAAAAATGGCCGAGCTTAACGATGAAATAAAAATTAATCAGTTCAATTTCGAACCCCGACTACTTAACCCTTTAGTGCTGCTGACCATCGAATAATTTAAAAGCATCTTCTATGCTGATCTTAGACGGTAGGGATCTAAGATGTTGAACCGGCAGTTGCTGGTAGTATATCCTTAGAAAATACATTACCAATATCTTTTCCTTTAACATTCGAAATAGTTTTTTTGGCTGTGTTTGAAATGTTTTTGAATGGGGATAGATCTATTTTATTGGTTACTTCTTTCAACATTGGACAAACAAATGTGTGTAATTTTTTGGATAAACTTTTATAGGTTTCCGTTTTACTAGTGGCTTCAACTAGTATTTCTTTTAATGCCTGACCAAAAAGATTATCTACCTGATTCTTGTTAAGTGATATCCTTACTTTATCAACAAAAGTTTCTAAAATAGCCTTTGTAGTTTCATCCACAAAATAGTTACAATCAGAAAAAAATTCTCCAATACGGTTTATTGGAACATTTGCGAAAGCATTTCCAATCGCTTGAGCAAAAAATGATGTTTCTTTAAAACCAAAATATTTTACAACACCTAAAAAAACATTTTTTTTGAGGAGTTGAATCAGTGCGGTGCCAATGGAACTTTTACCTAATTTGAAAAAGTCCATGAAAGCATTTTCAACTATTATAGGATCGTAACCTTGTTCTAAAAGTTTTTTTCTTTCTAATAATAAATTTTTGATTACCAAATCTTTTTTGTTCATATCTTATTTTACGAAATTTCTTCTTTTATATTCTTCGTTTAATAATTTGGTGATTTTTTTCTTAAAGTTTTCTCTGATTTCAAATTTTGGGTTCGGTGTTGGCTCACTTCTATCAAATCCTTGTTGAATGGCGTTTCTAAGATTAGCAATCCCATATTTACCAGTATCCGTAGATATTTGGTTAAACTCATCTCCCACACCAAAAGCTCCTGAAACAAATTTCATATCTCCACATTGAATGGCCAATATTTTGTTTTTCCAAAGGTCTCTAGTACATTCCTCCCTTGTTGTTGAAGATTTGGAACATTTATTTAACAATTTAATCACGTCTCTACAAGTTTCTCTGTTTGGAATTTTAAGAGTATCAGGTGCTGGATAAACTTTCAAATTTGGGTCTTGTGCTGCCATGACGGCCAAGGCCGGTAAATCTTTCGCAATGTCCTTCAAAAAGAAACCAGCATTTGCCTCAGGACTTTGAGCATCCTCTGGTTCGATTCTTGTTAAACCATTAGCATTCAAAACTACATCAGTTTGTCCTGCTTTTTCTTGGTTTTGATTTGTTAAGCCACGTCTTTTGTAGACATAACCTGTCCCTTTGTAGTCGGGTAAAACTTTTTTACCTGTAGTCGGCCACTCTAAATCACCATATGGAATTTTATCAAATTCACCCTGATAAGCACCTTCTGGATAGTCAACCTTATATTCTGGGTTAGATTTTATGAATCCAGAGAGTTGATCTTTTTGTTCACTACTTAAAGTATCTTTTCCTAATTCACTTACTTCTTGCATTTGTTCACAGTCATACCCCCAACCTTGTGTATATTTTTGTGGTGATTGTCCTGATTTCACATTATAAGTGTAAAAAGATCTTTTACTAGTTCCTGGATCTACGATCGCAAAAAACATTATTATTGAGCCGTCCTTCAAAGGATTGGATGAAATGTAAGCAATTTCAGTATTTCCCTTCAAACCAGGAAATTTAACAATATCTTGAGTATCTAAGCGTTTAACTTTTCGATCCCCAACCTGTGCTTTAAAATCAGAACAGTAAGTCCTTCCTTTTTCTAAAATATCTTCTTGATCTTTGTAATTAAACCCTCTAATACCATTTTCTACTTCAAGAAGAACTCTTCTTATAATTTTGTTTATTTTCATAACTTTTTATTTAATAAATATCTCCGATTTAGAAAAATTCAAATTACAAAAGGGTGTTTGATTTTCCTCGTGTGATTTTATATAAATCTTTCCATTTAACTTTATAGTCGATTTGGTTTGCAACACTTCTATTTAGTCCTGTTTCCCATTTTGTTACTGTAGGATACGGTGCCGCCGCACCAGTTCCAGCGGCGTCTTGTTCTTTAATTTCATCGTTTGAATTTTTTTCGAAACTATTTTCTGAGTAAGTATATTTTTTCAATATGTAAATAATTTCTTCTAATTCCATTATTTTTATAAATATTAGTTTAATTAAAAAAAAAGAAGTATATTTGTTAAAATAAACATTTATGAAAAATATTCTCATTCTACTCTCATTTCTTTTTGTGTTGTCTTCATGTTTGAAATACTCTCAACCTCAACTACTTAGTTTAAGTGGTGAGTATCGGATTGATAAAATTACTTATGAAAATAAAGATGACCAATCTCAAAATATGGTTTTTTATCCTGGTGACATATATATAAATCCAAGCGAAACTAAACCAATAGATACGATCATACTTGGATTTACACGTTTAGCTATGGATTATACTTTTATTTATTTTGACCCTATCGATCTTTCTAGTGGAACAACAATTTGGAATAAAAAATTCACATATATTACACAAGGTAACAGAAGTTTGAATGATTTAGGTTACATAATATTTGATTATAATGGAACTCGTCGTGTTTGGAAAATTATTGATGATGGGTTAGAAAGTTTAGTTTTCAGGACTTCGGGTAGTTATGATTTCGGTAACAACAGTAGTGGTGAAACCACAACTATGTTTTTGACTCGAGTTGGTCCTTAAATCAACTCGGGGTTTGGTATATTGTCTGAATTCACTATATAATACTCGTTCAAAAATAAAATAAGAACATCCTCATCAATAGATGGAGATTGTAACCAATAATATTCATCTTCGATATCGTCCTCGTGAAAGTCATAATCTTCTATGAATAAGTTATAACCAAAGTCTATAGCCTCATTTAAGTCTATCATGTCGTTTCTTATTTCATCATCGGAGTCAATATTAAATCTGAATTGTACCTCAACTTGATTTGAATTTTCATGTAAATAAAAAAATACTAATTCCTGTATTTCCATAAATTTAATTATAGTTTTTAAATCTATTAAACATATCAAAAGATTCATTCAATTGATTTTTAAACTCATCTATTAAATCTTCATCAATTTCATAAAAAATTTTTTTATCAAAACCCTCCGTAATTTCTTCAGTCGAAAAATCTTCTAACTCATCAATATCGTACTCGTATTGGTTTTCATTATTCTCCATTTCATCATCAAATTCATTCTCTGATGGTGATGAATAAACATTGTGAAAATATTCTAAATTGTTATTAAACGTATCGGGTATCTGTTCTGAATCGAAAGTTCCGTGTTTCAAGTCATTTGGGCCATCACCAATTCTGTTCAGAGGACTTTCATTGATATTAAAATTTGTATATTTTTTAACATCCCCTCGCGAATTTACAGTTATACCCATTTTGTCATTTGCCAAATCTTGAACATACAAAGGGTATTGATTGGATTCTTGATTATATTTTGTAACATAACCATCATATAAATGTTTATGTTGATCTAAAATATTTTCTCGTTCTTGTTTCGATACATTAAAAAAATATGCGTTCATAATTATAATTTTTTATATAAATATCTTTTTTTATATTAATTTCCTAAAATACAATATAAATTAAATATCAAATAAATAAAATAATTATATACCAACGATATATTTACCAATAACATGGATATTTTACTGACAGAATCTCAATACAAAAAACTATTGGTTGAAGAAAAAAGTGATAAGATTTACTTAAATTTATCAAAGAATAAAAATATTGTAAAATCTATATTGAATGACGTAAAAGAAAAACATAATATAGATTTTACCGCAGCGGTAACTTGGGGATTTGTTATAGGTGGATTTATTGGCCCAATCTCAGATTACATAAAAGGATTATACACCAATCTTTCGGATTCAGATGTTATTTTAATATGTTTTGGAATAATATTAACTTTTTTTTCTTCAAACAAGGAAAAATTATTTAAGGTCCTTCAACTAATTAAGGAAAAAAAATTGATATCATTCTTTGATAGGTCTATTTCTAAGGCAAATGATTTGAAAGATGCTTTTTTTAATTTTTTAGAAAGTTTAAACATAACTTTTTCGAAAACATCAAACATGCTGGCATATTGTTTTCTTATTCCAATTATACCATTAATAAAAGATTTAGCAAGTTTAGATTTGGACTCTGAAGAAGTTTTATTGGTTTTGAAATCATTGACACATTACACGGGAACAATCGTAAGCTCCACAATTTTGACTCAAATTTTTAAAAAAATGATTGAAAGATTTAAATCTTAGAATTTCTATCGAATATAAGATCAATTACTTTTTCAGATTCTTTAGTACTCATAAGATGAATATCTTGGTGAGTTTGAAACCAATTTTTCACTAAATCTTCGAATGGTTTTTTTGTAATTTTTGACATCCTTCTAAAACCAAACACCTGAGCATCAACTTCTTTAGGTTGAGAATAGTATTTTAATCCTTCTTTTGGTTCCTTACCCCCCAATTTAAATAATCCCTGATTTTTTTGGTCCAAATGTCTTAGTTCATGTGCCATTAATTCATTTAATTCTCCAATCAAATTATAGGTTATAATTTTTTTTACTTCAGGATTATATACAATTTTAACAGTGATAATATCCGATTCGTAATCATAATCGGCATTTATTTTGAAGTCATCAATAATATTTGATTGATCCAAATACAATTCAACAGAAAATACTGCGTTAGGAAATTCATATTCTAGTTCACCTGTAATTTCTTCAGGTAAATAAAATTCACCGTCATCATTAGTTTTGTAGATTTCTATAATATCTTTTATGGCAACTCTAATTGGTTGCCTCATTTTTTGTTGTTCTATAATTAATTTTTTTTCAATCAAATCCATATAAATAATATATAATAAATTTTTTTATAAAATACATGACTAATTGTTATTTGATATCCTAAACAATTTTGAAAAAATAAGTTACCAAGTTCTACAAGCCCAATATCTGGCTTTCCATCTTGGTCCAGGATTATCACAGTTGTGTCTAGCTCTGAAAGATTTTCTTCTCGCAGGATTATTTTTTTTGATGACCATTCTTTTTCCTTTTGCGGATTTACCACCAAATCCAAAATTAACTTTTACCACATTGCCTTTGTCATTTTTAACATATACTTTGAACTTTTTTACATCACCCTGCATAATTTTACCAAGTTGAACTTTTCTACCTTTATATTCTGACTCAGTCAAAAAATTTTTATCTTCTATAGGGACTTCTAAATATACTTTTTGGCCACTTTCCAAAGTTACTAATTTACCCAAATCAGACTCAACTAAATCGATGTCATTTTCGTTCAAGTCAATAAGACCATTATGAAATAAATAACGAACCTCATTTATTAAATTTAAAAATGATTTCGAATAAATCTCAAAAATGTTATTAATCAAAGGGATACCATGTTTGATATGATAATTCAAACTTTCTGAAATTTGGACATCTCCAATAATTTTCATAGGATAATTGATTTGTTTCAACAATTCTTCCCTAACTATGTTTTTTAAAATTCTCATAACATGCGATATTTATTAGATAAATAGTAGATAACCAAATAAAATTATTTATAAAATGAAAAAAAGAATGTTGAATGAATATCAAATAAATAAAATTGTAAAAGATATTTTATCAGAACAAGAAACTAGTGAATCTAAATCAAAAAAAAATAAAAAACCAAGTTGTATTCCTGAAAATATAATAAATTTGGATGAGATGGTTGGTAGATCCGATGAATATGATAGGTACACTATTGGCATTTCAAAAAGAAGAACTGGTGTTAACTCATTAGTTGATACTTTAGGAATTTTAAATAACATCAGACTATTCAAAGACATCAAAGATGGTGGGTCACATTTGGCCTATGAAATGATGAATAACTTAAACAGGTTTAGAAATAAAAATTATTATGATGAAACAACAGGAGAGTGTCATAAAGCTATGGATAAAATTATAGAGTTATATAAAGAAAATGAACATGGAACGGAATTGGTAAAAGACATAGAACGTGTTTTGAATCTCCAAACCAAGGAAGATGAATATACTCCATCTTCGAGGGCTAAAGAATACCTGAAACAATCAATAAACTTAGTTAAAGGTTTATAAAATGGCAAAAAAGGTGTCAAATTCAACAACTTCGAACAAAGTTATTTTTGGAAAAAAAACTGTAGGTAAATTAAAGAAGAAATTTGGTCCAAAAGAAGAAAAACCTAAAAAATACAAAGGACAAGGAAAATGAAAAAAAAAATTAATGGGTTAATGTGTAGTTATTGGAAACCAACCCCCAAAAAATGGAGAAGAATTGGAGATTCAATGTTGGCAGTAGCATCTGTACTAGCAATTGGCGGTTTGTGGCAGTTTGACAATTTAAAAGACATATTCACAACTTGTGAAATTAAAATAATGATAGTATCGTCTATTGTTTTAGGTGTAATTGGCAAGTTTTTAACTAATTTTTTCAAGGAGGAAACACCAACAAATGAGTAAAAATACTCTATTTTTGGACTAAACCTTCCTATTTTTGGGGGTTTTTTTTGTGTGTATAAAGACAAAAAACAACCCGAGATAGGTCCTTTTTTGGTAATTTTACCTATCTTTTACCTATTTTTTTACCCATTTTACTCATTATTTCATTAAATTTAGTCATATTTTCTTGAATATTACCCATTTGACCTCCGAAATTACCAATATTTTGATAAAAATTTTCTAAATTACCCAAATTTCCAAGGTTTTGTGTGAAATTTGATGGATTTTGCATGTTTTTTAGGTCTTTTAAGGTAGAAAATAGTGATTTTCCGTATTTTTTCCACCAAATAATGAATAAAATGGTTGTAAAAAGTATAATTATACTAAAAACTAATAGAGAAATGGATAATAATGTCATAATATGTTTGTTTTTATGAAAAAATCATCAATTTTTGTGATATAATCAAGTATTTTAGTAAAAAAATACAATTATCTACCCATAAAGTGTTTTACAAGCTCAGTTGAGAGTCTATTTATTTTATTTGTTGCCGATCTACCTGTAATTTCTTTATTATTTTGTTCTAAATCACTAACTGCGGCTGAAATCATGATATTTCTGACATTATCTGACATTTCCATGATTTTTTCAATGATTTTTTCATCATCTTCATCCAAATCTCGTTGCATTCGGTGTAAATTGAAATATCCCTTGAGATAATCCTTTGTTTGACCTAAAAATTGTCCTGATTGGAACATATTTACTATTCCTGACTGTCTGATTGCCTCTAGATACTCCATAATGTACTTCAAATCAGACTTTTTAAAGAGTCTTGACCATTCATGACGACTAATTAATTCATCTAAATCAGTAATTACACGATTTTTAGCTTCATTTAGGTCATTTTGGGTAAATTCGGGGTCCAATATCCAAGAATCAACATTTGGTAATATAGAAAGAGTACTAATTACTTTACCGTCGTCATCTAACCATTCAACATTATATATGTAATTGGGTGATCCACCTAAAGTTGGTGCTTGAGCAATTCCTGTGACCCTTCCTTTGGTTCCTGTGTCAATATATTCATCTGGCATGTAGACCAAAATAATACGATCATTCTGTTTTAACTCAGGATTTTTCTTTTTACTCATATAAATAAATATCTATCACTTAATGAGCGTAAAACTACCATAAAACTCTTTTATTTCATTGATTTTAGAACTCTTGAACTTCAATTTCCAAGTATATGTTCCATCCTGACATGGAATTTTGTTATATGTACCGTCCCAACCTATTTTCGTGTCAAACGATTCCCATATAATATGTCCCCACCTGTTCAAAACAACGAAAGAATAGTCAAAAATGTCAACACCTGAGGTAATTATTGGTTTGAAAACATTATTTTTTTCGTCACCATCGGGTGTAAAGGCATTTGGTATGTAAAATACTTCATTGGGGCACAATTCTAACGTTACTGTAAACGATTGAGGGTTAGAAACACACCCATTATCCCATCTAACACCTTGAAAAGTGAATATTCCGTCTATACCCCATGTTAAACTCAAAGTGTAGTCAGTAATTGTGTCGTTAAACACATACCATTCGTTGTATCCACCACTAGGAGAGTTTAAACTAAACGCATCTTGTACAATATCACCCTCACAGATTTGGTGATACTCTGTATTTTTACCAACAGAACCGTTTGTAATTGGAATTATTGATGGTCTTGAGTAAGTTTGTACAAATATAGACGTATCGAACATACATCCTGATTGTGTATAGGTGTATGTAACCTCATCGAGACCAAAAAATCCATTATTTGGACAATATTGATTACTAATTACATTGAATCCACTTAAAATTCCATTAGGTGGAGTTGCGTTTAATGTAATACAATTGTCATATTCGCAGAATGGACCTACTTGAGTGATGACAGGAAAAATATTTAATACAACTATAGAAAAAGTTTGAGGTACTGACTGACAACCAAGTTGATTTACACCAATGACCGACAAAGTATTAATGTAAAACCCCCCATTTACACCAGTTACATCTAAGTATATTTGATTTGTTCCTTGTCCTGACGTAATATTTCCTATCGTGTTGGTCCAAACATACCCGAGGTTAGGAAAAACACTTGTAACGTTGTATATATTACTCGTAGATATAAAACAAACGGTATCAGATCCTGTAATTGGGTTAATTGTTACAAGTGGTGGATCAACTAATGTAGTTGTTTGAGTTGCGGGACAGTTATTTGCGTCTGTAACGGTAACAGAATAATTTCCTGAACATAAATTGGTTGCAGTTTGAGTTGTTTGACCATCATTCCAAAGGTAAGTGTATGGTGCAAGTCCATCAACAGGATTAACAACTGATGATCCATCACAATAACCAAAACAAGTCGGGGTTGTTGAGGTTACTGTTGGTATTTGTAGTGGTGGAGGATTTGATAAAGTTGACGTTCCATTATAAACACAACCATTAGCGTCTGTTAGAGAAAAGTTATATGTTCCTGAACACAAGTTATTTAGTGTTAGAGTGTTTGATCCATTACCCCAATTGATAACATATGGGGCCAATCCACCAATAGGGGTAACAACAATAGTTCCGTCACAACCATTATTACATAAAGGATCGGTTGGTGTAATTGTTGGTGGTGGTAAATTGGGAGTTGGTGTGACTAAAATAGTATCAGGACCTTGACCTGCACCTACATTACAAGAAGACCACCCAGCATTACAAGTGGGATAAACAGGTTGACAGGTATAATAAGCCCCTCCGATAGGTGGTGTAACCGTAATACTTAATCCTGTTCCTATTGGATTTGGATTTCCTACTTGATACCAAGTCCAAGTTGGTTGAATAGGCCCTCCACTTGGGGTCCATCGGTAAGCATTGTTAACTGTGGTCCATTGAGTTGAGTTTCTACCTACAACCGTTACAGCAGTATTACCTAAAAGATTGTGAATTCCTTGAACTGCGGTTCCATTCGCCCATTGATTACAGGCAGGTTTATTTGCAATATGATTTTCAATAACATTTGTTGATTCGTAAAGTATAATATGAAAAGTTCCTTGCAAATTGGTACAAGAAAACATAGGGACACTAATCCAACTAACTACCAATTTACGACATGGGGCAACTCCTTGAACCTCATAACGAATTTGACCTCCTAAACTTGGATTCCAATCTTGCCAAGGACCCATAATACAATTTTTTGGAACGGCAGCATTTGCTGAGGGTATTGCTTGAGTGACAAAAGTTGCTGGCTGAACTCCAACCCCTAAAGAAACCCACCCATTCGACCCAACACGAAACTGTGTGTAGCTAGAACCATAAAAACAAAACGTGAACCCAATATTAAAAGTATTGGATTGCGAATCATCTGAAAGTTGAATTAAAGTTCCGTTATTTACTTGAGCTACATAAGGTATGTTAGTAACGCCATAATTCGAAGTTCCTTGTGGTAAAGCATTCGGGCCACATTGTGAAAGATCTGCAGTCAATGTTGTTTGATTTAACCCGCAAGGTAAAGTTAAATCAGGTCCAATGTAAGGACAATTTTGTGAAAATATCAAAATTGGTAATAAAAATAAAAATAAAATGTGTTTCATAAATAAAATACGTTGTTAAATTTTTAGAGTTGTTAGTAAATAAAAAACTAAAAATTAACATTTTTATTTTTAGCTTTTAGTTCTTTCCATTCGAGGTAAATTGTATGAAAAACCATTAAATTAATCAACATGCACAGAAAAATTTCTAAAAACCAATGCCAATCAACTTGTGTTACTCCCACATGTGTTCCAAACCACATGAAAGACCCATACCTATTCATAATAGTCAAATATAAATGTTTAAAAAAATCTAACATATTATATAAATATCATTTTACAAAAATATTTTTTTGTTATATTATTAAAGAAAAAAAAATGAAAATTGTTGAAGTGAACAGTACCGTGACTGTTAATTACACGGGAAAATTAGAAGATGGATCTGTATTTGATACTTCATTGATGGAAGGTCGTGAGCCATTATCGGCAACTTTGGGTCAAGGTTCTTTAATTTCGGGATTTGAAAAAGGTCTTTTGGGTATGAAAGAGGGTGATAAAAAAACTATCGAAATGGATCACACCGAAGCTTATGGTGATTTTAGACAAGATTTAGTTGTTGAAGTGCTAAAAGACAAAGTTCCTGAAAATGTTGAGGTGGGTCAAATGTTACAAACTATGACACCACAAGGACCTATGAATGTGATGGTTAAAGAAGTAAATGAGACTAATGTTGTTTTGGACGCCAATCATCCGTTGGCAGGAAAGAAATTAATTTTTGATTTGGAACTTGTTTCTGTAAATTAATTTTTCAAATTTAATTTTATTTTTTTAAATTTGTTTTCCACAACAAAATTATAATACTATATTAATATGATGGACCCAATAGATGAGACTGATTTATATAAAGACCTACCGAAAAAAAAATTAAAAAAAATAATTAGACAATATAAATTTTTGTCTTTTACAAACTCAGAGTTATATTATTTTTTATATACTATTTCAATTTTTGGTGGGACTTTTTTATTTTTTTTCGGAGTTTCGTTTGATTCCCTTTTCATGATGTTTTTATTACATTACATTTTCTTTTGGGAAATACTTTATAAAACGACAAACTTTAGATCTTCAGACAAAAAAGAAAAAGAAGAAATCGATCAGATCATAGAAATACTCGAAGATCATCTTAAACAAAAGAAATGAAAAACCCCTCTTTATTTCGGGGTTTTATTAACTTTCCATTCTTGAATCTCTGATAGCGGCTCCTTTGAGTGCCATAATAAAACCAGCAATTAATAATGCCGCACTAAGAGGCGCTCCACCCATGTTACCAACAAAATCATGGACTCGTATCATGAGTTGGCCAGCGTCAGTGTAACCTAAAGCTTGACTTATAATACCAAGCATACCGGCCCCCGCCATTCCAATACCACCACGAATCATTGCTTTTTCTTTAAATGATTTCATTTTGTCTGATATATCTTCTCTTAAAAACATATCAACCATATCTTCAGTTTTTTTATTGATTACCAAATCTTCAAGTTCTTCGATTTCATCACTTTCCAATCTTTTTAATTTTCTATCAAAAAATTTAGCGACTGCATGAACCGCATCTTTTTTTGACATTCTATCGAATTCATTATCTTCCATTTTTGGATTTTCCATTTCAATTGACATCATTTCTTCTTCAGTTTCACGAACGAGTCTTCTTACTAAAGAATGAAATTCATTTTCTGTTAATCTTATTATTCTTCCCATAATTTTTGTTTTGTTTATAAATATTTAGTTTTTACTAAAAATCACTTTTCCTATTATTTTTTTGATATTGTGATTTTATAATTGTATTCATTTGCAACACCTAAATTTAAATTTTCTGATTTTCCCCAATCAAATATAAGTTTTTCCAATTCATCTACGTATGTTGCGGGAACTTTGGTCGCAATTCTAATTTGTTTAATATCCTTTGGTTGTGGTATTGGTGTAATGTCTTGGGTTTTTATTGGGTTTTTATCATAGATTTTAGGTGAAGTTCTTGTATTGTCTCCAATATCACCTTTGGCGTATACGTCAGTAAGTTTCGAACCTGAAATTGTGATATTTACATTTTGGTCTTTTTCTTGATTATCTGAATCACCAAGACTTGCATTTCCTTTTTGGAAAGTCATATTAGGTATTTTAAGACCTTGTAAATATGTTATCATATTATCTCTTCTTTTAGCGGCTAACTCTGTATTTTTTTTTATGGCTTCTGTTGAGCCGGCCTTAAAATTTCCCCACTTAGTATTTGAACTAGACCCATTTACGGTTACCGTTCCTCCACCAGATTGACTTATTCGTTGAATTTGAAAAACCGCATTTTTAACCCCTTGTGCATTTGGATCAATTTGGTCGTTACCTAATTTAAAGTTATTACTACCCTCAACATTAATTACAGTTGGGATTTTCGCCGGACCTTTGGCTCTTTCCCAACTCGCGGTATTTTGATATCTTGCATTTAGGTTTGTTTTGTCCTCTAAAGAAACTAGATCATTAATACTTTTTAAATTTCTAAACGTTGTTTCTTTTTCATATAACAAGGGTTTCACGTCCCCCATACTTGATTCTAATAATTGTTTAAATCTTTTTAATTTCATAGAATATATTTCTATATAAATATAACTCAGTATTTATTTTTTTATAAAACAAAAAGGTTTTCCATTTTTTATTATTGTAATTCCCAATTCATCGGATGGTCTATCAGGATTAAAAATCATATCAACACCATTAACTCTTTTTTGTGACTCATCTTTTAAAGTATTTTTATCGAAAAAAATCATGTTTAAATCTGATTTTAACATTTGAGAAAAACAATTAGGAATTATATCAGGATCAGGTATAGGTCTTCGGTAGTCCATTTTATCAGGTTGGACTCCTGGTAAATTAGAAAAAACCATTTCGTCAATTTCTTGACCTCTTTTATATTCCAATAGGTATTTGATTTGGTTTAACTCTTCATTGATTCTCATATAAATAAATATTACACAAGTAGTTCTTCTAAAAAATCAACATAGTCAATTCCTTTGAAAATAATTTCATCAAAGTATCTTGATTTTATCCACTCGGAAAATTGTTTTATAAACTCTTCTCTGTGTAGTGGTATAAACTCTGAGAACTCAATTTCATGAGGTCTAAGAGTCTTAATTTCTTTAGTTGAGGGGTAATATAATATTTTAGGGGTTAGTTCGTCATCTATCGTATAGAAGATAAAACACATTTTACCAAATATCTTCGACTCTACTGGAATAAGTTCACCATAGACCAAATCAAATAAATTGGAACTTGCTTTTTTCACAATAAAAATATAGGAAATTTTTAAACTTCATCAATCCTTTCTATCCAATTCTCAGAATGATCACTATCAATAGTTTGTTGGTCAATTAAATTACCTTCCCATGGTTCGTATTCACCAATATATGATAATTCACCTAAAATTTTTTCGTTTAAAGGTATGAAACTTTTCATCTCAGTTCTATAAGTATAATCTACCGTGTCTATTTCTTGAAACACATGAGTAATTTTGAATGTTCTTAAATTAGGTCTTTTGAGAGGGGGATTAAAGTCATCATTCATTATTATGATTGCAATAAAGTATGTTACATCTTCAAAACTAACATTACTTAAATATGAATTTAATTCTTTTGTTATAATTTCAGATAACTCTCCAAAATTATTTTCAACATCATCTATGTCTTCAAGATACATACCATACGATTCCAAAGATTCAATTATGTTTTGGATAATAGGTATAATTGCTTTATCGGAATATTTTTGGTATGGTTTCATAGTTTTAAATTTTTTATTTTTCTGATATGATATTCCAAGTTTTCATTCGCCCCTTTAATTGTATTAGAAATTTCAGTCATTAAATCTAAAATAATCTTTTTTTTATAATCTTCCATCGAAGATTCGGTTACGTCTTCTAATATTTCATATAAGTCTGATTCAATTTTTTTGTCATTAATAATTTTTTTTTGTAACTTTTCTATCAGGTCTTGAACCTGTGATAAATATTTTGTATAATAATATCCTTTCCCTCTGAAATATCCTTTTATTCCTTCCCAAGTTGATCCCTCATTCAAATTTTGTCGTTTAACCGTATTTTGATTTATCTCATTAACTGTTCTTTCTACAAGATTGATTAATTGTTTTTCGTTTAGTCTTACAATTTGTTTCATAGTTTTTTTATTTATAAATATATCCGAAAACAACAAAAAAATGGACCCGTTTACCTAAGATGACAACCTAAGTGGATTATTAAATAAATTAAAAAAAACCCGAAGGGTTCGGTCGGTCAAAAAAACCGACGAAGTCGGGGTCCGCGGTGTCCGGCACCCGTTAAAAAGGAAGAATTATCGTTTTTTAGGTTTTTTATATTGGTATAAATCGTAAGTCCTTTCAGTAGTGCTAATTACCTCTCCATCATTATCAAACCTCTCGATATCTCGGTATTTTCCTGTAAAATAATTATACTCAATACAATCACATTTAATTCCCGTTTTCAAAGTGAAATACTCAAGAACCACTTGTGAAAAAACTTTTTTTCTGTTAATGGGAATAAAACTCTCAAAATCAGTTGTAAAATCACCATCTAAAGATAATTCTCTTTTACATCCTTTTGTAATTGGCCCCTTACGCCAAAAGGTTGCAAAATCACTACCATCAGTAGTTTTAACATTTCTATAACTGGATCCTTTTTCATAAGGGGCAACAACTAGATCACCAATAAAACTATTGAAGTATTTTAAAAGAACTCTTCTATACTGATCTTTAGAGATAATGTATTTCATATAGAAATAAATATTTTTATTTTCTAAATGGTTTTTAGTTTTTTAAAAAATTAGTTGTTTGATTTTTTTTACGCTTGTTGACGCAATAATTCGTCAAATTGTGCGATACTATCTAAATAATTTTTTTGAGTTAGATTATCCATTTTATCAGCCAGACGGTTATAAACGTTATATAATTTATTTCTGTCTTTTTGTAATTTTTTCAAATCGCTTTTACCTTGACGGAACTCTTTTTTAATTTCAGATGCCGATTTAAGATCCGCACTAACTTGGGGATCTGTTTGTGCTGTTACCGCTTGTCCTGTTGCCAATTGTTGATTTGAAGCTTTTGATTGTACTTGCATTTGATTTAATGGTGTTGCTGCTAATTTAACCTCAGGTGCGTTTGATTGTACTTGCATTTGATTTAATGGTGTTGCTGCTAATTTAACCTCAGGTGCGGGAGAACTACTTGTTCCTATTGGTGATACCGCAGGTGCTTTAATTTGTGATGCAAATTGTTTATTTAAATTATCTATTGAGGATTTCCATTTCGGATTTGTAGATAAATCAAATTCGTTATTATTAGCAACACTTTTAGCATACCATTTTCCATCTTTGTAACCATATACGTAAGATTTGTCGTTAGGATAATTGTATTTGTAATCAACACCAAATTTACTTGTTGCCGTAGTAGCAGGAGTTGTTGCCGTAGTACCAGGAGTTGTTGCCGTAGTACCAGGAGTTGTTGCCGTAGTACCAGGAGTTGTTGCCGTAGTACCAGGAGTTGTTGCCGTAGTAACAGTAGATTGTGTCTCTTCTAAAAGATATGCCCTTTTAGTAGCCGCCTCATGTAAGCCTAAGATTCTTCTTTTTTCTTCTTCTGTGATTAAAAATATATTTTTTTTCATAAAATTATTTATTAATAAATACAACCACTTATATAAAATGGAAAATAATTTTTAAAATTATCTAACTCTAAATGTTTTGGTTCTTCTACATCCCGTTCCACTTGATCTTGGAATCCAACTTGATAATGAGATAATTGCTTTTAACAAAAGATATAAAACAACAACCCCAATTGCAATCCACACCCACAAAGGTGCTGTAACCCCAAGGATTGTTGTTGCAACAAGAAGAGCTCCAGTTTGTTCTTGCAAATTAGAGGTTTCATCTGATTGATCTTCTTTTTTATTGGATTTTAATATTTGTTTAATTTCCTTAAACGCTGATTTAAGGTCTTCTTTATTTTTAGATTTAACCAAATCTTCAATCTTTTGTTTTATTTCTTGAAATGCGGTAACGGACTCAGGTTTTTGATTTGAATCAAGTTCGATCTCATCAAAACTACAACTACTTGCTTCTTTTGCCATTTCAGGATCTATTGGTTCCCCCACTTCAGTAGACAATGTGGAAATCGCAGTTGAGAACTCTTGAGAAGATTCTTCATTTAAATACCTTTGTTCTAAAAGAAGATTTGAATTTTGAATGTGTCTTATTTTACTGTAACTTCTGTTCATAATGTATTCTTTAGTAATAAATATATTGGTTAAATAAAAAACCCCACCTGTTGAAGATGGGGTTAATTTTATTTCACAATCCCTATAAAACCTTTTTCACCATAAAAATACACATCGTTATAACCTGGATAAGCCCAAGTTCCATTTACATCTGTTTTCATATCTTTTACATATCTTGATAAATTTGACAGATTATTTACAGTCTTATTATAAGTTTCTTGTGTTGGAGGGACATTTGAATCACTGGCGATTAGTTTTCCATCTTTATCATAATAATCAAATCTATCACCATTTATAGTATATTTCCAAGTGCCTTTCGGACAATAACCTTCATCATCCATACTCTTCCTTTTTTTTTCTTCAGGTTTACAATAAGAATTATCTTTGTTTTTTTCTTTTGACCAAGTTATCAAAGTTGTTATACCATTATTGGTTTGTTCCATAATCAACGGTCTAACATTTCCCATTGTTGATTCTAGTAATTGTCTAAATCTATTCTTGTCCATAATTTTGTTTTATTATAAATATACCGATATTCTATATTGGGAAATAGTTTCCAAATTTTTCCAGAAATTCTTTTTTGATATTTGGGTTCTTTTTAAAATCAGGGTCCTGTTTCTGTGGAAAATAAAAAACCCCCTCTTTATTAGAGGAAGTATTGTCAACCCAAAGGGAAAATTTTTAGAAATAACCAAATAATATTAATCAATATTCATAAACCCGCCCATATCGGTGGGGTTATCTCGTTCATTCTTTTCCCTTTCAATTTCATCCGTTACCCACCTAACAGCTTGTTCCTTAGTGTCATAAGATAATTTATTTAATCTTGCTAATTTATCCGGTGCTTGGTAATTAGTTGGGTTATCTTGGTAATAAACATAAAATTTAGCTCCCTGCTGATATACATAATAATTCCTTACATTATCTTTATCAAAGTAAAATTGTCTTGGACCATCCACCATTTGATTTATAGTTGTTGTCTGAGTGGTAGCCGTGGTTGCTGTTGTGGTAGCCGTGGTTGTTTGTTCCTTTAACAAAATTCTTCTTTGTTCTAAAAGAAGATTTGAATTTTGAATGTGTCTTATTTTACTGTAACTTCTGTTCATAATGTATTCTTTAGTAATAAATATAGTGTTCTTTATAAGTGTGGAAAATAAGTTCCAAATTTTTCCCAAAAATTTATTTTGACAGATGAGAGTTTATTTAAAATCAGGGTCCTGTTTCTGTGGAAAATAAAAAGCCCACTCTTATTAGGAATGGGGGGGTTAATTAAATAAATATTTTATTTGTTTAACATTTTTAGGTTACTCCGGCCAAATGTAGGAATAAGCTCTTGTACGCTAAATTGGTTAGGCATATCTGAGTAGTATTCGAAAAGTGAAATGTGTTTTCTTCGACGCTTCATGTCTTTAATTAACTAATCCAACCCCAAAGTATCCACGTTTTTGTCACAAGCTGTGATTGAAGGATCAAATTGACGCAAATGTCTAAGTATTTCTTTTATAACAGGTCTGTTAGTGCCTGCTTCACCTTTAAGATAGTGATGCGCATATTGAAATATAGTTTGAGGTTCTTCATATTCGGAGCCCGAGGATGTGTAGGTATTTACAGGCATTTCAGTTTGTAACCAACACATTAAACCTTTCTTTTGTTTTTTCTTACATTCTGCTTGTAATTCATCAAGAGTTTTTTTATCAGAAACCGCATAAATTGCACCCTTAATTGCTTCTTCGTCGGTGCCAAGACCGAAAAAATCACCATCGTACATTCCTTTAGCTATGTAGTCATAAATTACTTTACCTTTACTACCACAAAGTTCTTGGGAGGGATTTGTTTTACATTTTCTACGAGGATAATCTGTATTACTAATAGCAATATATTGAAGTACTGTATCTTTTTCTTTGTTCTCCATTAATCGTTGTTGTACGGCACGGTGCAAGCCATGCTCATTAATGTTTTCCATGATTGATTTAAGTACCAATTCTTTTTTTCTTTTAAAAAATTCATTTGTTTCTTGTTCATTGATTACTCGTTTAACAATTCGAGCTAAATCATTTTCAGTAAGTCTTATTATTTTTTTCATTTTAACTTTCTTTTTAATTTATCTAGAATGTCTTCCATTCTTCTTATATTTTTTTTTACAATTTCTTTTGAATCTTCCATTTTTCTTGAATCACCTCTTTTCATATCACTAATGTAGTCATCCAGTGAAAGATTGAGCCTTTTTGATACACCCCTCAAATCATCCGCCATATTATTAACATTTTCACTAATGGTCTGTTTTACAATACGATAAAATCTGATTCTGTAAGTCTTATTATTCTTTTCACTATACTATTTTTTATTATAAATATATCAAAAAACAAAAAAACCCCACACTTGATAAGAATGGGGTTAAATATTAATTTATTTATTCGGCAGGTTCAAAAAACAATCTATACACTTTTTATTGCCCATAACTTTATTTTATAATTTCCCAAGCGAAATATATACAACTATCTGAACAATCCCACGTATCTAATAATTTACCACAATCTAAGACAGATACATGTTTTGCAACTCTAATAATGTATTTACTATTAGGATTTAATTTACTTAATTCTTTTGCAGTCATTCTATTCTGTCCTTCAATTGCTGGAAATGAAATTTTTTTATGTTTGAAACCTAAATCATTAAGAGTTTTAGTAATCTGTTCTTGCCATTTACCTTTAGACGAATCCCTACTAGCTCGCCAACCGTATCCATACATAATTTTATGAACTTTACTATATTCTTCTTTAGTGATGTTGGTTACTGCTCTAACCATACAATCACGATTACATTTAATGTCGTTTTTACCTTTGGGTTGCGTGAATTCGAAAATCATAGTCAATTAATTTATAATACAAATATACAAAAAATTACTTGAATTACACTTTTTTTATCGCAATATATATTTGTTAGACATATTACTTATGATGTCATAACTTTACGATTTTGTCAAAATTTTTTTTTTACATATGGGGGATATTTCAGGTTTGAAAGATTTTTTCCTAAAAATTTTTACTATGCTCCTATGTCTGGGAAGATTTTAGATTTTATTGCCTCTAATCCCGTTCCACTTGCCTCAGTCCAATCTTTGTATTTTGTTAAATAATCACCTTTAGTTCCTTTGAAATAATATTTGTCTTGATTGAAACAATAATCAAAAGATTTTCCTTTAGCAATTCTCGTGCCTTGTTTATTTAGATCACAGGGGTGGGATCCAACTACGGGATTATCATCGACTTTAATTTTACAATTCTTTTGTAATTCTTTAGCTAATGATACGGCACGGGCTTGGAAATCTCCGGCATAAAAATTTAAATCAGTTCTTATATTTACAGTGAATCTTCCAGTGTCACATCCATAAGTAACTTTACCTGTGTACGTTTTGCCCGATCTCATTTTGGGGGTCGCTCCTACCCCAATAACTACATTACCGAAACTATCCGTAAATTGATATTTTGTATTAGCAACCATCTTTTTACCTTCCTTCACAAATTTAGTTCCTTGAAAAATTTTTAAATCTACATCTGAAGTACCTTTATTTTTTACTCCTTTCAAAATTATTTCTCCACTTTGTACCGTATATTCAGGAGTTTTTTCTGTCTGTTCTGATTCAGCAATAACTAGTTTAACGATACGGGTTAAATCTGATTCTGTAAGTCTTCTATTTTCAGATAACCCAAAATAGTTTTTAACTTTCTTTGCGGTTCTTTGAAGAAAATTTGGTTCTTCTGATGAGGTTGGTGGAACTGGTTTTGATGGGAAATTATTATTATATGCAAAATCTTTAATTTTATCCTTAAAATAATTGTAATTATTTGAAATAAAATATTGACCAAAATATTTTTTATCTAATGAGTTGAGATACTTGTTTAGGTGTCCCAAATACAATTGATTTTTGAGGTTTTTATATCTTTCTATTTTATCTGAGCCCAAATTTGGATTACTTAATTTTTCATCCAAAAATTCAAGTTTTTCATTTTCTTCAGAAGTTAAATTTATATTTTGTAAAAAATCGTAAATAATTTTTTCTTTATAATAAGTTGTTAGTTTATTAATTTTATCTTGATGATTTTTATACGCAGAGTAATCGTATCCAAATTCATCTTTAAATTCGTCTTCTGTTTCAGGTGCCCAAAGTTGAGAGCCTGGTTTGTCTAAAGCATGTCGACGGTCAATCAACTCATCTACATCTTCGTCGGATAAGCCAAAGAATCTGTGTTTTCGTTCAAAATCTTTTTCTAAATCATCAATTGATTTTTCATAAGGAGCGTATTCTCTAATTGCTTGTTTAACAATCCTTGTTAAATCTGATTCTGTTAGTCTAATTATTTTTTTCATATTCAATAAATATCTCCATTTATTTTTTTATATTTAAATAACTTATATTATTCTAAAGTTTTTACACCATATAAAGTTGAAGTCAAGGTCACCACATTATTTTCAGATTTCCAAGATCCAACAACTCCTGTTTTTTTTGATCCCCCAGGAGTGTATGGATTTTTATCACTAATAAAACCAATACTGTTACATTTCAGATGAGTTCCATCTGTAAAAGTTCTAAATGAACCTCTTTTTGATTTACAATTATTTAAAAACTCTTTGAGAGTTTTTGGTTTACTTATACTTAAATCTTCACTTTCTGTGATTAAGGGTTTTATCTTTCCAAGAGAAGCATTCAAAAGTTGGTTAAATCTATCTAGTTTCATAATAATATTATTTAATAATAAATACTCAGATTTTTTTTAGTATTTGAGATGTAATACAAATGGGGGTCGTGTCTTTAGAAAATAAAAAACCCCACTTGATGAGGTGGGGGAGTTTTAACCTATGTTTTTTTAAGTGTTGATTTATTACTTTCGACTCCGTAAAAATTTAGTTTTATCGTTCACCGTAGAAACCTTGCTCCATAAATTTCTTGGGTCTAACTTCAATAGAATATCCATAAGTCCCTGAAAAATTCATTTTAGGAAATTTATTTGTAAACTGTCTTGTTAATAAATCTGTAAAATTACCACCAAAATACTTATCAGATCCTCTTGGAACTATTATCATATACGTAGGTTGGTTAATTCTCACATACACCTCATTTTTAGTTTTAGAAAAAGATTCATCATCACCATATGTATCTGTAGTACCATTACTGTCATTAGTAACATGTAAAACAAATACACCCTTTTCTGCCATTTCAATCAACATATCTTCAATTTCGTAAAATTCTTCTGTGATTTCATTATAATCAATACTTTCTATTAAAACTCGTTTAACAATACGATCTAAATCAGATTCTGTAAGTCTTATAATTTTTTTCACAATTAATATCTTTAGAAATAAATATACAGATCTTCTATAAGTGGGGGAAATAGTTGCAAATTTCTATAAAAATTTTTTCCAGAAATTTTTTTGTGAATACTTCATTAATATTTTTCGGATAAAGATTCTTCCGAACCTGACGTATCAACAATTTTAAAATATCCACGATGGTCAGTTGAACCAATATCAACGACTCTTTCTTTTCCATTTTTATTAAATCTACAATAGGTATTCCAATCCGCATTCAGTCTATTTCCTACAAATTCGTAAGAATAATTGGCTTGAAAATTTTGTTGGATTTTATCATCAGCATTCAGAGAATAAATGTTTATCTCCCCGGCCTCTTTATTATATTTTATGAAATATAAAGTCGCAGGTGGATAACCCTGTTTATTATAATTATTATTTTTTTCTGAATCTTCAGGGTTATAAAGTTTAAATAATAAATAAAAATAATTGTCCTTCATTTCCAATCCTTTTGAGGACTCAGGGTCAAGTTCCGGCCAAGAACCATAGTAAACAAAAGTATCACGATAATAATCGGTGGTAGGTTTAATATATTGTTTATAAAATCTAGTGAGACCCCCAAAAGTGAATTTTACAAAAATGGTATCGGGATTATTTTTTGTGTTGTCATAATTATATTCATCCTCATTTTCTTTTATAACTCGTTTAACGATACGGGTTAAATCTCTTTCTGTAAGTCTGATTATTTTTTTCATGGATATTTAATGTTTATTTGTTTTAATAATTTCTTACGTCAAGTATATCTATACCCCTCACATTATCCCCTTTTTCAAAAGGGGACTTATCATATTTTTGCAAATTCGCAAGTTCATGCTGTGGAAATTTTGGGTATTCCATTCTTCTATCATGAATAAATCGCCTACTATCTCCACCGATATGATAGCAACAATCTCCATAAACTTTTATTGAATTTGTATCTTTAATATACTGAACATAATATTTTTTTCCAAATTCAAGTGGGCGACCATTATCAAAAGCAAAGGTTTCTTTAAATCCTAAATAAACTGGGTTGCCGTCTCCTCTTAACGAAACTTTAGTTTCATCTGGTCTAGAATCCCATTGTAAATCAAAAAACCCTGGAACTTGTTCTAAGTCTATAACAATTTCTCTTGGGGGTTCCGTTGATTTATACACTTCTTCCTCAGGTTCTGGATCTAGTTGTTTTTTTCTTTTAGTGAACGGCCAAAATTCATTTATAAAACCTTTTGATTTTTCATTTTCTTTTATAACTCGCCTAACGATACGGGTTAAATCTGATTCTGTAAGTCTTATTACTTTTTTCATAATTTAAAAATCTAAATTTTTTACTTTAATTCCTTGAGTATTTCTTTTTAATCCTGATGGTGTTGTATCATCAGTTCTAAAACTACAAACAACATCTCCGATTGCAGTTCTTTTGAAGTGGTGGAATGTTCCTTCATTTCTATGGTATTCACCTTTAACTTCCAATTCACCATAAACATCTTTTAGTTCGTCTTTTGACATTTTTAATATCTCAGATTTACTTGGATTCTTTTTAGATTCGGCAATCACTTGTTTAACAATACGAGCGAGATCTGATTCTGTAAGTCTTATAACTTTTTTCATGAGTGTATTCTTTAGTAATAAATATACCGATCTTCTATACGGGGGAAATAGATTCCAAATTTCTATAAAAATTTTTCCAGAAATTTTTTACGAATATGTTACATGCAGGATTGACCCCCCCTTTCCCCTGTCAAAATGTCATATATGGGGGGGATACGGAGGGGGGGAGGGGGTAGTCTTTAGGAGGGGCCCCCCATGCCAGATCCCAAGGAGGGGGAAGGTAGGTATAAAATATAATGTGTCATTCATTAGTTAATGTTAATTATATTTTTTATCTTTGTATTAACAAACACGTTAGAATGTTGGGCTGGGGGAGAACACCTTTTGGAGTGTAGACTCCACAACGCCCCACTTTTTATAAGTGGGCCAAACGTTTCTTATAATATAATAAGGGTCAAAAAAAAAAATTAATCAATCATTTGTTGACATCAAATATTATTTATATCTTTGTAGTTATGACTTCAATAACATTTCTTATTTTGCTTTTGTTTGGTGTTTATCTTCTGTGGGTATTTAGAAAAATAATACAAGTGATACTTACCATCATTGGACTTTTAACCATTGTATATCTATTATACTTTTATGATATCTTACCCCCATTGAATTAATCGTTTAATATATTTATTATTTTATATATGAAAAACCTATTAATATATTTTACTTTACCCCTCTTTTCATTAGGGATTACGCTTATGACTCTTAGTCCATTACCATGTGAACCATTAATTGAACCAACTTATAAGAATCGTTATGTATAAGGTTTTATATTTCTACGTTGTTTTAGTGACCTTATTATTATCTCTTTTTTTTATAACCCTTGTTATATCCTATTTTATTTTAAGAAAATTCCCCCATTCTAAAGTGGGAAACTTTGTTAGATCTCATATTATCACTGACGAAGATTTAGAACCTTAATGAGTGATCTCAAATTAATATACAAGAGAACGAACTTGTAAAAGAGAGTGATCTCTAATTAACTTATTAACCTCTTGAAGATCTTCACTCTTTAGTGGGGAGTTAGAGTGTATATACTCTATTACATCCCCCATGTCTGTATTAATCAGTAACCAGGCTTTCTGTTTAAACCTGTTATTTACCTCCACAATTTTATATTCACAGTAACCTGTCAATACGTCATGTTTATAATGGACCATTATGGAACCATTATTTTCACTTACCGTTATTTCGAATTTGTCTATTAGTTCATTCATAAGGGGGGATTGTTAATAAATAAATATGTTAATTTTCTTGATTTTGTCAAAATGTCAGTCACACGTTAAACACGACACAATCCCCCTCACCACCTTTTACCACTTTTTCCCCATAGTGTTTCCCCCACTTTTTACCACTACAATTGGTCCTGTTGCTATGACCAGCGATAAAAAATCCCCTCTGTAGGGGTCAAGAACAGTACTTTTTTGACTACTTGAGTTTTCCAGCGAAAAACATATAGTTAAAGAACAAAGTGCGTGGACAGACATTTATGTCGTTAGAATAGTAATTAGTTATCACTTCAACGACCTCTTTAGTGACCAACTAAGGACCATCTTAACATCTGACCCCCTAATAATAGACGACTCTTAAACTATGTAAACCATGTATAATATTTCATTCTAATAGATTAACCGAAGGTTCTATTGAGATATGAACCTCATCTACATTACTCTATTGATCAACTCTAACTTGGTGGTAATTTGTGGGAACCACATAGTCTGAAAGGTTTAATAAACTGATCACTAAATCGTTTACTAATTCGTCTACTCAGTAATGGGGGGTCTTGTAATAAATGGGGAGAGGTCGAAGACCGATTAAATGGGGGGGATCATGTATAGAGTCTATACATAAGAACCTCATCATGTATAAAGAATTAGATTTTTTATACATATTCCTTTTTGTGTGAGTTAAACCTCATTTCTTGAGGTTTATAGTTTTACATTAACACCTAAAGAATTTCCACTTAATACAAAACCTGCCTTTTTGAGGTGTTTATGACTAATAATAATTTGACAAGTTCCGGCCAATACCATTAATCCGCCTGTAATAAAAGCTCCTTTAGCATACTCTTGTTCATACTCAGCCATTGCAAATGCACCAATTGCAAATATTGGTAGTGCCCAAAGATTAATAGCAATTCCACAAGAATAATTTTTATGAAACTTTATTAACTCTTGACCCGCTAAATTCATTTTTTTTTCAAGAAGATTAATATTTTCATGATGTAAAGCAAAGGTTTTTTCAGTCAAAAATTGGTCTACATTTTGAGAAAATGTATTTAGAGTAATCAAAGTAATAATTATTGAAATAATCAGTTTTTTCATTCTATTTGAGTTTTAATTGTTAATAACCCTAAGATAAAAAAAATAATTGTATTATCAAACTTTTTGTAATCCCAATTACATTTTTATAAAATATGTGTGGTAAATTGTAAGACTTATCTTATATAGGAATGTAAGAGTATAGGATAAAATTATGAGGTGAATTCCGAACGAAGTGAAACGAGTGTAGGACTATGAACCGAGTGATTTAATCCTATACTCTATATTATAGTATCATCAGGGGTTGTTTTATAATCAAAATTAATATCAAAATCATATGGAAACATTCCCTCCATTTCTAAAATATATATACTTGCTGAAGATCTACCATTTTTTGGTGTGACATAAGGAAACATATATCTTTGTGAATCTGTGTGAACTACTATAATACAAACATCAACCTCTTTATTTAATCTAACGGATATATCTTTATACGACAATTGATTAACCATCTTGAAGTAATCTACAATTACCTTCTAAGTATTTTCCTTCATATACGTTAATAATCTTTTTGTTTGGTATTTCTGTTGAGAAATATGTTTTTAATTCCGAATCAATTACTTCAGAGATCATAAGTTTTAAAAAATCCTCCTCGCTTTTTGCTCTACTAACATCATATACACTCATAGAAATGATATATTTTTGATCAAACATGTATACCTCCACCCTTGAGTTTGGTAAACGATCACAAAGAATTGATTCTATATATCCACTTATGTCTTTCATTTTCTTTTTATTTGGTATTTCAAACCTTTAGGAAAGTATTTTTCTATCTCTTTTGTGATATAACTTTCCGTATCTGTAATCAAGTGATCTGTGTTCTCTAAATTAATATAATCATACCACTCTAATTTGATTGGCATTTCTAATATATAAACCTCATCCTCTTTTTTAACTTTGGATATTGTCGGTTGTAGAATCGATTCTAAGTATTCTGTTAAGTCTTGCATATTTTCCTTCTACATTTAATCTTAATAGTTCAGGGGGAATGACAACAGATATTTTTATATTCTGAGGTTTAATAAAACCTTCTAAACATCTTTCCATTTTTTTTTGGTACATCATATACACATAATAAGTCATTTGGTTTTTACCACTATTAGGAATTGTAATTGTAACATGGTATTTCCCCTCGTTATAAAAAACCTCATACTGATCTGGTGTGAACTTATGTTCTACTAATGTGTGGAAATATTCTACCGCATGGTTTGTCATACAGCAAATATAAGAAAAAAAATTAGATATTACAAATTGTTTTGACTATACCAACTTGTTATGTCATCGACAATATTAAAAATTTCTTCGTCGGTTAAAGTTTCTAAATCTTCTATACCACCACTATAATTATAATAAACATAATCAAGTTCCTTTATTTCTACCGTTACAGAATCACCATACAAATAAAATGTATCAACATATTTGTTATTTGATATTTCTACTTCATATCCTAACTTGTAAAATCCATTTGGGTTAAGATATCCATCGTGTTTAATAAAATCCTTAATGAACCTCTAAAATACTTCTCTTGGTAGATTATCATACTTCATAATGATTTGTCCCATAGATAGTCCTGTGTCTTGCATAACTTGAAATAAGCCATCCTCTTCTATCACTCTAAGTAAGCCAAACTTTTTATTTTCTTCCCTTAATATTCTTCTTATGGATTCTTGTAGGTTCATATTACAATATCTAAATATTTTTTTATAATTTCATCTCTAAATGAGTTTTTTATAAAATCACACAAACTTTCTTCTGATACTGGTGAATCTTCATTCCATCCATCAGTTAAATCTTCAAGTATAGCTTCAACCGTTGTTATTACAACTGCATTTGTAAAATAATCTAATGATTTATTTTTATAGTGTTCAAAGTTTTTGGACTGATTAGATAATTTTTGATTAAAAATTTCCTCAAGTTCATCGAAACCATATCTTCGTAGGATATATGTTTTTGTATTAACTTCTTCCCTTAATATTCTTCTTATGGATTCTTGTAGGTTCATTTCTTTGTCTTCTTTACACAATTAGGATATCTCTTACCAAACATTGTCTTCATTCCTTTTTGAGTATAACCTGGCCAACACTTTTCTGTTAGTTCTGCTTCATTCTGTTCTTGTTTCTGTAACCTAATAGTTTTTTCTTTTGATTTTTCTTTAACGGACTGAATATAATCGTACCCAGTTTTCAATCTTTTTTTTGTTTCAGGATCTTTTGCGTTCTGATATGCAGCTCTTATTCGTTGATGGATAAGATTGATAATTTGTGATTGTCTTTTATGAGGTTTAGATTTAAAACTATCTTTGTTTAGTGTATCTACAATATCTTGTTTTGTTCTAAACTTTACAGATACTGTATCATTTGGATTTTCATCGGTATACAATCTTCTACCAGAACCTTCAGGTTTTTTTCCCGTTCCTGTCTTGGGGTCAGATTCATTCATTGTGTCTCTTGTATACTTTCTAAATCTTTGAGGGTTTGCTTTTATCGCTGACTTAGAAAATCTTAATCCATAACCTTGTCTTCTTGCATTTTTTAGTGTTCTTGCGTATTCATCAAGTTCTTGTTCATCATTATCTATTATGTCTAATGTTTTGATGTTTGTTGAACTTTTAATCATTTTAGGAGCCACTCCCTCATTATTTGCTTCTTCCCACCTTTTTGCACATAAACACCATTTGTCACCAGGTTCTAACATATCAAGATTGTTTCCCATTGATTTGGTAAACTCTAAAAACTCTTCTGTAACTCTCGCACACACCGTATGACTTCCTGTGTCATCGTCTCCTGTTCTACAATACCCATCTCTATAATAACCTGTCATTGGTTTTGTTGAGCAGACTTTAAGTTTATTACCATAAAGATTCTTATCTTCGGTAAATTCTTCCCTTAATATTCTTCTTATGGATTCTTGTAGGTTCATATTTTTTTAAGTATTACATACATTATATATTCGGTTTCATTGATGAAATACCCGTAATCATCAATAACCATATTAAATTCTTCGGCAATTCTTGGAAACCTTTTTGTTATAATATTTTCAATGACTTCTTTTTTATTCATTCCTTTGTATTCAGGTTTGATTTTTATCGCTTTCCAACAATTATCAACCCACCCTTCATAAAAAATAATTCTACCTTCATCTAATTTATTCTGTATGTAAACCTGGTCTTCATAACCATTCCAGTCATCAATTAACATATCATAGTCTGGTTCTTCGGTGTTAAATTCTGAATCATTTTCCACTTTTCTTAAAAAAGAATCAATAATTTCCATTCTTGTAATGTCTGACATAGAACAAGATTTATATTTTTCTTCCCCCATTTTATTAAAACGAGTTTCTTCCCTTAATATTCTTCTTATGGATTCTTGTAGGTTCATCATGCGGGTTTTACATTTTCAGGGGTAAAAACTACATATTGTTTTGATTCAACGGAATATTCATCACCAGTATCATTCCAAGTATCAGTATTTATTATTATTCCATCGTGTCCATCTGCCGCCAACATATCCATTAACTCCTCTCTTCCTTGGCTTTCAGCATCTCTTAAATATCCATTCCAAAAATTATCATAATAAAATGGATTCTGTAAATTAATATGATATGGTTTCCCTTCTCTTTTTTCATTTCTAACAGACCAAGCAAATTTCTCAACATCTTCCTTATTCTCAGCAAACCATAATCCTCCTGACCTTGGGTCTAAGTACATTCCTCCCGCTCTCCAAACAACTTCTTTAACTTTGCTATTGGAAAAATCTCCCGTGTTTTCGGGATTGTATTCTTTACCTCTGTAAGGATTCTGTTCCTTTCTTTTACGGTCTATATTACCCAACATATGTTGAAGAAAAGATTGTTCTTCTAATCCCATCATTTGTTTAATTCTCTGTATGTTTTCTTGTAGGTTCATATGTAATAAATTTGATTATTATCTTGTCTTAATTCTTCTTCATCAATTAACCTATTTAGGTCTTTTTCAAGATTTTCAAAATCTTCTTCAGAACGGAAAATATTTGTCCACCCTGGTTTTTCTTCTTTGAGTTCTTTAAGTAACTTTTCTTTACCTAATTCAGCATCTTTTCTATTCCATTTGTTATTTTTCATATTTTACTCCCTCCTATTAATTTTAATTTTAATTCTTTACCTTCTGGCATATCTATAATGTCTTTTAAATGTCCCGCACCAACAAAATAAACACCAGGTCCCGCGTTTATTAAAAATTGGTCTCTTATTGTCGTTGCGATTCTTGCAAACTTTCCTGCCATATGTGGATATTGTTGCCATAAATTTGGATTTTCTTCTGTTTCTGGCCATTGTAATTTCTCACCAACATTCAAAAAATTAGATAAATTTTCTTCAGTAGCATCTTGTTTTGACATTTCAACAAAATTATGATTTCCTTCACTAATTTCTTTAAGGAATTTTTCTAATTCTCTTTCACCTAAATTAAATTTTCCCATATCGGCAGACCAATCTGGTATTGTTTTTAAAAGAACATCAAATATCGTATCACCTTTATCAACATTATCTAGTAATTTTTCTAATCTATGATTTTCTTTTACATTTGAAAATAAAGCATATAAAAAGACATATTCTTTATCTTTGGGAACTTCACCACTTTCTACTAATTTTGTATCCCAAGAATCAATGTGCATATTTGGGTCTAACAAATTATAAAAATTTGATTCTGTAACCGCACGATTATGTTTAAGTCCAATACCTTCACCATAATATCCTTCACTATTAGCAACACTAACAATTTTCTGAACCCATTCTTTAGGTAAATTTAATGGTGTTTGGTGCATATCACCAACCAAAATTTTGTTTCCACCTGGAAACTCTATGATACCATATGGTATAGAGTCATCTTGTTCTTCTTCCGTAAGAAGTCCCATGATTTGTTTAATTCTTAATATGTTTTCTCGTAGTTTCATAAATTTTGTATTATATCATAAATTTTATAAGCTTCGTTTTCTGCAAAAGTTATTATTTCTTCTTCTTTATTTTCAACATCGTGTTTGTAAAGTTCTAACGATAAGTGCATGGTTTCGTGCATAATTAAACCCATTTTTTCTTTATCTTTACCTAATCTATTAAGGTTCAAAAAAAGAAAATGTTTTTTTGTCTTTGGTGATATATTTGTAAGACCTGCAATATATGCGTTGTCTTTGGTGTTCTTATGTGCCAAACATTTTTTATAGTTTAATGCGTGAAGATTTTCTACTTTGAAATGTGTGAATATATCACACGGATTATTTGATAAAATAAGTGTATATTTCTTATAATTGAAAACTCTTGGTTTTTTTTCGGTTTCTTCCTTTAATATTTTTCTTATAGATTCATATAAGTTTGGTGAATCTTTGTTCCATTTTTTTACATCACCACTTCCTGTTCGCTCATATTTTAGAGTTATCGCTTCTTTTGGTATGTCTTGGAATGTTACAATATGTTTTTTTGTTGACTCAAAGTGCCTATCTTTATACCACTTAACATCAGGAATCATTTCAGTATTGATCTCCCATATATCATCATCGTAGGTAGAATCAAACCATGCTCTTTTATTTGTTGAGTTGGTTGCAAATATTGCGGGTTTACACTTAACTCCATAACCAACATATACTTTGTAACATTCTCCTGCCCTTACTTTAAGTCCCTGTTCCATTATCTTATCTCTAAACATCGGATTGGACTTATGAATAATAATTGAATTGGGTGTGATTTTTTTTCCCGCTGGAGAATAATCTTCTTCCCTTAATATTCTTCTTATGGATTCTTGTAAGTTCATGTATTAATATTTTCTTCATACCATTTATGTAATCTATCACCAAATTCATCCATAATTTTTGAGTGTAGTTCTGGTTCGTAATATCCATTTTTATCACCACAATTACTTCTTATATATGCCGTTAATATTATTTGGTAACTATACCAATCCAATTGTCTTATTATTATTGGTATAGTTTCTTCCCCATTTTCTAATTTTGTTATGTATTCATCAATACAAACATATCTTCTTCTGATATACGTTGGAATTTCTATTTCTTCCCTTAATACTCTTCTTATGGATTCTTGTAGATCATCCATTGTATATTTTCGTTTCATTAACTTGTCATACCCATCGCAAGAATTAACATGTGATCCCATCATTTCAATATTAAATGGAACAAACGATTTAATGTATTCGAGCAATTCATCCATTAAATATAATTCTTTATTTTGGATGGCTTGAGTTCTTG
>Ga0194129_10000258_pt1 | contig 106443 bp, 95 predicted proteins | sample TA2KigCa35mmetaG_FD_150862 | JGI IMG/M metagenome (GOLD analysis project Ga0194129, IMG submission 150862) | Freshwater microbial communities from Lake Tanganyika, Tanzania - TA2015038 Kigoma Deep Cast 35m | ecosystem: Environmental > Aquatic > Freshwater > Lake | place: Tanzania: Lake... | reverse complement strand
TCCTTTAGAACAGCTGACCGCCGACGGTTTTTGAATGGCAGCCGCGGGCGACTCGTCCTAGGGGTCGGCTGCGGCTGTCGCGTTGTCACGGCACGGAGGACACATGGCTCGCTCGCGTTTGACCCTGACTCTCAACCTGGTGGGGCTCACGACGCTCGTCTCGACGACGGCGTTCGCAGACCCTGTCTCCGACCGCGCGAACTGCGCGCACCTGCGGCTCGAGGCGGCGCTCGGCAACTCGTCTGCGGCGAGCGCTGCGGCGAAGTGCTCCGCGCCCGCTCCGTCCGCCTCGCCGATGACCCGCGAGGTCGTCGCCGCGAGCGCCGCGGCCAAGGGTGAGCTCCCCGAGGCGTCGTCGCGTCCCGAGTGGGTCGACCGCGGCAAGCGCAGCTCGGGCAGCATGCTCTACGGCGTCGGCGTCGCGCAGCCGCACGAGGCTCCTGGTGGCCAGGAGCGCGTCGTCGCGCTGCAGCGCGCGGCTGCCGAGATCGGCGCCCAGCTCGAGGTGCAGCTCGACGCGACGATGTCCGATCGCCAGACGCTCTCGACCGCCTCGACCACGGTCGACGGGCGCACCGCCAGCGCCGAGCGCTCGACTCAGCAGCTCTCGTCGACGACCCAGCTCCTCGTCTCGAAGTCGCTCGAGGGGATGCGCGTCGTCGACAGCTATCGCGACCCGAGCACCAAGGCCCTGCACCTCCTCGCGAGCCTCGATCTCGCCGAGATCGCGAAGCGCGAGGACGCGGTCGTCGACTCGGTGATCGGCGGCCTCGCCGAGGCCGAGGAGCGCGCCGCGGCCTCGGTCGAGAAGGGCCTCGAGCCCGCCGCGATGAACCAGCTCTTCGACGCGATCGCTCGCGCTCAGGCCGTGGGCCGGACGCAGGTCGGTCGCCGCATCAAGGATCGCTGGGCGGGCCAGCTGTCGCGCTCGACCAGCCTCGCGAAGGAGCTCGTCCGTTGCGTGGAGCTGAAGGGCGCGCTCGCGCCTTGGAAGCCCTCGGTCCCCGTCACGATGACCTGCCGCGACAAGCCGATCCGGCGCGCCACCTTCAACGTGTTGCCGTCGGGCGGCTTCATCGAGAACGCGCGCCCCTTCACCACCGATGACCAGGGCAACGGCAAGGTGCTCGTCGGCCGCGTGTTCGGGGCGGCGCCGCTCGACGTCGTCATCGCACACGACCTGTCGAACACCAAGGCGGGTCCGATCGGCATCCTCGGGGACAACCCCGAGGGCGCTCGCACGAACGTCGCCCCCAGCGAGCCGGCCGACGCCGTGCTCCGCCTGAACGACGTCGAGACCTCCGATCAGGACGCGATGAAGCTCGTCGAGCACATCGAGGCCTGGGCGACTCGCCGTCACGGGCTCTCGGTCGGCGACAAGGGCCCGCTCTTCTTGCGGGTTCAGTTCAACTACCCCGGCAGCGTGAAGGTCGGCGCCAAGGTCTCGCAGCCCGTCGAGATCCGCGTCGCCATCGAGCTCAACGGCCGCATGCTCGCCGAGAAGATCGGCAAGAGCGGCGGCCTCGCCGACTCGCAGATCCAAGCCAAGAAGCAGGCGCTCGTCCGCGCCCTGGACGTCATTCGATCCTGGTGACCGCCTGCCAAACCGATTACGCGTTCCATCACGTCATAGGAGTACCGAAATGAAACTGTCGAAGTTCCTCGTCGTCGCGACGACCGCCCTGTCCCTGTCTTGCTCCACCTTCACGGCTCCCGTCTTCGCCGCTCCGTCGGCGGAGTTCGTCGAGGTCTCCGGCTCGAACGCCGAGCGCGAGAAGTACAAGGTCTCAGGGGCTGAAGGCGCCGACCTCGACGCCGCGAAGAAGGCCGCCATCGGTGAGGCGCTCGTCTTCGCCGCCAAGCGCCTCACCGGCAGCGAGAAGGAGAAGCAGGAGATCCAGAAGCGCCGCGGCAAGATCTCGTCGCTCCAGAACCTCGCCAAGGTCGGCAAGGTGACGAAGACGACCTTCAACGGCGAGCGCCCGATCATCGACGTGATCATCGACGTCAACGTGAAGGACCTCCGCATCCAGCTCGAGACCGACAAAGTGATCTCGAGCGCGTCGGACCTGTCCGACGCGGTCGGCAACCCCACCATCCTCGTGCTCCCGGACGGCTACAAGCCCGGCCAGAAGTACTCGGACGCGGAGCAGTTCGTCTCGGATCGCATCGCGGAGTTCTTGACGCAGCGCAAGTTCGAGATGGTCGACCCCAAGGCCATGTCCGAGCTCCAGGAGCGTACGGCGGCCGCGCAGGCGCTCGACGGCGTCGTCACCGACCCGATCGCCGAGCTCGCCTCGCTCGTCGGCGCCGACATCTACATCACCTACCTCGCGGGCTTCACCGCCGAGATCAAGTCGAGCGCGAGCGTGAAGGCGTTCGAGACGACGACGGCGCGCCTCATCGCGTCGGCGACCGGCGAGTCGCGTCAGTACGCCTCCGGCAAGCCGAGGATGGACGTGATCCGCGAGGCGGTCTCGGACTGCGTGCCGAAGGCGCTCGAGAACATCTCGGGCTACTGGCACGAGGACATCAAGAAGGGCCGCAAGTACGTCTTCTCGATCGCCGGTAACTTCTCGGACCGCGACAAGCAGAAGGCGATCCGCAAGGGCCTCGAGGAGCTCGGCGACGTGAAGTTCGACGTCAAGACCGCGCAGAAGCTCGGTGGCACCATCCGCTCGAAGAAGAAGTCGGACGACGTGGACGAGGGGATCGGCGACGTGATCCAGGACGCCGGCTTCAAGCCGAAGGTCATCCTCAGCAACCGCTCGACCTTCATCTACAAGGCCGAGTGAGCGCGAGCGCAACGTTCGACCCAAGGAGAATCAGAACATGACTCGAATTTGCATCGTCCTCGCGCTCGTCGCGACGGCGTGTGGCGGCGGCGCTCATACCACCGCGGTCACCCCGGAGTCGGGCAACCTCGCCGGTGAGCTCGTCGACGCGCAGGGCAACCCGGCGCCGGCCTGGGTCACCAACTCGGGGACGGCCGACGGACGCAACCTCTGCTCGGAGGGCTCGGTCAGCGGCACGCGCAACATCTCGATGGCGCAGACCGGTGCTCAGGGGCGTGCTCGTACGGCGCTCGCTCGCAGCATCCAGACCAAGGTGGCCGCGATGATCCGCGACTACCAGTCGACGACGACGGGGGGCGAGCAGTTCGGCACGGCGGGCAACGACGAGCAGCACATCGAGGACGTCTCGCGTCAGCTGACGCAGGTGTCGCTCGCGGGCTCGCAGGTGGTCGACACCTGGATCTCGAGCACCTCGACGCTGCACTCGCTCGTGTGCCTCGACGTCGAGCGGTTCAAGGACAGCGTCAATCAGATGGGCCAGCTCGACGAGAAGGTGCGGCAGGGGATCTCCTCGCGCGCTCAGAACTCGTGGCGCAGCCTCGACAACCGCGTCGGTCCACGCTGACCGTTGGTGGGGCGTGACGCCGAGGCGCTCCGTGCGTCGCGGCGAGCCCAGGGCCTCGCAGGCTAGCGCCTGTGGGGCCCACGCCATTTCGAGGGGAGCGCGTCGTGACCGTGCCTCGCTCGTGAGCAGCCTTGTGTCGGCGGCTTCGCCGTGACTTCCTACGCGGCGCGGGCCGCAGTGACGCGCGCCCGAACCCAGAAGAGGAAGCCGTGAAGCTCAACGTTTGGAAGATTTCGACCCTCGTTCTCGCGGGCGCCCTCGCGTTCGTCGCTGGCCGTGGTGCGCTCGTCTCCGTCGCGTCCGCCGGTCCGCAGCCGAACATGCAGGCCGCGCTCCAGTCCCTCGAGGCGGCTCATCGCTCGCTCGAGGCGGCGACCGCGGACAAGGGTGGCCATCGCGTGAAGGCGATCGCGCTCACGAAGGAGGCGATCGAGGAGGTCAAGAAGGGCATCGCCTTCGACGACACCCACTCGGGTCCGGCCGAGAACAAGCGCCCCCGCAAGTGATGTCGGAGTCGTCGAGGGAGGCGTCGCTGCCCCATCGCGGTGGCGCCTCGTCGACGAGCACGGACGTTCGGCCGGGCGCGTCCCGTGAAGCTCGAGCGGCGTCGCGACCGGGGGCGAGCCGCGCCGCTCAGTCGGTGATGCAGTCCTGGTCTTCTTCGGGCGCGCCGATCATCGGGGTGAACCACGTGCCGAACAGGATGCACATCTCGTCGCTCGCGGTGAGGCCGAACTTCAGCGTCTTCGCGGTGGTGTTCGCGAACTCGCAGCTGAAGCGGAAGCCCTCACCCGCCTTCATCAGCACCGGCTCCGCGAACAGGTGATCGGTGTCTTCGTAGTTCGGCGTGGTCCAGATGTGCTCGCCGTCCTTCGCGCCACCGGCGTAGGCCACGCTGAAGTCTTTGCCCCACTGGTGGGTGTGGCGTGTGAGCTTCGAGACCATCACGTCGTGCTTGAACCGGCACTCGCCGGAGAACGACTTCGTGCTGTTTGGCGGAACCGAGAAGCCGAGGTTGTAGAAGCCGAACGCGTGCGCCTCGCGCGTCACCATGGAGGCATCGACGGTCTTGAAGTTCACCGCGGCGCGAGCCTTCACGGGCGAGCTCGAGCTGTTGAAGTAGTGATAGTCGAAGATGAGCTTCTGACCGCCCTTGAAGCGCTTGCCCACGCCCGGCGGGAACTGCTCTTCGTGGTGCGGCTTCTGGCTTCCGGTGACGCCGGTGATGTCGCCGCCGAACACGTCCGCGCCGTAGCATTTTTGCTTCATTCCAGGCGTGATCGCCTGCTCGGTCGCGCTGTCGGGCATGGCTGCCGCGACGATGAGGTGGTGGCTGAACGACGTCATCGCGAGCTCGAAGCCCTCGACGAAGTAGGTGTCGTCCGGACCACCGGGGAGCGCGACGACCTCGCAGTATTCGACGTCTTCGCCGGGCTGGATCGCGTCGCCCACCGTCGTGACCTGGAAGCCCGACGCCGGCGGCTCGAGGCACAGCTCGCCGATGGGGCAGGTCAGATCACCGCCGCTCGTCGTGCTCGTCGCGCCGTCACCCCCGGAGCCGCTCGTCGCGGTCGCGGTTGTCGCGGTCGTCGTGGAGCCGCCGCCTCCGCTCGTCGCGTCCGACGACGAGCCGCCGCACGCGACGTGAGTGAGGCAGGCGAGGAGGGCGAGGGCGTGACGTCGACTCATGATCGAGACAATAGCAAGCGTCGCACGCGGAGCGGTAGAGGCGGGTGCGACGGGGCCGTTTCGGGCTAGAGTCTCCGCGAGAGGCGGGCAAAGACACGGATGAAGTTCGAGTTCGGCTGGGGCGCCGGGATCGCGACGACGCTGCTCCTCGCAGGCGGCATCACGCTCGTGAAGGGACAGCTCGCCGCGCGCGACCGCGAGCGGCAAGGCGTCGTACGATGCGCATCGCAGTGCAAGATCGCGGGGCTCTGCGGCTTCGACCCGCAGGCCCAGGCGTGTCGCCCGCGGACCAGCGCCGACTGCGCTGGCTCCGACGTGTGCAAGTCGAACGGCATGTGCCACCTCGAGGGCGGCGTGTGCGCGGTGACGAGCGACGAGGACTGCCGTGCCTCCGAGCAGTGCAAGGCGTCGGGGCGCTGCCGCTGGAGCCAGAACGTGGCGATCGCCTGCGTGCCCGGCGGCCCCGAGGACTGCAAGGCCTCGCAGATCTGCGAGCGGCTCGGGCGCTGCTCGGTGCGCGGCGACGCCTGCCAGGTGGTGTCGTCCGAGGACTGCGCGCACTCGCAGGCGTGCGTGCGCTTTGGGCAGTGTACGGCGGCGTCGCGCGACGTCACCGATGGGACGGTCGTCCTCTGTGCGGCGGTGACCAACGACGACTGCGCGCGCGGCGAGGCCTGCGCCGCGCAGAAGATGTGCACGGCCGTCGACGGCATGTGTCGCTGAACCGCCGGCGTTGGGCCCGAAGGTCTCGGCGGAAGACCTTTGCGCGAAATGTGTGTAAAGGTGCGACACAATGTAAGATGGTGATGCCATGGATCTCGAACCCGGCGTCCACGTCACCGAAAACCTCAGGCTGAAGCGGCGACTAGGAGAGGGGGGCATGGCCTCGGTGTGGGTCGCCGAGCACCTCTCGCTTCGGGTGGAGGTCGCGGTGAAGTTCATCGCCACAGAGCTCGTGGGAAGCTCGCCCGAGCTCGTCGCGCGCTTCAATCGCGAGGCGATGGCTGCGGCGATGATCAAGAGCCCCCACGTCGTGCAGATCCTCGATCACGGCATGACGCGCGACGGGACGCCCTACATCGTCATGGAGCTGCTCGAAGGCGAGGATCTCGGCGCCCGCCTCGATCGCGACGGCAAGCTGACGATGGCCGAGGCGGTGAGCGTCCTCACGCAGGTCGCGAAGGCGCTGACGCGCGCCCACGCGGTCGGGATCGTGCACCGCGACATCAAGCCCGACAACATCTTCATCGTGCGGCAAGACGACGACGAGGAGCTGTTCGTCAAGGTGCTCGACTTCGGCATCGCGAAGCATATGCGGCAGACGACCCAAAGCGTCGTCACCGTGACCGGCACCCTCGTCGGCACGCCCTCGTACATGAGCCCCGAGCAGGTGCTCTCGGGAAAGCATGTCGACGCGCGCTCGGACCTCTGGTCGCTCGGCGTCGTCGCTTACCACGCGCTCACGGGCGAGGTCCCGTTCGAAGGGGTGACGCTCGGCGCGCTCTGCGTTGCCATCTCACGCGGAAGCTTCCTCGCCCCGAGCTACCTCGAGGCGACGCTCCCTTCGACCATCGACGCCTGGATGAACCGCGCGCTCGCGCAGCTTCCCGACCACCGCTTTCAGACGGCGAAGGAGCTCGCGGATGCTCTGCGCGAAGCGGCCGCGAGCGGACCTGTCGTGAGCGACGAGGTGGGCGCCTTCTCGCGCCCGTCCTCGGACTTCGGGCGAGGAGAGGCGATCGCGGAGGAGTGGGACGCGCCCCCGTCCAGCAGCATGCGTCGTGGCGCCGCGCCGCCCGCGAGCGTGCTCGTCGTCCCGACGAACCACCTCGTATCGAAGGCCGTGCTCGTCGGCGGCGCGGCCATGATCGTCGGTGTGCTGGGCGCGGCGGGCTTCTTGAGGCTCGGCGGCGGTCGGCTCTCGCAGGCCGCGGTGCCGGCCGCTCTCCCGCCTACCGACACGACGTCGGCATCGGAGCCGCGCGTGACGAAGGCCGCGCACGCCGGTGCATCGAGCCGAGCCGACGAGCGCGAGGCTGACGTCGCCTCGAACACGCCTCGCGCCCCGGTCTCTGTCGAGGCGCCACCCTTCGCGCCTTCGGCCGCCCCCACGCTCGTGGCGCCTCCGCGCTCCGCGAAGGAGCGCGTCAAGCCGACCGCGCCCGTGAGCCCGCGCACGTCGCAGCCCGTCGCCCCCGTGCCCCCGAACGACGTACCTTCTACGACCGTCGATCGGGGCTTCTGATGCTGATCGTCCACTCGGAGCGCATGGTCGAGCACGACCCGGGGCCCTCGCACCCCGAGTCGCCCGAGCGGCTCCGCCGTGCCGCGCAGGCGCTCGTCGGCCTCCCGCGCACGAGCTGGCGCGAGCCCCGCGAGGCGACCTGTCGCGAGCTCGAGCGCGTGCACCATCGAGCCTACGTGGCTCGCCTCCGCGAGCTGCGAGGTCGCGCCCTCACCCTCGACCCAGACACGCATGCGTCGGCGGGTTCCATCGACGCGGCGTACCTCGCGGCGGGCGCAGCGATCGAGGCCACCGAGCATGTCTTTCGAGGCGCAGGCTCCGAGGCCATCGCGCTCGTGAGGCCGCCCGGTCACCACGCCGAGGCCGACGCAGCGATGGGTTTTTGCTTTTTCAACAACGTGGCCGTCGCGGCGGCGCACGCGCTCGCCGAGCTCGGTTGCGCACGCGTTCTCATCCTCGATTGGGATGTGCATCACGGCAACGGCACGCAGCACATTTTCGAAGAGCGGCGCGACGTGCTCTTCATGAGCCTGCACCAGCACCCGCTCTACCCGGGCACCGGCGCGCTCCACGAGGTCGGGCGCGGGGAGGGCCGCGGCTACACGGTGAACGTCCCCTTCCCCGGTGGCCTCGATGAAGCCGATTACCTGCACGCGCTGCGCGAGGTGCTCGTACCGATCACCGACGTGTTCAAGCCGGACCTCGTGCTCGTGTCGGCGGGCTTCGACGCGCACGACGCCGACCCGCTCGCGGGCATGTCGCTAAGTGAGAGCGGATACGCCGCCATGACTGGGATCGTGAGGGATGTTGCCCGTCGCCACGCGGCCGGGCGCATCGTGCTCGTCCTCGAGGGCGGCTACGACCTCGACGCCATGCCGAAGAGCTTGCGCGCCGCGGCCGAAGTGCTCGCGGGCGGGGAGGTCCCCGCGATCGAAAGACCTCCGAGCGCTGCCGGTGCGAGGGTGGTCGCGGCAGTTCGCCGCGAGCACGCCGCGAGCTGGGGGCTCGAGTAGTTACCCGAGCGACGCGTCGCCGCTCAGACGAGCTGCAGCATCGTCCAGGCGACGACCGCCGCGGACATCGGGACCGAGAAGTTGTCGTCGACCTTCTTGCTCACGAGCTCAGCGATCGCGCCCACGATGCCTGCGGGTGCGGCGACGGCGAGCGCACGGAGCGGGGGGAACTCGGCCGCGTGCCAGAGCCGCAGCGTGAGGAACGCGACGAGCGTTCCGACGATGGCGAACGTCGCGGTCCCCTCGAGCGAGCGCTCGCCGACGAGCTTCGTGCGACCCCAGCGGCGCCCGACGAGAGACGCCGACGGATCCGCGTACGCCACGATGGCGACGGCGACGGCGCACACCGGCAGCGGGAAGAACAGGCCGAGGAGCGCGAGCGACGTGCCGTACCAGGTCGACGAGTTGACGTGATGCGCCTCACGTGGATGCGCGATCTTGCCGAAGACCCACATGAGGAAGGTGTTCGCGCGAGAGGAGACGCGGCGAATCGTCTCGAGGAACCAGAAGAACAACGCGAACGCCGCCGGCACGATGGCGCGCATGCGATCGGTCAAGAAGAGCTCGACGAGCAACAGGCTCGAGGTGCCGCACGCCACGTGCACGAAACTCCGCGCGTAGTTCGTCGGGCGGAGGCTCGGCAGCTCGACCTCGCGCGTGCGGAGCCGCTGGCTCAACGACTCATAGGCGAGGCCGAGCCGCTTGCGATAGGCCGTCCATGCCTCGACGACCTGGTCGGCGGGGAGCTCGGGAGCGGGCAGCTCCTCGCCGAGGACCTCGGCCACATGGGCGAGCGTCGACGGAAGATCATCGCCCTCAGCGACCGCGGAGCGCTGGCTCGCATGGCGGAACTTCTCCGCCATGTCTGCGATCCGCGCGCGCACCTTGCCCTCGAGCTCCCGACGGAACCTCGACGGGTCGAGATCGCGCAAGAGCCGGTGCAGCTCAATGGCGATCGGGCGGCTCTGAAGGGCGAGGGTCATGCTCATGATCCACCGTCTGAGGCCGGTGCCTTAGCAGCTATGGGGGCCCGGCCCCAGTCACAATGCTGTCAGCGCGTGGTACGGTCCAACTTCATGGCGTTCCTCCGCGCCCTCACGGCGATGGCGCTCGGCGGTCTCCTCGCTGGGTGCACCGACCGGAGCCGCGCACCTGGCGGGTGGTCGGGAGACACGTGCACGCTGCCGGGGATCACGAGGGAGGCCGAGTGCGGGGTCGTCGTCGTCCCGGAGAGCCCCGGCGGCGCGGCGACGTTGCCGCTACGGATCGTCCGCGTTCGCGCGCGAAGACCCGGGCCGGCTCGTGAGGCGCTGGTGCTGCTCGCGGGCGGTCCCGGACAGGCGGCGACGGAGGCGTTCGGGAGGTTATGGCCGCTCTACGAGTCCATCGCCGAGGGGCGCGACGTGCTGCTCTTCGATGCCCGCGGAACCGGCGCGAGCGAACCGCTCGACTGCGAGCGCGACGATGACCTCACGGCGACGTTCGCGGCTGGGAGCCTCGCGCGTGCGGCGAAGCGCTGCGCCCCACGCTCGGCCGGGCGCTCGCTCGAGCTGTTTGGCACCGACGCGCACGTCGCCGACCTTGAGCGGGTGAGGCACGTCATGGGCTACGAGCGGCTCGAGCTCCTTGGGGTCTCGTACGGGACTCGCGTGGCGCTCGGCTACGCGCGGCGATTCCCTTCGCGTGTCCGCGCGCTCGTGCTCGACGGAGTCGCTCCGCCCTCGCTCGTCCTCGGAGCGACCTTCGGGCGCGACGCGGACGCAGCGCTCGACGCGGTGTTTGGTGACTGCGAGGCGGACGCGACGTGCCGCGTGGCCTTCCCCGACGGACGCGGCGCGCTCGAGCGACGACTGTCGGCCCTCGATGCCGCGCCGGCCGAGGTCGTCGTTCGCCACCCCGACACCGATGCTCCGCTGACGCTCCGCGTCGAGCGAGCCGGCCTCGCGGCCGCGTTGCGAGGGCTCCTGTACGCCCCGGAGCTCGCGGCGCTGATCCCCTATCTGCTCGCCGAGGTCGAGGCGGGGCGCTACCAGGCGCTCTTCGGGCAAACCGTGACGCTTGGGCGTGGCGCCGAGGAGTCGATGAGCCTTGGCCTTTTGTTCTCAGTGGCGTGCGCCGAGGACGTCCCGCGCATCGACGATGCGGCGCGCGAGGCCGAGCGGAAGAGCCGACTCGGCGCGGCGCTCGTGGATGATTTTCGTCAAGCGTGCGCGGCGTGGCCTGTCCGCGCGCGGCCGCTCCCGACTACCCGCGAGCCGCTGGCCGTGCCCACCCTCTTGCTCTCAGGGGCTGCGGACCCCGCGACTCCACCGCGCTTCGCGGAGGCCCTCGCGGCCGAGCTATCGTCTTCGACTCACGTCGTCGTCCCGCAGGCGGGCCACGGCGTGTGGGCGCGCGGCTGCGTGCCTCGCCTCGTGGCGGACTTCCTTGAGCGCGGCGCCGCGGATGGGCTCGATGTCGGGTGCGTCGCGCGCTACCGAAGGCCGGAGTTCTTCCTCGACCGGGGAGGCCCGGCGCCGTGATCGACGTGCGCGACATCCGCAAGTGCTTCGGAGAGGTCGTCGCGGTCGACGGCGTGTCGTTCGAGGCGCGTGACGGGCGCATCACGGGCCTCCTCGGGCCAAACGGTGCGGGCAAGAGCACCGCGATTCGCATCGTCACCGGGCTCCTCGCGCCGGACTCGGGGACCGCGCAGGTCGACGGCCTCGACGCGCGTCGCGATGGCTTACGAGCGCGCTCGCGCCTCGGGATCCTCCCGGACGCGCGGGGCCTCTACGCGCGGCTCTCGGCGCGTGAGAACGTCCGCTACTTCGGTGAGCTCGCCGGTCTTCCCCGGGCGGCCCTCGAGGCGCGCATCGACGAGCTCTTCGCCCTGCTCGAGCTCTCGCCGCACGCAGACCGTCCGGTACACGGCTTCTCCCAGGGCGAGCGGATGAAGGTGGCGATCGCGCGCGCGGTGGTCCACGGTCCCCAGAACGTGCTGCTCGACGAGCCGACCAACGGCCTCGACGTCATGAGCATCCGTTCGATGAGGCGCTTCATTCGCGCGCTCGCCGCCGAGGGCCGCGCGGTGTTGTTCTCGAGCCACGTCATGCAAGAGGTCGCCGCGCTCTGCGACGACGTCGTCGTGATCGGTGGCGGCCGCGTGGTCGCCATGGGCACGCCCGACGAGATCCGCAGTCAGGGTGGCGCGGCGTCGCTCGAAGACGCCTTCGTGAGGCTCGTCAGCGGCGCCGAGCTCGGCGAGGTCGCGCGATGAGCGTCGTGAGCGTCGTCTTCGGGAAGGAGCTCCGTGACGCACTCCGCGATCGGCGGGCGATCCTGTCCTTGCTCGTGTTTCCGTTCGTCGGCCCGGCTCTGGTCGCGGGCATGCTTTCGACCCTCGTCGAACGCGCGACCTCCGAGCGGCAGGTGCGGCTCCCGATCGTGGGCGCCGAGCGCGCGCCAGGGCTCGTGCGGCACCTCGAAGCGCAGGGGATCGTCGCGCTGCCACCGGCTGCGGATCCGGTTGGCACCGTGCGGCGAGGCGAGGCCGAGGCGGTGCTCGTGATCCCCGAGGCCTACGGCGAGGCGCTTCGTGCGGGCCGCACGGCGCACGTCGAGCTTGTGCTCGACGACGCTCGCGAGGTCGCTCAGCCATCCTTGCGAAAAATCAAATCTGCGATTGCCGTTTATGGGCGAACCGTCGGTACGCTCCGCCTCCTCGCACGCGGCCTCTCGCCCGAGCTCGTCGAGGCGGTGGCCGTTGACGCGGTCGACCTCTCGACGCCCGAGGCGCGCGGCGCTGCCTTGCTCCACTTCGTGCCGATGTTCGTCCTACTCGCGGCGTTCGTCGGAGGGATGCACCTCGCGAGCGACGCGACCGCCGGCGAGCGAGAGCGTGGTTCACTCGAGCCGCTCTTGCTCACACCAGCCTCGCGCCGTGGTCTCGCCTTTGGCAAGTGGCTCGCCGCCTTCGTCTTCGCCTCGGTGACCGTGGTCCTCACCATGACGGCCACGATGCTCTCGCTCTCGCGCGTGCCGCTCCAAAAGTTCGGCATGGCGTCCTCGTTCTCGCTCGAGCGCGCGCTGCTCATGCTCGCATGCGTGGTGCCGCTCGCCGCGCTGGTGACGGCGACGCAGGTCCTCTTCGCGAGCTTCGCCCGCACGGTGAAGGAGGCGCAGGTCTACCTCTCGCTCATGATGTTCGTGCCGATGCTGCCGGCCTTGTTCCTCGCGCTCTCACCCGTTCGCACGACGCTCGTCGTCGCGGCCACCCCGGTCCTCGGGCAACAGGCGATGCTGGCGTCACTGCTCCGCGGCGAGGCGGTCGAGCCGCTCGCCTTCGCGCTGTCGGCCTCGCTCTCGTTCGCGCTCGCAGGCCTCGTCGTCACGCTGACCGCGCGCCTCTTTCGAAGCGAGCGCATCGTCTTCGGTCGCTGAACGGCACCCCACGAAACGAAGACGCCCGCGTCCCTTCGGGGGATCGGGCACCTTCCGGGGGGTCACCAGGTCGGACCCCATCTTCGGGTCCACGTTGTTGCTCGTGCCGTAGGCGTCTTCACAGCCGAGCACGCCGCCGGCGTCCGACTTGACCTCGCAGCCGGACCATTCGCTGTTCGAGCCTTTGGCGATCACGAAGTCGCCGACCTTCGGCGCTGCCTTCGAGGCCGCGCCGATGAGGAACATCTTCCCCAAGTCCGCCGTGGACGTCGCACGCTTCTTCGTCGTCTTGTCGGGCTCGCCGTACTCGTAGGTGACTTTCGTCCCCTCAAGCGCGGCCACTTTGCCTTCCGTGAAGCGGCTCACGCCGGCCGCCGCGACGATGTCCTTGCCGACGGTGACCTCGTTCGGGTCTGCCGCAGCCGCAGCCGCGGCCGTCGCCGACGCAGCGACGGCTTCGCCCTCCTTCGTTGCGCAGCCGCCGCAGAGGGTCGCGACCCCAAAAAGACGGGTGAACCTCATGAGACAGAGGTTGTCGCTCTTGGTGCGTGAACCCTTGGTGCGCCATCGTCCGGTTTCAAGCGGAACATCGCGGTCCGTTCCATGGTCCGTTGACGGTGTCCGAGTCACCACTCGCTCTCGCCGCGCAGCCAGGACGCGAAGCGACGGAGCCCTTCGGGGAGCGGCACCTGCGGCGCGTAGCCGAGCTCGCTTCGCGCGCGGCTGACGTCGGCCCAGGTCTGGTGGACGTCCCCCGGCTGGGGTGGTGCGTGAACGAGTGTGGGCTGCTTGTCGAGGGCTCTGCCGAGCTCCCGTACGAGCGCATCGAGGCGAACCGGCTGCGTTCCGCCGAGGTTGTAGATCCGGGCCCCAACAGGAGGCCGATCGAGGGCGCCTAGGACGCCGTCGACGACATCGTCGATGTAAGTGTAGTCGCGGCTCGACGAGCCATCACCGTACAACGTCACCGGCTCGCCACGCTCGATCGCGCGCGCGAACTTGTGGATCGCCATCTCGGGGCGTTGCCTCGGTCCGTAGACCGTGAAGAAGCGCAGACATGACGAGGAGAGGCCGTGGAGCTTCGCGAAGGTGTCGAGCATCAGCTCGCCCGCGCGCTTGGTGGTCGCGTAGGGGCTCGCCGGCTCGTCGACGCGCTGCGACTCTTCGTAGGGGACGAGCGTGTTGTCGCCGTACACCGACGAGCTCGACGCGAAGACGAGTCGCGAGACGCCGCGCGCGATCATCGCTTCGGCGAGATGCGCCGTGCCGACGACGTTGACGTGGGCGTAGCGCCAGGGCTCGCGGATGCTCGGGCGTACGCCCGCGAGTGCCGCGAGGTGAATCACCGCGTCGAAGCGCTCCGCGGCGAGCAACCTATCGAGCCCGCCCCGATCGGTGATGTCGCCTTCTACGAAGCGGATGGCCGAACGCAGGCTCGTGAGGTTTCGCTCTTTGGTCTCGCGCGGGTAGAAGGGGTCGAAATTGTCGAGTCCGACGACGTCGTCGCCACGCGCGATGAGGCGCTCGGTCAGCTTCGAGCCGATGAAACCCGCGACGCCGGTGACGAGCAGCTTCATCGCGGCCTCGCGTGCACGAGCAACGTCATGCCGAGCGGCGGCCGGAGCGGGTTCTCGACGTAGCGAAACCACGCCGAGAGCGTGGTGTTGAGGGCTCGCTTCGCGGGCGAAGCCGAGTAGCGGACGCTCTCGTCGAGGCGTGCGCCGCGGCGGTTCATCAGCCACACCGGCGCGACGCCGAGTGCGTTCCAGTAGCGCGCGCCGAGGACCTCGAACCCGGCCTGCTCCAGCACGCCGAGGAGCCCGGTCTTGTCGTAGCGACGGTAATGCCCGACCGCGACGTCCTTCGGGCCGTAGAGCCAGGGGAGCGCTGGGACCGAGAGCACGAGGCGACCGTCTGGGCGGAGCGCCGCTCGCATCGTCTCGAGGGCCGCTCGGTCGTCTTCGATGTGCTCGATCACGTCGAGCGCCACGACGCCGTCGAAGGCCCCCCGCTCCGCGAGCGACTCGACGGTGCCGAGGCGGATCGCGCGAGCGGCGAGACCCAGCGAGGCGAGGTGCCGCTCGGTAAGGGCGACCATGCGCTCGGAGGCGTCCTGCGCGACGACCTCACGACCGGAGCGGATGAGCTCGGCCGTCAGCGCGCCGCTGCCACAGCCGATGTCGAGCACGAGCCCGCGCGGGACGAGGTCGACCACCAGCCGATTGAGGTTCGTCGCCCGAAAATCACTGGCGATGTGCGCGAACCACTGCTCGTAGTGATCCTCGAGGCCCTCCTGGCCGCGCGTGGGATCGAAGTCATCGCTCATCGCTCTTGGCCCGAGCTCTATACCATCGCGACGGGGCGCGCACACGGGAGAGCGCCGCGACGATGGTTGCCGCCGACCGGCGTCTCGCACGACAATGCCGCGCATGGCGACACGACGAGACCGAGCACCGCGCGTGATCGCCGTGGCGGGGAACATGGGCGCCGGCAAGTCGAGCCTCGTCGAGTGGCTGAGGCAGCAGTTCGACATGGTGCCGTTCTTCGAGCCGCACGACGAGAATCCGTACCTCGTCGACTTCTACGGCGACATGGGCCGCTGGGCGTACAACTCGCAGCTGTGGTTTCTCATCCGACGGTTTCAGATCCACCGGACCATCGACCAACGCGTCGAGGCCTCCCGTGGACAGACGGCGCCGATCGTCCAGGACCGCACGATTTACGAGGACGCCGAGATCTTCGCCGCGCACCTGCATCGCGCCGGGCACATCGACGACCGAGACTGGGCGAGCTACCGGGACTTGTACCAGACGCTGAAGCAAGAGCTCCGTCCGCCGGACCTCATGATCTACTTGCGATGTCCGCTCCCAGCGCTCGTCAAGCGTATCAAGAAGCGGGGGCGTGATTTCGAGAAGTCCGTGCCACGGCGCTACCTCGCGTCGCTCGAGCGGCTCTACGAAGACTGGTACGAGCGCTACGACAGCTCGCCGCGACTCGTCGTCGAGACCGACCGGCTCGAGTACGTCGAGCGGCTCTTCGATCGCCTCGAGCTCATCCGTGCGATCGAGACCCACGCTGGCATCGCTCCGCGTCGCCCTTGAGGGGCGCGCCGTCGGACGAGCGCGCGTCACACCATCGGCTCGTCCTCGCGCCGTCGTGCCGCTCGGCTCTCGAGGTGCCGGCCCAGATCGAGTCGCAAGAGCCCGTGCATCAAGGCGACGAGGAGCACGATGGCCGTCCCCGCGAGCGCACGGCTCTCGGTGAGCTTCTGATAGACGGCACCCTCGCCGACCTTGGGCATCGTCGTCGGACGCTCGGGCAGGCCGAAATCGCGGGCAAGCGTCTCGATGCGGCTCAGGTGAACGACCGGGATCCCGTCGCGAACGAAGCGCGCCATCACCGAGTCCGGTGGCGCACCGCGGGGTAGCGTGCGGTTCAACCCGGGCTTGAAGAGCTCTTTGCCGATGCGCGTGCCGACGGTGCTCGTCCCACCACCGACGTTGACGAAGGCGCGGATCGGCGCGTCGCCCGCGGCCTCACGATAGACGGCCATCCGCTTCTCGATGCTGTCGGCGAGGCCGAGCGGCTCGAGCGCGCGCAGGCCGCTCCGCGCGATGGCGGCGGTGATCGATTGCTTCCCCTCTTCAGATAGGCCGAGCGCACGATCGTCGACGCCGCCTGGGGAGACCGCCACGCTGCGATGGCGCAGCACGTTGCGTTCGACGAGCGCGCGCTCCATGTCCGGCCAGGTGAGCGTCGGGAGGTTCGCGCCCCACTCCGACGCGCCAACGCTCGCGATCGTGACGGGCTTCGCGCCAAGCGTCTCGATCGCGGCGAGGGTCGCGACATTCAGCGCGGGGAACGAGCCCGAGAGACCGACCGCGACCGCGTCGCCGGGTTTCACGCCCGCGCGGTCGAGCAGGTGCACGACGACTGCCGCGAAGTTCGGGTTGACGCTGGTCTGCTTCGCGGCCGCGATGCCGGTGCCCGTCGTGATAGGCGAGATGAGCCGACCGATGAGGCCCGACTCGGATGGGTCGGCCGCGGGATCGAGCGCCTCGCCTCGTCGGAGACGCTCGTCCTTCAGCACCTGGAATGCGTGCCGAGTGAGCTCCGCGGCCCGCACCTTTTCGGCATGGTTCGGCTGGCGCTCCTTGACCCGGAAGCGCAAGACCGAGAGCATCGCCGCGACCGCGACGAGCGCGACGAGCGCGATGACGCGCGTCGAGTGGCGTCGTGGCTGCCAGTACAACGACTTCACGCGGGCACCTCGATCCCGATGACCACCAGCGCGAGCCGGACGAGCACCGACACCACGGTGACGGCGGACAGCGTCTGCACGACGCCTTGTCGATCCATCGACAGCGCGAGCAGACCGGGTACGACGAGGCCGATGGTCGCGTCGTCAGACCCCCCGCCCCACAAGCTGGACCAACGCGTCGCGAGCATGCCGAGCAGGTAGCCGACGAGCAGCATCGCCGCACTTCGCCGCCGCCCGTGAACGAGCGCAACCGTCGAGGCGAGGTTCACCGCCGCAAGCGTGACGAGTGCGACCGCGAGCGTCGCGAAGAGCGCGCGAGGGTGTTGGAGCTGAAGCGCGACGTAGCCCGGGACGACGAGCCCCGTCGCGGCGAGGCCGAACGCTTCGGTGCACAGGAGCCCGAAGACGAGGCCGAGCCCCACCGACATCGCGACGAGCTCGTTCACGCGCGCGCCTCGCTTTGCGGCGCTTCGCTCGGAGCCGGAGGAGCGAGCGTCTCGCGGTTTCGGAACATGCGGACGAGCTCAAGCCCGCGCTCGCCGATGTTGCCCATACCGATCACGAGCGCGGAGCGCCCGCACAGCGAGACGATCGACTCGAACACGGCCTCGAGCGCCTCGTGTTCCACGACGGCGAAGCGCGTCGCGTCGAGCCCGGCGTCGAGGGCCTCGCGCGCGAAGTGGTCGGCGCCGCTTCCCAGCAAGACGACGTGCTCGGCCGCGTGCCAGAAGGTGGCGTGTCGGGCGAGCTGACGCGTGCGCTCGGGCCGATCCTCGCGCAAGTTGAAGAACGCGACGGTCCGCTCCGCATCGGCGTGGCGCTCTTGGGCGAGCGCGAAGAGGCGCGCGGTCGAGTCCGGGTCGTTGGCGGCGAATGCGTTCACGAACACGATCCTCCGGCCGAAGAACGAGACCTCATGTTCGGTGAGGGCGCCAGGATCGGGCGGCGCGGCCCACATGCCCTCGAGGGCCACGTCGCGAGGGATGTCGAGCGCCTCGAGGAGCTTCAGCGCCACGGCGACGTTGTCGCGGTGTTCGACGTGACCGAAGCGCGCGAGCTCGACATCGCTCACCGCGGCCAGCTCCTCGTCCGACACTGCGAGGAGCTTCGTTCCGCGGTCGGCCGCCGCGCGCTCGAAGATCCCAAGGTGACGGCGCTCGGCGGTCGCGAGGACGCCGCCGAGCGGCACCATACCGGCGAGGCAGCGCGCGACGTCGGCCTCGGTCGGGCCCATCACGTCGAGGTGGTCGGCGCGTACGTTCGTGATGATCGCGTGCGTCGCTCGGACAAGCTTCGACTCGCTCACCCAGTGGAGCTCGGGGCGCAGGGCCATGCACTCGAGCACCAGCGCCTCGACCCCCAGCTCGCGGGCTCGAGCGACGATGCGCGCCTGCTCGGTGATGCGCGCGCCGCGAGGACGGAACACGTCAAGCTCGCGCGCGTCGGGAAGGATCATCCGCGGGAGCGTGCCGGTCGTCTTGGCCGCGGTGACCTTGCCCGCGCGACGTAGCGCCCCCGCGACGAGCCGGGTGACGCTCGACTTGCCGCGCGTGCCGGCGACGTGAATCCGGAGGGGGATCGCGTCGAGGCGACGTCGGTGAAGCGCCTGTTCGAGCGCTCCGAGTCCCAAGAGGGACGCCGCGGCTGCTCCGAGTAGCGCGAGGCTCATGAGGTCATTCAGGCCCTGCGCGCGGGTTCAGTTGGGGCGCAGGGCCATGGGGCCACCCCTCGGGGGGCGGCGCAGGACCGCTCGGCCAAAGGGTGGGGCGACGGTCACTCGTCGTCGTCGTCGTCGTCGTCGTCGTCCGCATCTGCCGAGCCGGCCGGCTTGGCCGACGCAGCGGCGGTCGCGGTCGCCGTGGCGGTCGCGGCTGCCGTCACGGCGGCGGGGGCGGCCGAGGGCTTCGTCTCGGCCTCCGCGGGTTTTTTGTTGTCGCAACCGGCCGCGCCCAGTCCGAGGACCGCGAGCGAGGCCAGACCAAGGTTTCGGATCGTCTTCACTTCTACACCTCGAAAGCGAGATACCAGCGCTCGCGGGCCGAATGCATCCGTTTTTCGACAGAGGCATGCTCGAAAGGGGTGCACCGGTTGCAAGCCGACCGGTGCAAACCGTGCACGACCGCCACCCCCGATCGTGTGATCCCGGGGATGTAAGCGCCTTCCGGGGCTGGCATGGCGGATGCGAGGGTCAGGCCCCATGAGCCAGGCGACCATCGTCTCCCCCGAGGTCATCGCTCGCCTCCAGAGCGAGCAGCTGCGCATCCTGGTGCTCCTGGCCGAGCTTCAGCGGGTGGCGCGGACCCGCCATGACGAGCGCCTCGACCAGGTGGTGGGGCCGCTCGTCGAGAGCCTGCGGAGCCACATGGGCCTCGTCGACGGTGTCCTCGACGCGTTGGTCCCCGAGCCCGAGCCCAGCCGCGTCGCCGGCTGAACGAGCGCCTCGCGCTGGCGCCGGCGGTCCTCCCCGGTCGCTCGTCGAGCGGTCACTTCATGAAGCGCCTGCTCGGTCACGAGCGCGTGACCCGATCTCGAGGGACGGGGTGGATCAAGTATTCACCATCCTATGGTCTACTGGCGCTCGCCCCGCGCCTGGTCGAGCGCGCGCTTGGTCCCCTGAACGCGCGAGGGCGACGCCTCCGACGGAGACGCCGCCCTCTCGCTCGCTCGAGAGAGGTCGAGGTCTCATCGACCCCCACCCCTCATCGCGACCCGCTCACTTGCACGGTTCGCAGGTCGACACGACGCGCCACTTCTTCGGGTCGTCGCCGTTGCAGTTTCGGCAGGCGAAGTCCTCGCAGTCGGTGAAGCCGTTGCCGTCGTTGTTGAGGCCGTCGGCGCACGTAATGTCGTTGCCCTCGCAGACCGTGGTCACCGGCGAGCGCTGGCAGGAGAAATCCTTGCAGTCGGTGAAGCCGTTCTTGTCGTTGTCCTGCCCGTCGGCGCAGGTCGAGTCGGTCGTCTCGGACTCGGGGCACTTGCCGGCGTACTGGCAGTCGTAGTCCTTGCAGTCGGTGAACCCGTCGCCATCCTCGTCCTGGCCGTCGGTGCAGTTCGACTCGACGCACTTCGGGTTCGTCTCGCGGCAGCTGAACTCCGCGCAGTCGACCTTCATGTCGCCGTCGTTGTCCTTCTTGTCGCTGCAGTCAGCCTCGCCGACCTCGACCTTGCCCTTGCAGGCCATGTCGGTCCAGCAGTCCTGGTCGTCGCAGTCGACGTAGCCGTCGAAGTCGTTGTCCTTCGTGTCACCGCACGTCGTCTCCTTGCAGACGGTGACGAGCGGGTGGCCGTGGCACGACGGGTCGGCGCAGTCGGTCTTCATGTCGCCGTCGTTGTCCATGCCGTCGTTGCACAGCGCGTCCGAGTTCTCGACCGGCTTGGGACAGCTCTTCGTCCCCTTGCAATCGAAGTCATCGCAGTCGGTGAACTTGTCACCGTCGTCGTCCATGCCGTTCGAGCAGTCCGTCTCCTTCGGCGTCATGCCGCTGCCGGTACTGCCGCTCGGACCGCTCCCGGTCGAGGTCGCGTCGCCGCCGCTTCCTGAGGAGGCTCCACTCATATTCGACCCTGTGGTCGTCGGCGAACCCGAGGTCGTCGAACTGGTTGTCCCATCGGTCTCGTCATTCCCGCCGGCACACGCGGCGACGATCAGGGCCAGGGAAGTGAAAGCAATACCGGTACGGATGAAGCTCTTCATGGATTCCTCGCAAGGGTGAGAGCGCGACATGCGCGCCGCCCGCATACTACCACCAAGGGCGCTGCGGCAACCGAACCGGCGCGTCGTTCACGAGCTTGTCACCCTCGGAGGCCGAGCCGGTACGCAAACGGCCTGACGGCCTCCCCGACCCGCGCCCACCCCTCCCCGCTCGAGGATTTCTGGTCGAGGGCGCGAACGGGCGCACTAGACTCGAACGCGTGCCCGCCGTCGTGCCCTCTGGCGTCATCACCCTCACCACCGACTTCGGCCACAAGGGGCCCTTCGTCGCCACGATCCGAGGCGTCTTGCTCTCGCGCTTTCGCGACGCGCACGTCATCGATCTCACCCACGAGACGAGCGTGCACTTCCCGGCGGAGGCGGGCTTCTGGCTCAAGCGCTCGTACCGCTACTTCCCTGTCGGTACGGTGCACATCGCGGTCGTCGATCCAGGCGTCGGGACGCAGCGCGACATCGTCGTCGTCGAGGCCGACGGGCATGTGTTCCTCGCGCCGGACAACGGTCTGCTCGCGCCGATCGCTCAGACCGCGGGCGCGCGCGTGCACCGACTTGACGTCGCTCGTCTCCCACGCTTCGGGATCGACCTCGCGCGCGTGAGCGCGACCTTCCACGGGCGTGACGTGTTCGCTCCGCTCGGGGCCGAGCTCGCCGCGGGGCGCATCGTCCCGTCGGATCTCGGACCCTGCGTCCCGACCGTCGTCCCCTCGTGGGTCGATGAGCCTCAGGTGATCGAGGGTCAGATCCGCGGCGTGGTGATCGCGGTCGATCACTTCGGGAACCTGATCAGCAACATCGACGAGGGGCTGCTCGACGGGATCGCGGCGCCGCGGGTCCGCGCCGGCGGCCAGACCTTCGCCCTGCGGCGCACCTACGGCGACGTGAGACCCGGCGACTACCTCGCTCTCGTCAACTCGTTCGGCGTGGTCGAGGTTGCGCGCGCCGAGCAGAGCGCGGCGGATGGGCTCGGCCTCGAGCGCGGCGCTCCGATCGTCGTCCTCGACCGCTGAGTACGACGTTGCCGCTCGACGTTACGTGATACTCTCGGGCTCGTGCGCCCGAGTCTGCTCGCCCTTATCGTCGCAACGATCGGCCTCTCAGCGACCGCGAACGCCGACCCATTCGTGTTTCAGCTCGAGGGCGGGATCATCAACAAGAAGGACACCTACGCCGTCCCGACCTTCGACACGGTGACCTTCAAGTACGCCTACGAGCAGCCGGTCGTGCTCGCGCTGCCGAACAACAACGGCGACAACCCTGCCGACTTCCGCCTACGCAACGTGGGCAAGACCTCGTTCGAGGTGACGCTCACCGAGCCACCGAGCGAGGACGGTCCACACGTCGCGATGAGCGTGGCGTATGTCGCGGTCGAGGCGGGCAAGTGGTCCCTGCCGGATGGACGCAAGGTGGCCGCCGGCTTCGTCGACACGACCAAGCTCGTTCACAGCGGAGGCGGCGGCTTCCAGTTCGTCAACTTGCCGATCGGCTTCTTCGCGACGCCGCCGCTCGTCTTCGCCCAGATCCAAGGGCTCGCGAACGAGACCGGCAAGGTGCCCTCCCAGCCGTCGAACCCCTGGCTCACCACCTCCGTGCGCCAGGTGACGGCGGCGAGCTTCGAGCTAGCGCTCGACGGCTGCGAGTGCACGAGCGCGACGCCTGCCAAGCCCGAGCGCGTCGGATGGCTCGCGATCGAGGGCGGCGGACCAGGCACTTTCGTCGACTCCGACATGCTCTCGGTCAAGTACGAGACGCTCTCGGGCGCGCTCGTCGATGGCTGGGCAGACTCGGGCTCGAGCGTCGCTTTCAAGCAGAGCTTCTCGGCTCCGCCGCTGTTCGTCGCGCGGCTCCAGGCCCGCACCGACCCCGATGGGGGCTGGCTTCGCTACGCGAACCTCGGGGCGAAGGGCGTCACGCTCGCGGTCGACGAGGACCGATGTAAGGACACCGAGCGGTCTCACTCGCCCGAGCCTGCGGCGCTGTTCGTGTTCTCGCAGAGCTTCCGGGTCCAGGACGCCGATCCCGACAAGGACGGCTTCGCGTCGAGCGTCGACAACTGCCCGCTCGACGCCAACCCGACCCAGAGCGACATCGACAAGGATGGAGAGGGTGACGCCTGCGACTGCGGCGACGGGATTCTGGCCACGATCGAGTTCTGCGACGACAAGAACGTGAGCCCCGGTGACGGGTGCTCGGCGAGCTGCGAGCTCGAGGCCGGCTTTACGTGCAGCGGGGCTCCGAGCGTGTGCGCGCCGGTGTGCGGTGACGGGCTCGTGCGCGGCGGCGAGGCCTGCGACGACGGCAACCTCGCGTCCGGCGACGGGTGCTCCCCGACCTGCTCCGTCGAGCCGACCAGCGGAGCGAGCGGAGCCGGTGGTGGAATGACCGGCGGGTCAGGTGGAGCGGGCGGCGCGCCTGGAACGGGCGGTGGAAGCGGCGGCGCGGCTGGTGGAATGACCAGCGGGTCAGGTGGCGCCGGCGGAGGAGTGACCGGAGCGGGGGGCGCGAGCGGTACGGCGAGCACCGGTTCGGGAGGCAGCTGCGAGCGTGAGCCCTGCGGCTACGACACGCTGCTTGGGGGCCGCGCCTGCGTCTGCGGCGTCCCTGCCGGGGCGGGTGACGTGCGCGGAGCCGAGCGGGCGAAGCTCGCGGCGGTCGGGCTCCTGGCGATGCTCGTCGTCCGGCGACGGCGGGCGAAGGATACGCCGCGCCGCGCGGGGTCGCGGCGTCGATGAGACGGTTGGCCAGGGGAGCGCTCTCGTGAGAGATTCTGCCCCGTTTTCGACCGGGAAGACATCACGTGCCAATCATGAGCCGCAGCGAGTTCGAAGCCACCCTGGGTCAAGCCTGCATCCGGGTCGACCGAGCTATTTTCGAGCGTGGCAAGGCTCCGAATCTCGAGGAGGCACGCCGCTCGCTCGACCAGGTCTTGAACAGCTCGAAGGACGGTCCGCGTTTGAAGGCCCTTCGCTCGCAGCTCGAGCGCGCCGCCGACGTCTTGAGCCTCGAGCTTGACGACGCGAACCTCCGCGAGGACCTCTGGGATTGCCTCGACTACGTCGACTATCGGGCTTGAGGCCTCAGGCCCATCGTCAGCTCGATTTCTTGCGCGGGACCCGCTTCAGCTTGAGCGCGCCGAGGGCCGTCTTCTTCGGGGCGCTCTGACGTACCTGCGGTGGAGTGGGCGTGCGCGCCTGGGCCTTCGCGACGACCTCGTCGGTCTTGCCGAGGAACTCGGCGAGCATGAGGTCCATCTCGCTCGGCGGCGCCGGTGGCGCGCTCGGGACGTCCTTGCCGAGGAACTCGGCGAGCATGAGGTCGACCTCGCTAGGTCCCTCGGGCTCCGGAGGCGGGACGTCCTTGCCAAGGAACTCGGCGAGCATGAGGTCGACCTCGCTCGGCGCGCTCGCCCCGCCGCCTGGGAGCTCGGCTTCGACGCCCCCGACGAGATCGACGAAGAGCTCGAGAAGGGTCGAATGGTAGCACGAGCCGGCGCCTCGCCGCATCTCCGCGATGGCATCCTCGATGTCGAGCGGCTCCCGCTCGCGCCGGCCGCGAGTGAGCCCGTCGAAGTCGTTCACCAGACGGACGATCTGCGAGAAGAGGTGCGGCTTGCCGAGGCCTGGGACGCGCGGGCGTCCGCCGACGCCGTCCATGTCGCGGTGGTGCTCGAACGCCGTCAGGACTTGGCGGAAGAGGGCCTCGGTCGGCGCGAAGCGCATGAGGGACCGGAGCGCGATCACCGGATGACGATCGACGTCGCGCCGTGCCTCGTTCCCCAGGTAGGCGAGTCCCATGTCATGGTGGAGCGCCGCGATCCCGAGATCCGCAAGCAAGCCGCGATCGAGGCCGAGCCTTCGGCCGAGCGCGATCGACAGCGCGCAGACCGCGACCGAGTGCTCGCTCTCTTCCGACCCCGTGTCGCGGAGGCCGGCGAGCGCGAGGAGCGTGACCGGATCGTTGTCGGCGAGGTCGACGAGCTCATGAATGATGCGCTTCGAGCGCGGCGTACCGCTCGACGCCTTGGTGCCGACGACCTGGCTCACGTGGCGGATCGCAGCCACGTACACGTCGGCGGCTTGGTCCTTCGCCGATTTCTTCGCGTCGGCCTCGGTGATGGGACGCAGCACCTTCGAGACACCGCAGCCCTCGACCCCAGCGGCCGCGAGCGTGCGGCGTACGGCCTCGGGATCCGTCTCGCCGGAGAGCCCGTCGATGGTGCGGAAGTAGGTGATGAGCTCGGGGATCGGGCGTGCCCCTTCGAAGGAGAGGCCACCGATGCCGCGCGTCGCGAGCTCCTCTGCGAACTGCTGCCCGACCGGGAGCTGCGCCGAAGACAGCCGGATGCGCGTGCTGTCGAGGTAGAACACGCCCTCGACGACCGCGAGGACAATGCGCGGGCGTCGCTCGCCGATCTCCTCGAGGATCTTCCGCAGGTTCTCGAGCGGCTTCTGAACGGCGTCGTTCGCGTCGTTATGGATGCGCAGCACGCGGAGGGCCGCGTTCGCGGCGACGAGCAGCTGTCCGGCGAGGTTCTGGTCGCGCGCCGCGGTCGGGTCGACCATGCTTGGGACGGTCGGTTGCGTCATGCCTCACCTCCGAGCTGCGATGGCCTGAGGCCGCGCGAACGCTCGAACGCGATCCGTTCGAGCACCTCCTTGCACGCCCGCCCGATGTCCTTGTCCTTGCCCTCGGCGTGACGCTGTAGGAGCGCGAGGACGTCCGGTGCGTCACTCGCTCCGAGCGCGGCGACCGCCGCGAGCTTGAGGTCGAGGAGCTGTTTGCGACCGAAGAGCGACTTGCGATCGAGGATGTCGGTCACGAGGCTCAGGATCGGCGCCGCGTCACCCGAGGTGAGCACGAGCCTCAGCGCGGTCTCGACGGTCTTCACGTCCCACTCGTCGAGCTCGGGGCTCTTCAGCCACTCGAGCACCGTCGCGCGCACCTCGGCGTCCGGGTGGACCGAGAAGCTCTCGAGGATCCGGAGCCGAAGCGCACCACCCTTGGCGGCGAGGCGCAGGAGCGCCGCCCGCATGCGCTCGTCGAGCAGCGATGGGATGGTATGGATCGCCTCGAGCAGCTCGAACTGCGTCTCGTCGCTCGCGCCGGGGAGTCGTACCGCCACGGCCATCCGCGCTTGCGCCACGTCCATCCGCGCGAGGAGCGCGAGGGTCTCCACCGCGCGACGCCCATCGGCCGAACGAAAGCGGTTCACGAGGTACTCGGCGTCGTTCCCCGCGACTTCGCCGAGCGCCTCGTCGAGCGCCTTGCGACCCTTCGCGCTCTTGTCCATGTCGGCGAGCTTCGCGAGGGCCGTGCGCTCGTCCCCAACGAAGGTCTGGACCACGCGCGTCACCTTCTCGACGTTGGCAGCGGCGCCGCCAGGAACGCGCGAGAGCATGTTGGCGAGTTCGGTCTCGTCGATGCGGCTTTCGCGCACCGCGGCGATCGCGGCCCGGTCGTCGGCCGAGAGTGACGCCGAGGTCTCGAGATCGCGGACGAGCGACGCGACGGCGACGAGGCCGTCGAGGTCGGCGCGGTCGAAAAAGATGCGACGAAACTGGAGGACGAGCCCTCGAAGGCTGTCGGCGTCGAACTCGAGCGGGCGGCGCGGCATCGACAGCATCGCGCGCACGATCTCGAAGGTCCGCCACGCGAGGCTGAGCGTCGTCTCGGCCTCGACCTCGGCTCGGAGCGCGACCAGGTCAGGCGGGAGCGCCACGTCATTGCCCTTCAACCGCGCGACCCGATCCTCGTACGCCTTCCGCGTGTGCGCGGGCAGGCGGTCGAGATCCAGCGTTAGCGACTCGCCGATCACCTGGCTCACCGACTCCTGATCGACGAACAGATCGTCGTTGCTGCGGAGGCTGCCGTCGTCCTCGATGTAGCCGACCGGTGCGGCGTACTGGATGCGCGTGAAGGAGGCGCGCCACAGCAGCGTGGGGAGGTCATCCTGAGTGGTCGCCGACGTCTGGAGTCCGACCGCGCAGAGCTCGACGAAGCGCGCGAACTCGTCGTCGGGGATCCCGGTCTGGAAGCGCACCGCGATGACGCCCTGTCGAAAGAAGGCGAGGGCGAACTCGTCGAGATCGGTCGCTTCGAGCGGCGCGCCACTGAGCTCGAACGTGGTCGGACGCACGCGCAGCGACAGATCGCCGAAGCGCTCGAGGTAGCTGCGGAGTGCTCCGAGGAGGTCGCTCTCGAAGCGCCGCACGAGGTCGTGTGTCATGTCGTAAAAGCGGCGCATGCGCGCGGATTTGTCGAGCTTGCGCAGGACGTCGATGGCTCCCGAGATCGCCTCGGGGGCCACGGTGCTTGGGGGCGTCTCCTCTTCGCTCATCGGACGTGACGGAGAGTAGCGGCTCGAGTCACTGCGTCAACGTGCACGAGTCACGTCCATTCTTCCTGTGTGGTGTCGCTGGATTCGCGCGCGCGCGTCGGGCATGCTCCTCGACGAGGCAGAGGGAGCGCTTGGCACAGATCCTCATCGCAGCGAGCGACGTCGCGCTGTCGCGGCAGCTCGTCGAGCTCCTCGGGGCGCGGGGTCACGCCGTCGAGGTCGCAAGCGAGCTCGACGCCGCGCTCGGGCAGGTCGAGCAGGTGCCGCCCGAGCTGTGTGTCCTCGAGCTCGTGCGCGACGACGCGCAGGCGAACGAGTGCCTCGAGCGACTTCGTCGAGCCGCTCCTTCGACGGCCTTCGTCGTGGTCGCCGAGGAGGGGGCGGTCGACGTCGTCGTCCAGGCGGTGAAGCGGGGCGCAGACCAGGGACTGTGTCGCCCGCTCACCGCGGTGGCCCTCGATGGCGCGGTCAAGCAAGCCCTCGAGCGCGGCGCGGCGATGCGGGACGCCCCGCTGTCGACGCCGCCAGCGACGGGCAGGGAGCGCGGTGAATTTCAGCGCCTCGTCGCGGCGCACCCGCTGATGCAGCAGCTCCTCGCAAAAGCGTATCAGGCCGCGCAGAGCCGCGCGACGGTGCTCATCCACGGCGAGACCGGTACCGGTAAGGAGCTCGTCGCCGCCGCGATTCACCAGAACTCGAAGCGAAGGACCGGGCCGTTCATTCGCCTCAATTGTGCGGCGCTCTCGGAGACGCTGCTCGAGTCCGAGCTGTTCGGTCACGAGCGCGGTGCGTTCACCGGGGCGGTCGGTCGTCGAAAAGGCCGGTTCGAGCAAGCGCACCAGGGGACGCTGTTTCTCGACGAGGTCAGCGAGATCCCGCTCTCCGTCCAGGTGAAGCTGCTCCGCTTCCTGCAGGAGCGTGAGTTCGAGCGCGTCGGTGGCGATGAGCCGCTTCAGGTAGACGTTCGGATCGTCGCGGCGACGAACCGAGACCTGAAGGCGATGGTCGACGAGCATACCTTCCGGGAGGATCTCTACTACCGCCTCAACGTCGTGCGCCTCGAGGTTCCGCCGCTCCGCGCGCGCTCGAGCGACGTGCCGCTCCTTGCGGAGCACTTCCTGCATCGCTACGCCGCCGAGAACGAGAAGGAGGTGTCGGGCATGTCCGATGCGGCGCGCGACGCGCTCGTCGCCCACTCCTGGCCGGGCAACGTCCGCGAGCTGCAGAACGTCATCGAGCAGGCGGTCGTGCTCTCGGAGAGCGCGGAGATCGGCATCGAGGCTCTACCCCTTGCGGGAGAGCTCAAGGCGTGCGAACCCGTGCGGCTCATGATCCCAGGCGTGACGCTCGCCGAGCTCGAGCGGTTCGCAATCGAGCGCACGCTCGACTCGGTCGGGGGCTCGCCCTCGAAGGCGGCGTCAATCCTCGGAATCAGCCGACGCACGATCCAGTACCGCATGCGCGAGTGGGGCATGAGCCCGCGCGAGAAGCTCGACGACGACGACGAGGCCGAGGCCGACGCGAACTAGCGGCGCCGCGCGAGGAGGGCGCGTACGATCGGAATGTCGGCCTCCGCCCAGTCAAGGCTCGTGAGCGCATCGTCGTCGAAGAAGCCTGCCATGTCGTGTTCGCTCGGCGTGGGCTCGCCGCCGACCAGCGTCGCGCGGTAGACGACGAGCAGGAGGATGCGCTCGCCGCGCGTGATCTCGGCGCTGCCGACAAGCTCGCCTACCGCCACCTCGACCCCGAACTCCTCGACGAGCTCGCGCGAGAGCGCCTCGACGTCCGTCTCGCCGGGCTCCACCTTCCCACCCGGAAACTCCCAGCGGAGCGGCTCGGTCATCACCGCGCTTCGGCGCGCGGCGAAGGTCTTTTCCCCACGCGCGATAGCGGCGCCGACGACTCGAACGCACATCGAGCCTCAGGTCCCCGCCGGATCGAAGAGCTCGAAGGCGTCTACGAGCAAGTGTCCCCAATCGCCTCCGTCGTCGTCGCGAAGCACGATGCGCCCTTCGCGCCCAAGCCACTCGGTCACGTCCCACACGACGGGGACGAGCTGCTCGACCATGCTCCTTCCGGTGCCCTCGAGCGAGCGGACCACCACGCCGTCGACGACGAGCTCGACCCGGAGCCGATGAGAGGCTCCCCCTCCAGCACGAAAACCGAGGCGCGCGCGATCGATCGCGAACGGAGGCGACGTGGCGGTGCCGGTGGCCTCGTCGAGCAGCGACGGGTGGTACGAGTTGACGAAGAAGTGACCGGCGTGGCCGCTCACGGGCTGTTGATGGTCAAGCAGCGCGACGCTGGCTCCGGGTACGAAGGCCTTGCCCGAGCGGGTCCAGCCGCCAAGCTCCCCCGACTCGAAGTCGAAGAGCTTCCGCCGGTTTGCGCGCGCGGCTTGCCACGAGTCGCCGCGGCGTCTCGCGTAGAGCTTCGCGGGCTGAGTGAATTTTCCGATCACCATTCGCGCCGTTCGAGGCAGCTCGTCCACCGGCTCGTAGGCGACCTCGAGCAGCTCGAGGAAGCGCGGGTCGGTCTTGTCGTTCACGATGAGGAAATCACCGTCGAGGTTGGCGGCGCAGGTGGCGAGATCGATCGACTCGATTGGTGATCCCACGACGTCCACGTAGCCCTGCTCGTGCGCCTGTCGTCCGGCCTTGCCGAGGCGTCGCGGAAGATAGGGATGGGCGGGAAAGAGCACGGTTCCGGGGAGGTCGCGGACGTATCGGATGAGCGACACGGCGGTGTCCCACTCACGCCGCGACGGGACGACCTCGGCGCGATGAATGTGCTGCGCCGAGAGGAGGTAGCCGAGCGTGAGGACGCCGGCCGCGGCGATGGCTCCGCGCAGGGCGCTGCGTCGCGGCATCGAGTCGAGGAGCGCAGCGCCCAGCATGATCGTCGCCGCGGGCACGAAGATCGTCGCGGTCATGATGTTGTTGATGTAGGCGCCGACCTTCGAGCAGGTGAAGAGCGAGACGACCGTCGCGTTGAGCGCGAGGCCGACCCAGAACACCACGCGAATCGGCAGCTTTCGCTTTAAGAACAGCCAGCCTGCGACGGGCGGCAAGAGCACGACGAACGGAGCGAAGAACGCGAGCGTGAGCAGGGCGCTGCGGAAGAGCTCGGGCAGGAGCGGGTGGTGGCCCATCACGTCGAAGACGAGGATCCAGAACATGCCGTGTGAGGCTCGGTTCGCGATGAGGAGCGAGCCTGCCGCGAGGGCTCCGACGAGCGCGCCAAGACGCAGGCCGCTACGCCACTCACGCGCGACGGAGAACGCGACGATCCACGGCAAGAACAAGACAGCGCTCTGCTTCGCAAAGGCGGCCCCCACGAGCAACACGGCGGCGAAGACCGTGCGCGTCCCCGAGAGCCTCGCGCGCGGGCGCGCCCCGTGCGGCGGCAAGGACAGCACGATCCCCGCGGTGAGAAGGCCCATGCAGGTCGAGTCGACGCGGACGAGGTCGTACCACGCGCCCGAGGTCGGGTAGCTCGCGGCAAGCCAGCCGAGGGTTGCGAGGGCCGCGAACGCGCCGCGCGTGCCACGCCCTGCGACTCGGTGCGCCTCGCCTGCGAGGAGCGCGCAAACGAGCGCGAAGCCGAGGATGCTCACCATGCGCGCGACCGGGTACTCGAGGCCGAACAGCTTCGCGGCGAGCGCGACGAAGGCGGCGTGGACCGGCGGGTAGGCGAACGGGATGTAGCCGTCGGAGCACGCGTCGTAGAGCGGCAGACCGCGGAGCAGGCGGTCGGCCATTAGGAGCTGGCCGCCCTCCATCCACTCGAGATCGATGGGGTAGCGGACGCGCGCACGCATCATCTCGACGAGGGACGCGAAGAGCGACGCGCTCGTCAAGGCGAGCGGTAGCGCGGCGAGCGCGACAGCCGCCTTTCGAATTGCCCGCCCTCGTTCACGCTCGCGCATGAGGAGCCACGCGGCGAGGTAGCAGCCGCCGCCGAAGAGCCCCGTGCGGAGGAGGCCTTGACGCATCGCGAGCGCAACGGTGGCCACGGTCGCGAGCACGGTCCCCGCTCCATGCACTGCCCAGAACCAGCTCTTGGGTCCGTCTCCGAACGCGCGCATCCCGAGCGGAAACGCGACGCCCATCAGCACCGCGGGAGGCGCGAGGAGCGCTCCCGTCAGGACGAGGCGCACCGCGACGGGCGCACCGAGGGTCCTCGTGAAGACCGGCTGAAGGAGCAGATGGACCGCCATCGTCGCGCCCGCGAGGACGAAGCCCCACCGCTCTGCAGCCGCGAGCGTGACGTGTCGCGCGACCAGCGAGCCCGCGGCGGCTCCGAGCAGGACGAAGCCGAGCGCGGCGGTCGTGGCGAGGCTTGGGTGTCCGAGGTAGAGCACCGCGCGCTGAAGCCAGCAAAGCTCGAGCACCGCGAACGCGACGCCGAGCGCGAGGAAGTAAGCGCTCCCCACCCAGAGGCTCGGGCCGCGAGCGAGCCGACGGCGCGCGAACAACGGTGCGAGCAACAGCGCGAGGGTGAGGCCCGCGACCGCCGTGAGCAAGGTGCGCAAGGTCTTCACCGAGGCGGCGGCGATGCCGAGCTTCTCGACGAGCGGCACGGAAGGCACGCGAAACGGCGAGATCATCTGGAAGAAGAACGGGCTGTCGTCCGTCGGCGGCGCGAGCGCGAAGCCCTGCTGCTCGAACGAGGCGGCGCCGCGCTCGAGGATTGACGTCAGGTGCTGAGGGACCGGCGTGTTCGGCGCTGCGGGGAGGGGCACCGTGAACCCGCGCTCGTTCGCGACCTCGTGGAGGCGGGCGACGCGCTCCCGCGAGAGCGGCGAGCGCGACACGAGCACGGTCGCGACCTTGCCCGCCTCGATCACCGCGAGGTGGCGCAGCGGCTCGTCGACCCCTTCCTCGACGAGGGCGGTCTTGATCAAGAGCAAGAGGCGCTGGACCTCAAAGCCGAAGCCAACCGCCATCGACCGACTCGTCGAGACGACGCCGTCGCGGGCGAGGCGGCTGAAGTACAGCCGGTACGCCTCGACCGTGTACACCCCGTTCTCGGGCAGCGAGAACGCCCCCGCCGGGCTCGCGGCCGAGCTGTCGGTCATCGCGAGCTGGATGACGTCGTAGCCCCCCGCGGAGCGCGCGAGCACGCCGCGGCCATCGCCTACGACCGCGGTGACGCCGGGGAGGTCGTAGACGCCGCCGCTGAAGCCCGCAAGCTCACGGCGCATGGTGGCGACGAGCCCCGCGTTCAGCTCGATCGCGTCGATCGTCGACGCCCCGGCGAGGTGCGCGGTGAGCACGTCGCGTCCGCCGCCCGCGCCCACGACCGCGACGCGCGCCGGCCGCCCGAGCTGATACGCGACGCTTCGCACGTCGTAGAGCAGCTGCTGAACGTGGGACGCGTCGCCGTCGAAGCGGACGATCGGTGTGCCGGCCGAGGCGTCCTCCGCGAGCCAGAGGACCTCAGGGGCGGGAGCATTCGGCGCGTTCGTGCCCATGCCACCCGGGAAGCTCTCGTCCGAGGAGGGCGGCGAAGGGAAGATCGCAAGCCGCGCGGTCGGCGTCCAGCGCGCGAGCATCGGCGTCCGTGGACCCGCGTGCGCATCGAGCTTCGTCGCCTCGACTCGATATGGTAGCCCGAGCGCCACCGACGCTCCGAGCGCGACTGCCGCGAGCCGACCGGGCCAGCGCCGCGCTTCCTCGGCGAGTAGCTCGTGCGCGAGGAGCGGCAAAAAGCCGGCGCACGCGGCGAGCTCCGGCGTCCCGAGTCGCTCGAGGAGCGGCACCACCGCGAGCGCGCCTGTGCAGGCGCCGAGCCGCTCGCCACCGTAGCGGCGGCCGAGCTCCGCGCCGTCGGCTTCCAGTAGCAAGAGGCACAGGGCGGTGCCCAGGCACGCGAGCGACGGGAGGAGGCAAATGACGCTGAAGGCGACGCCGTAGCCTTCGACGTACGGTTGACCATGAACCAGCGCCGCGACGCCGGCCGGTACGAGGAGCCCCGCTGCGAGGAGGACGCGGTCCAACGGCGGGCGACGGTCGGTGAGGGTCAGCCATAGACCCGGCGCCACCGCGCCGAGCATCGACAGCGAGACCGCCGAGAACGCCCAATGGTACGAGAGCAGGCTGCTGAGGAGACGCGTCACCGCGATCTGCACGAGCAGCACGCATGCAGACACAAGCGCGATCGCGACGTGCTTCCGGACGTTCGGCGCGTTCATCGGGGAGCAATGTCGGACGCTAGCGCGACTCCTCCGAAGCCGCACCCCGGAAGCGCGAGTCGAGTGGCTCCGCGAGGGCGACCGTTCGAGCCTCGTCTCAGGCTAGTCTTGCGCGTCGCGGGCGCGCAGTCCGTTCCTGCGGCGTCGCCGAGCCACGACGCCTAGCGACGTGAGGCTCGCGAGGAACGCGGCCGCGACTCCGCTCGTCCGCGAGCCCGGGACCGTCCGCCCGACGCTGCAGCTCGACTCGACGACGACAGGCGTGCCTGGCTCGGGCTCCGCACCGCCGGCGCCGCCTGTCGCGCCGGTGGTCGCGCCGGTGGTCGCGGTCGTCTCGGCGGCTCCCCCTGCGCTGCCCGCGCCCGTCGTCGTCGTGGTCGTCGGCTCGGGCGGAGGCGCGATGCCACAGGCGTCGGCGCAGCTCGTGGCGAGGCAGCTCTCGTACGCGGCGGTCGTCGTGTCGTCCGCGCACTCTGCGCCCGGAATCAGCGCGCCGGTGCACTCGAGGCAGGTGACGCTCTTCGAGCAGGCCTGGGCCTCGGCGCAGCAGCTCGCCTCGAGGCACGACTCGCAGCTCGCGCCGGCCACGGTCATGCCGCATGTCGGCGGGTTGCAGAACGCCGCGTCCGCGCACTCGGCCGCGCAAGCGTCGTCGCAGATGCATGCGAGGAGCGCGTCGTAGAGCTTCTTGCCAGCGGGGCTCGCGAGCTCGCATTCGAGCGAACAGGTCGCCGTCTTGCACTTGCCGATGCAGGCGTCGTACGTGCTGCAAGACTTACTCTGGTAGCACTTCGAGACGGCTTTCGTGCAGGTGCCGCTGAAGGCGTGAGCCTCGGTGCATTGGTTGCAGGTCTGAAGGCCGATCGGCTTGCCCTCGATCGTCGGGGTAATGAACGAGTCGAGGAACGCGCTCGCCCGGATGTCGGTGCCCTCGACGAGGCAGCTGCCGTTGTTGCTGCTCACGAACGAGTGCACGCCTGCGACGAACGGGTCGGAGGGCGTGTAGATCGTCGGCCCGCCGCTGTCGCCCGAGCAGAGGCCGCCGGCCCCTTGATCGTAGACGAGGCGCAGGCTGGTCACCGTCTTCACGTTCATGACGAGGTGGTGCTTGATCCCGATCTGGCCGCCTGAGTCGGTGGTCTTGCCGTAGCCGACGACGTCAACCGACTTGCCGCTCTTCAGGTTGTCCGAGGCGGAGGGCAGCACCGGCAGCGTCGGCGTGTTGGCGTCGGCGCCGCTGAACGTCAGCACCGCAATATCGAAGAGTCGTGCCTTGGCGTAGCCCGGGTGCGCGACCGCCTTGGTGACGGGAAAGCTCTTCGCGTTGAAGTCGAGCATGTTCTGGCCCGTCACCAGGCTCCCGGGGTCAGCCCCAACGCAGTGCGCCGCGGTGAGGGCGTAGCCCGTGTTACCCTTCACGGCGATGATCGTCGCGGTGCAGAGCGAGCCGTTTCGCGCGTAGCCGACCACGGCCGGTCGCCCGAACTCTGGCTCGCCGTTGATGACCGCGTCCTCGACCGTCCCCACGGCTTCGCGCGGACCCTCCGCGCTGCACGCTGCGACGGAGAACGCAACGGGGAGAACGAACCGCTGGGCCCCGAGACGCATGGTAGCCAACATACCGCGATCGCCCGCATCGAGGGAGCGTTAGTTCGCGGTCGGCTCGCAGGGGTGCGCGTGGTTCATCGGCCCCGCGCCGGTGCCGAGGTCGGGCGCGCGTCGGATGGCCTCGGCCACGTAGCTTCGCGCGCGCGCGACGGCGTCCTCGAGCCGGAGCCCTCGAGCGAGCCCGGCCGCGATCCCGGACGCGAGCGCGCACCCCGTGCCGTGGGTGTTGCGCGAGGCGATGCGCGGCCCATCGAACCAGCGCTCGTATCCGTCGGCGGTGCGGAGGAGGTCGTACACCCGCTCGCCTGGCAAGTGGCCGCCCTTCATTACGACGGCGCCGGCGCCCATCGCGAGCAGCGCGTCGGCAGCGCGGGGCAGGTCATCGACGTCGACGATGTTGATACCTGTCAAGGAGGCGGCCTCGGGCACGTTCGGCGTCAGCACCGACGCCATCGGCACGAGCCGCAGCTTCAGCATGGCCTGCGCGTCAGCCTCGAGCAGTACCGCGCCGCTCGTCGCGACCATCACCGGATCGACCACCACCGGGACTCCGCCCGCGCGTCGCTCGAGCGTACGGGCGACGGCGTCGATGATCGCGGCGGAGAACAGCATGCCGGTCTTCACGCAGTCGGCGCCGAGATCCTCGAGCACCACCTCCATCTGCCGCGCGACGAACGCCGGCTCGACGGGCATCACGCCGTAGACGCCGCGAGTGTTCTGCGCCGTGAGCGCGGTCACCGCGGTCGACGCGAAGGAGCCCAGGCAGGTGACGGTCTTCACGTCGCCTTGGAGCCCTGCGCCGCCGCCCGAGTCGGATCCCGCCACGATGAGCACGCGACCTTCCATGCGCGCTCGTATGCTGTGACGGGTGCCTCAACGCAAGCGGCTTCGCTCGCACGCCAGGAACTGAAGGTAGCGCTTCCAGTCGGCGCCTCCGCGGTGCTTGAGGCGGCCCGCGAGCTCGAGGTCGTCGAACGCCCGCACCAGCCGCTCGTACGGCGCGCGCTCGAGGGCCACCGTGAGGCTCGCGTCGGCGGCGTCGTCGGCCGCGTCGCGAGCGCGGAGGTAGCGCATGTGCGAGGGGCTCTCCATGGCGAGCTTCGCGAGCTCTGGGCGTGCGCTGGCGAGGGTCCGCGCGAACTCGGGGTGCCACGGATCTTCGAGCGCAGGGTAGCGCGCGAGCAGCTCGCCGCGGACCGTTCGGCGAGCCGCCTCCAGCGCGGCGGTGGCGCGGTCCTCGCGCTCGGCGAGCTCGTCCATGCGGCGCTCGAGCTCCTCGTAGCGTCGTCTCGTGTCTTCTTCGGCCCGCGTTCGGTCGCGCGGGAGGCCGAGCTTCGCCACGAGGCCGGCGATGGTCGCCTCGTCCTCGAGCAGCTCGTTCTCGAGCGCCTCGGCGGGGCCGTCGGTGGGCGCCGCGTGTCGCAGCCAGCGCTCCGAGGTCGTCGTCGGGACGTCGAGCCCGCGCGAGTCAATCCGCGCGCGCGTGTGCGCTTCGAGTAGCGAGATCGCCCCGTCGCCATCGAGGTCGACCGAGGCGGGTCGCCCTTCGCGGTCCTCGCCTCGCAGCGCGTGTAGCACGTGCACCGAATAGCCCTCGTGGTTTCGGCGCTCGGGATCGGGATCGCAGCCGGTCGACTCGAGATCCCAGGTACTCGCGAAGAGGCCGCAGCGGTCCTGCGGAGTGGCGCCGGCGTCGGGGTTGGCGCCGACGAACGCGAGCTCGGCGAGGCCACCCGAGAAGCATGCGCTAACGAGGAGCCGTGTCGGCCTCGAGCCACGGTCGAGCACCTCCGCGAGATCGCGGACCGTGAGCGCGTCACCGCCCCAGGTCGCGAGCCCGTTGTCTCGCGGCGCGGCCGCTCCGTCGCCGTGGCAGGCGACGACGATCGGCAGCGGCGGCCCGCGTACCGCGAGCTCGCGGTCGAGCGCTTCGAGGATGGCCTCCCGCGTCGCCGGTCCATGCGGAGCGAGGCGGGTCTTCCGGAAGCGCGCGTCCCGCCCGCCGTGCGGCGACACGATCTCTCCGAGCGCCACGAGCAGCGGGTCGTCAGGGTTCGCGTCCGAGAGCTCGTAGACGCCGTCGCTCCCCGGTCCGCCTGCGAAGAGCAGCAGGCCGCCCGGTCCGAGCAGCTCCGCCGCGAGGCCGAGGTCGCTCTCCATCGAAAGCTGGTTCGAGCTGGGGTCGGCGCCCCCGCCGAACGCGAGCCAGCGCGCCGGCTTGCCTACGCCGGGAGGCGCGGGGCTCTCGACGGTTTGGCCTGAAACGTGTTCCATTCCGCGGTCGCCGCCCGGCTGCCGCCCGAGCCGGGGGATCAGCAGCGCAAGCGCGAGGGCGGTGGCCGTGGCCGACGTGAGGGCTGCGCGGGCGCGCGTCATGGTCGGTCTCGTCATACCCCATCGGCGGCCTCCGGCGAGCGCCGACCCGGAACTCCAGGGCACCAGCGGCCAGATCATCAACGCGACCGGCGACCTCGCGCCGAACACCTGGAACGCCGGCCTGAACCTCCTCACGGCGCGCGCGTTCATGGGCTCATCGGTCCAGAGCGCCTTTGCGTTCTTCCTCGGCGGGCAGACACCGAACAACCTCGCGTCGGACACGACCGAGCTCGTGGTGTGGTGAGGACGGAGACGAGCATGACTCGCATGAACGAGGCTTCGCGCTTCGCGCTCCAGGCCCTCCTATCGCTCGCCGTGCTCGCGCCCCCGGCGGCCCTGGCGCAACGAGGTCCGAGCGCCTCGTCGGTGCCCGAGCCGCCTGTCGTCGCAGGCACACCGGCAGCCAAGGCGACCGATGCCCAGAAAAAGGGGGCCGTCGAGCTCTTCAAGGCTGGCCTCTTCGGCGGGGCGCCGATCCAGCAGCGTACGACCGGCGATGCGGCGCTCACCGCGCTCTCGGCGTGAGCGGGCTACCGCTTTTACCTCTGACGCGCTCGAGCCGTCGCGTCGTCGCCGGCCGGGCTCGTCGCGAAAGGCGCGTCGGGAGCCTCTCGCGGTAGAGGGCGACGCGCCGACGTCCTTGGGGTCATGGTCCGTAGAGTGCGTCGCAGCTCCCGGCGGGAGGCAAGATGGTCGCGCTGTCCGCGCCTCCGAGGAGCGACTCGAGCGCCGCGAGGGCCTGGGTGTGGATCGCGCAAATCGGCGAGGCCGTCACCTTCACCTTGTCGCTCGCGAGTTCGGTGACCGGCGGGTAGAGCTTCTCGAAGCGCTTCTTGCAGAGCGGGGTGAGGAGCTGCGCGTGGCAGCTCTCGCTGTTGTAGAAAATCGCGGCCGTGTGCGTCACCGAGTCGTACGTCGCGTTGGCCGTCGTCGTGGCAGCAGCCTTCTGGGCCGCGACGCGCGCGGCTCCCGGCACCGTCGGGTCGAGCACCCAGCCCTCCGCCTCGAGCACCGGCAGCCCGAGCGCCGCGTTGTAGCTGAGCTGCGCGGGAGTGCTCAGCGTCTCGTCCCAGCTGTCTCCCGTCTGCACGATGTTGCGCGGTTTTTTACTAGGGCGGTGGCGCAGCACGTAAGGCGCGAACGCCATCGAGTCGCCACGCTCGGTGAGCCAGGCGAAGAGGCCTCCCACCGGATCGCGGTACACCCCTAGAGCGAGCTCGGCCTCCGACGAGGCGAGTCCGAGCACGGTGTCGACCACGGTGCTCGCGAGCTTCGAGTTGCTCGGCGCGACGGTGAGATTGGCGCCGAGGATGTAGCCTGAGCCGGTGCTGCCGATCGCGGCGCGCCACGCATCGGAGAGCGCCAGATAGCCGGTCGTGAAGGTCGTCCCGAAGCTCAGGTTCTCGAGGAAGACAGCCTCCGCGTCGAAGCTGAGGCCCGCGTGGAACGCCGACCAGTCGCCTTCTCCGAGGAGGCGTACGAGCATCGCGAGCTCGCCCGGAATCGTGAGCAGGTTCGCCTCGAGCACCCCGACGTCGAGGCTTGAGCCGAGCGCGAACAGGTTGCCGACGGTGAGGTCCGCGCCCGCGGGATCGCCGACGCCATCGGGGACGAAGCCCGCCTGTCCCTTCGCGATGCCGGTCAGCTCGTTGAGCTCGTCTACTCGCTTCGGGACCACGCGACCGTCGACCACCGCGAGCTCGCTGCGACCGCCGTGGAATGGCAGATCCGCGGCGAGCGTTGCGATGCCGGCCTCGCAGTTCAAGGCCGCAAGCGGCGTCGCGTTGTTGCGCGTCGCCGTACCGCCGTGCGTGAAGACGGCGACCGGGAGCTTCGACGGCTTGACGAGGTGGTCGTCGCAGAGGAACACCGTGACCGGGACCATCGCGTCGAGCTCCGACGTCGCGGTGCCATCGGCGATCGTGAGCGCAGCGGGTGCGAACTTTGCGCCGTTTTTTCGCACGTTGAAGGCGGGCACGGTGACGCTGCCGAAGATGACCTTCGCGACGCGACCGCGTAAGGTCCCGCCGGTGTACGTCGAGCCGGCGAGCGCCTTCGCGTCGATGCGCGTGCCTTCGCCCCAGCTGCCAGGGTTCGTCGCGAACGGCGCGGCAGGGCTCCCGTAGAGCGCGTCGAGCCCCGCGCCTTCGTGGCTCTCGCCCTCGATCATCGCCGACGCCTTCTCGTCGTAGCGGAGCGCGCGCGTCGGCTTTACGAGCGGGGCCTTGGCCACGGCCGCGAGCACGGCCTCGAGCGGCGCGAGGCTCGGCTCGGTCTTGAACGTCGTCGCGACCACCGGGACACCATGCTCGGCGACGTAGGTTCGCAGCGCCGCCGCGCGATCCCAGGCGTCGCCCGCCGTCTCGGAGCGAGCCTCTCGAAGCACCTCGCCCATCGAGGCTGTCGCGCCGATCGCCTCCCCCGCCGCCGTGGTGACGCCCGGCTCGATCGCGAGCACGTACGTGGTGTCGGGCATCATCCAATCGCCCGGCGCGGGGAAGAATGACAGCGCCTTCGCGTAGGGAGACCACCAAGGCTGGACCTCGACCTCGCGCCCGACCTCGGGGCCGTCGACCGCCACGAGGTGAACCCGGCCCTCGAGCGACTCGACCGAGACCTCCTCGCTCGCGAAGAGCTCGATCGGCGCGGCAAAGCCAAACCCCGGGCGCCCCGCGATCGCCGCGTCGAGCTGCGCGAGAGGCGCCTCCTTCGCGAGGCCTGCGTAGATTGAATCGGCGCCCAGCGGCGCTAGCGAGACCCCCTCTGGACCGCGGTAGAGATCGTTTGGGAACGGCGCGCTCGAGATCGTCTGCGCCGGATCGACGCCGTAGGCGAACACCGACTTGCCTTGCGGCAGCGGGACCGTGCCGTCGTCGGTCGTCCCTCCGCCGCAGGCGGCGGTGAGGAGGGGGAGGAAAAGGAGGGGAGATAGGCGAGCCGCGTGCGACATTCGCGACAAGATAGCCGAGCGCCTCGTGCCCGTGTCGAGGAAGTGGTCAGGCCGTCGCGCCTGGCGAGTCGCCGTGCAGCCGCACGAGCAACGCTCCGAGGAGTGCCGCGCCGCCCGCTACGAGTCCGTACGCGGTGAGCCAACCCCGCCCGATCAGCCATCCCGCGACGACCGGTCCGAGGATTTGCGAGATCCCCGAGAGGGATTGGCTCACGCCGAGCACCGCGCCCTGCTCATCGCTCCCGACGCTGCGCGTGAGCAGCGTGGTGAGGGCCGGCCTTGTCACCGCCGAGCCGAGGGCCGCGATGACGATGAGCGCGATCAGCATCGGCAGCCCGTACGCTGCGCCGAGGAACAGGTACCCCGCGGCCATGAACGTGAACCCGTAGAACGAGAGCCGCGCCTCACCGAGGCCCTGCGCGAGGCGCCCGATGATCCCGCCTTGCACCGCGGCGCCGACGAAGCCGGACAGCGCATAGACGTAGCCCGTGCGCTCGACATCAAAGCCGAAGCGCGTGTTGAGGTAGAGCGCGAGGCCGCCGATCAGGGTCGAGAACGACGAGGTAAAGGCGAAGAACTGCAGGAGCCGCCTTCGTGGGAGCGGACGGCCGAGGAAGCGCCCGAAGGCGAGCGAGCGCCGCGGTGTGCTTCCGTCGGACGCGCACGTGGGGCGCTGGTTCGGGAGCATCGTCGCGGTCAGCACGATCGACAGGAGCGAGAGCGCGGCGGCCGCGAAGGCTGGCGCGGCGTAGCCGTGGTGGTGCGCGAGCCAACCCGAGATCGCCGGGCCGATGAGGAAGCCTGTCCCGAAGGCGATGCCGATGAAGCCGAAGGCGCGGGTGCGCTCCTCGGGCTTCGTCGCGTCGCTGATGTACGCTTGCGCGATGGTGAGGTTGCCCGCGGTGGCGCCGTCGATGATGCGCGACGCGAACAGCATCCAGAGCGAGTTGGCGAAGCCGAGCACCAGAAACCCCGCGAACGTCCCGGCTTGGCTCGCGAGCAGCGTGGGCTTGCGGCCGACCTGGTCCGAGATCCGCCCGAGGACCGGCCCCGACACGAGCTGGCAGACGGCGAAGGTTGCGCCGAGGCAGCCGACGACGAGCGGGCTCGCGCGGAAGTGCAGCGCGTAAAACGGCAAGAGGGGCAGCACCAGCGTCAGCCCGAGCACGTCCACGAAGACGGTCAGGAAGATCGGCAGGAGCGGCGAGCGCTTCATCGGACGCTGCGATACCACACTCGGCCGAGCGCGGGCTTGCCAGCGGCGCATCCGCGACTCACCTTGCCGCGATGCGCGCGTTCACCCTCGTCATGGCCCTCGTTTTCGCGGCGGCGTGCGGCATGGACCAGGCGGGCGTCCCGGGGACCGTGACCGTCGGCGCTGCGACGGGCGGTCTCGGTGGCGCGAGCGGCGTCGGCGGCGCGGCCGGCGGGACGGGGGGAGCCTCCGACAGAGAGTCTGGCGCGGGCAGCACTCCGCTCCCATGCGAGGTCGACGGTGTCGTGGGCGAGTGCATCGACGTCGAGGGCTGCGTCGGCGACCGCGCTCCCGTCGTGGGGTACTGTCCCGGGCCCGCGAGCGTGCAGTGTTGCCTCCCCTACGCGGCCTGCATCCCCGGTGCGGCGGTCGTCCCGACGCCGTCGCTCGTCGAGGCACCGGGCACGGGCGGTTGCCCCGATGGGATGCTCCCGGTCGAGGATTTCTGTGTCGATCGTTACGAGGCGGCGCTCGTGCGCGTCTCGGACGGTGCGCCTTGGTCGCCCTACTTCAACCCAGGGGTCGTCGCGGTGCGCGCCGTGAGCGTGAAGGGCGTGGTGCCGCAGGGGTACATCGATCAAGTGCGCGCCGAGGAGGCGTGCCTCGCGGCCGGCAAGCGGCTCTGCACCGACGACGAGTGGCTGCGTGCGTGTCGTGGCGCCTCGAAGCGCGTGTACCCTTACGGTGACGCGCTCGTCCTCGGGCGCTGCAACGACCACCGCGCGCAGCACCCTGCGGTCGAGTACTTCGGCACGACGGACTCGTGGATTTACTCGGAGATCGACCACGAGTGCCTGAACCAGCTCCCGGACTCGCTCGCGCTCGCCGGCAGCCATCCCGACTGTGTGACCGAGGACGGCGCCTTCGACATGATGGGTAACCTGCACGAATGGACCGCCGCCTCGGCGGGCACGTTCCGCGGCGGCTTCTACGTCGACACCGTCAAGAACGGCCCCGGCTGCCTCTACGCGACGACCGCGCACGACGTCACCCACTGGGACTACTCGACCGGGTTTCGCTGCTGCTACGGGCCATGAGCGGCACGCGGCGTCAGCGCCCGGTCGTCGCCCGAGCGGGGTGAGCGGTCGCGACGCGGTACTCGCCCGTCGCAGAGGCCGTGACGACGATGTGGCCATCCCAGCCGGTGCCGTAGATCGCGCGCTCGAGCTTGAGAGGCTCGAAGGTCTCGACGCTGACTCCGACGAGTACGTCGACGGGGGGACGCGGATCGAGGGAGCTCGCCAGCAAGCGCTCGATCGCCGGCTTGCGCGGGTGCCCAAACTTCCACGCGGTCCACTTCGCCCAGCGATCGGGCGAGCCCATCGGGATGAGCGCGATCCGCGGCGTCATCGCCTCGAGCAGCGGCGTGGTCGTCGCGTTGTACGAGCCGTGGTGCCCGACCTGCCACACGTCGACGTCGAGCGCGCCGGTCCCGCGGTGTCGTTCGAGCAGCGCGGCGATGCCGTCTTCTTCGAGGTCCCCGGTCACGAGGAACGACGCCCGCCCGAACTCGAAGCGCATGACGACGCTGTGGTTGTTGTGGTTGCGGAACGCGCGCTCGGGCCAGCCTGGGGGCTGAGTCGCGAGGCTCCCCCAGAGCGCGGTGATCCTGGGATCGACAGGCGTGCACGCGATCGGATCGACGACCGCGTCCGTGCGACCACCGGACGGGATGTCTTCGCTGCGGACCCGAGCGAGCTTCGCGTGGCCCTCCGCCCACTCCTCGAGCCAGCGTTGCTGCTTGCCGCCCGACCCGCGCGGGTCGCCGCCGGTGACCACGTTGCCGACCTTGTATGCGCCGATCACCGCCTCGACGTTGCGTGTGTGGTCGAGGTGCGGATGCGTGAGGACGAGAAGCGCGAGCGTCCGGTCGAGATCGGGGCGCCGCTCGAAGAACTCGTCGAGGTAGCGCCGCAGGTTCGCCCCGCTGTCGAACTGGAAGCTCGTCTCACCGCCGGTATCGACGAGCACTGCGCCGCAGGGCAGCTCGACAAGCGCGGCGAAGCCTTGACCGACATCAATGAGATGAAAGCGGGCCTCGGTGGCGCTGAAGGCGCGGCTCGCAGGAGGCGAGGCGGGCGCGCCGCTCCTCGGTGGCGCAGGGCGACACGCGGCGAGGAGGGCGACGGCGGCGACGAGAGCGTGGACCTTCACGCGGCCGAGCCTACACCGCCGCAGGGCGGACCCGCTCGCCATCGCTCGAACGCGTGCTCGAGCGACCCTCGCTCGCCGATTCGGTGTATCGTCCACCGGCCGGCTGGTCCGCTCAGCTGTGGGCCGGCCGAGAGACGCATGGCAAAACCAAAGAAGAAGGTCGCTCCGCCGCGCAAGCCGGCCAAGAGCCACGACGAGCTGCCTCGCCACTCCGACTGGCAAAATCCGCGCGTGGTGCAGATCCTCGACGCCGCCTCTCGCTGCTTCGCGCGCGATGGGCTTGCGAACACGACCGTGCAGGAGATCGCCGTCGAGGCGAACCTGACGAAGTCGATGATCCACTACTACTTCGAGAGCAAGCAGGTCCTCATCCTCGAGCTCCAGGCCTTCGTCCACGAGCGTTACTTCCGCCGCGTGCAGCAGAAGCTCGAGGCGCTCGCCGCCGCCGCTGCCCCTTCCGAGGAGCGCTTGCAGGGCGCGCTGTGGGAGGTTTTCGACATCATCGCAGACAAGCAGTTCTTGCGACTCCAGCTTGAGCTCATGGCCGAGGCCGGGCGCGACCCCTACATGAAGAACCGCATGCAGCTCGCGCAGGAGCGGGCGCGCGATTTCATCGAGCAAGGCGCCGAGCAGGTCGTCAACGCCGAGGGCGGCCCGCAGATCCGCTTGCCGCGCGCGATCGCCTTCTTGATTTCGTCGACCCTGCAGGGGCTCCGAATCCAGGAGTTCATCTCGGGAGAGGAGGACCTCGCCCGCAACGCCTACGGCCTCTTCATCGCGATGCTCACCGGCGCGATGAACCAGGCGCGCACTCGTCCCGAGCTCGTCGCCGACGAAGACACCGAGGACGGCGAGGACGACGCCGAGACCGTGCCGCCCGCTGCCGACGCGTGACCGAGTCCGACCTCGCGAACGCCGCGCGCCCGGCCGAGTCGGGCAACTGGTTCATCGGCCTGCCGGTCCCTCCCGGGCGCTGGTTCGAGCGCCTCGTCGCCTCGGCCCCCGCCGACCTCCGCCGCTTTCACCCGGGCGATCTGCACGCGACGGTGGCGTTCCTCGGTCGGTGCGGTGAAGCGCGCGCCCGTGCCGCCTGGGCGACGCTCGCCGACCACCCCCGAGGGCCCTTCGTCGTGACGCTCGATCGCCTCGAGCCCTTCGGTTCGCGGGCTCGCCCGAGCGCGTGGTCGGTGACGTTCGCTGCGGGCAGGGACGAGCTCGCGGCCTCGATCGGCGCGTGGCGGGGTCCGATGTGGGAGGCCGCGGGCGGACGACCGGACGACCGGCCGCCGCTGCCGCACGTCACGGTGCTGAGGCCGCGACGCGACGCCTCGGCCGAGGCGCGACGGCGCGCGCTCGCATTCGCCGAGGCGCTCCCTCCGCTCGGGGTCGAGCTGAGACTCGAGCGGCTCGCGCTCTACGCGTGGAGCGACGACCGTCGCGAGCGACTCTTTCGGGTCGTCAGTGAGCGGGGGCTCGGGTGACGCTGCGTCCGTCGAGGTAGGGCAGCACCACGATGAGCGCCATCGACGGGATGGTGACGACGAAGGTGAAGCCGAAGTAGCGCACGAACCCGAGCGCCTCCGCGAGGTAGCCGCTCGCCATGCCCGCGACGGTGAAGCCGATGCTCATCAGCGCCGTGACGATCGCCATATGCGCCGCGCGGTGCTCAGGATCGCAGCAGCGCATGAGGAACACCGTGAACACGGCGGTGCCGAGCCCCTCGCCGACATGCTCGACGCAGATCACGGCGGTGATCGTCGAGAGGCTGACGGCGCCCCTCGCGGCGTATGCGGCGAGCCACACATACAAGAGGTGCAGGCCGTTCTGCGCGACCACGAACGGCCAGATCCAGCGGCGGAGTCCGTGACGCGAGATCAAGAAGCCTCCGAGCAAGGTGCCCGCGAACGATGCCGCGACCCCGAAGGTCCCGTTGGCGATCCCGTACTCGGCGAGCGACAGGTGGAGCGCGTCGCGGAGGAACGGCCACTTCATCTTCTGCAAGAACGACTCGCCCGTTCGGAACAAGAGCACGAACGCGAGGATGACCCAGGCTCGAGGCTGCGCGAGGAAGCCGCTGAAGGCCGCGCGGTAGGGCGATTCGGCAGGCTTCGACGTCGACCGCCGAGCCCGCAGCCACACGAGGCTCACGCCGAGGGCGAGCGCGAGGTACGCCTCCATCGGGACACGGCCGATGGGCGTCGAAGCGACGCGAGGCCACGCGCTGCGGAGCCCGACGGCGAGCCCACCGAGCAGGGTGGCGGCGCCGGCCACGCGCGGCCGCAGGAGCCAGCGCGCGAGCTCACCGAAGCTCCGTCGCTCGACCTCGTCACGGGGGAGGAGCGCGACGTGGGCGAGCGTTACCGCTCCCATGAGCGCCGCGAGCGCGAGCATGCCGAGGCGCCACCCCACGAGGCCGGCGAGCACGATCGCCGGCCCCCGGACGAGCAGGTTCGCGAGCTTGTACGAGAGCTGCCGGAGGCCGACGAACCGCGACTGCTCGGACTCGTCGAGGGCGGTGAGGTAGAAGCCGTCGATCGCGACGTCGTGGGTCGCCGACAAGAGCGCGAGGGCGATGAAGGCGATCGACAGGGCGGGCACGCTCGCCGCGGACGACGACGCGAAGGCCGCCGCGACGAGCATCGCCACGAGGCCGACCTCGATGCCGAGCAGCCAGCGGCGCTTGGTGCCGTAGGCGTCGACGAACGGTGCCCAGAGGAACTTCAAGTTCCACGGCAGGTGGAAGAGGGAGGTGAGCCCAACCGCGCCGAGGCTCGCGCCGAGGCTCGCGAACACCACCTCGGCGAGGTTGTTGACGATCGAGTACGGATAACCCTCCGCGAAGTAAGTGCTCGCGATCCACAGTTGGGCCGGGTGGCGCGCGGCGGGCGCTCGCGCCGTGACATCGCGAGCGTCGGTCATCGTGGGCTCCTCATAGGTAGAGCCGCAACACCGCGAGCACCACGAGCGTGAGCCCTAGGCCCCAGACCCAGAGGCCTCCTGACGACTCGCTCGCGCGCTCTTCGGCGTTCGAGGGGAGGCGCGGCCGCGGCGGCAGGGCCGACTCGCGTGGCGCAGCGGGATCAAGGGTGATCGCACCGATGAACTCGCCGAGCGCGCCCCTCGTCTTGGCGTGAGCGATCTCGAACCGGATCCCCATGCCTCCGGGTGCGGCGCCGTCGCCACTGCTGCTCCGTCGGACGATGCCGACGATCTCCAGGGCAGCGACCGACTCGTCACTCGGGAGGTAAAGGCGCAGGTAGATGCGCGAGCCCGTCTCGGCGACCACGTCGGTCTCGAGGAAGATCCCCCCCTCGCTCACGTCGTTCGTGGTCCCGACGCCGCTCGTGCCGCCGAACTGGAACTCGACCTGGATCGACGCCTGAGCGCGCGGGTGGAGCCTCGCGTCGGCGGTCATCTCGGTCAGGGCTTGGCCACGGGCTGGAACTCGGGCGGGAGCGCGGAGCCGTCACCCCAAAAGTATTTCTCGAGCTCGGCCATCCAGACGCGCTGCCCCGACTCGCTCATGAGGTCGAGGCGGTACTCGTTGATCAGCATCTTCGAGTGCTCGAGCCACATGCGCCATGCGTCGCGCGACACCTGCTCGAAGACGCGCTGCCCGAGGTCGCCCTTCAAGGGTGGCTTCGGGAGGCCCTCGAGGGTCTTGCCGAGCTTCACACACTGCACGGTGCGCGACGGCGCGGCGGGGGCTGCGGACGGGACGTCGGCGGAGGCGGGCTTGTCGCTCATGGCTCGGAAGCTAGCGGTGCCGCAGGGGGCCTGCAACGTCGGTGGCTCGAAATGAGCGCGCCCCGCCTGCGGAGCGTACCGCGGCGGGGCGACGAGGCCGGCGACCGGTCGGGCCGGTGCGCCGTGTTCAGGTCAGTGACCGACGAACGCCGACTCGACCTCGGCGAACACGGCGCGAGCTCGAGTGAGCCCGAGCTCCGCGATGGCGCGGCGGAGCGCACCCTCGTCCGAGGTCGACGACGTCGTCGTCGGGCGCGCGACCTTCGGGGGACGACCGGGGCCGCGCTTCACCGGCGCGCCGCCATTGCTCACGCTGAGGGTGGTCGCGCCACTCTTCGGCTTCTTCGTCGATGACGAGCGTAGGTTGTACACATGCCCCTCGGTGATTTTGAGGCCCTGCTTTTGAGCCTCCGCGACCACATCCTTCGCGGTCATGGTGGTGGGCATGGATCGGATGAACGCCGCCTTCGCGCCAAACTCCGGGTTCTTCGACGAGCTTCGCTTCTTGGACACAAAAACCTCTCTCGTTGCTGGTCGACCGCGCGGCTCCCCTTCGGGCGCATCACGGTTTGACTAGACTTTAGAATACCACAAGCGTTAGACCTTGGCTTGACTATTATTAAATTTACCGGATAACGTTGGCTTTCGAACAAGCTGTCGCTGTCGAAGAAGTTGTCGGATCAGTGGGTTCATCCGTTAAACGGGGCGACCCAACGGGGCGCTCGAACAAATCGCGGAGCCTTACTCTTCCGAGTGGGTCATCGACCGACAGCGCTCGCTGCAGCGCTTGGAGGCGTGTCTCCGGCTCTCCGAGGGTAAAGCAGGCCTCCTCGGGTAGCTCGAGGATCGTGGGCCATTCACCCTCGATCGGAGCGTCGTTCAGCTCGCAGACGTCGCGGCACTCGGCGCTCCGGTCCTCGTCGAGCCAGCGAAGCGGCAGGCCTTGCGTCCGGCAGACGTACGGGCGGTCCGGGTAGATCCGGCACGAGCCCCCGGCGTCGAGGAACGCGCAGGCGCCCTCGGGGTGGGGAGCCCCGAACGCGAGCAGCTCGGCATGCCGCGCGCGGAGGATGGTGGCCTCGACCTCGAAGACCGTGAGGTCGTCGACGCAACAGCCCGAGCAGCCACGACGGCATTGAAGCCGACCCTCGTTAAGGCGCGCGACCTCGGCAGCCCGACGGTCGACTTCACGGTGAAGCTCGTCGATCGAGTGAGTGCTCATCGACTCCGTCATGGGGTAACTCAGGCGTCCCTACCGTCAATCCTCGCGCACGACGCGCACGCCGTCAGGCCCGAGATCGACCGGATCTCCAAAGCTCTTCAGCGTGAGGGTCTCACGCTTCGGGCCGCTCGTAACGGCGCGCGACACCATCCCCACGTCTGGACAGAAGGTCGCGACGACCGACCGCGGGATGTCACCGCCCCGCGCCTCGTGCGTCTCCACGCAGCCGGAGAAGGTCCCCGCGGGGACCGTGACGGTGACATCGAGGCGTCGGATATCGACGACGCTGCCCTGAGCCCCCGGCCAGCGATTCCCAACGGTGAGTGGCGCCTTCAGGAGGTACGTGGCCGCATCGCTGCCCTCGCTCATCACGCCGTCCTCGGCGTAGACGAAGACGTTCCCGCCACCGGGGAGGAGCCAGGCGCCGCGGCGCGCGTCGGCTCGCTGAATGCGCGCCGAGAGGAGCCCGCGCTGGCCATCTCCGGTCTCGAACTCGTACTGGTAGAGCTGCCCATCGATGAGCGGCAGGTAGCGCTCGAGCGCCGTCCCCGACGATACGCGAGGTCGGGCCGTCGGCGCGGGAGGCGGGGGAGCGGACGCGTGCGGTGGCTCAACGCAAGATGCGAGGGCGAGGAGGAGGCAGGGCGCGATCGGTCGGAGGTAATGGGGCATCACGGGGTCGGCTCGGTAGGCTTCAGAGCGCCGGCGTGTCGAAGCGATCCTTCATCGCTCGACGCTTGGGCTCGACGTCGTTCTTTCGCTGCTGGGGTGCTTCATCGTACCGGCCCTTCTTGTCGAGCGGCAGGTTCGGCGGTGCTTCCTTGGGGAGGCGCTTCGTTCGCGGCGAACGTGGAGGCGTCTTCGGCTGAGGCTTGTTGGGGCGCGCTGTCTCCGGTTGCGGCTTCTCGGGTCGCGCGCTCTCGGGCTGCGGGGCCGGCGGCGCCTCGCTCGCCGACGGGGCCGCGCTGACCGGCGGCGCGACCTCGGACGTCGTCGCCGAGGGCACCTCTCCTGCAGGTCGCTCCGGCGGGCGAGCGGATGGCGTCTCGAACACCGGTGTGAATGGCGCGACCGGCGATTGGTCGCGCGTGCGCCACCACACGAAGAGGGCGACGCCGACCAGCGCCACCGCCGCGGCGAGCTCGCGCGCCCAACGCTTTCGCATCCAGCGACGGAGCCGGGAGACACGCTGCCTCACCTGATCGGGCGGCAACTCCGCCTCGGCCGCGATGTGGGCGAGCGTCTCCCCTTCGCCCTCGCGCGCCATCCACTCGAGGGTGCGCTTCGCGGTCGCGTCGTCACCTACCTGCTCGTCGGCCCAGCGAGCGAGATCGCGCGAGGAGGTCGCTTGCACGTCCCTCGCGTCGAGATCCGGGTGCTCGTCGTCAAGCTCGATGGTGCGCCGATGGACGGTCCTTCGGTGATGATCGGCGATTTTGTGCCGGGCGATGCCGACGACCCACTTGCGGAGCGCCTCGTCCTCCTCGGGGAAGCGCTCGCTCGCGAGCGCCTCGCACAGCACTGTCTGCACGAGGTCGTCGACCTCGCTCGCGGGGACCTTGCGCCGCACGAGGCCCTCGAGGAGCAGCCTCACCTCGGTCGAGCCGAGCAGGGCACGAGAGCGCGCGCGCACGTCCACGGTATCCCCAGGCTCGCACGGTTCGACGTCAAGTGGTGGGGGAGCGTTCATTCCGAGCGATACGTCGCCCGACCGGGCCGAAGTGTGACCGGCGCGGCGAACGCCAGAGGGGCCGCTCTCACTCGGCGGCGAGCGGGAGTTCGAGGCCGGCCTCGCGCTCGAGGACATCAGCCCACGCGAGCAGGTAGGTGATCACGTCCTCGCGGGCGTTCCGGCGCAGGTGGCGGCGGCCTTCGGGGAGCTCCGCGAGCACCCTCGGCGCGCTCAGCTCCTCGAGGTGCGCCACGTCGTCGAGCGAGAACCCCGCCTTCACGATCTGCGTCAGCACGTGGTCGATGGGGTAGCCGCTCGTCGGGCAGTACTCGACCGCGGCCGTCCCCCAGTCTCGCGCGCGCTCCACCGCGATCCGGTGGATGTCCTCACGGGAGAGTCGGGTCAGCGTCTGCGCGAGGTGCCCGCAGTTGCAGGCCCCGAAGTGTCCCCACTGGTACGAGGCGCCCAGCCGAAGGCGGGCGGCAGTCTGCCGAAGCGCGGCGACTCGATTCGTGCTCATGACCATGAACATAGCGCGCGAGGTCTGGTCGCGCCCGTGCCCCGGCGCCGCCCCTCGCCACCTGCGCGTCCGAGGGGGTATAACGAATTCCATGAACGACCACGCGGCGCGCCTCATCGAGACGATCCGGAACAGCGTGATCGGCGACGACCAGGTGATCGAGGGCCCGTACGGCCCGCGCCGGGTTACCTACGCTGACTACACGGCGTCGGGCAGGTCGCTCACGTTCATCGAGGATTTCCTGCGGGACGAGGTGATGCCGCTCTATGCGAACACGCACACCGAGCAGTCCGGGACGGGCATGCAGACGACTCGCTTTCGCGAGGACGCTCGCGCCATCGTCCGCGAAGCGGTCGGAGCCAACGAGTCCGACGCGGTGATCTTCTGCGGCTCCGGGGCGACCGGCGCGATCAATCGATTAATCGATGTCATGAACCTGCGACTGCCGAGGAACCTCGACGCGCGCTACGGCCTGTCGCGACTCATCCCGGCAGACGAGCGTCCGGTGGTGTTCATCGGCCCTTACGAGCACCACTCGAACGAGCTGCCATGGCGTGAGTCGATCTGCGAGGTCGTCACCATCTCCGAGGGGCACGACGGCAAGATCAACTTGACGGAGCTCGACGCGGCGCTCGTGCGGTACGCCGCGCGCCCGCTCAAGATCGGGAGCTTCTCGGCTGCGTCGAACGTGACCGGCATCGGTACGAACACCCGCGCGGTCTCGGCGCTCCTCCACCGCCATGGGGCGCTCTCGTTTTGGGACTTCGCCGCGGCGGGACCCTACGTCAAAATCGAGATGAACATGGCCGACGATGGCGAGGACGGCCACCTCATCTACAAGGACGCGGTCTTCCTCTCTCCGCACAAGTTCATCGGAGGCCCTGGCACGCCGGGGCTCCTCGTCGCCAAGAAGGCGCTCTTCAAGAACCTCGTCCCCGCGGTCCCCGGTGGAGGCACCGTCGCGTACGTGAACCCCGAAGAGCACCGCTACCTCGCCGACGTCGAGCATCGCGAAGAAGGCGGGACGCCCGCGATCCTCGAGTCGATTCGTGCCGGACTCGTCTTTCAGCTGAAAGAAGAGGTCGGCGTCGAGGCGATCCGAGCGCGCGAGCACGACTTCATCGGGCGGGCGATCGCGAGCTGGGAAGAGAACCCGAACCTGCAGATCCTCGGCAACCGAAATGCCTGGCGGCTGTCGATCGTCTCGTTCGTGGTGAATCACGGCTCGCGCTACCTGCACCACAACTACGTCGCGGCGCTCCTCAACGATCTGCTCGGGATCCAGGCGCGAGCTGGCTGCTCGTGCGCCGGGCCTTACGGTCATCGCCTGCTTGGGATCGATCTCGAGACCTCGCGCGAGTTCGAGCGCGAGATCGTGCGTGGCTGTGAGGGAATCAAACCCGGCTGGGTCCGCGTGAATTTCAACTACTTCATCTCGGAGGCGACCTTCGAGTTCATCCTGAAGGCGGTCCACCTCGTCGCCGAGCACGGCTGGCGGCTGCTCCCCGACTACCATTTCGATCCGGCCACCGGCCTCTTTCGGCACCGTCGCGCGCGCCCGAAGCCCGCGATGCGCCTCACGGATTTGCGCTACGTCTCGGGCAAGCTCGAGTTCCGCACGCGCCACGCGCGCGAGCCCGAGTGGGTCCTTGGGCAGTACCTCGACGAGGTCCGCGGAATCCTAGAGGCGGGGCCTTCGCTCGACGACGATCCGGTCGATCTCGAGCGGTCGGAGGACTTCGAGGCGCTGCGGTGGTTCCCGCTTCCGGGCGAGATCCGCGCCGAGCTGCGGGGCGACGCGACGGGCTCGTCGCGCGAGCCGCCGCTGCACCTGCGGGCTTAGCGTCGAGCCGATGCGCCGCTCGGCCTTCGGTCCGCCCACGGACGCGCCGCCTCGAGCTGCCCCGCGAGCCGAAAGAGCGTCGCCTCCTCGCCTCGTCGCGCGATGAAGTGTGAGCCGACCGGGAGGCCGCCCTCCGACCACGCGAGCGGCACGCTCATGGCCGGCTGTCCCGTCACGTTGGCGAGCGGCGTGAACGGCACGAGCTGGGCGGCACGCGCGCTTGCCATCCCGGGCTCGAGGCTCCCGAGCTCCCCGAGCGGCAGCGGCAGCTCGCCGAGCACCGGCGTCAGCAGCACGTCGAACTCCGCCATGAAGGCCGCGAGGGTGCGGGTGAGCTGTTGGAGGTGCGCGACGGCGAGCAAATACTCGTGCGCCTTCACGCGCTGTCCCATCTCGAGGTAGGCGCGGGTCAAGGGCTCGAGCTCGTCGTCGGCGGGCGCGCGCCCGACGAGCCGCGTGTACCCTGCGATCGTCATCGCGAGGCCGCTCGTCCACACGGCCATGAACGCCTGCGTGAGGAGGTATCCGTCGATCTTCGGCGCCGCGAGCGTCACCTCGTGACCAAGCTCTTCGCAGAGCTTGGCCGCGTCTTCTGCCGCGCGCACGCATTCTGGTGCGACCGGGGTGCCGAGCGAGCTCGAGGTCATGAGCGCGACGCGGAGCTTGCCGGGCGGGGCGCCCACCTCGTCCTGGAACGGGCGCGATTTCGGGGGTGCGACGTACGGGCCGCCCAGGTCAAGGCCGTCTGTCGCGTCGAGGAGGGCCGCGCTGTCCCGGACGCTGCGGGTCACGGCATGATCGCACACGAGGCCGCTCATGATGTCGCCGAGCCGCGGGCCGACCGGCGTGCGTGCGCGCGTGGGCTTCAAGCCGAACACGCCGCAACACGAGGCTGGGATGCGGATCGAGCCGCCGCCGTCGTTCGCGTGCGCCATCGGGACCAGCCTCGCCGCGACCGCCGCCGCGCTGCCGCCGCTCGAGCCCCCCGGCGAGCGCGAGAGGTCCCAGGGATTCTTGCACGGCCCGAGGTGCTTGGACTCGGTCGTCGGGACGATGCCGAACTCGGGCGTGTTGGTCTTGCCGACGACGACCAGCCCGGCGGCCTCGAAGCGAGTCACGAGCTCGCCCGTCCAATCGGGGACGTACTCGGCGAGGAACGTTGAGCCTCCGGTCATGCGGACACCGGCGTAGGCGGGGCCGAGGTCCTTGATGAGGAACGGCACGCCGCGAAAGGGGCCGTCGGGGAGGGGCCCTCGGGCGCGCGTACGTGCCGCCTCGAACATCGGCGTCACGACGGCGTTGAGGCACGGGTTCTCGGCCTCGATCCGCGCGATGGCGGCGTCGACGAGCTCGAGCGGGGTCACCTCGTTCGCGCGAACGAGCGCGGCGAGGGCGGTCGCGTCGTGGGTGTCTAGGAGATCGCTCATGTGGAGGAGCCTAGCGGAGAACGGCGAGCGCGGTGGATTCACCTCTTGCCGCGCGCGGCCAACGGGGACATGCGCGCGGCATGCGACACTTCCTGACGACCGCGGATTGGTCGAGGGCGGAGCTCCAGGCGATGCTCGACGACGCGCGCGCCTTGAAGGGCGGGCTGCGCGGCGAGGACCTCGCGGGCAAGACGCTCGGACTCCTGTTCTTCAACCCGTCGCTCCGTACGCGTACGTCCTTCGAGATCGGTGCACGTCAGCTCGGCGGCGCAGCCGTGATCCTCGAGCCCGGCAAGGGCGCGTGGCCGATCGCCTTCGAGCCGGGTGCGGTCATGGACGGCGACGAGGAGGAGCACATCTCGGAGGTGACGCGCGTCCTGTCGCGCTACTGCGACGTCATCGGCGTGCGCGCCTTCCCCAAGTTCCAGGACTGGTCGAAGGACCGCGAAGATCGTGTGATCCGCGCGATCGCCGAGTTCGCGACAGTGCCGGTGATCAACCTCGAGACGATCACGCACCCGTGCCAGGAGCTCGCGCTCATGCTCACGCTGCAGGAGCGCTTCGGTGGGCAGGTCGACGGGAAGAAGTTCGTGCTCACCTGGACCTACCACCCAAAGCCGCTCAACACCGCCGTCGCCAACTCGGCCCTCATGATCGCGGCGAAGTTCGGCATGGACGTCACCTTGCTCTGCCCCAACGAGGAGTACCTCCTCGACCCGCGGTACATGGATGCGGCGCGCGCGTCGGCCGCCGAGCATGGCCGCACGATCACGGTGTCGCACGACATCGACGAGGCGTACCGCGGGGCCAACATGGTCTACGCGAAGAGCTGGGGTGCGATCCCTTACTTCGGCCGCTGGCCGGACGAGAAGCCGATGCGCGACACGCTGAAGCACTTCATCGTCGACGAGGCGAAGATGGCGAAGACCGACGGAGCCTACGTCTCGCACTGCCTGCCAGTGCGTCGAAACGTGAAGGTCACCGACGCCGTCCTCGACTCGCCCGCCTGCATCGCCATCGACGAGGCGGAGAACCGCCTGCACGTTCAGAAGGCCGTGCTCCGGAGGATGGTGCGTCCGTGACGATCACGCGCGACACGCTCGTGAAGCTGCTCTCGAACCTCGGGAGCAAGAAAGAAGTCGAGCAGTACCTGAAGCAGTACTGCAGCGCGGACACACAGCGCTTTGCGCTGATCAAGGTCGGCGGCAGCGCGCTCGACGAGGCGCTCGACACCGTCGGTTCGTCGATCGCGTTCTTGCAGCAGGTGGGCTTGACGCCGATCGTCGTGCACGGCGCAGCGGCGCACGTCGACCGCGCGCTCGCCGAGTCGGGGATCGCGACGCCGCGGCTCGACGAGATCCGCTGCGTCTCTCCCGAGGCCTTCGAGGTGGTGCGCCGGGTCCTGCAGCGCGAGAACCTGGCGCTCGTCGACGCGCTCGCGGCGAACGGCTGCGACGCGCGTCCGATCGTCGGGGAGGTGTTCGAGGTCGAGCCGATCGATGTCGGGCGTTACGGCCTCCGGGGCCGCGTCTCTGCGGTCGATGACACCTCGATCATGGCCGCGGTCCGCGCGGGGAAGCTCCCCGTCGTCACCTGCCTCGGCGCTACCCGGGGCGGCCAGTTGCTCAGCATCAGCTCGGACGAGGCCGCGAGCGCGCTCGCGCAGCGCTTTCAGCCACACAAGATCATCTTCCTCACCTCGACGGGCGGGCTGATGGACGAAGAGCAGCGCGTCATCAGCGCAATCAACCTCACCGAGGACTACGAGCGCCTGATGGCGCAGCCGTGGGTGAGCGGAGGGATGCGTCGCAAGCTGGCTCACATTCACCAGCTCCTCTCGCGGCTGCCTCACGCGACGGTGTCGATCTCGGCGCCCGACAAACTCGCGCGAGAGCTCTTCACGCATCGAGGCGCGGGGACGCTCGTGTCGCGCGGTGAGCGCGTCGAGACCTTCGACCGCTTCGAGGACATCGAGCGAGAGAAGCTGCAGAACCTGGTCGAGTCGTGCTTCGGGCGCCGGCTCACCCCGGGCTACTTCGAGAAGAAGCGCTGCCACCGCGTCTACGTGACGGAGGACTACCGCGCGACCGCGATCCTCACGAGCGAGGCGGGGCTCGTCTACCTCGACAAGTTCGCGGTGACGCGCAAGGCGCAGGGCGAGGGCCTCGGCGGCTCGGTGTGGGACAGGATGCGGCGCGACAACCCAAAGGTGTTCTGGCGCTCTCAGACGGTGAACCCCGTGAACGGCTGGTACTTCCAGCAGGCGGACGGCTCGTACCGGACCCCGAAGTGGACCGTGTTCTGGTACGGCATGGAGGGCTTCGAGGAGATCGAGCGCTGCGTGCGGACCGCCCTCGAGATGCCCGCCTCACTCAAGGATCACGGGGTCGACGGTGACTGAGTTGACGGGGACGGACTTGACGACGCGCAAGCGGCGCGTTGGCCTCCTTGGCGCGCGCGGATACGTCGGCGTCGAGCTCTTGAGGCTCGTGCTCCGCCACCCGCACCTCGAGATCGGCTTCCTCGGCTCGCGGCAGCTCGCCGGCCAGCCGCTCGCCGCCGTCGTCCCCGAGGCCGCGGGCTCGTCCCTCGCCTTCGAAGATCTCGGCCCCGAGGAGGCTGCGGGCCGCGACGTCGACGCGGTGTTCCTCGCGTTGCCGAATGGCCTCGCAGAGCCCTACGTCAAGGCGTTCGACGCCGCGCACCCCGGGGTTCGGCTCGTCGATCTCAGCGCCGACCACCGCTTCCGCGACGACTGGGCGTACGGCCTGCCGGAGCACCGCCGAGCGTCCCTCCGTGGCGCGACGCGCATCGCCAACCCGGGCTGCTACGCGACCGCAGCGCAGGTCGCGCTCGAGCCGCTCGTGTCTGCGCTCGTCGCGCCGCCCGCCATCTTTGGGGTCTCGGGCTACAGCGGAGCCGGCACGACGCCCTCACCGAAGAACGACGTCGAGGCGCTGCGAGACAACCTGATGCCGTATTCGCTCACGGGCCACGTCCACGAGCGCGAGATCGGGCGGCAGCTCGGCAAGGCGGTGCGCTTCATGCCTCACGTTGCCCCTTTCTTCCGCGGGCTCACCCTCACCATCGATTGCGAGCTCGACGTCGCCCGCTCGGCTGCCGAGCTCGAGGCGGGCTTCCGTACGCGTTACGAGGGCGAGCCGCTCGTCGCGGTCGAGACGGAGGCGCCGCTCGTCCGCGACGCCGCGAATCGCCACGGGGTGACCGTCGGCGGCTTCGCGACGGCGGGGACCCGTGCGGTGCTGGTCGCGACGCTCGACAACCTGTTGAAGGGGGCTGCGACGCAGGCCCTCCAAAACCTGAACCTCGCGCTCGGCCTCGACGAGCTCGCCGGGCTCAGGTGAGGCGCGCCGCCTCGCGGTGGGCCTTCACCGCATCGTCGACGAGCTTGCAGAGCGCCTCGTGATGGGTTCGGCCGTCCATGCGGCCGATCTCGACGAGCCTCCCCGCGAACTCCCCGTCGAACAGCACGTAGGACAGCAAGTCCGCATCCCCAAGCTCGCCTCCACTCGCGACGCGCTTCATCATTCGACCGAGGACGCCCGGGAAGTGGAACCGCGGATGGCGTACGTACTCGGCGGCGAGCTTGGGGATGTCGACCGACGAGCGGATGTGCACGACGCCGAGCCGCTGCAACGTGGCGCCGCGCTCGCGCCCGAGCTCGGCATTCAGCGCCTCGGTAAAGCCAGTGCCGTAGAGCTTCGTGCCCGCGTCGAGCACGGCGTTGATCTTCTCGAAGCGGTCGAGCTCGTTGTCGATGCGATCGACAAGCAGCGCATTCAAGGTCTTGCCGAGGAGCGACAGCGCGTTCGGCGGCGTCTCCTCGTAGTGTCGTAGGTCGCCCGAGGATCCCAGGGTCACCGGATTCGTCGCGTGCTTCGGATTGATGACGATCAAGGCGCGCGCGCCGAGCCTACGTGCGGGCGACAGTGGCACGTTTTGCCGCAGTCCACCGTCCAAGTGGTAGCGACCGTCGATGCGGACGGGCGGAAAGATGAGGGGCAACGCCGCCGACGCGAGCGCATGGACGGCGCGTAGGCGGGCGGGCCGCGGCGCCATCGGGTGAGCCTCGGACCAGGGCGCCGGCTGAGCGCGTCGTCGCTGTACGAAGACCACACCGCGTCCGTTTTCGAGCTGCGTCGCCGTGACCGACACCGCGCGGAGGCGTCCGGCTCGCAGGTGCGTATCGATTCGCTCGAAGGGGGTTGACCGACCGAGCAACTCGGCAAGTGGGGTTGGGTCGAGAAGTGCTCCCGCATCGAGGAGCGAGCTGCTTCCGCCAATTAACCCGCGCGCGAGATCGACGACGCTGCGCGCCGCGGGGCGTAGGAGCTCGTCGATCGAGAGGCCCGTCCAGACCCCGATCATGTGGGCGACGCGGCCCCGCGGCTCGTCCGCGTGCGCCGCGAGCATGCAGGCGTTCATCGCGCCGACCGAGGTTCCGCAGAGGATGTCGAGCGGAACCTCGTAGCCGAGCTCATCGGACACGCGCTCGACGATGTGCTCGAGGACTCCGACCTGGTACGCCCCGCGCGCCGCGCCTCCCGCGAGGACGAGCGCGACACCGGGTGTGGGTTCGGGCTCGGTCTCGGCGCTCACACGACTAGCCTAACCCGTGCGTCGCGACGATGCCGAAGCTCCGAGGGCGACGGCCTCGGCGGCGAGCTCTGCGCTGCGGACGCAGTCCGGGACGCCGACACCGCGATACGCGCTCCCCGCGAGCGCGAGGCCCGGGAGCGCACGGGTCGCCTCCTCGATGCGCGCGACGCGCTCGAGGTGTCCGACGAGGTACTGAGGCATCGCGCGGTGGTGCCGCATCACTCGAACGAAGTCGGGCGTCCCGTCGACGCCGAGGATCGCGTGAAGCTCGTCGAGTACGATGCCCTCGATGCGCGCGTCGGACAGCTCGTAGAGCTCGGGCTGCATGGCGCCGCCGACGAAGGTTCGGAGCTGAACCGAGCCGTGCGGCGCTCGGTCGGCGAGCTTGCGGCTCGCAAACGAGACCGCGAGGATCTTGCGCCGCTCGACGTGCGGGATCACGAGCCCGAACGCGTCGAGGGCGTGCTTCACGTCCGCGAGCGCGTGGCCGCTCACCACCACCGCGGTCGAGGCGTAGGAAATTCCGACGAGCTCGTCCGCGAGGCGGCGGCTCGCGCCCTCCAAGAGCCCCGCGGCCGCGAAGGCGGGCAGCGCGACGATCACGGCGTCGGCGTCGATCGCCTCGCCGCTCGCGAGGTGGATCCGGTGTCCTTCGGCAAGGACCTCGAGCCGCTCTGCCGAAGTCGAGAGGCGAACCTTCGCGCCGGCCTTCACCCGCTCGACGAGGCGCGTGATGAAGGTGCCCATCCCACCTTTTGGTGAGACGAAGAGGCCGTACCGCGCGCCGCTGATCCCGCTCGACTCGGCGCGGCCCTTCTTCAGGCCCGCGAGCGCGACGCTGCGATGCTCGCGCTCCATCTCGAGGAACCTCGGGAGGGTCGCTCGGAGGCTCAGTCGCTCGGGGTCGCCGGTGTAGATCCCGCCGACGAGCGGCTGCACGAGCCGATCGAGGACCTCCTGCCCGAAACGGCGTCGAACGAACGACGCGATGCTCTCGTCCTCCTTTGGGTCGTCGGCGCGCCGCGGCAGCACGAGGTCGGCCGCCATACGAGCCTTGCCTGCCCAGCTGAGGAGTGGCGTCTTCACCATCGGCACGACCTTGGTCGGCGCCATCAAGGTGAAGCCCTCAGGGACCTCGACCGGCAGCCCGTCGCGAAGGACGAGCGAACGGCGATTCATCGTGTTCGTCGAGAGGAGCTTGTCCCCGAGGCCGAGCCGCTCGGCGAGCGCGAGCGCCCAAGGCTTGTCGGTGATGAACATGTCGGGCCCGCCCTCGACGACCGGGTAGGCGTCGACGCGATCGGTCCAGATCGCGCCGCCGAGTCGCGGGCTCGCCTCGAGCAGCTCGACCTCGAGGGCCACGCGCTGCTCGCGCGCGAGCTCGAGCGCCCGGTGTGCGGCCGCGAGTCCGGTGACGCCGCCGCCGAGCACGACGAGCCGTCGCGGTCGCGAGGTCGCGCCCGTGACGCTTTGCTCGCTCACTCTTCGCCTCGCCAGCGCCCGCCGCGCTCGAGGAGCTGCGCTTGACTGTGGGTCGGCGCCGAGTCCCCTTCTGGCGCGACCCGTCGCCACGAGCCGTCCGCGTCGAGGCGCCGCGCCTTCGTCGTGTCGGCGAGGTGCGCGAAGAGAACGTCGTCCCGGAGCGCGGTCCGGAGGCGCGGGTCTTCGATCGGGAACAGCGTCTCGACGCGCCGATCGAGGTTTCGGCTCATCATGTCAGCGCTTCCGAGCAAGAGCTCCTCGGCGCCTCCATTTCTGAAGTAGTAAACGCGCGCGTGTTCGAGGAAGCGCCCAACGATCGAGGTAACGCGGACGTTCTCGGAGAGGCCTGCGACGCCCGGACGCAGGCAGCAGACGCCCCGAATTTGGAGGTCGACGCTGACGCCCGCTTGCGAGGCCGCGTAGAGCGCGTCGATGAGCGCGCGATCGGTGAGCGCGTTCAGCTTGAAGACGATGCGTCCGGTGCCCTCGCGGCCGTGCGCGGCGACCTCGCGCTCGATGCGTCGCAAGAGCTCCTCGCGCATCGCGACCGGTGCGACGAGCAGCTTTCGGTAGTCCCGCTTGCGCGAAATCCCGGTGAGAGCGTTGAAGAGATCCGACACGTCTTCGGCGATGTCGGGATCGCAGGTGAAGAGGCCGAGGTCGGTGTAGACGCGCGCGGTGATCGGGTTGTAGTTGCCCGTCGCGAGGTGCACATAGCGCCGGATCCCATCGGGCTCGCGGCGCACCACGAGGCAGACCTTCGCGTGGGTCTTCAGGCCCACGACGCCGTAGACGACGTGGACTCCCGCGCGCTCGAGCTGCTTCGCCCAGGTGATGTTGTTCACCTCGTCGAAGCGTGCCTTCAGCTCGACGAGAACCGCGACCTGTTTGTCGGCGTCGCGGGCGCGCATCAGCGCCTCGACGATCGGGCTAGTCGGGCCGACACGGTAGAGCGTCTGCTTGATCGCGAGCACGCTCGGGTCGCGCGCCGCCTCGCGTACGAAATTCACGACCGGCGCGAAGCTGTCGTACGGGTGATAGAGGAGGATGTTCTTCCGGCGGATCACCGAGAAGATGCTCTCCTCGGTGGTGAGCGCGGGCGGGATCACCGGCAAAAATGCTGGGAATTTCAGCTCTCCGCGCTCGACGCGCGTGAGGCCGGCGACGTCGGTGATCCCGATCGGTCGCGCCGTTCGGTACACCTGGTAGGGCTTGAGGCGCAGGTTCTGGACCAGGATTTCCTCGATCGGTCGCGGCATCTCCTCGTCGATCTCGAGGCGCACGGTGCTGCCGAAGCGGCGCTCCGCGACATACTCGCTCATCGCCGAGAGGAGGTCGGACGCCTCGTCCTCCTCGATGTCCATGTCCGCGTCGCGGGTGATGCGGAACGGGTGGACCGAGATCACCTCGACGCCGGGGAAGAGCATGTCGAGGTTGGCCGCGACCACCTCCTCGAGCCACACGAAGTTCGCGGCCGTGATTTCCTCGAGCCCGAGGCGCTCGTAGCTCTCGGCGCGCTCCTCGTCGGGGACGCGTAGGAGCCGCGAGAAATTCGGCGGCACCTTGATGCGGGCGAAGCGCTCGCCCTGCACCGGATCCTTCACGACCACCGCGAGGTTGATGCTGAGGTTCGAGATGTGAGGGAACGGGTGCCCCGGATCGAACACGATCGGGGTGAGGACCGGGAACACCTCGCGCGAGAAGTAACTCCGCAGGAGCTTCCGCTGCTTGTCCTTCAGCTCGCCGTAGGCGAGCACGTTGATGCCCACCTCACGCAGCTTGAGGAGCAGGTCGTCTTTCCAGCACGCGTAGGCCCGCTGGAGCGCGGGCAAGAGATCGCTCCGAATCGCGGCGAGCTGCTCGCCCGGCGTCATCCCGTCGAGCGGCGCCTCGAGCGCGCCCGCGGTGAGCTGGCGGCGCAACCCCGAGACCCGGATCATGAAGAACTCGTCGAGGTTCGAGCCGAAGATCGACAGGAACCTCACGCGCTCGAGCAGCGGGATGGTCGCGTCGAGCGCCTCCTCGAGGACGCGCTCGTTGAACTTGAGCCACGACAGCTCCCGGTTGACGTAGCGCGACCGAGCCTCCTGCGACTGGGAAGGCGGAGGAGCCTCGTTTGAGATCGAGTCGCGCTTCGTGCTCATCGTCGCGTCACGGACAGGGGGGCGGGGCAGGGCACTCCGCGTTGCAGGTCACGGTCACGCCGTCTGCACACACCGTGGGGCTCCCCTTGAAGCAATTGATGGTGCAGTTCTTCGAGCCTGGCGCCGCCTTGCCATCGCAAGCGAGGACGCACTTCGCCCCGTCGAGGCACGCCATGGCGCAGGGCGGGTTCGTGCAGCGGAGCGCACACTCGCTGCCTCCGCCGCACGCGCAGGTTGGGGTCTCGGACGGACTCTCGGCGCAGTCGCCTCGACAGGTCGCGCCGGCCTGGCAGCTCACCTTGCAGGTCGCGTCGCTGCAGGAGAAGGCGCAGGTCGCCTCCGAGCAGAAGCAGTCGGAGCACTCCGCCTTGCACGTCGAGCCTTTCCCGCACGAGGTCTCGCACTGCGCCCCGTCCGGACACGCGAAGTCGCACCCGCAGCCCGCGGGACAGAAGCAGAACGGGTCGTTTGCGTCCCCGCACGCCGCTTCGCAGCAACTCCCGTCGCCGCACGTCGAACAGTCGACTCCGCAGCCTCCGCCGACACCGGTCGAGGCGCTCGCGTCGGCGCATGCGCCGCCCGCACCACCTGTACCGCCCGTTCCGGCTGTCGAAGAGCTCGCCGTCGCTGCCCCGCCGGCGCCGCCTGTGCTCGAGGCGCTCGTCGGTTGGCGGGTGCCGGCGTCGTCGAGCGCGCAGCTCCATGCCGTCCACAACGAAGTCAGGGCGACGAGGAGCGCGACGCGGGCGGCGGGTTGACGGAGCGACACCGGCGTCGAAACCTGATCAAAACGCACGCTCGATTTATACGCCATCGATCGCGCCCGGGCGAACAAAGGGCCGGCTCTGGCCAGGCGTTCAGCCGCTGACGGACGAGGCGTGGCGGACTCGTCGCAGCGCCTCGAGGTAGAGCGCCTCGAGTTCGCGCGTCTTCCCCGGACCGTCGCAGAGCGGGCTCCGGCGCATGCGCTCACGCAGCCCTCCTCGTAGCGCGGTGAGCTCGTCGCGGCCTTCGTCCGAGTCGAGCCACACCGCGGCCTCGATCCAGCTCGCCTCGTTCTGCGCGGCGAACCGCTTGAGCCCGACCTGCTCGAGGAGGCTCAGCCCGACCCTCGACACGTGCCGGTCCCCGACGAGCGACAGCACGGGGACGCCCATCCACAGCGCCTCGCAGGTCGTCGTGGTGCCGTGGTACGGGAACGGGTCCAGGATCACGTCGACTTCGCGGTGATCCGCGAGGTGAGCGCCATGCGCGAACGTGCGTCCACGCAGCGTCACGCGGTCGGCCTTGACCCCGTACTGGTCGAACCAAGCGAAGTAACCCTGCGCGGTCGTGGCGTCGCCGAGCGTCGGGAACTTCATCAGGAGTCGCGCGCTCGGGATGGCGCGCAGCACGATGGCCCAGCGCGCGATCGTGCGCTCGGTCAGCTTCGAGGTGTTGTTGAACGAGCCGAAGGTGAGGTGCCCGAGGCGCATGTGCGGAGATGGGCTCGGCTCGGGCGCGTCGCTCGGCCCGCGGTAACAGTGCATGCCGCGCGGCATGTGGAGCAGCGCTTCGGTGTGGAAGGGCTCGCTGCCGGCAGGGTCGCAGCGCTCGTCGGTGATGCGGAAGTCGAGCGCCTCGAGCCCGGTCGTGTCCGGATAGCCGAGGTAGGTTATTTGAATGGGCGCCGGGGTGCGCGCGAAGGTGCCGAGGCGATGGTCGGCGGTGTGCCCCGCGAGGTCGACGAGTATGTCGATGCCATCGGCTCGAATGAGGTCGGCGAGGTCGGCGTCCGATAGCCCGTAGACGCTTCGCCAGTGCTCAACGCGCGTTCGGAGGCGCGCGGTCGTCTCATCTTCGCGCGCGACGCTCGCATAGGCGAAGACCTCGAAGGCGGAAGTGTCGTGGTGCTCGAGGAGCGACTCGATGAAGAAGGCCACCGCGTGGCTGAAGAAGTCTGGCGAGACGTAGCCCACGCGAAGTCGGCTCGTGTCCGAGGCACGGATGGGCGGGCGCGCGCCGCTCGGCGCCGGCGCTCGGAGCCGCGCCCAGGCCAGGTGTTGACGGAACACGTCCTCGCGCGTCGGCCCCTCGGTGTAGTGCAAGTTTAGCAGCAGGTTCGAGTGCCACGCGGCCGTCGCGAGCGGGGTCGCGAGCGCACGCGAGAGGTGCGGCAGGGCGTCGGGGGCGCGCCCCATCTTGACGAGTACCTGGCTCAGGTTCACTTGTGGGCCGGGCGCGTCGGGCGAGAGCTTGACGGCCGTCTCGAGGTGGGCGCGGGCGTCGCCGAGCCGACCGACCTTGCTCAGCATCGCCCCAAGGTTTTGGTGGGCCTCGCGGCACTGCGGGTCGACCTCGAGCGCCCGCCGGTAGTGGGCGAACGCCTCGTCGTGGCGCATCATCGCGACGAGCGTGAGCGCGCGGTTGTTGAGGGCGCCGAGGTGGTGCGCGTCGAGCGCAAGCGCCTCGGCGTAGGCAACGTCGGCTCGAGCGTGCTCACCGAGTCGGGCCAGCGCGAGGCCAAGCTGACAGCGCGCGTTGGTGTGCTCCGGCGCGAGGTCGACGGCTCGCTCGAGGAGCTCGACGGCATCGGCCGGCCGTCCCAGGGACGTCGCGATCGCGGCGAGGTTCACGAGCGCGGGGACGAGGTCGCTCCTTCGCTCGAGCAGCTCGACGTAGATGCGGCTCGCGCTCGGGAGATCCCCCGCCAACTGGGCGCGCACCGCCTCCTTGAAGCGCAGGTCGTCGTCATCGTCGCTCACCCCTACGACCACTAGCGTCGCCTGGCCGCCGGCGCCAAGCCCGCCGCGACGCTGGGCCGCCTGGGTCGTTGCAGCCTGCCGCGTTCCGGGGGTATTTCTGCCGACCCATGCTGACGCTCCGTCGAGCCGAGCCTCGCGACGCTGCGCTCGTCCACCGCTTCGTGGTCGAGCTCGCCGAGTACGAGTGTGAGCCGGGCGCTGTGGAGACGACCCCCGAACTCCTGCGCGCCCAGCTCGAGGCCGACGCGCCGCCCTTCGAGTGCGTGCTCGCCGAGTGGAGTGACGAGCCGGTTGGTTTTGCGCTGTATTTTAACACCTACTCGACTTGGCGCGGTCGCCGCGGGCTGTGGCTCGAGGACCTCTTCGTGCGCCACTCGCACCGCGGAAAGGGCATCGGCCGGACGCTCCTCGCGAGGCTCGCGGCGGTCGCCGTCGAGCGCGGCTGCGCGCGGATGGAGTGGTCAGTCCTCGACTGGAACGCGTTGGCGATCGGCTTCTACGAGCGGCTCGGCGCGAGGCCGATGGATGCCTGGACGACCTTCCGCCTGACCGACGAGGCGCTGCACCGACTGGCCGAGGACGCGCCGACCTCGTCGCCTCTCGCGCCCTAAAGCCCTGCAACCTCTTTCAAGAACGAGTTGATCATGGTCAGGTCATTCGAGTACGACGCCGCGTGCGAGAGTCCCTTCGAGCTGGTGGAGGTCGAGCCGCGCGGCACCGCGCTCCCCGAGAACCTGCGGGAGCGCGTCCTCATCTTCACCGTGCACGACGGCAACTGGCTGCCCCCGCACCTCATCCGGAACGCCGACGGGATGCCCCGGGTCGAGCCCACGTCGTTCCACGACCGCTACGTCGCCGAGCGCGACTGGGGAGCGAACCTCGTCGCGTCGTCGATCGCGAGCGCGCTCGGGCTGCGCGGCTACGCGCGATGCAACGTCGCCCGCGTGCTCCTCGACTTCAATCGCTTTCCCGGCAGTACCCAGCCCGGCAACCGCGATCCGCTCGAGCGCCTGGCCATCAACGATCCGTTCTCGTCGATCCTCGACCACCAGGAGAAGATGGAGGTGCTTGGCATCTACGACCGGATCTCCGATCTGTTCGAGCGCCACTGGCTGAGCGGTAACCTGTTGATGCTCGGTGTCCACACCTACGACGCGCGCAACAAGAGCCAGACGATCCGGCCCGACCTGAGCCTCGTGACCTGCTCGGCGACATACCTGCGCGAGTCGCGCATGCCGTACGGCGTCTTCGATCCGATGTACCCGGACGTGCTCGCCGAGTCGACCTGCAGCCGCGTGTTGCGCGACCGGATCTCTCTCGACCTCGAGCGCGCCCGATTTCGCGTGCTCCACAACCACCCGTATGCGCTCCCCGAGGGCAGCGTCGAGGTGCGCGCGCAGGTCTGGTACTTCTTCGACTACCTCCGCCGCCGCTACACCGAGGCCTGCCCCGAGACGCGCGACTGCCCCGCGCACGCGCTCGTCTGGTCGATGCTCCTCAACACGAACCTCCGCATCCACGACGCCGAGACGCTGAGGGGACACCTTCATCGCTTCCGGCGACTACCCGACGGCGAGGCCGATCGCTACCGCGCCGCACAGCTCGCCTACGATCGCGTGCATGCGTTCCTCGACTCGAGCACTGTCCTCAATGACTACCGACGCTCGCGCGAGCGACCGAGCTGTATGGCGATGGAGGTGCGCAAGGATCTGCTCTGCGATCTCGATCCTCGCACGGGTCACCCGGGTCCCCTCACCGCCGCCAACCGTGAGCGCGCGCGCGTAATCGGCGACGTGATCGCCAGAGCCATCAAGACGTACTTCGATCAGGATCGCGCGATCGGCTGAGGGTCAGCGGAAGAGCGACGCCGCGGCCCCGAGGCTCGCCGCAAGGAGCGCGAGCCAAAGCCCGAGCGGGACCTTCGCGGCGGGCGAATCGAGCGCCGAGGTCGCGACGACGGCGGGGGGCGTCGGGGTGGGGGGCGGCACTGCGGACTCATCGACGCTCGACGGTGTGCGCTCCGGTGTTGCGGCCGCGTCGACGCGTGGTGGTGCCTCGACAGGCTTTGCGGGCACGACGCCGCGTCGCGCGACGAGGATGGGCTCGTCGGCGCTTCCGCCCACCGTGACCGAGCCCCGTACAAAGTCGGGCACCTCGTAGCTCGGCGCCGTGTTGGTTGCCTCGGGGTCGGCGTCCCCACACCTCGTGTCGCCGGGACCCGAGGCGGTGGCGCGCGTCGCGACGCTCGTCGGCCGCGCCGCGACCGCAGCGGGAGTCGACGGGGTGTGGTCCGGCGAGCGCTGCGGGCGGAAGGGGGCCGCGTCGCCGAGCGAGAAGCGGCGCGTCGTAGGGGGCGCGTCGGGGATGTGGGGCGACGCGATCTCGCCGAGCACCTCGATCATCTCCTTCGCGGAGGGGTACCGATCCTCGGGTTGCAGGGCGAGCGCGCGGCGGAACCACGCCTCGAGCTCTGGGGGCAGGTCGTCTCGACGACGCCGGATCGGCGCGGGACCGGTCTCGACCCTTCGCCAGAGCGGGGCCGCGCCACCGGTCGGGAAGGGCAGGTCGCCCGTCAGCGCGAAGTAGGCGACCATCCCGAGCGAGAACAGATCGGCCCGGTGATCGACGTCGCGCGCCGAGACGCTCTGCTCCGGGCTCATGAACTCGGGGGTGCCGATCACCGCGCCGGTCTTGGTCATGGCGGGTTGCTCGGACGCACGGGTGCGTCCGTCGGTGAGCTTCGCGATCCCGAAGTCGAGCACCTTCACGGTGAGGGTTGGCGCGTCGACGAGGAAGAGGTTGTCCGGCTTGATGTCGCGATGGACGATCCCAAGGTCGTGCGCCCGGCCGAGCACCGTCGCGACCTGCCGCAAGATGGCGACGGTCTCATGGAGCGACAGCGGACCGGTCGTCGTCACGGCGCGCGCGACGTCGATCCCCTCGAGCAGCTCCATCACGATGTAGGGCTCACCGTCCGGGGTCTGCCCCTCCTCGTAGATCTGGACCACGTGCGCGCTGCCGATGCGCGCGCCGATCGTCGCCTCGCGCTGGATGCGCTGGCGCCACGCCGGGTCCGCCTCGGCGACCTCGGGCGACAGGAACTTCACCGCGACGTCATGGCCACGGGCCGCATGGTGAGCGGACCACACCGACGACGTGCCGCCGTGCGCGACGCACTCGACGAGGCGAAGGGGGCCAATCGTCGTGCCGGCCTCGAGCAGCATGCCGGACGTATGGTACAGCAGGTTTGCTTCGAACGAGCGCGAATCGAGCGGCGTCGCGCGCCACCAGCTGCTAGACCCGAGGCGCTTCTCTATGGACTTTCCGACTCGCTACGTCCGCCTCGACGAGGCCCGGCGACGCCACGGCGATCGGGTCGAGCGCTTCGGGGCGCTCTTTCGCGAGGTCGATCCGCTCGCCGACGCGGCGGTGGCCGAGCTCGCGCCGCGGCCGCGCGAGGAGCGCACGGCCCTCGTCGAGAGGATGCTCTCGGAGGGCCGCTCCGCCGGGCTACCCAGCGCGCTGACGGCGCTCCTGGACGAGCTCGAGCGGGTGCCGATGTGGGTCGACTTCGCGCGCCTCGAGCGCGGCGCCGAGGTGATCCTGCGGGCGGGGATCTTGAGCGGGCTCGTGCTCGGCTCATACTCGCTCGTCGCGGGTTACTGCTCGCCGGCAGGCAACAAGCCGCTCGTCTTCTCGGGGCGCCTCGAAGACGATGCGCCTCGGCGCCTCGCCGAGACGGGGCGCTTCGTCGAGGCCGTGCTCGCGCGAGGTGGAATGCGCCGCCATGGGCCTGGCTTGGCGTGCACGGTGAAGGTTCGCCTCGTGCACGCGTCGGTCCGCCGGATGCTCGCGGCCTCGCCCCGCTGGCGCCACGAGGACTGGGGCGCGCCGGTGAACCAGGTCGACATGGCGGGGACGATTCTGCTCTTTTCGCACGTCCTCTTGGACGGACTCGAGCGCATCGGCTTCGACGTCACGCGGGCCGAACGCGAGGACGTCTTGCACCTCTGGCGCTACGTCGCATACTTGATAGGCGTCAAGGATGAGCTCCGCTGCGCGACGCACGACGAGGCGGAAGCGCTTTGGGATTTGCTCACCTCGACCCAAGCGCCTCCCGACGAGGACTCGCGCTCACTCGCCTGCGCGCTCCTCGACGCGGGGGTTCGCAGCGCGCCCGACGCCGCCGCCCTCGCGCGGGCAGAGCGCATGCGCCCGGTCGGCTACACGCTCTCGCGCTACTTGCTCGGGGACGATTTCGCCGATCGCCTCGGCTACCCACCGGCACCGGTCGTGGCCGCCTTGCCGCTCGCCGCCTCGGCGCATCGACGCATGGGCGCGCTCCTCCGACGCGTGCCGACGGTGCACGACAGGATGGTGGCCGAAGGTCGCCGCTACTGGCGCGAGGTGGTCACGCTCGGGCTCGCCGGCGTCCCGGCGACGTTCCCGATGCCGGAGGGGTTGAAGGGGGCGTCGCGCGCCTCATGAGCGAGTCCGGGCGAAGCTACCGGTACGAACTCCACGTCCAGATCGAGCCGACCGACGTCGGGGTGCTCGTCGACGCGCTCGAGGACGAGGAGTTTGGCCTGCGCGAGCTCCTCGGCGAGGAGGAGCTCGTCGCCCGCATCCGGAGTCGAGAGCTCACGGTGAGCGAGCGCTCCACCTCCCGCTGGGCCAGCTTCGACCACGATCTCGAGGTGCTCTCGATCTACTTGTCGCAGTACATCGTCGGTCGCGAGCTCGAGCTCACGCCGACGCGGGGCGCACCGATCGTCCGCGGCGAGAAGGTGGTCGCGCGGCGCGGCGAGGTGATCCGGCTCGCCCTCGAGCTGTCGTGGGACCCGAGCACCGGCGAGATCCGCGACGACGGCGAGGACCTCGCGGCCCTCGTCGAGCGATGGCCCGACCTGCCCGAGTGGGTCAGGGCGGCGATGCGGCTCACCCACCCGCGGCTCCGCGCGCTCTGAGGACTCCGTCGACTCAGCCTCCCGGAGTACCGACCGGTGGTAGCATCGCCTGCGACCCGACGATGACGCCTCGCCCGCTCCTGCTCGCCGCCCCGCTCTTGCACGCCGCGCACCTCGCGCTCGCCGCGGGCACGACCGGCTGTTCGCGGCGCGCCCCCGAGCCCGAGTCCACGCGCGAGAGCTCCCCGCGGCCACCGGATGCGCCGACCCTCGCCTGGAGCGCGCCGGCTTCGTGGACACTCGAAAAATCGGCGAAAAAAGGCCTCTATCGAGCCAAGTACGTGGTCCCCGCGCAGGGTGACGCGCCCCACCCTGCGGAGGTCCTCGTGACCCACCTCGGCAAGGGCGAGGTCGGCGGGCTCGACGCGCCGCTCGCCGAGCTCGCGGCCGATTTCGAGGCGCCGACCGACGGTCCCAGGCGAGCCGAGCGGACCTCGCGCGGGTTCGTTCTTCGGGAGCTCGAGGTCGCAGGGACCTACCGATTTCCGATGGGCCCGAAGGTCGGCAAGCGCCAGGTCGCGCAGATGATGAAGCCAGGCTGGCGCGCGCTCGGCGTCGGAGTTCGCGCGCCGACGGGAGAGCTGTGGTTCTTCCGCATCGTCGGCCCAGACGACGCGGTGAAGGCCTCGGCTTCGCCGTTCCGCGCGATGCTCGAAGCCCTCGAGGTGCGCGGCGACGCGGCCTCTTCCGGCGGCTGACAGGTGCGCGACCTGCTCGGTTGTTCCGGGGAATGCTCCCCCAGGGATGCGAATCTTGGCCAGCGGCGTTCGACCTTCGCACCATGGTACGAATGAAGGTCTCTGTCCGTGCCGTCGTCACCCTCCTCGCTGCCGCTGTGGTCCTCGGCGGTCTCGTCAGGCTCAGCCTCGACAGGCGTCGAGTCGAGGTGTCGATGCCGGAGATTCCGAGCGCGAACGGCGCCGACGGACCCTGAGCGCGCGAGCGTGTTCCGCGCGGCACGAAGGCGCGGCCGAGGACGGCGAAAGCGGCATGGCGTCCTCGGCGTCACCCCGCCGTCGTCGGTCGACGTGCGGCTCTACGCGACACGCTAAAACCGAGAAGGCCGCGATCGACGCGGCCTCGTTGGTGGGCGCAACAAGATTTGAACTTGTGACTTCATCCGTGTGAAGGATGCACTCTACCGCTGAGTTATGCGCCCGGTAGGGACGAAGGAGTTACTCAATCCGAGCCGGCTCCGCAACCCCCTTCGCCAACGCTCGAAGCGGCGCGTTCACCGGTCGAGCCGAGTTCGGCCCGCTCGCGTGGGCTGTGTGCCCCGGGCGCTCGGGAGGAGGCCGCGCAAGTCCCCCGCCTCCTCGACAGGCAGCCGCGGCGGAAAATTTCGATGTCGTCCGACGAGTCAAGTCGCATTGTGTATGTAGTCGCTTACATGTTGCTACAAAACTAGAATCATTAAGGAATTTGTTTCGTAAAATTAGACCAATGGGCCTGCTCATGTGCTGACATTCGCAGACCGACGCCCACCTCACGAGGCAGCGTTCGCGCGCCGACCCGACCCGAGGACCTCGGGACGAGCATGGAGGGTGTGATGAAGAAGGGTTCCTGGATGGGTTTGGCGGTCGCCTTGCTGACCGCCGGTTGCTCCGCGACGCGACACGTCGACCACGGCGACTACGCGCTCGGTGAGACGCAGCCCGAGGGCACGAACTTCGGGGCGATGTTTGATGCGGCCGCGAAGGAGTTTGGCGTGCCGGCCGAGCTCCTGAAGTCCATCGCCTGGACCGAGACCCGCTGGCAGATGGTCGTCGGTGAGGACGAGGTGGGGCAGGACGCCGCCTACGGCTTGCTCGCGCTGCGCGGCGAACGACTCGCGCGCGGTGCTGCGCTGGCGGGCCTCGACGTGGAGGAGGTTCGAACCGAGCCGCTCGCCAACCTCAGGGCGGGCGCCGCGCTGCTCTCCGCCGACGCCGAAGCGTTCGCGATCGACCGCGCGAGCCTCGCCGACTGGGCCGAGGTCGTCGCGGAGGCGAGCGGCATCGAGGAGTTCGACGGCCGACAGTCGTACGTCCTCGGGGAGGTCTATCGGGCGTTGCAGCAGGGCATCGCGACCGAGCTCATGAGCGTCTCGGCGCTCGACGTGATCGCGAATTACCCCGCGGCCGACGGCTCGCTGACCCCCGGTCCCGATTACTCCGGCTCCGTGTGGCGCCCCTCGCCGAACAACAGCGCACGCCCGGCGGGCTCGAGCGGCAAGCCAAGCATGGTGATCATCCACACCTGCGAAGGCAGCTATTCGGGCTGCTGGGGCTGGCTCAAGAACTCGAAGTCGAAGGTGAGCGCCCACTACGTCGTGAGCCCTGACGGCGGCGAGATCACCCAGCTGGTCCGCGAGAAGAGCAAGGCCTGGCACATCTCTGCCGACTACAAGTGCTCCCTCAACTCGAAGAACAAGTGCGACCTCGACGGTCTGGCGAGCAACAACTTCACCATCGGCGTCGAGCATGCCGGCTACGCCTCGCAGTCGGCGTGGGGCGACGGCCTCCTCGAGAGCTCCGCGAAGCTCGTCTGCGACATGAGCAAGGCGTGGGGGATCCCGCGGGACAAGTTCCACATCGTCGGTCACGGCCAGCTGCAGCCGTACAATCGCATCGACCCAGGCAAGGCTTGGCCCTGGGGCAAGTACCTCGGCCTCGTCGACGCCGCGTGCTCCGGTGGCGCGCCGCCGCCGGCGCCCGAGAACCCGCCGCCGAGCAAACCGCCGGCTCCTGAGGACCCGCCGCCGGCTCCCGAAGAGCCGCCCTCGACGCCCCTTGAGTTCGTCGTCGACACCAACAACTCGTTCAACACGAAGGACGCGCTCTGCGTGATCCCGTCGACGTGGACCGCGAGCAACAACGTGTCGGGCTATTTCAACACCGGCTACGGCTGGCGCTCGGTCGGGCCGACGACCGATCTCGTCGAGTTCCGCGTCAAGCTCGCCGCGCCGAAGAAGCTCAAGGTCCAGGCGTGGTGGCCGGCCGCGAGCGACCGCTCGTCGAGCACTCCGTTCCACGTCTACAATTCGAATCAGGTGCAGCTCGACACCGTCTACGTCGACCAGAAGAAGAACGGCAGCAAATGGGTGGAGCTTGGGACGTACACCTTCACCGCGGGATGGAACGTCGTCGCCGTGAGCCGCTGGACGTCCGGCTCGGGCGTCGTCGTCGCGGACGCGGTGCGCTTTACCGAGGTCAAGTAGGGGCCTCGCTCGTCGCAGCGCTGACTTCGCTCCTCGGGCTCGGGTGCTCGAGGGGCGAGTCGCGCGCCACACTCGAGACCAGCGCGCCGCTCGAGGTGCGCACCGCGACGGCTCCGAGCAGCTCGTCGACCGGCTCGCCGCCTCCTCCGCCAGGCTGCTCGGAGGGCATGCTCGTCTTCACCTCCGAGCGCGACGGGAACCGCGAGCTCTACCGGATGTGTCCGGATGGGCAGCGCCTCGAGCGCCTGACGACGAGCCCCGTCGCGGATCACCTCGCGGCGGTGTCGAGCGATGGCAAGCTCGCCGTGCTCTCGTTCGAGGGGAACCCCGGCGAGCCAGGCTACGCCGAGCACCTCGCCCTCCTCGGGTCCGGTGGGACGCTGAGGCCGCTCGCGCCGTCGCGGGCTCGCCTCCGCAACGCGACCTGGCTCGCGGGCGGAGGAGGGCTCGTCGTCGAGACGGACCGCTACGGGTTCAGCGATCTCGAGCGCATCGGGCTCGACGGGCGTCGGGAGCGGCTCACCTCCGACCCCGCCGGGAGCTACGAGCCGACCGCGTCGCCCGACGGCAAGCAGCTCGTCTACGTGTCGAGTCGCGATGGCGACGCCGAGCTCTATCGCGTCAACCTCGACGGCAAAGACCTCCTGCGACTCACCCGCTCGCGCGGCGACGACACCGGGCCCGTACATTCGCCCGATGGACGTCGCATCGCCTTCCTCAGCACGCGACGCGGGCCTGCGCGCGTGCACGTGATGAACGCCGACGGCAGTCGCCCGCGCGCGCTCGACGAGGAGCCGACCATCGGCGAGGCTCAACCGGTCTGGTCACCCGACGGCGCCTGGCTCGCGTACGTCGTCGCGCAGCCCGAGTCGTCGTCGCTGCGGATCGTGCGCGTCGAGGACGGCTCCCTCGTCGCCGAGGATCGAGGGGCTTTTCGCGACGAGACGCCGACCTTTTCGCCCGACGGCCGCTGGCTCGTCTTTGCCTCGAACCGCGACGGCGACGTGGAGCTCTACGCGATGCGGCGAGAGGGCGGCTCGGTCGTGCGGCTCACGCGAGCACCCGGGGTCGACTTCCTGCCGCGATGGTTGAAACCGGTCAATTGACAGGCGTCATGTCGATGGGCGTCATGTCGATGGGCGGCCGCGCCGCTCGAGGAGGGTCGCCGCGTAGCTGCGGTAGAGCGGGAACGCGAACGACCCCACGAGCGTCTCGATCTGCGCATCGTCGAACAACAGCCCGTCCGCGTAGCGCGCCAACGCAAACCAGCGCGACGGCTCGTCCGGGCGTGACTGCAGGTCGTCGAGCAGGCGGGCGAAGGCGAGGTCCCCGACCGGGTAGCGCAGGCTCTGCGCGGGGAGCGCGCCGGCGGGCACGAGCCCCACGCGGAACGGATCGAGCGCGATGGCAGGGTGGTACGAGACAGCGGGCGCGTCCGCCCATTCGCTCCACACGAGATCGAGGACTCCCGGCTGCGCGACGACGCCGCTGTCGTAGAGCACCTCGCCATCCTTCACGGCGGTCACCGCGTAGGTCACCCCAGGCTCGACGGTCACCATGCTCGCCTGGAGGAACCAGCGCGCGGGTTTTCCGTCGCGGTGGAGCATGACGTGGCCGCCTGGAGGCGGCGAGATCCGGAGCGAGCTCCGCGAGGCTCCGAAGAGCGGTCCGCGCAGGAAGCGCTGAACGGCGCCCGTCTCGGCAAACGCCGTGGCGGAGAGTGTGACCAGCGATGAGGCGATGAGCCAGGGGGCGAGGCGGCGAAGGAGCGGCATGGTGGAAAACTCCTGTGGGGTCCGACGAAGGGGCCGACCGCCGCATTCAGTCGTCGCCGCGAAACCGCGACTTTTCCCGGGTCGCGCGACCGACTATGGTCTGCGGACCGTGGATTCCGAGGCCAACCACACTCGCGCGCTGGACGCGCTCGACTGGGCGATCGAGCGGGCCGAGGGGCGCACCCTCGAGGGGCCGCCGCGGGTCGAGTCGGTCGACTTCGAGGTCGCTTCGGTGACGTTTCGCGACGACGTGCGCGGCCGGCTCGACCGGATCCTCATGGCGACGGACGCCGAGGCCGGCCTTGACGCGATGCTCGAGTGCGGCGCGCTCGGAGCGCTGTTGCCGCCGGTCAACAAGCTGGTCGGGTTTGGCGATGGCGAGTGGCGGCACAAGGACGTCTGGAAGCACACCAAGCAGGTCGTGACCCAGGCGGTTCCGCGCCTCGAAGTTCGCTGGGGTGCGCTGCTCCATGACATCGGAAAGGTGAAGACGCGCAGCATCTCGCCCGATGGCGAGGTCCACTTCTTCGGCCACGCGGAGGTCGGCGCGCGGATGCTCGAGAAGTTTCATCGTCGGTTCCCGCTCTTCGAGCCGTCGCTCTACGACGCCGTGCACTTCCTCGTGCTCCACCACCTGCGAGCGAGCCAGTACGGCGGCGGCTGGACCGACAGTGCCGTGCGTCGGTTCGCTCGCGAGATCGGCCCCTACATGGAGGATCTCTTCTGCCTGTCGCGCGCCGACATCACCACGAAGCGCCCCGAGAAGAAGCGGCGCGGCATGCACCAGATCGACGAGCTCCAGCGCCGGGTCAGCGAGCTCGCGATGAAGGACGCCGAGCGCCCGCTGCTCCCGAAGGGCGTCGGCGACGCGATCATGGCCGCGTTTGGGATCCCGCCCTCGAAGCGCATCGGCGTGGTCAAGGACAACCTCGAGAACGCGGTGAAGGCCGGCCGCGTCGCGCCTTACCTCGAGAGCGACGAGTACGTCGCGTTCCTCAGAGAAAACCCGGCATTCCTGAAGTGAATCATCGTCTGAGGGGCGCTCGGCTCAGCTCGCCTTCAGCTTCGCGTCGCAGCCGAGGCAGGCGCGAGGGACCCCCTCGCGGTGGTAGAGCGCGCCGCACCGACCACACATGCGCACGTCCTTCTCGAAGGTGAGGGCCTTGCCGCTCGCGCGACACCTCTCGCCGGCGACTTGCGGGGCCTCCGCCAGGACGCGAACGCCGCCATCTGCCGGGCCGAGCTCTGCCCTCTGCGCCTCGTCGACGGCGACGCGCTGCGGGATGCGGGTGCGCGCCTCGGCCACGAGGAAGGCCGCGGCGCTGCGATGCACGTCGAGGCGGAGCGTGAACTCGCCCTCGGAGGTCTTCAGCGACAACTCTCTTCCGGCCAAACTCACCTGCTCGACGTCGCACCAGGCGATGCGCCGAACCTTGCCATCCTCGTCGAGGCCGAGGCCGAGCGCGCCGATGCGGACCGGCGCCGAGGGCTGGCCGTTCATGAACAGGAAGCCGAGCTCGAACACGAGGCCCGCGACGACGAAGAGATGCGCGTTCTCGTGCCATGGGCCGGATGCGACCCACCCGAAGGCGTAGGTGCCCGCGCCGAGGAGGAGGCCTCCGAAAGACAGCAAGACCGCGCCGACGTACGCCGAGCCACGCGCGGTCGGCTCGAAGCGCCGCTCCTCGAAGGTCTCGTCGAGGGTGCGGAGTGCCTTGTCTGCTGCGGCGCCGTCTCGAGGGGCAGGACGCGTCTTCTTCGAACGCTCTTTCGTCGTCTTGGCCATCGTCACGACGTTCTACACCGAAACGCCTCGAGGACGAGAGGCGTGCCGCGCCGCACGAAGAACCACGCACGTCAACTCGTCGACCAAGTGGGCTCGTGGTACCCGTGACGCAGGTGAGGTTCGAGCGCGCGATCCTGTTTGGCTTGCCAGCCCTCGCGGGCGTGGCGGTCGCGTTCGCGGTCGCGGGGCCCGGGGCGCGGCGCCCCGTGGAGTTCGCGCGGGTCCGCGGGGTCGTGGTGGCTGGCGCGAGCCGGGTCGCCCTGCGGGTCGAGGCGCTGCGTCGTTACGAGGAGCTCGAGGCACCAGCGGCCGGTCCCGTCGAGCTCGAGTGTGCGTCCGAGGAGCGCGTCGTCGTCGTCAAGGGCGAGGCTCGCAGCGACGGGTTCGTCGAGCTCGCCTTCACGCTCGAGCGGCCGCTCGCATCGACCGCGCGCCTTACCATCCGACGGAACGGCAAGGTCCTCGCGAGGGGCGAGGTCCGCGGGAGGGCGGCGCTCGAGGAGATCGACGCGAGGCGCTGCGAGACGTTCGGTGAGGCCGCGGAGTTCGAGGTTTGTGTGCCTCGTGGCCTCGCGGTCCCTGAGCTGCCGGAGCAGGTCACCGTGACGCGCCGCAAGCGCGCCGAGGATGCGTCGACCGCGAACGTCACGCTCGAAGCCGCCGGCGCGGAGGTCGCGAAGCTTCATGCGCCCGGCTCGCCCCTGTGCAGCGGCGGAACGTGCACCGAGAGCTGGGCGTTCTCGGTGACGGCGCGTGCGCCTGCCGTCCCGCTCGACCTCGAGGCGCGCGTCGGAGGCGCGGTCGTCGCGCACCACGGTGACCTGCCGATTCAGTCGGGGGGGCTCTGGCTCGACCCATCGTGGCGGAGTCGCGGGGCGATACTGATACGCTCCTCGACTCCACGTACCGTCGCGTATGCGTCGCTCGTATCGCGCGAGGGCAGGGTCTGGGGTGGTTTGATCCCCCTCCGCGAGCGCCCGAACGGCGGTGCCGAAGGCGCTCTTTCGATCGAGGAGGTGCCGAGCCTCGACGCCGGGCCGATGACCCTCGTGCTCGCGAGTGATCCGCAGGAACCGGCTGGGCGCGCCGTGTCTTGGCCACTCGGCCCGGGGCGCCGCGTCGACGCGCCGCCGCTCGCGACTTTGCTCGATGGCACCTCGGAGGCGGTCGCCCGCGAGGAGTCGCGGATGCGCGCGGTTCGCACGCCGGTCGTCGGAGCGACGTTGGTGAGCGCGATCGCTGTCCTCGTGACGCTGGTGGCGCGTGCCCGTCGAGCGCGCGAGGCCCTCGCGCTCCACCTCGCGGGAAGAGGCGTGAGGCCCGAGGGGGCGTCGTCACCGCTCGGCCTCGGTCTCGCCGTGCTGGCGGCGCTCGCCGTTGCGTTCGCGGTGCTAGCGGTCGTCGCCGCGCGTCGCTAGGCCGGCGGGCGAAGGCGCCGACGCCGACGAGAACTGCTAGACTCTGAACGTGCGCTTTGCGGTCGTCGCCTCGCTGATCGCTCTCGGTGTCGCGTCGACGGCCGAGGCCCAGCACGACTTCGATCCCTCCGGGAGGCGCCGAGCCCCCCAGGTGCGCGGTCGCGGGCGTCAGCGACCGCCTGCGGGGCCGCGAGCCGACGGTCCTGACAAGAAGAAGCCGGGGACCGAAGAGCTCATCGACCGCTACACCCGCGCGCTCCTCGCGAGCCCGACCTCGCCGTTCCCTCTGCAGAAGCTCGGAGAGCTCTACCGCGCGCGCGACGGCAACCTCGAGCGCTGGATCGCCGACTTCGAGCGCCGCGCTGCCACGGCATCGGGCGACGAAGAGATGTCCGTGCGGCTCGCGCTCGCTGGAATCTATCTCGCAGCGCAGCGGCGGGCCGACGCCGCGCGGACGCTCGAGGACGTCGCGAATCGCCGACCGGGCACGGCGGCGCCGCTCCTCATGCGCGCGGCGATCGCCGAGCGCGACGGTGACCGCACGACGGCCCGACGACAGTACGAGGCCGCTTTGCCTCTCGTCCGCGACGCGAGCGAGCGCGAGCGCGTGCTGCGCCAGCTCATGCTCCTCGCGCTCGATACGAACGATCTCGCGGCGGCGACGACGCACCACCAGGAGCTCGTGAGGCTCGCGAGCGGCTCGATCTTCGTCAAGAAGGAGCTCGCGGTCGAGCTCATGAACCGCGGTCAGTTCGCCGCTGCGGAGGCGCGCTTCCGCGAGGTCGCGCGCGCGGCCTCGGGAGACAACCGGGCGCTTGCCCCTGCGCTGAAAGACCTCGGCGAGTCGTTGTTGCGCCAGCGCAAGACGTCGGAGGCGCTTGAGGTCCTCGAACGCGCGCGTGCGGCGGCAGGAGGCCAGGCGGGCATACGCAACGAGATCCTTGCACTCTTGACGGATGTCTATCGCGAGCAGGGAAAGCTCGCCGAGCTCGTCGCGCTCCTTGAGCGCGAGGGCGGTCGCGACGCGGCTCGCCTCGTCACCCTCGCGCAGCTCCTCGAGGAGACGGGGGCGGTCGATCGGGCCATCACCCGGTATCGCGAGGCGCTCGCCCTCGACGGGCGCAACCCCGAGGTCCGCGTGCGCCTCGTCCACCTCCTGCAAGCGGCGGGGCACCTCGACGAGGCCGTTCGCGAATACGAAGCGCTCGTCAAGGCTGCGCCTGACAACGCCGAGTACGTATTCGAGCTCGCTGAGACCTGGCTTCAACGTGGCGAGCGCGCGAAGGCGCTCGCGCTGGTGGCGGATCTCGAGCGACGCTCCTCCGATCGCGCCGACACGCTCGCGACCGTCGCCGATTTCTACGAGCGCCTCGAGGAGCCGGCGCGAGCCCTCCGTGTGCTCGAGCGCCTCGCGGGGGCCGCCAACGGGGATCCGCGACACCTCGTCGAGCTCGGAGATCGCTACTTCCAGGCGGGGGATCGCGCGCGAGCGCTCGCGACCTGGCGCAAGCTGCTCGTCGTGACGCCGTCGCGCGCCGATGGCCTCTTGCTCCTCGGTGACGTGTACCTCGACCACGAGCTCCAGGCCGAGGCGCTCGAGACGCTTCGAGAGGCGGTCAAGAGCTCACCGCCTGGGAAGGCTGCGCGTTACCGAAAGGCCCTCGCTGCGGCGCTTGAGCGCTCGAGCAATGGATCGCTCGCCCATCAGGCGCGCTACCGCGAGGCTCTCGCGATCTGGGAGGAGCTCCTCGCCGCGGCGGGGGACGACGCGCTCCTTGCGCGTGAGGCGCGGACGCACCTCGTCAGCCTCTGGGGGATCCTGCGCGAGCTCGACGCTCACGTGAAGCCGCTCCGCACAAAGCTCGAAGGTGCCCCGCCCGATCTCGAGGCCGGGCGCCTGCTCGCCGAGGTGCAGCGCCGGTTGGGGCGCATCCCCGATGCGGTCGCTACCCTGCGCCGCGTCCTTGCTGCGGCACCGGGCGACGTCGGCTCGCTGCTCGCGCTCGAGCGAACCCTGGTGCTCGCTCGCGATTTGGGCGGGGCGATCGAGGTCCTCGCGAAGCTGGTCGAGGCTGACCCGAAGAAAGCGCGCGAACACTATCAGCGCATGGCTCAGCATGCGGCCGAGCTCTATCGAGACGACGACGCGGTCGAGTACGCGTCGCGTGCGCTCGAGCTGTCGCCCGACGACGCGGAGGGGCACTACCGCCTCGCTGCGATGCACCGTCGTCGACAGGATCTCGACCGTGCGATGCGCGAGCTGCGCAAGGCGATCACCAAGGACCCGCGGCTCTTCAAGGCGCACTTCGACCTCGCGGAGCTCGCCGTGTCGCGAGGCGAGTTCGAGGAGGCCGACCGCCTCTATCGGCTCGTGATCCGCTCGTCGAGGGACGAGGAGTTCGTGGTCCGAGCGACGCGCCTCGCGATGCAGCTTCATCTCGGGCGCGGAACGCTCGACGCCCTCGAGCGGGAGCTCTTGCCCGTCGCGCTGTCGAACCCGCAGAAGCCGGTCTACCGCCGTCTGCTCGTCGAGCTTTACGGCAACCTCGCGGCGCCGCTCGTTCGCCTTGCGAGGTATGGCAACGACGAGGAGGGCGCGCGGGCTCGAGCGGAGCTCGCGGCGCTTGGTGCCCGAGCCGTCAAGCCGTTGCTCGACGCGCTGTCGGACGACGCGGGCGGACAGGCACGCGTCGCCATCGAGGTGCTGTCGCACGTGCGCAACAAGGGCGCCGGGCCCGCGCTCTTCAGCTTCGCGACAGGGCGCGCCGAGGTCGAACTTCGGGTCAAGGCGATGCTCGCGTGCGCCGGGCTTGCCGATGCCGCGCTGCTCCCGCGGTATCAGCAGCTCCTCGCGCCGGCCGACCCGGCGCTGGCCGCGCCCGCCAACGATCCCGTTGCCGTCGCGGCGACCTGGGCGGTCGTCAGGCTCGACGATCCGAAGGCCGAGGCGCTGCTCGCTCGGCTCGTCGAGAGAGGCGGTTCGGACGTGCGGGCCTTGGCGGCGCTCGGCCTCACCAAGAAGCCGCGCCATGCGGCGCTCGTCGCGAAGCTGGCCGAGGCCCCCGATGCCGGGCCCAGGGTCAGGGCTGCGGCGGCTGCGGCGCTTGGCGAGCTCGGGGATCGAGGTCACCGATCGGTGCTCCTCGCCCTCGCCGAGGCCCGGGAGCCCACGGTCGCGCTCGCCGCGCTGGTCGCGCTCGTGCGCATGGAGGTCGGCGCGCGCGCGACGGCTCGTCTCGGCGCGGACGCGGCGCCCCCGGAAGACGTGTCGGCGCTGCTCGCGCGGGCTTTTTGGTCCGACGAGCTGCGGACGCGGAAGGTCGCCCTCGGCGCGCTCACGGCTCTCGTGGTCGGCGAGGTTCGTCGGCCTCCGAGAGCGCTCGACTCCGAGGGGGTCGAGGGCTCGTTGCCCGCAGCGCTCGCGAGCCTCGTGCCCGCCGGGTATTCGCGCGAGGAGGAAGTCCGCGCTCTCACGGTGATGACGGACTCGCTCGGGAGGGCGGCCGTGAGCCTCACCCGCAGCTCGTCGGAAGGCGCCGAGCTCGTCGCCAGGACGCTCTCGACCCGGCTCGCGGAGCTCCTCGCGCCGCCTCTGGGTGGCACGACGGACGCGGCGCTCGATGCTTGGCTCGAGCAGTTGACGCGCGTCAACGTCTCCTCGTTCGCGTCGCTCGTGCGGCACCCGAACGCGTCGCTGCGTCGTCGCGCGATCGAGCTGCTCGCGCGCCGAGCCGAGCCCGAGGCGCACATGGCGCTCCTCGCGGCCCTCGACCCGTCGGACGCCATTGCCTGCCGCGTCGCCCTCGGAGCGCTCCAGCGCGCATCCGGCGCGGAGCTCGTCCTCGCGGTGTTGGGGTTGCTCGGGCACCGCGAGGACTGGACGATTCGTTCTCGCGCGGCCGAGGTGCTCGGCGCCAGCGAGGTGACTGATGCGACGGTGTCGGCGAGGGTAGCAGCGGAGCTCGAGCGCGTGGCGCGCACGGATTCGTTCGCGCTCGTGCGCGAAGCGGCGCTGCGGGCGCTCCTCGCGCGCGCACCCGCACGCGCGGTCGAGGTGGCTCGAGCTCTCGGGGCCTCGGACGAGGAGCCGCGTGTCCGGAGCATTGCGGCGGAGCTCGCCGCTCGTGCGGGAGCGGGTGGTCGGTGAGCGAGCTGCAGGCGCGAGGTCCCCTCGTCCTCGGGATCGAGAGCTCGTGCGACGAGACCGCCGCGGCCGTGGTCGACGTCGACGGGCTCGTACTCTCCGACGTGGTCCGAAGCCAGATCGCACTTCACGCACCCTTCGGTGGGGTGGTGCCCGAGCTCGCTGCGCGCGATCACGTGCGCGCGGTCGTTCCGGTCGTCGAGCACGCGCTCACGGAGGCTGGGATTCGGCTCGCGGACGTCGACGCGATCGCCGTCACGCATCGACCGGGACTCATCGGCGCCTTGCTCGTCGGCGTTCAGGCCGCGAAGGGGCTCGCCTGGGCGGCGGACCGGCCGCTCGTCGGAGTGGACCACCTCGTCGGGCACCTTCTGTCTCCGTTCTTGCGGCGTGGCGACGACGCGGTCGCATCCCCGCCGTATCCGTTTGTCGGGCTGCTCGTCTCGGGTGGGCACAGTGCCCTGTACCGTTGCGAGGGGCCGCTCGCGGAGTCGATCCACGAGCTCGGTGCGACGCGGGATGACGCGGTCGGAGAGGCGTTCGACAAGGTCGCGAAGCTCCTCGGGCTCGGCTATCCGGGAGGGCCCGTCATCGACCGGCTCGCGGCGTCCGGAGACCCGTCGAGGAGCTTTCCGCTCACGCCGCCGATGGCTCACCGCGACTCGCTCGAGCTGAGCTTCTCGGGCTTGAAGAGCGCCATCGCGCGCCGCCTCGAGGCCGGCTCCCTCGACGGCGATGAGGCGGTCGCGGATGCGTGCGCGGCGTTTCAGCGCGTGGTGGTCGACACGCTCGTGACGAAGACGCTGCGAGCCGCACGGCGCGAGGGCGTCGACACCGTCGTCGTGGCCGGCGGCGTCGCGTGCAACCGCGAGCTCCGCGCTCGCATGGCCGAGGCCTGCGGGCTCCGCGGGCTTCGATTCGTCGCGCCATCGCCCCGCAACTGCACCGACAACGCCGCGATGATCGCCTTCGCAGGCGCCGCGAAATTCGTCGCGGGACGGACCGCCGATTTCGCCCTCGCTCCGATGACCGTCACCGAGCTCCCGAGGGTCACCCGGAAGGGCCGCGGGTTACGTTAGCGATTCGGCTCCGCCTGCGCGCGTGTGGTACTGTGGGTGACGCGTGGAACTCGCGGCTGGAATCCAGGTCAATGCGAACGTGAAACTCTCGCGCCCGCTCGGCGAGGGCGCGATGGGCAAGGTCTGGGTCGCCGACCACCTGACCCTGGGAACCGAGGTCGCGGTGAAGTTCATCTCGGCCGAGCTCGCGGCCCAGCACCCCGACATTGTGAAGCGGTTCGAGCGCGAGGCTTCGGTGGCGGCGAGGATCAAGAGCCCGCACGTGGTGCAGACCTTCGACCGCGGAGTGACCGACGACGGCACGCCCTTCATCGTGATGGAGCTGCTCGAGGGTCAGAGCCTGTGGGACATGCTCGAGGCTGGCCCCCTCGCACTTCGTGACACGGCCGACATCGTCCTGCAGGTGGCACGAGCGCTGCGCCGCGCGCACGAGCTCGGCATCGTGCACCGCGACATCAAGCCCGAGAACGTGTTCGTGTCGAAGAGCGACGACGGGGTCTTCTGCAAGGTGCTCGACTTCGGCATCGCGAAGCAGGCGAGCCTGCCCGTCCTCGAAGGCCTCACGAGCCCGGGGACGTTGATCGGGACCCCGGAGTTCATGAGCCCGGAGCTCTTCACCTCGGCGGCTGAGGCTGACGAGCGCGCGGACCTGTGGGCGCTCGCCGTCACGGCATATCAGTGCCTCACCGGAGAGTATCCCTTCCCCGGCAAGACGCTCGGCGTCCTCTGCGCCCAGCTCCTTCGCGGCGAATTCGAGCCGCCCAGTCGTCATCGGGCCGAGCTCGGTGCTGCGGTCGACGCCTGGTTCGCGCGTGCGTTCGCCCGCGATCCAGCCGACCGCTTCGCGTCCGCGCGCGAGCTCGCGCATACGTTTGCCCTGCTCGCGGACCCGCACGGGGGTGGCTTCGAGGATACGCTCGCCGAGAGCCGCCGCGCGTCCCGCGAGCAAACGCCGCGGACCAAGGTGGGGCTCGGTCCCTCGACGCTACCGTCGTCGTGCATCGCGGCCCCGACGTCGCTCGACGACCCGCCGGCTCCGGGCACGCTCGCCGGCGCGTCGTCGGACGTCGGCCTAACGCCGCCACGCTCCGGAAGGGCACGCACGACGCGCGTGGTGCTCGGAGCTGTCATCGCGGCGTCGGCGCTCGCGGCGCTCGTCGTCGTCGGACGCGCGGGCCGGGCGCGCGAGGACTCCGCATCGGCGCGCTCCGGGCTGTCGCTCTCGTCGCCGACCTCCGCCTCGGTCGAGGCTCCGCGCGCCGCAGAGTCGGAGGCCGCGCCGACGAGCACGCTGAGCGCGACCGAGGTGGCCGCGTCGTCAAGCCCCGCCGCGAGCACTGCCAGCGAGAGGGCTCCGTTGCCACCGGTCGCGAGCGCAGCTCAACCTGCGACGCTTCCGGCCGTCACCGCGCCTTCCGCGCGCCCGTCGCCCGTCACGGCTCCCGCCGGGACGCCGCGCCCCGCGAGCGCGCAACCAACTCGCGGCAATTACGGCTTCTGAACGTTCGCGAGAGCGGCGAGGGCGGTGGTAAGGTCGAAGAACGCATGAGCACGCTCGTTCGTCCTAAGGCTACGGTGATGGCGGCGCTGGTCGCGTCGAGCCTCCTCGCCTTCACGCCGTCGATCGCTCACGCCGAGCCCACCGCGGCCGATCGCGAGACGGCTCGCGGGCTGATGGACCGCGGGTACGAGCGGCTCAAGCAGGGCGATTCGGTGGGGGCGCTAAAGGACTTCGAAGGTGCGGACGCGCTCGTCGGCGTCACCTCGACCCGCCTCGCGGTCGGCCTCGCGCTCGAGAAGCTCGGCCGGCTCGTCGAGGCGCGCGATCGGCTGCTCGAGGTCTCGCGCATCGCGACAAGGCCCGGCGAGAGCCCGCAGATCCGCGAGGCGCGAGCCAAAGCCGACGAGCTGCAGCGGACGGTCGGAGAGCGGATCCCGTCGCTCAAGATCGAGCTGACCGGTCTGCCCGAGGGCGCGACGCCCGCGCTCGAGCTCGATGGTGTCGCCTTGCCGAGCGCGGCGCTCGGCCTGCCGCGACGCGTCGACCCCGGAAATCATCGCATCGTCGGAAAAGTCCCAGGGTTCGTGGCTGCACCGCTCGAGGTCTCGCTCGCCGAGCGCGAGCAGCGGTCCGTCACGCTCGCGTTTGCTCCCGAGGCGCGGCCGGTCGCGGCGAAAAAGCCCGCGGCGGTGAAGACGACCGCCGCGAGGCCTATGTCGGAGGTCGCGCCCGGGTCTTCACCCTTCGCCTCGCCGCTGTTCTTGACAGGCGTCAGTCTTGCCGGCGCAGGGCTCCTCGCGGGGTCGGTGACCGGCGCGCTCTCGCTCGCTGCCGCCGACGACGTCAAGGCCGTGTGCCCCGATCTCGTGTGCCGGGACGATTCGATGCGCGCGACGGCGGAGCGCTCGCTCTTGCTCGCTCACGCCTCGACCGGGAGCTTCGCGCTCGCTGGAGCAGGCGCGGCTGTCGCCGTCGTGAGCCTCCTCTTGCCGGCTCCGGCGCTCGTGGCCGCCGCGTTGCGGGTCGAGCCGCTCGTCGGACCGGGCAGCGTCGGGTTGCGCGGCCGCTTCTAGGAGGGGCTCGCGTCGACGCGCGATCTCAAGGGGTGACGTCGCCGACGCCTGCCGAGCACAGCAGCCAGAAGTCGACGCAGGTGCCGTTCATGACGGTGAGTGTCTCCCCGTCGATCGCCTTGAGCTCGACCTCGTTGCCGGCTGCCTGCGCCACCGAGCCACTCGCGACGCCATTCGGCGCGAACGAGACCCAGCAGGTCCACCACCGCGGGCGCTCTCCGAGGCCGTGGTGAAGCTCGTAGTAGGTGCCGCCCGGGAAGGGGAGAAGCGCGCCGTCCCAGTCGGAGGTCATGTAGACGCCGTCCTCGATCGTGCCCTCTTTGAAGGGCACGGGCTCGTCGGTGAGGGGCCGCTTGCAGATCGTCGGCGGGGGACTTCCGCAGCCGGTCGCGAAGAGCAGCGCGGCGAGGATCAGGCGCCGAGCCATCGAGCCGCATCTAGCGCGTGGTAGGTGAGGATGAAGTCCGCGCCTGCGCGCCGGAAGCTCGTCAGCGCCTCGAGCACCGCGCGTCGCTCGTCGAGCATGCCTGCTGCGGCGGCCGCCTTCAGCATCGCGTATTCGCCGCTTACGTTGTAGACGCCGAGCGGAAGCGTCGTCGCCTGCCTCACCCGCGCGACCACGTCGAGGTAGGGGAGCCCTGGCTTGACCATCAGCATGTCCGCGCCTTCCTCTTCGTCGAGGCGCGCCTCGCGGAGCGCCTCCCGACCGTTCGCTGGGTCCATCTGGTAGCCGGCGCGATCGCCGCATTTCGGCGCGCAGTCCGCGGCGTCGCGGAAGGGGCCGTAGAATGAGGATGCGTACTTCACCGAGTACGAGAGGATCGCGGTGCCTTCGTAGCCCTCGTCATCGAGCGCGTCCCGGATCGCCGCGACGCGGCCGTCCATCATGTCGCTCGGGGCCACGATGTCGGCCCCGGCGCGCGCGTGACACAGCGCAGATTCCGCGAGCACGTCGAGCGTCGCGTCGTTGTCGACCTCGACCCCGTGGCTCGTCTTGCGAAGGATCCCACAGTGGCCGTGGTCCGTGTACTCGTCGACGCACACGTCGGTGATGACGAGCAGGTCAGGGCTCGCCTCCTTCATCGCGGCGATGGCTCGCGGGACCGGCCCCTCCGGATCGCACGCTCCCGATCCGTGCGAGTCCTTCGTCGCGGGGAGTCCGAAGAGGATGACGCCGCCGAGGCCGAGCTCGGTGACCTCTCGGCCCACCCGCGCCGCGTGGCTCACGGGGAGCTGAGAGACCCCCGGCATCGTCGCGACCGGGTGAGGCTCGTCCTTCGTCGCGGAGAAGAACAGCGGCAGGATCAGGTCGTCAGGGGCGAGGGACGTCTCGCTCACGAGGCGGCGGATCGCGGAGGTGGAGCGCAGACGGCGAGGTCGTTGGGCCGGGAACACGACGGGAGCATAGCAAAGACTCAGCGAGGGGGGGGGGTTGAGGCGTCGAGCGCCGCAGCGTCGTGCGCGCGGTGTAAACTCGCGCGTCGTGGACGTCATGAGTCGAGGCGCGCCAGGTCCGCTTGCAGGGGTGCGGGTGCTCGTCGCTCGCTCGCCCCGACAGGCCGCCTCCACCGTCACGCTGCTCGCGGCGCGCGGTGCGATCCCCGTGGCCTTCCCGCTCATCGACGTCGAGCCTGTCCTCGAACCGTCCGTTCTCGCCGTCGCGGCCGACGCGCTCGCGTCGAGGAGCTACGACGTCGTCGCGTTCACCAGCGCCAACGGCGTCGGGTTCTTCGAGGAGGCACTCGGCGGCCTCGCTCGTCCCTTCGGGGCGTTGCTCGCGAACGTCCGGATCGCGGCCGTCGGGCCTGCGACGAGCGTCGAGCTCGAACGTCGGGGCGTGCGCGCTGCCGTGGTCGCCGAACGGTTCGTCGCCGAGGAGCTGGCCCACGCGATCCTCGCGCTCGAGCCGAGGCCGAGGCGGGTGCTCTTCCCGCGAGCGCTCGACGGGCGCGAGGCGCTCCCCGAGGCGCTCCGTCGGGCGGGGGTCGAGGTCGACGTGCTCCCGGTCTATCGAACCGTGGAGGCGACGCGTGCGCGTCGGGCGTCGCTCCTCGAGACGCTCGCCGCGGTGGACGCGGTGCTCCTCACGTCCGCGAGCTCGGCGAGGGCGCTCGCGTCGCTCCTCGGGGTCGAGGCGCGTGAGGTGCTCTCGCGCCTGACGCTCGCGAGCATCGGACCGGTGACGACGGAGGCCGCCCTTGCCGCTGGTCTATTGATTTCTGTCACGTCTAGCGAGAGCACCGTCGCAGGCCTCGTCGCCGCGCTCGAGCGTCACCTCGCGACGGCTCCGTGAAGGCGCCGTACTCGTGACCGCATGTGCGCTCGGTGCCCCTCCGGGCCATGGAACAAACGCTGCGGGCCGAGCGTTTTCGGGGCGTGCCACGAGCGCGCGAAAAGGTGCCCGGTCGAGAGGCGTCGTGCTAACGACCTCGTCGCTCGAGGAGGTCTGCCTCGCGCTCCCTCCCTCGGCTCGCAAAGGAAAACGACGATGCGTCTGCGACTTGCCTCCGCGCTGCTCTTCGGCACTCTCGCTACCGGCTGCCCCAAGAAGCCGCCCGTCTCGACGGACAAGGTCGACGAGGTTGCGACGACCAAGAAGCCCGACGACGCCGCGAAGCCTCCGGCCGATGCGACGAAGGATGACGACGCGAACCGCGCCACCGCTGCCGTCGACGACAAGATCGCCAAGATGTGCGACCTCCCTGAGGCGCGTTTCGACTTCAACTCGTCGTCGATCGGCGCCGACGCGCGCCGCGTGATCGACGTCATCGCTCGCTGCTTTCTCGAAGGTCCAGGCAAGGGCAAGAACCTCCACATCGTCGGCCACGCCGACCCCCGCGGCGAAGAGGAGTACAACTTCGCGCTCGGACAGCGCCGCGCCGGCTCGGTCGCGACGTTGCTCCGCAAGGCTGGCCTCGGGGAAGACCGCGTCGGGACGACCTCGCGTGGCGAGCTCGACGCGACCGGCACCGACGACGCCGGTTGGGCTCGTGACCGTCGCGTGGAGATCCAGCTCGCTCCATGAACGGCGGCCCTGGCTCATCCTCGGGGACGACGGTCGAGCTCGACCCGCTCTCGCTCGCGAAGAACAGCTCGGGCGTCGTCTTCGTCGTGCTCCTGCTCCTCATCCTCGCCGCTGTGGCGGTGTGGTTCATCCTCGTTCTGAAGCTCTTGCAGCTGCGCCGCTGGTCTCGGGCTCAGGCGACCTTCGAGCTCGACGCCTCGCGCGCCAACGGGGCGGAAGCCCTGCTCGAGCTCGCGCGCCATCACGACGACGCACCCGGCGCTCGACTCCTTCGAGCCCTCGAGCCGCGCCGCCATCTCACCGCTGCGCTCGAGGGGCTCGCCAAGCGCGCGCTCGTCGACGAGCAGAAGCGCGCGTCGTCGTTGCTCGGGGTGCTTGGGTCGATCGGCTCGGCGGGTCCCTTCATCGGCCTCTTTGGCACGGTCTGGGGGATCATGGACGCGTTCCTCCGCATCGGCCGCGAGAAGAGCGCCTCGCTCCCGGTCGTGGCGCCGGCCATCGGTGAGGCGCTGATCGCGACCGCGGTCGGTCTCTTCGCCGCGATCCCCGCCGTCATCGGCTACAACGCGTTGTCGAAGCGCGTCGACGACCTGCTCGATGAGGTCGAGGCGGCGGCTCAAGGGTGGGTCGCGATTCTGGTGACCGAAGGCGCCGCGGCCGCCCCCGCTGCGAGCCCTACGCCGGCGTCTTCGTCTCTGCTCGGGGCTCCCGTCGGGACGCCCGCACCGACGGGCGGGTACCTCCCCGCTGGCATGACGCCCCGCCCCGGGCACACCGCCTCGACAGCGCCGACCCCGCTCCCGCCGCACGCGGCTCCGTTCGTGGCACCCCGCTTCCCGGAGCCCTCCGAGTCGTCGGGGCCGTTTCCGTTGCAGCGGGTCAACCCGCCGCCCGGTCCGCCCTACCAGGGCGGGTGAGCGCGAGGGACGTCGATGGGGATGGGGCTCGGCAACCGACGCGGTCGCGGATTCAGCGACATCAACATCACGCCGCTGGTCGACGTGATGCTCGTGCTGCTCGTCGTCTTCATGGTGACGGCGCCGCTGCTCACCTCAGGCTTGCGCGTCGAGCTCCCCAGCGTGCGCGCGCAGAACACCCCCGTCACCGACACGAAGCTCGTGGTGACGGTGACCAAGGAAGAGAAGATCGTCTTCGGCGAGAAGGACGTCACGAACGACGTCGAGGAGGTCCTCCGCACGAGCGAGCGCATCCAGAAGGAGCGCGAGCTCTACATCCGGGCCGACAAAGCAGCCCGTTACGGGGTGGTCGCGCGTGTCGTCGCGGCAGCGCGGGCGGCGGGCGTGGAGGGGTTGAATCTGCTCGTCGAGCCCGAGCTCGAGCCGGTGAAGTAGGCCGAGGCGATGCGACCGTGGCGCGACTACAAGCCGAGTGAGCTCGCCCTCGCCGCGCTCGTGGCGTTGCCGATTCCGTTCCTCGCGGCTTACGCGCTCGCCTTGCAGAGCGGCCCACACGACCCGGATTTGCCCTCGATCGATCGAGGTGCCGCGGTCCCCATCCGCGTCAAGCCCGTCCTCGATCTCGAGTCGCCCAACATCAAGCTGGGCGGTGGCAAGGTGAAGGTGAAGATGCCGAGCGCCTGGGCGGATCCGACGCCGCCCGCCCCGCAGGCTGAGGTGCGCCCGAGCACCCGCGCGAAGGACGACCCGGCCGCCATCCCCTCGAAGGAGCTGCCGCTCGCGTCGTCCGCGTCACCCGACGCACCCCCCGACGCTCGAAGCGCGGCGCCCTCGGTGTCGAGCGACGCTGCGACGGGGCAGGTGCCAGCGACGACCACCGGCGGTGCCGAGGTCGGCTCGGGGGATGGCAAAGCGCCTCCGGGACCGGGCGATCCCGGAGGCGATCCGAACGGCGATCCCAACGCGGACCCGCGCAAGAAGAACGCCGCCCGGCGCTACCTCGGCCGCGTCGTCGCGTGGTTTACGAGCCGCTTCCGTGCGCCCTGCGCGAACCTTCCCCCTGAGGAGCGCGGGCGGCTGCGTGCGGTCGCATCGGTGACCCTCGGCCCTGACGGTACGGTCGTCGGCTACACGCTGACGAAGAGCGGCAACCCCGACATCGATTCGGCGGCCGAGCGTGCTATGCAGAGCGCGCAGGGGCAGCAAATTCCGCCTCCCCCGGAGGATTTTCCGGAGCTCCGTCCGAATTCGACCAACGTCACCTTCGTCTGTGGATCATGACGTTCCGCTCGTCGCTCCGCCTCGCTGCCGTCCTCGCTTCGCTCGCGCCGAGGCTCGCCTCTGCTCAAGCGGTTGAGGAGGACGCGCCGACCGCGAAGCCGGAGGACATCCTTAAGAACATCGTCGTCGCGTCGAGCGCGGTCGACGGCGTGCGCCCGCTCCCCAAGATCGCCGTGCACCCCACGCTCGCTGCCGACGAGAGCGACATCACGCTCCGCAACGTGGTCCGGCGCGATCTCGAACTCTCGGGCGAGTACGAGCTCTTGCCCGAGCCCGAGGACGCGCTGCTCTCGGACGCCAAGGTCGATCTCGCGGGCTGGAAGGCGAAGGGCGCCGAGGCCCTGGTGAAGCTCGTCGGCAAGTCCCTCGAGGGCGGCAAGGTATCGCTCGAGGTGACGGGCTGGCTCACCGAGTCCCCCGACGATCTCGTGTACCACCAGCGCATCGAGGTCGAGGCGAGCCAGGTCCGCGTCGAGGCCCATCGGCTCGCGGATGCGCTGCTCGGCGCGCTCACCGGCACGGCGGGAGGCTTCTCGAGCTCGCTCACGTTCGTCTTCGGACATGGCAAGGCTCGTCGCGTCTACGTGATGGACGGCGACGGGCACGACCCTCACGCAGTATCGCCGCCGGATCAGCTCGCCGTGAGCCCCTCCTTCGGGCCCGACCACCAGCTCTACTGGGGGGCGAGCGTCGATCGAGGCGTATTTCGGCTGTTCCGCGCCGGCGCCGCCGAGCCCATTTCGCTCACCCCTCGAGGCTCGGTCTACGGCATCGCGTTCTCGCGCAACGAGGCCGAGGTCGCCGTGTCGATCGCGCGCGGCGCGGGCATCAAGCTCTTTCGAGGCCCGGATCTGCAGCACCTCACCGAGGCGTCCGACAACGAGCTCGCGATGCACCCGACCTGGTCACCGAACGGGCGCCTCGCCTTCGTCGGCGACACCAAGTGGGGCACGCGCGTGTTCGTCGACGGCAAGCCAATCTCGCCCTCTGGGCTCATGGCTTCGGCGCCGGTCTTCTGCCGACATCCGGACGGAGTGCGCGCGCTCTTCACCGTGGGGCTCGGCAAGGCGACCGACATCGTCGCCACCGGCGAGAACGGCGGGGGCATGGTGCGGCTCACCCAGGGCGGGACGAGCCGCTACCCCGCTTGTAGTCCCGACGGCCGCCTCGTCGCTTTCTTCTCGACCCGCAAGGGCGGCGAAGGGCCGGGCCTCTACCTGATGCGGATCGACGGCTCCCGCGCGAAGCGGCTCTCGACCCTCGTTGGCGATTCGCTTCGTTGGGCGCGAGTGCCTCCCGGCAAGGTGAGCCGCATCGCCGAGCCGAAGTGAACCCCCTCGAGGCGACGTCGGCCGACGTCTTGCGGACTCCCCGCGCCGCCGCTCTCGCGCGCGCTCAGCTCTCGATGCGGAGCTTCTTCTTCAGCCGCGCGATCTCGTCGTCGAGGCCGTCCCCGGTCGGTGCCCCCGAAGGGGTCACGCCGCGTCCTTCGAGTTCGGCGAAGCGCGCCTCGAGATCGGCCTCGCTCGGGCGCCCGTCGCGCAGCGCCTCCTCGACCTCGCTGTAGGCGCTGACCTGCGAGCGCTGCTGCTCGATGCGGTCCTCCATCTCACGGAATTTCTCGAACGCCTTGCCTCCCGGCGCCGTCGGCGCGGTCGGGTCTTGGGCGGCCCGCTTCCCGCGCGCGAGCTCTGCGGCGATCGTGGTCTTGCGCGCCTTGAGCTCGCCGAGCTTCGCCTCCATGCGCTCCATCTCGCGCTTCATGGTGAGCACGATGCCGCGCTGCTCGGCCTGCACCGCCTCGGCGCGGTCACGCTCCGTGACGAGCCGCTTCTTCTGCTTCAGCGCTTCGCGCGCGAGCGCCTCGTCGTTGGACTTTAGCGCGAGCTCGGCGCGCTGCTCCCACTTCGCGATCTCCTTGTCGGTCTCCTCGGCCTTCATGCCGAGGCGCTTCTGCGTCCCGAGCGCCTCGACGATCTCCTGCTTGGCCTGCCGAAGCGCGTCGCTCATCTCGGTGATCGCGTGCTCCACCGATTTGCGAGGGTCCTCCGCTTTGTCGAGCAGCGCGTTGACGTTGCTCGAGATCACCTGGCCCATCCGATCAAAGATCCCCATAAACCAAGCCTGCCGCGCGCGGCCCTCCGGCACAAGGGCGCCCGGCTCGCACGGCTCCGCCCCCTCGCACACGCCGCCCCGAGCGAAGCGCTCGGCCCTTGACAGATGGGCGCCCGCGAGAGAATCTCCGCGTCCCTCGGCGTGTAGCGCAGCCTGGTTAGCGCGCCTGCTTCGGGAGCAGGAAGTCGGTGGTTCGAATCCACTCACGCCGACCGCCCTCCGCACCACGACGTGCGGAGGGCGTCCCTTTTTGGGGGTGTCGCGCGCGCGTGACCGTCGCCTTGCGACGCCGTCGGGCCTACGTCGTCGACAGGCGCACCGCGGCGTCACCGACGCCTCGCGGGCCGAACCTCGAGGAGCCACGTCATGTCGAGTCCGAGCGAGACCGAGCCGAAGCCGCGAGAGCCCGAGCTCCCCATCAGCGTCGATGTCGCGGTCGTCGGGAGCGGCCTCGGCGGCTTGGTCTCCGCGGCCTATCTCGCGCGGCGCGGCCTGCGGGTCGCGGTGTTCGAGTCGCATTATGTCGCGGGCGGCTGCGCGACCCAGTTCGAGCGCGGCGCGCGCGGGGCCCGTTACCGGTTCGACGTCGGCCTCCACTACGTCGGCGACTGCGCGCCAGGGGGCATGATGCCGCGCATTCTCGACGACCTCGGGATCCGGGTCGATTTCCTGCCGATGGATCAGGACGGCTTTGACGAGCTCGTCTTCCCGGATTTTCGCTTTCGGATCCCCGCCGATCTCGAGCTCTACCGACAGCGGCTCGTCCAACAATTTCCGGCGGAGCGCCGCGGCATCGAGCGGTACATCGGGCTCGTCGGCTCGATCCTGAGGCTCTCGCGCGCGATGGATCGCAAGCCCGGCACGATGCCGCCGCTCACAGACCTGCCGCGCCTCGCGCTCGACGCGCTCCGCTTCGCGCCCCATCGCGAGGCCACCATCGGCGACGTCCTCGCGGGCATCACCCGCGATCCGCGGCTCCGGGCGGTCCTCTGCGGGCAGCATGGTGACTACGGGCTCGCCCCGAGCAAGGTGAGCGCGGCGCTGCACCTCGGCCTCGCGGCGCACTACTTCCGCGGCGCCTACTATCCCAAAGGGGGTGGTCAGGTGATCGCCGATCGGCTGGTCGACGCCCTCGAGGCGCACGGCGCGACGGTGCACGTGCGCGCTCCGGTCGAGCGCATCCTGGTCGAGGGTGGTCGCGCGACGGGCGTCGTGATCAAGCGACCGCGCGGCGAGCGACACGAGGTGCGGGCGCGGATCGTCCTCTCGAACGCCGACTTGAAGCGCACCTACCTCGAGCTCGTCGGCCCGGAGCACCTCCCCCTCGGGCTCATCGAGCGAACGCGCCGCTACGCGATGGCGACCCCGCTCTTCATGACCTTCCTCGGCGTCCGAGGTGACCTGCGCGACCTCGGCATGCGCGTCGCGAACTACTGGCAGATGGACGGCTACGACGTCGAAGACGTCTATCGTCAGCACGCCGACCCTGCCGACGCGATCCGTGGCTGCTACGTCACGAGCGGCTCGCTGAAGGACCCCGAGAGCGCGCTCCACCACGCCCCGTCCGGTGAGTCGACGCTCGAGGTGATGGCGCTCGTGCCCGGACCGCTGTCCGCTTGGGGGGTCGACGAGCGGGGTGTCGAGGCGTGGCGCTACCGTCGTGAGGCCGCGTACACCGCGCGAAAGGACGCCATCGAGGCGAACCTGCTCGCCCGGCTCGAGCGCCTCTTCCCGGGTGTTGGCGCTCGCGTCACCTACCGCGAGTCGGCCACGCCGGTGACGCACCTGCGCTTCACCGGGGCGACGGGGGGCACGGGCTACGGTATCGCCGCCACGCCGGAGCAGTTCATGGGCCATCGGCCCGGCTATCGTGGTCCGATCCCCGGGCTCTACCTCGCGGGTGCGTCGACGCGCTCGGGGCACGGCATCGTCGGCGCGATGTTGAGCGGTCGGGCGGCCTCGGCGCGCGTGCTGATGGACGAGGCGGGGGGACGCTGAGCCGAAAGGGGAGCGCGTCGGGCGAGCGACGGGCAGTGCCCCTGCGGCGATCGCGTGCCATGCTCCTCGGCGCCCGGCAGAGTTATGACGCCCTCCTTCTCGTTCGACAACCGCTACGCGCGCCTCCCGGAGCGCTTCCATGCGCGCCGAGCTCCGACGCCCGTCGAGTCTCCTGGGTTGATTAAAGTCAATCGCGGGCTCGCCGAGCTCCTCGGCATCGATCCGGACGCGCTCGCCTCGCCCGAAGGAGTCGCGGTGCTCGCCGGCAACCGGGTCCCGGAGGGGAGCGAGCCCATCGCGCTCGCATACGCAGGGCATCAATTCGGCCACTTCGTCCCGCAGCTCGGGGACGGCCGGGCGATCCTGATGGGCGAGATCGTCGCGCGCGACGGGCGACGCTACGACCTTCAGTGGAAGGGCTCCGGGCGTACGCCGTTCTCGCGTGGCGGTGACGGACGCGCGGCGCTCGGCCCGGTGCTCCGCGAGTACCTCGTGTGCGAGGCCATGCACGCGCTCGGGGTCCCGACGACGCGCACGCTCGGTGCGGTGACCACCGGCGATTACGTGATGCGCGAGGCGCCGCTCCCAGGCGCGGTGCTCGTTCGCGTCGCGTCGAGTCACCTGCGCGTCGGGACGTTTCAATTCTTCGCTGCGCGCGGTGACGTCGACGGTCTGCGGTTGCTCGCCGAGCACGCGCGGTCGCTCCACGAGCCCGAGGCCTTCGACTCGGAGCACCCGTTTCGCGCGCTCCTCGATGGCGTCGTCAAGCGTCAGGCCGAGCTCGTCGCGCGCTGGCTCGGGCTCGGGTTCATCCATGGGGTGATGAACACCGACAACTGCGCGATCTCGGGCGAGACCCTCGACTACGGGCCCTGCGCCTTCATGGACGCGTTTCACCCCGCGAAGGTCTTCAGCTCGATCGATCGGCAGGGACGCTATGCCTTCTCCCAGCAACCGCGCATCGCCGGTTGGAACCTCGCGCGGCTCGCGGAGGCGATGCTCCCGATCTTGGCCGACTCGGAGTCGGCTGCGGTCGAGGCGGCGCAGACGTCCCTCGATCGCTTCGGCGGCGCGTTCGACGACGCGTACGCAGTGGTCGCGCGCCGCAAGCTCGGGCTCTTCGAGGCGCGCGCCGGCGATGCAGAGCTCTACGGTGCGCTGCTCGCCTGCATGGCCGACGCCGGGGCGGACTTCACCCTCACGTTCCGCTCGCTCGCGCGTGCCGCGGAGGACGACGCGACGCTCGCCGAGCTCCGCGCGACCTTCGGGAGCCCCGCCGTGACGGAGTGGCTCGAGCGTTGGCGTCTCCGCCTCGCCGACGAGCGCCCCATACCTGCCGCCGAACGTGCTGCCGCGATGCGCGCCGTCAACCCGGCCTACATCCCGCGCAACCATCAGGTCGAGCTCGCGATCCGTGCGGCCATGAGTGGGGACCTCGAGCCCTTTCATGAGCTCGTCGACGTGCTCGCGCGTCCCTACGACGAGCAACCCGGCAAGGAGCGCTTCGCGCTCGCGCCGCGACCCGAAGAGCGCGTCACGCAGACCTTCTGCGGCACCTGAGCCGCTCCGCGCCTAGCGGCGGCGGATCCTGAACACTCCCGAGGGGCCGGCCGTCACCACGTGGTCGTCGATCACGATCACGCGCGACAACGCGAGGCTCGGCGCTCCGAGTCGACGCGCGCCATCCTGCCCGAGGACCGCGACTCCCCCGTCACCGACGACGAAGCGCTCCGCACGCCCTCCTGCGACGTCGCGCGGTCCGTGGATCGGCGACGGCTGCGTGAGCCACGCCGTCGCGCCTGGGCCCCGGGTGAAGAGGCGCTCCGAGCCCCGATCGACGACCGCCGCGTCACCGTCGGGCCCGATCCAGAACCCCGAGGGCACGGCCTTCCAGGGCGTCTCGCCGCCGAGGCGCTCGAAGCCGAGGTTCTCGCCGCGGAATAGCCCGGTCGCGAGGGCCGCGTAGCCTCGCCCCGAGAAGGCACGGGTCACCGACTCGAGCGGCAGCGCCGAGCGATGTACCTGCCAGCCGCGGCGGCTCTTCAAAATGCATGAGTTTTCGGCCCGACAGACGATCTCCGGATCGGCCTCGCCGAGCTCGCCGAAGAGCGCAGCGTCGTCGCCCGCGAGCGAGCCGACCTCGCGCCGTTGATCGTGCCATCGCCCGTCGCGGTAGCGCAGGTAGACCATGCGCGGCTCGCCCCCGACGAGGCGATAGCCCATGAGCCGCGGCCGATCGTCTCGACCGAAATACATGCCGAGCCGCGCAGCCTCGGTGGTGGCGCGGTGCTCCTCCGGGATGGGCAGCCGCTCCCACGCGCCATGTTCGTAGCGCTGCGGTACGACTACGCCGCCTTCGTCCGTCAAGACCGCGAGGCGTCCCTTCTCGCCGCGCGCCAAGAAGAGCACGCGCGCGTCGAGGAGCTGCGTGAGCTCGTGCGTCGTCGCCGCGGGGAGCTCGGGCGACGGCTGTGCCGCCGACGCGCTCGGCGCGGGTACCTTCGCGGTCGCGGCCATGGGTGTAGGCGGCGCAACGAAGCTCCGCGCGCGAGTTGGGCCCTTCGCGCTCGACGAGGCGGTGGCGCAGGCGGCGTCGAGCGCGCCGACACCGAGCAAGAGGAGGAAAACCGTTGGGTCGAACGCGCTGCCGCGGCGCGTCCTCGTCGTCGAGCAGCTCACCCGACCGAACGTGGCGCGAGCGAACGATCGACGCAAGCGAGCGCCCGCCTTTTTGGGGCGAGCGCCCGCGCCTCGAGGCTCAGGCGGCCTCCGACTCGCCGCTCTGGGGATCGGCGCCGAGTGGCGTCGAGAAGTCGAGCTCGAGCGGCTCGCCTCGATCGAGCGCCGAGCGCAGCGCCGCTGAGCCGTGCTGCAGCAGCGTGGGCAGCGACACGCGCGCGCGATGGGCGTGCCAGTAGGCGTACGCCGCGTCGATGACGCGCGGGAGCTCCTCGAAGTAGGTGGTGGGTTCCGTGGGACGGGTGGAAGGGCAGCGTTGGTTCGACATGGGGGACCTCGCGAGGCTCTCGGCCTCTCTCGAGGTCATCGCCGCGATGCCCACGTCGGTTTCACGACGCGCGGCCACGCGGGCACGGCTTCGTCAGAGCCGCCCGTCGACGATGCGCGTCACGATCGCGCGGTAGGCCTTCGCGAGCATTCGGTCGCGCGCCGCCCACGAGGACCCACCGGACGGCAGGTGAGCGGCGATCACGAACTCGCGGCTCCACCCGGCGACCGGCTTGTCGTCGTCGTCGAGCACCGGCATGCACGCGTAGCCGACGTCGAGGAACTGGCCGCTCGTACCGAGGCCAAGCTTCGAGAAGGTGCGCCAGCGGCCGTGGCTGCGCTTCTCGATGTAGGGCATGTCGTGGCTCGCCTGCAGGTAAATCGCCGAGTCCGCCGACATGCCGCCCCACTCGCCGTACTTCGCGGAGCCCTCGGCGCCGTGGAGCAGCACGCGGACATCGGCCCACTGAATCCCGGGCATTTGTTGAGGGGCCTCCTCGCGGTGGAGGACGAGGCGCTTGACGATCTCGGCCATCGTACGGCTCGACAGGTTGTTCGCGTAACCGGTCGCGGCGTCGGCGGTGACGGAGACCTGCTTGCCGCCGTCGACGAAGGTGTAACCGAGCCCAGGTGCGTTCTCGCCGTAATTTCCGCCGAAAGTCTCGGCTGCGGGGCGCTTCAGCCACAGATCGTGGATGAGGTCGTTCGCGCGCTTGCGCGTGCCGACGTTGTGGAAGTAGCGGCCGAGCGCGTTCGAGCTGTAGGGCGAGTAGTCGTAGTTGCAGATGCTGGTGACGAGGTCGCCGAGCGGCTTGCCGTCGACCTTCGCGGTGAGCCCGACCCCGTAGTCGGAGGCGATCCGTAGCCTCGCCGCTGCGTTTGCTGCCGCGACCACCTTCGTCGTGCTCCACGGCTGGTAGGGGACCTCGTGATCCCCCGTGCTGAGGTAGCGGTAGTGCGGCACCCCGTTCACCCGTCGGATGAGGATCACGGTCGCCATCAGCTCGGGCGGTACGATGCCGTCGAGCGCCGTGGTGTCGAACTTCGGCGTCTCGCTGCCGGGCTGGTAGGTGACCGTCCCTCCACCGGTGAGCGCGATCTCGGGCGAGGTGTCCACCGAAGGGCAGGCGAGCTCGCGATCGACGTACGAGGGAACGATGCGCGCCTTGCATCCGTCGTCGAGGAACTGAAAATACCCTGACGGGATGTTCGCGCACGCCTTGGCCGGCTCGGGATCGATCTCGGGGATCGGTTCTGGCATGAACGGCGCACCGCCCATGCCGCCGCCGCCGGTCGCGGTGCTGCTGCCCCCGCTGCCGCCCGTCGAAGCGTTGCCCCCCGCACCGCCCGCGCCGCCCGCGCCGCCCCCAGAGCCACTCGTCGCGTCGCTCGACCCGGTGACGCTGCCGGTCGCTCCGGTCGCGGTCCCCGGCACACCGGCCGTGTCGTCCCCACAAGCGGTCGTGCCGAAGAGCCCGAGCGCGGCGATGCCGAGCCACCGACTGTGCCGTGGGCCGCGAGCGATGGGGCGATTCGAGGGTCGAGCGTGGTGCATGGTCATCCTTCCGGGTCGAGGGTGGAGCGATCGCCTGCGCGCTCGCGGAAGCGCTCCTGCACCGCCGCGACGAGCGTCGTCACGTAGGCGTCGAGCGGCGGGCAGACGAGGCCGTGCTGCGCGAGGATGCGGTCGGCGTTGCGTGTGTCGTACCGCGCCTTGGTGACGAGCTGCTGAAGGAGGGCGCGAGGTTCCTGAAGGACCTTCGCGAGGGCGGGCGTACGCGACAGCGCGCTCGCGAGCTTGCGTGGCAGCAGGCTGCGGGAGGCCGTGCGCTTGCCGCCGGCGCGCGCGATGCGCTCGAAAACCTCGCGCGCGGTGAGCTGCTCTGAGGAGGCGAGGTGGAAGGTGCGGCCGCGCGCGTCGCGACAGGTCCCAATGGCGCGGGCGGCTTTCACGACGTGGTCGACGGGGACGATGTCGAGCGGGTTGTCCGCGCCGGTCGGCAGCGGGACGGCGAGATCACCCGGTAGCCCGAGGAGCAACATCACGAGCAGGTAAGGTCCATCGAAGCGCTCGACCTCACCGGTATCGCTGTCGCCGACCATCATCGTCGGTCGGATCACCGCGATCGGGAGGTCGCTCATCGCGCGTCGCATGACGAGCTCGGCGGTCATGCGGGTCTCCTGGACGACGCCGTGAAACCCTTGACTTTCGTCAAGCTCGTCTTCGTAGACCAGCCCGGCCCGATCACCCGAGACATGCGCCGTCGAGTGGTGCACCAGGCACTCGAGGTGGTGACAGGCACGCGCGACGGCGATGGCCTCCACCGCGCCCTGCACGTTGACTCGGGTCGCGGTGCGCCTGTCGGCGCCGACGTGCGAGAGGTGGGCAACGTGGTGGATGCGCGTCACCCGTCTCGCGAGCGCGCCGAGCTCCGCGCCCGAGAGGCCCATGTCGAGCGCCGCCGGATCGCCCTCGAAGAGCTCGACGCGTGCGCGGTCGTCGCCCACGCGCTCGAGGTGACGCCCGACCGCGTCTTCGTCTGCGTTCTGGACCAGCAGCGCGACATGCGTCGTCGGCTCGACCGCCAGCAGGTGCTCGACGAGCTTCCGCGCCTCGAAGCCCGGATAGCCTGTGACGAGGACCCAATCGCGGTGCATCGTGCGCTCCGGTCTCAGAAGTGGCGGGCGAGCTCTCGGATGCCTGCCGGCGTGCCGGCCGTGCCGAGGAGGAAGGGCAGCCTCGTCGTGGGCGTCGCGAGGCTCCGCTCGAGCCGCTCGACGCTGCGGGATTGAAGCTCCTCGCGCGCAGCCCGACGGATCGCCGCCGAGAGAGCCGCCTCGGAGGCGTCGAGATCCTCGCCACGCCGGGCGAGCTCGAAGAGCGCCTCGTCCGAGGTGAGCGCCGTACGCTCCGCGGGCGCAAAGAGCGCGGGGAGCAGCGCGTTCACGACCACTCGCTCGAGCGGTAGCGCGAGCTCGTCACGGAGCGCGCTGGCGAGCTCGATCGACTCGGTCACCGGAAGCTCCTCGGGGAGGCTGACCAGCACGACGCCGGCGCGTTCGGGGTCGTGGAACAACTCCCACGCACGCTCGGCGTCACGGCGAAGCACTCCCGGCGGCACCACGTCGAGGATGACCTTCGGCACCCGCAACATGTCGAGGCCGTGCCCAGTCGCGGGCGCATCGAACAGCACGACGTCGTACTTGGGCCGCCCGTCGATTTCCTCGGTCGTGTGCCACCATGCCTTGCCGAGCATCGCCCAGTCGTGAAGGCCTGGCGCCGCCCGAAAGAACCCATGCGTGTAGCGGTTCTCGAAGACGAGCCGCGCGAGCGCTCGGACTCGAATGACGAGCTCGCCGTATTCTTCCATGGCGCGCTCGGGGTCGATGCGCGTCGCCCAGAGGTTCGTCCCGACCGACACCACCTCGTGTCCGACGGGCTGCCGCTCGAGCATCGCGGACAGGCGCTCGTGCGCGCCGCACATCGTGATGAGGACGCGCTTCCCACGCGCCGCGAGCGCGGTCGCGACGGCGGCCGTCACGGTGGTCTTCCCGACGCCGCCCTTGCCGGTGACGAAGAGGAACCGTTTGGCGTCGAGGGGCACGCTTCTCGACTACGCGCGCCTGCCTCGGGAATCAAGGCGAGTACGGCGTCACCAGGCTCAGCGGAGCAGCCAGAACAGCCCGGCTGCGCTGAGACCCAGGAGACCGAGCGCGACCAGCGCGACCATGGTGTCGAGCGTCGCGAGCGCGCGACCGGTCGCGTCCGGATCCGAGTCGTCGACGGTCGGCGCATCGAACTCGAGGGAGGCGCGCTCGGGCGGACCCTCCGGGAGCGGGTCCTGCGGTGCGTCGATCGTCGGCGCGGCGTCGCGGACCCCGGGCGGAGGCTCTCGCTGCTCCTCGGCTCTCAGCTTGCGCTCGGGGGCGGCCGCGAGCTCGTCGAGCGCCTGGCCGATCGGGTCGACGAGGCGCACGAGCGTGCTGCCGATCCGGACGAGCTCGCCGTCGCGCCACGGTCTCGGCTCCGCCTCGAGGCGGGTCTCCTCCGGCGTGCCTTCCTCGCCGTCGCTTGCCCGCAGGAAGGTCCCCCGCTTCGATCCGAGATCGCGGAGGACCCACCCCTCGCCGCGCGCCGTGACCGACGCGTGCCGGCGCGACGCGTGCTCGTCGGCGATCGCTAGATCGGCGTCGCGCCCGCGTCCGAGGACGTACTCGCGGGTCTCGTCCTCGAGGGTGACGCGCTCGCCCGTCGCGTCTTTTGCACCGACCACCTCGAGCGCCGCGACGCACGGCTCGCTGTCTTCGGCGAGCTGGCGCCTGAGGAGCGTGAGCCCTGCGCGTCGCACCTCCTCCGGCGTGCTGGCGATCCCGCCACCCGTACGGATCTCGAGCCAGTAGCGCCCAACCCTCACCCACGAGCCGGGCTCGAGCGCGCGCGGCGCATGCGCGGGCAATTTCACACGGTCGACGACGATCCCGTTGGCGCTGCCCTCATCGACGATCAGCGTTTTTCCGCCTTCGCGCCTGATCGAGGCGTGCCGCTTGGCGACCGAGGCGTCGGGGAGCCAGAGATCGCAGCCTTTGCCGCGTCCGATGACGATCCGAGTCGCATCGAACTCGAGCGCCACGTCCCTCGCGGGATCCTTCGCTCTGATGACGATCGTCAGCGCCACGAATGCACCCTGAGCGAACCTCTCCCGCTCCCGGACTGGCACACCTACCGACACGCGCCGGGAAAGTCCAAAAACAGTCGGCGTCGCGCCCCCGCGGGCGTCGCCCTTGACTTACGGAGGGTGATTGCCAAGGCTGCCGCCCCGTGAATACCCTGAACGGCAAGACGCTCTTCATCACCGGCGCGAGCCGCGGCATCGGCCTCGCGATCGGGCTCCGCGCCGCACGCGACGGCGCCAACGTCGTCATCGCGGCCAAGACGGCAGAACCGCACCCCAAGCTCCCAGGGACGATCTACACGGCGGCCGCGGAGATCGAGGCGGCCGGCGGAAAGGCGCTCCCGCTCGTCGTCGACGTTCGCGAGGAGGCGCAGGTCGAGGCGGCGGTGTCGAAAGCCGTCGAGGTGTTCGGCGGGATCGACGTGCTCATCAACAACGCGAGCGCGATCCACCTCACGGGTACCGAGAGCACACCGATGAAGCGCTACGATTTGATGCACCAGATCAACACGCGCGGCACTTTCCTCTGCTCGCAGAAGGCGATTCCGTACCTTAGAAAGGCGTCGAACCCGCACATCCTCAACATCTCCCCGCCGCTCAACATGGAGGCGCGCTGGTTCGCGCCGCACGTGGCCTACACGATGGCGAAGTTCGGGATGAGCATGTGCGTCCTCGGCATGGCGGACGAGCTGAAGGGGGCGCGGATCGCCGTGAACGCGCTCTGGCCGCGCACCGTGATCGCGACCGCCGCGGTCCAGAATCTCCTGGGAGGTGACACCACCGTCCGCGCCTCGCGCAAGCCCGACATCATGGGCGACGCGGCGCACGCGATCCTGACGACGCCGAGCCAGGACCTCAGCGGGCAGTTCCTCATCGACGAGGACCTGCTGCGCGCTCGCGGCGTGTCGGACTTCGAGCACTACGCGATGACGCCTGGCGCTGAGCTCCTGCCGGATTACTTCATCTGACGCGGCCTCGGGCGACCCCGAGGCTCCGCGCTGACGCGGCCTCGGGCGACCCCGAGGCTCTGCCCGGTCCTCGCATCGTCCGACGTGCGCCCATGTCCTCTCTCGCGGAAGAGATCTCGTCCCTCGAACCTGCGCTCCGCGAGCGCCTCGAGTCCCGTGGCTTTCGAGACGAGACGCTCCTCGCCTTGGCGTCGACCCTCGGCGGCGATCCCGTGGCGCGAAACCGCCTGCGTGGCGTCGTTGAGCCGGTACCCGAGTCGCGGCTCGCCTTACCCGTCGATACCCGGGAGGCGCGCGCGCTCGGGCGGCGCGAGCTCGAGTCCGGTCGAGTCGCGGCGTGCGTCCTCGCGGGCGGGATGGCGACTCGGATGGGCGGCGTCGTGAAGGCGCTCGTCGAGGTCTTGCCAGGTGTCACCTTCCTCGACGCGAGGCTCGCCGAGGTCCGCGCGCTCCGAGCCCAAGGGGTCGAGGTCCCGCTCTGGCTCATGACGAGCGAGGCGACGAATCGGGCGATCGGACGCGCGCTCGGCGAACGTCCCGATAGCTCCTCGCTCGCGCGGACCTTCGAGCAGTTCTCGTCGTTGCGCCTCGAGCCTTCTGGGCGACTCTTCCGCATCGCCGGCGAGCCGAGCCCCTACGCGACCGGCCACGGCGATCTCGTCGACGCCCTTCGTGCGAGCGGCCTCCTGCGCGCGTTCGTCGCAGGTGGCGGACGCCACGTGTGGATCTCGAACCTCGACAACGTCGGCGTCACCGTCGACGAGGCGTTGCTCGGACATCATGTCGCTTCGGGCGCGAAGCTCACCGCCGAGCTCGTCGAGCGCCGTCCGGGAGACAGCGGCGGCGGTCCCGTCCTCCTCGACGGCCGGCCGATCATCACCGAGCTCTTTCGACTCCCGCGCGAGCTCGACTCCGCGCAGATCCCCGTCTTCAACACCAACAGCTTTCTCGTGGACGCGGTCGCGCTCGAAGCCGCGCAGGTGTCGTGGACGTACCTCGAGGTGCACAAAGACGTCGACGGCCGAGTCGCCGTTCAGTTCGAGCGGTTGCTCGGCGAGCTGACGACCGCGCTCGACACCCGCTTCGTGCGCGTTCCTCGCGATGGCCTCGCGAGCCGGTTCCTCCCGGTGAAGACGGCCAGAGACCTCGGGCACGTCGAGGCTGTCCTCCGCGCGCGCTGGGTGGGCGATGGGCTTACACCTCGATAAATTCGCCTTGGGCGCGCGTCTTTGTTGACGGGTGACGCACGACTGTCGACTCTGGGGCGGCGTGCAGTTCGAAATCCACCACGAGTTCGATGCCCCGCTCGACGTCGTCGAGCTCGCGCTGATGTCGCCCGATCTCGGTCGCTTGCTGGCCGCGCGGTTCGCCGCGCTCGAGTCGGTCGCGGCGCTCGAGCACGCGGTGGACGGTCGCGACTTTCGGCGGGTGTGGCGCTTCCACGCCAAGGTCCCCCTCAAGGTCCTGCGCGGTTACCGCGCGCCGCGCGAGCTCTTGACGTGGGACGAGCACGCCACGTTCCGCCTCGACGAGCACCGCGGCGAATGGCACGTCGTCCCCCGCGCCGAGGGAAACCCCGATGCGGCTTGGCGCAAGCATTTTCGCGCTGCCGGGGCCTATCGGCTCGACCCGCTCGAGGACGGTCGTACGCGCCGTACGCTGACCGGAGAGATCGAGGTGAGCCTCAAGGTGGTCGGTGCCGTGGTCGAGCGCGTCGCGCTCGCGGAGCTCCGTCGCGCTTACGACGCCGAGGCGGACGCGCTGCGCTCGCTCTGCACCCTCGGCTGAGACACCATCGATGACGAGCCCTCACGCCTCCGACGACGATTCCGCTCCGACCCTCGACGCTGGCCTTGTCCAACGCGGCGTTCGCCTCCGACGCGTCGCCCCCGCGTTGCTCCTCGCTGGCCTCGCGGCGACGGCCTCGCGCGCCATGGCGCAGCCCGTCCCGCCCCGCCTGTCGGACGGTCTCGCGCTCCCGTCGCAGAACCCGGTGAGCCTCCTCTCGACCACCGCGACGCTCATCAATCCCGCGAACCTCGCGTTCTTGCGCGGGCCCGAGCTTCGCGGTACCTGGATAGAGACGCCCGACGCCTCGACGAGCCCGCTGCGCGGCTACGCCTTTGGGGCCGCCGTCCCGTTCTTCAATCTCGCGACGGGCTTGCACGTCGATTGGATGACCCCTCCGCCCTCGGCGGCGCTTCCTTTGGGTCTCTCCGGCGCCCCGGCCAACGCGACCTGGCTCCGCTGGGGCATGGCGGCGAGGCTCGCCGATGGGCTCGCGGTGGGTAACACCTTCGCGTGGTCGTCCTCGCGAAGGCCAGAGCTCGACGGCTTCTTCTCGGTGTCGAGCGGCCTCACCTACCGGCCGTTCACGTTCCTCGGCGCCTCGGTCATGGCGCGCGACTGGAACGCACCATTGAACGAGGCGGGCGTCGAGCTCACGCCGAGCGTCGATCTCG